>ERZ724516.1621-NODE-1621-length-13038-cov-6.754217_pt1 | contig 13038 bp, 11 predicted proteins | sample MGYA00376049_ERZ724516 | MGnify/ENA primary metagenome ERZ724516 (study PRJEB28724, sample SAMN07190886) | activated sludge metagenome | isolation source: activated sludge of sewage treatment plant in Hong Hong | place: USA: Christiansburg, Virginia | collected... | reverse complement strand
TTCTTGAAGTATTTAAAAGGCACCAACAGCATACCGAAACATTCGCCATCTTCTTTTCCGATGTGTTTGTGATGCATTTTGTGTGCGCGTCTCACGGCTCTTGCATAGCGATTATCAGCATTTCTAAACAGTTTGAATCGTTGGTGTATGAAGATGTCGTGCACTAAGAAATAAGTCCAACCGTAGGCGAAGATTCCTAAGCCAATAGCCAAACCAATTGCTAAAATATTGTATTGCCAAAGCAGAAAGAAACCAATACTTACTACAGCATAGAAAATAAAAAAAGCATCATTTCTTTCAAACCAAGAATCATGATCTTTCTTGTGATGGTCAGCATGCAAGCTCCATAAAAATCCGTGCATGATGTATTTATGACTGAACCACGCCATAAATTCCATGAAGAAAAAAGTGATAAAAAAGACTACGAAATATAACCACATAATTTTAGATGAATTTTAATTTATAATTGAAATAGCATTTGGCGAAGAGTCCGTATTTCTGATAATCAGGCACTCTAACGCGTGTGTTTTTAATTTCGGCAGATGGCGTTTTGCTTAGTTTTGAAAGCAGTTTTTTATAGTAAACATAAGCCGTGTAAACGCCCAGTTTGGCTTCTAGAGGCAGCAATAGGATGCCTTCGAAACCAACTTTAAAATCAGCTTCAATTTCAGCAATGATTTTTGATTTTGAGGTTTCATCGAGTTGATTCAAATCGGTATCTGGGAAATAGGTTCTGTTTAATCCTTCAAAATCGGCTTTTAAATCTCTTAAAAAATTGACTTTCTGAAAAGCGGAACCCAATCGCATTGCGGAGTTTTTTAAAGCGTTGTATTTTTCTTGGTCGCCATTCACAAATACTATCAGGCACATGAGCCCAACGACATCAGCGGAACCGAAGATGTATTCATTAAACTCATCTTGGGTTTTGTATTCAGTTTTGGTCAAATCCAATCGCATACTTTTCATAAAAGCATCGATGAGTTCGTTTGGAATATTGAACTTGTTTACGGTGTGTTGAAAAGCATTCAAAACCGGATTTAAACTGATTTTATTTTTGAGCGCCAACTCCAAATCGGTTTCGAAAAGGTTAAACAAATCCACTTTATTATAATCGTGAAAGCTATCTACAATTTCATCTGCAAAGCGAACAAAACCATAGATATTATAGATGTCTTGCCGAATGCTTGGTGCTAACATTCTCACGGCAGTTGAGAACGATGTACTGTAGGTTTTGGTGACATTCCTACTACATTCAAAAGAAATGGTATCAAAGATAGATTTCATATATTAAATGTGTTTTTGAATTAATTCGGCTACTAATTTTCCTGAGATCAATGCTGGTGGAACGCCTGGGCCAGGAACCGTCAGTTGTCCGGTAAAATATAAATTAGCCACTTTTTTACTTTTGAGTTTAGGTCTCAGAAAAGCCGTTTGCAAAAGCGTATTTGCCATGCCGTAAGCATTTCCTTTATAAGAGTTGTAATCTTTGATGAAGTCATTCACACAAAACGATTCCTTAAATATAATGTTATTTTTTAAGGATTGTTGCGTTAAAGTTTCTAAGCGTGTAATGATTTTTTCAAAGTATTGTTCTCTGATTGAATTTGTATCTTCAATGCCTGGCGCAATTGGAATTAAGAATATAGCCGCTTCTTTTCCTTCTGGAGCTGAATTAGCATCAGTTTTAGATGGGAAACTCGCATAGAATAAAGGATTCTTAGGCCATTTCGGGTCATCATAAATCGCTTCGGCGTGTGCATCAAAATCGACGTCAAAAAACAGCGAGTGATGTTCAACATTTTCTATTTTTTTATCAAATCCAACATAAAACAATAAAGAAGAGGGAGCGAATGTTTTTCGATTCCAATACGCTTCAGAGTAAACGCGGTGTTTTTCGTCTAACAAAGTTTCGGTGTGGTGATAATCGGCGCCACTTAAAATGATATCTGCGGATATTGTTTCTCCATTAACAACCAAACTCGTTGCAGATTTTCCATCGACATTAATTTTAGAAATATTGCTGTTGACATGAATGGTTACGCCCAATTCTATGGCCAGTTGCTGCATCGCCAAGACTACGCTGTACATGCCGTTTTTAGGATGCCAAGTTCCGAGCCCGAAATCTGCATAATTCATAAAACTATAAAAAGAAGGCGTGTCAGAAGGTTTGGCGCCAAGGAATAAAACAGGGAATTCTAGAATTTGAATTAGTTTTTTGTTTTTGAAACGTTTACGGACTTCCTTGCTGATGTTGCTAAAGAATTGACCAACTTTTTTCATGGTTTCTAAAGTCACCAATTCTAATGGTGAAACTCCAGGATTGTAGACCAAATCTAGAATTGCAATGTCGTAATTGCTTTTGGCTTCAGCCATAAAATCTGCGAGTACTTGACCACTGCCTTTTTCTATGGATTCGAAAGTTTGAATAATTTCGTCTAAGTTATCGGCTATAGTAACAAAGTCATTGATGTCGAAGTAAACTTGATAAGCTGGAGATAATTTTTTTAGTTGGTAATAGTCTGCGGGTTTTTTATTAAAATCGGCAAAGAAACGTTCGAACACGTCGGGCATCCAATACCAAGTCGGACCTATATCAAATGTAAATCCGTCTTTGATTAATTGTCTGGCACGGCCACCAACAGTTTCGTTTTTTTCGTAAATGGTTACTTGATGACCTGCTTGAGCCAAATAGCAAGAAGCAGCCAAAGCCGAAAAACCAGAGCCAATTATTTTAATATCTTTTTTCATGAATGCTTGAAGGTTCAGTACTAACTTAAAATGAATCGTTTTGTTTTATAATTCATTTGTGAGTTCTTTAATGGATTTAAAAGTTTTAACTTGTGTGTTTAATTGGCTTGCATCAATATATTCTGCAAGTCTTCCGGTTACCCAAAACTTTCCATTTTCATTTAAAACTTTTTCTTTGATTTCTTTTACATATTGATTGAGGTCGTCTTTGTTAGGTTCAACCGTAAAATATGAAACGTAAGTAATGTTATCGAAGTATTTGTTTAAGATGTGCAAATTATGAAGCGGAACACTTTCGCCCAAATAAATGCTTTTGTAACCATGTGAAATAATTTCATAATTGAGATACATGAGTCCTAATTCGTGAATTTCGTTCATAGGTAAATAAAGTACAAACACCGTGTCTTTTATCTTAGGTTCTAAAGATTGCACTTTTTCGGTATTTACCAATATTTTTTGTTGAATAAGCGAACTGATGAAATGTTCGTGAGCTGGTGTAATGGTATCTGATTGCCACAACAAACCTACTTCGGTTATCAATGGAATGAAAACTTCAAAAAACACTTCACGAAATGATTTTTCTGAGAGCAGATCATCATAAGTTGCAAGAAATTGTGCTTGGTCGAAGTTGATCATAGCCATCTTAAAGGCGCTTATCGCATGATTTTTTGCGCTTTTTTCAGAAATAATTTCCCTTACTAATTGTGGTATCTTTTCATCTGGATATTTGGATATTTTAGAAATTTTATACCCGTGATTGTGCAACAAAGTGATATTGAGCAATTTTTGCAAACTCTCTAAATCGTACAAGCGGATGTTTGTATCTGTTCTGGTAGGTTCCAAAACATTGTATCGCTTTTCCCAGATTCTAATGGTGTGCGCTTTGATACCTGAAAAATTTTCAAGATCCTTGATGCTGAAAACATTTTTTATATTGTTCATTTTTATAGAAAAAAAGTTAAACAAAAATAAACAAAAAATGCTTTGGTAGTGTTTTATTGTGGTATTTTTTTTAAATTTTGAGTGACTAAGAAAAATTTTCTTACTAAGCGTGGTAGTAATAAAAAAAAGGTAAATCATAAAGTTATACGATTTACCTTTTTTTGTGACTACGATGGGATTCGAACCCACACGCCCTTACGAGCACCACCCCCTCAAGATGGCAAGTCTACCAATTTCTCCACGTAGCCGAAAATAAAAAAAGCCATTCACTATAAATGAACGACTTTTGTGACCTGGCTGGGGCTCGAACCCAGGACCCCATCATTAAAAGTGATGTGCTCTACCAACTGAGCTACCAAGTCGGAGTTAGAGTTAAGTTTTGAAATTTGTGACCTGGCTGGGGCTCGAACCCAGGACCCCATCATTAAAAGTGATGTGCTCTACCAACTGAGCTACCAAGTCAAATATCTTTTCTCTAACGCGGGTGCAAATATAAGGCCTTATTATTTATTTTTCAAAGCAATTTTATTTTAAATTTGGGTTTTTTTAATATTTACTTTTAATGCCTTAATATATAAGGTTTTATTACTGCTATGAAAATAATTTTGACGGGTTATATGGGTTCGGGTAAGTCTACAATCGCATTTTTTTTGGCACAAAAACTTCAGATTCCGTTCAAAGATTTGGATCAAATCATCGAGAATGAAACGCAAATGACCATCAAAACTATTTTTGAAAGTAAGGGTGAAATTTATTTTAGAAAACTAGAGCATACTATTCTCAAACAGCTTATGGCCTCGAACGAATCATTTGTGCTTAGTTTGGGCGGAGGAACACCTTGTTATGCAAACAATCATGAATTTCTAAAGAGTGAAGGCATCGTTTCTTTCTATCTCAAAGTGGCCATAGAAGCGTTGGCAAACCGATTGAGTCATGAAAAGGATGTCAGACCAATCCTAGCCAATCATGATGCTCAAGGATTAAAAGATTTCATAGCGCAGCATCTTTTTGAAAGAAGTTACTATTACCAACAAGCCACACATACCATAGATGCAAATGACAAATCAGCAGAAGAGATTGTTGCTGAAATCGAATCGATTTTAATTTAAATAAGCATAATCTCCAGTAGCATCAAACACAACTTGCACATGTTCTTGCAATGAAGTGCTCAAGGAAATTCCTTTGAAATCTGCTTTTACAGGATATTTTTTGTGATTCCGATCGACCAAAACAGCAGTTTTAAATTTGGATAGTGGCACTTCTAAAAAATGCTTCACACCATAAACCAAAGTAGTTCCTGAATTTAAAACATCATCAATCAAAACCAAACCTTTATTTTTATAGATTGCTTTATCTAATGAAGTGGTAATAGGAGCATTTGGATTTTGTTTGTCAACATACACTTCGCAAAGCAAAACTTTTAAAGGCGAAATTTGTTGCAAAACCTTTGCGATTTTTTCAGCCAATATATAGCCGTTACTAGCAATTCCAGCCAGTACAATAGTATCTTCGTCTACAAAAGTTTCATAAATCTGATAAGCAATACGCTTGATTTTATGCTCAATTTCGGTATGGTTTAGAATTTGGTTTTGCATGTTAGGCTTTTTATTCGTTAGTTTCTTCGTCGTCAACTTCATTTTCAAAATCAATCAAATCGCGTCGGTCTTTCTTAGTTGGTCGACCGTCTCCAGTTTTGCGATAATGTTCTTTGGATAATTTCAACAATTCTAGATGCTGAAATGCTTCTGCTGGCGTTTCATCTTTCCTATAAATATCCACCAATTTGGCACCAACACGATTTTGTGGAATATCCAAAACCGTAATTTTTTGTGTGATTTGATCTTTTCTAAAAGTGATTTGATCTGTAGTAAAAACTTCTTTAGATGGTTTGGCGATTTGCCCGTTTACAGTAATGTGATTTTTTTTGCAAGCTTCCGTTACCATATTTCTAGTTTTGTAGTAGCGCACGCACCATAGGTATTTATCCACTCTCATATTTTTTCAAAAATAGACGTTAAATTATTTACAAAAATAAATCAATATTGTATCTTGCGCTCCTTAATTTCAGCTATAATGAACAAATTTAAGTTTTATTTTTTTCTTTTCTGTTCGGTCCTCATTTTATTTTCGTGCAACAAATCTGACGATGCTACAACAGTCCCGATTCGTGACTTCGATGTGCAATATGCCGATGACATGGAACTTATTGAAGATTATTTGCAGCACAATTACATTACGGTTACAAATTCGACTGGGAATGACGACCAAAATGTTGAGATTAAGAAGATTGATAATGCACAACCTTCTATATGGACACTTTTTCGGGAAGCAGAAGATGCGAGTGCTTCCTATCCACAATTGTTGAAGAAGTCTTTCGAATATAAAGACAATACTTATGAAATTTATTATCTTAAACTCAGAGCTAATCTTGAAACAGGTATCGCGCCTTCAAGAGTAGATGAAGTTTTAGCTGCTTACCAAGGAACTTATTTGAGATACAACACTGAAGAAGTAGAAGGTGAAGACGTTACAACTTTAGATGCAACACAGTTTGAATATGCTCCTTTTCCAACTGCATTTACGGCATTGGATGGCGTGATAAGAGGTTGGACAGAAATTTTTCCTTTTTTTAAATCAGGAAATAGAGTAGACCTGGTTGGCGAGCCTATCGCTTACTCTGATTTTGGCGCAGGTGTAATATTTATTCCTTCGGGATTTGCTTATTTCAATCAAGGTAGAACATCTCCTTTGAGCGGCGTGACTATTCCTTCTTATTCACCTTTAGTGTTTACTTTCAAATTGTACGAAGTTAGAGAAGCGGATCAAGATGGTGATGGTATTTTATCCAATGATGAAGATATAGACGGTGATGGTTTTTTTGATACCGAAAATGATGATACCGATGGTGATGGCGCTATAAATATGTACGATGCAGATGATGATGGTGATGGTTATTACACCAGAAATGAAATTAAAAAACCAACTGTTGATGGTATATTTATCTTTTCTGGTTTATCTGAATATTATCCTTTTAATCCAGTTGTAGACAATCCATTTACAGTTGTTGATGAAACCGAAACATATGGAATACCAAGTAAATTTTCTGGTCCGCCTTTATTGCCTTCGGATCCTTTATATTCTTCCCATTCAATATCTACTCCGCTACCAAGTGATTATACAGATCCTTCAAGGCTTAGACGACATCTTGATAAAACATGTTTCCCTCCATATAAATAAAATAAAAAACTCGTTCTAAATGGAACGAGTTTTTTTTATGATTGCAATGATAACTTATTTCCTTTTCATCACGCGTTCTACGGCTTCTTCAATCGCTTGGTGATTCAATTGGTATTTTTCCATCAATTGTTCTGGTGTGCCCGATTCTCCGAAGCTGTCTTGCACCGCTACAAACTCTTGAGGCGCTGGATGATGTAAAGCTAAAACTCTAGCCACGCTTTCTCCCAAACCGCCAATAACATTATGCTCTTCCGCCGTTACGATACATTTGGTTTTCCCTAATGATTTTAAAATGGCTTCTTCATCTAAAGGTTTTATAGTGTGTATGTTGATGACTTCAGCTGAGATTCCTTTTTCTTCTAGTGCTTCAGCAGCAAGTAACGCTTCCCAAACCAAATGGCCAGTAGCGATAATGGTGACATCGTTTCCTTCGTTTAATAGTACGGCTTTTCCAATTTCAAACCTTCCGTTTTCAGGCGTGAAATTCGGAACCACTGGTCGACCAAATCGCAAGTAAACCGGACCATGATGATCGGCAATAGCCAAAGTAGCTGCTTTGGTTTGGTTGTAATCGCAGGTATTGATTACGGTCATTCCGGGCAACATTTTCATCAATCCGATGTCTTCCAAAATTTGATGTGTTGCACCATCTTCACCCAAGGTCAAACCAGCATGCGAGGCACAAATTTTTACATTTTTATCTGAATAAGCTACGGATTGTCTGATTTGATCATACACACGACCAGTCGAGAAATTAGCGAAAGTTCCCGTAAATGGAATTTTTCCACCAATGGTTAATCCGGCGGCAATTCCAATCATATTGGCTTCTGCAATCCCGATTTGGAAAAACCTTTCCGGATGATTTTTAATGAATTCATCTAACTTTAATGAACCAATTAGATCCGCACAAAGTGCCACTACTTTTTCATTCTTTTGTCCTAATTCGGTCATTCCTGCTCCGAAACCTGAACGGGTATCTTTACTTCCTGTATTTTCGTATTTTTTCATTTTTTATGTTGCTGTAGGCTGTAGGCAATAGGCAATAAGCTTAAAGCTTACGGCATAAAGCTTATTGCTTTTTAATAATCTCCTAAAGTTTCTGCATTCTGTGCCAAAGCATTAGCCAACTGGTCGTTGTTTGGTGCTTTTCCATGCCAAGCATGGGTGTGCATCATAAAATCGACACCATTGCCCATTTCGGTATGCAACAAAATACAAACGGGTTTTCCTTTTCCGGTTCTTGATTTGGCATCGGTGAGTCCAGCGATAATCGCTTCAATGTTATTACCTTCTTTAATCTCAAGTACATCCCAATCGAAAGCTTCAAATTTGGCGCGGATGCTTCCCATATTCAAAACTTCATCTGTCGTTCCGTCTATTTGTTTTCCGTTGAGGTCAATCGTAGCAATAAGATTGTCTACTTTTTTGGCTGAAGCATACATGATAGCTTCCCAATTTTGTCCTTCTTGCAATTCGCCATCGCCGTGAAGGCTGAATATTAAATGTTTGTCGCCGTTGAGTTTTTTAGCTTGAGCCGCACCAATCGCAACAGACATACCTTGTCCTAAAGAACCCGAAGCGATACGAACGCCCGGCAAACCTTCATGTGTTGTAGGATGTCCTTGCAAACGCGAATTGATCAATCTAAATGTGGCCAATTCAGAAACTGGGAAATACCCAGAACGTGCCAATACGCTGTAAAAAACTGGAGAAATGTGACCGTTAGAAAGGAAGAATAAATCTTCTCCAATACCGTCCATGTCGAAACCCGGTTTGCGCTCCATGATGTTTTGATACAGTACTACTAGGAATTCTGTACAGCCGAGAGAACCTCCCGGATGCCCTGAATTTACAGCATGCACCATGCGAAGAATGTCTCTTCTGACTTGTGTTGTTAAATCGTTTAGTTGTTGTGTGTTAGACATTTTTTGAAGTATAAATTAATTTGTCCCAAAAGTAAATCTTATTTCTGCTTGAGACAAATGATTTTTTCATTAGTTATTAATAAAAAAGTCCCACCGAAGCAGGACTCTCAAAATTCAAAAATTATAAAAAAACTATCGTACTATAAACCTTTTAACGATGCTGTTGTCATCAGAATTGATTTTCATGAAATACTGACCTGCTGCAAAACCATCAATACGAATTTCTTGGTCACGTTGCGTATTATTGAGTTTTATGGTTTTAATAATACGCCCGCTACAGTCCGTAATCACGGCGTCATTCCATGAAATAGGGCCGTCGTTTCTTAAAGTGATGAAGTTTGTCGCAGGATTTGGCGCCAATACCATTTGTTGGTCGAGTGCAGTAAAATTTTCATTGGCCAAAACTTTCGAAGTCAAAGTCAATACGACTTTATTATCATTCTGACAGCCTACAGAAAAAGTATAGGTTTGTCCACCATAATTTGCTGTTGCCGTACTCGCCAATGAGCAAGAAGTAATCGTGCCCCATGTTGATGCGATTGTAAAAGAATCCCCAATGACAGGATCAAAATACAGTTCGGGAACGATCGTTCCATCCAAAACCGCATTGCTCTGAATCAGCATATAATCGTATTGAGTTCCTTGTGTGAGCCCATATAATTGCACTTGTAGACGCGTATTGGCTGTCGATTCATAATTTCCGATAAGCACGAGTGTACCCGGCTCTCCACCAGGAGCAAAAATACCATTGTTTGTGAAATTTGCGGCAGTAGGAACTTGTATTGCCCCACTACCTTCGACGGTTCCAGTAATGGTATTGTTGAGCACACTGAAAGCCAAAACACCAGCCGATGATTCTATACTTCCCGAGTTATTGACCGTGGCTCCAATGTTGTAAGTTCCGGTACTCGCACTTTTTTTCAAAATCCCAAAGTTGTTGATGGTATTGATGCCTGTTCCCGCAGCAAGCACACCCGATAATTGAACATCAAACGTAGCATTCACAGCATTGTTGATGGTTCCGCCATTCATCACAACCGTTTGGTCGGAAGTGACTTTAATCGTATTGGCATTGAGCAGCGATGTCGATTCTGTAATGAATCGGTTACCAACCCAGCCACCTGAAAGCTCTAGTATACCCAGATTGGTGAGTGTGCCTCCGCCTTTGATGGCACCAGCTGCCCAATTGATCATGCCACTCCCGCTAAAATTGAAAGTGGTAGCCACAGGCACGTTGATATCAGAAACCCAATTAATGCGACCATCAACAACACCTGTCAAAACACCCGAGCAAGTTACCGTTTCATAATTGAACAAATAACAGTCTGTCGCAACATTGTAATTCCCACCATTGTAGGTAGATAGCGGATTGTGAATATCTATATAACCCATTTCGACGGAAATCGTTCCTGTATTATGAAGTTCCGCAAAAATAGTTGCCATACCAGTTCCCAATGTTTTCTTGATCAGCCCGGCATTGTTAATGACATGGCTTCCTGAACCAGTTCCGAGAATTTGTAATGGTGAAATCTGGAAATCAATGACCCCTGAAGCTAAGTTGTTGAGTGTTCCATTGGTAATGTCAAGCGACCAGTCGGTAGAGATTCTAATTGTTCCAGCATTGACTAGAGTGGTTCCATTTTCAATGTATTTTGTTCCGAAATAGGCACCAGTCATAGAAAGTATTGATGAATTCGTCAAAATGCCACCACCAGTCAAACGCCCATTTCCCCAATTGAAAGTACCGTTTCCACTAAAGTTGAAATTCGCAGCTACTGGTACATTTACAATTCCGGACCAGTTGATATCACCTGCAAGATTTCCACCGATATTTCCCGAAAGCGTAAGGGTTGAAAACCATATCATATTACAGCTTGCTGCTACATTATAAGTTCCGCCCGTTAATACCGTTTGCGCATTGTTAAGTTGTACTGTTCCGGATTCTACCGAAATGGTTCCTGTATTGTGGAGTTCAGCACTAATAATTGAGGTATTTACCCCTGTTTTTTTGACCAGCCCTGCATTGTTGAAAACATGCGAACCAGTGCCTGTTCCACCGCCGATGTTGCTAAAGCTATTCTTAAGTTCGATGGTTCCTGAGGCGAGGTTGTTCAGTACGCCGTCAACGATTTCGATATGCCAGTCGGTGTCTTCAGTAATGGTTCCAGAATTGTTGAGTGTTGTTCCGCCCAGGATTTGTTTGCCTCCGGCCGGAAGAATCATCATGTGTCCAAGATTGTTCAGTGTACCGCCACCAGAAAGGTTACCGCCAGTCCACGTAACGGTAGATTCAGATGACACGCTTGATGCTGACGCAATAGAAAGATTTCCCTGAATCGTCAGATTTGCTGTACCTGCCAATTGAATTGAAGCAATATTAGCATTCATGTTTAGGATTACCGATTTTCCATTTGGAATCACAACATCATGTGTTATGCCAGGTAAAGTGATAAGGCTCCAATTGTTAGCATTATTCCAGTTGCTATCGATGGCACCGGTAAAAGTGATGGTCTGGGCCTGTAAAGACACTACCATAAAATAAGAAATAAGAAGTAAAAGTTGTTTCATGAGTATAACGATTTTAAAGTTTCAAATCAGTTATAGCAGCAGGTCGATAGTGTTTGAAAGGCAGGGTAAAAGTAGGTATGCCTTGTTTAATTGGCGTTCCGAAAATTGCGGTTTGCCGTTTATTGGAACAAATTACCCTGGTTTTATTGGGAAAATAAGATTGCAAATTGTTCTTTTAAAAAAGAGAAAGCGAGCTAGCTTTAAGATTCTATTGTAGTGTGTTCAGAATTTCTGAATTCAGAAGGTGTCATTCCCGTTACTTTTTTGAAAGTATTATTGAATGTGGTTTTGGAAGCGAAACCAGCCTCAAGTCCAATGGCGACTAAAGTATAATTTGAAAAGTCCGGATGTTTCAAATAATATTGTGCTTCCTTAATCCGTAACCCGTTGATGTAATCGGGGAAACTTGTCTGCAACTCCTTATTAATCAAACGCGAAAGATGGCTTTTGCTGAGGTTGAGTTCATCGGCAATTTTATCGAGTGTGAGTTCTGGATCGAGGAAGTATTTTTTATTGATGATGAGGTTCTCGAATAAAGTCAAATGATCACTTTTTTGTTTGTTGGTCACCACCACGATGCTGCTGCGGTCGAGCGAATGGCTACGGATTTTTTTTATTTCTTCCATGACGCCAAACTTGTAGATGCCGACATGACCAATCCAGTAAATCATCGCTGAGAGCGAAATCCAGATGATATACCAAACGCCGTAGGGTTGAATGTCAAGCACCATCATTACAATAACAATCAGCCAGGCGATACAAAGTATGAAAAAAGCAATCAGGATATTGCGAAACCATTTCAGTTTGGGCAATACTTTAGAAATTCCGAAGGCTTGCTCCTTACGATCGGCTATCCGTGTTTCGAAGAAAAGTCTTACTACGGCATAGATTGCGAGAAAGTTACTTACAAATTCCAGTATGGCTTCGAGCAACAGATAATCTGGTTTTGCTTCGAGATAGGTGCGTGTGGCTTTCAGGTAGGTTACTGCTAGCCAGCCAAATGCAAAAGGCAAAAGTAGTATAATGGCAGTTTTTTTTGGGATAGGCTTTTCAGGATGTAATAATTTCAGTCCATAGAAATAGAACAACGGACCCATGAGCAGTTGCAAGGGTGTCCAGGTATAACCGTACAGATAACGCAGACGGAAAATACGGGCATCAGCTACGTAATACTGTAAGTTGTTAAGTGAAAAGATGACGATTAGTACCGCCAAGATTAGCGTACTGGTATCGCGGTATTTTTTAGAAGTAGCCACCACCGCCCCAAAGATGAATCCCTGCACAATACCACCGAGAATCAGGCTGTTGAAAATATTAAAACTATAGTGGTCTGGCGCTATCATAGTTTCAAATATAATAATTTTTGAGAATGGCAAAAAAACGGGTATGTTAAATTACGGGTTCGCGTGAGGGATAGCAGCGGAAATCTTTTTTTGCCAATGTCTACTTCGTCAGTTCACTAGGCTCAGATGGCAAAAAAAATTGGGAGCGTATAGCCCGACCCTTGTGGGCACGCCCAAATACTTAATCCAAATAAAATCCTAAATCCTAAATCTAAAATTCTAAATCTGTTATCTTTGCCGACTGAAAAAACGACAATGAAATTTGATTTATTACA
>ERZ724516.1620-NODE-1620-length-13043-cov-4.889667_pt1 | contig 13043 bp, 10 predicted proteins | sample MGYA00376049_ERZ724516 | MGnify/ENA primary metagenome ERZ724516 (study PRJEB28724, sample SAMN07190886) | activated sludge metagenome | isolation source: activated sludge of sewage treatment plant in Hong Hong | place: USA: Christiansburg, Virginia | collected... | reverse complement strand
ACGATTCCAACCGCGAACTGGTTGCGCAGGGTCTGGGCAATGTCGCTTCAGCGTGTGCCGGCGGCATGCCGGGGGCCGGTCAGATGGGCGCGACGCTGGTCAATCTGGCGAGTGGCGGCCAGACGCGCGTCTCCGGGGTCATCGAGGGCGTCCTCTCGCTGATCGCCTTCCTGGCGCTGGGAACGTTCATCGCGTGGATTCCGGTGGGTGCGCTCGCCGGCATCCTGATCGTCGTCGGGATCCGCATGATCGACCGCCACAGCCTGCATCTCCTGGAGTCGCCGTGGACCCTCTTCGACTTCATCGTCATCGTTGCGGTAGTCGCCGTGGCGGTCGGCTACAGTCTGATCGCGGCATCCGGAGTCGGGATTGCCCTGGCGATGTTCCTGTTCATCCGCGAGCAGTTGAGCAGTACGGTGATTCGCCGCAAGATCGACGGCGCCAGCCGGTTCTCGAAGCGGGTGCGCCTGCGCCATGAAATGGAGCTGCTCGAGAAGCGGGGAAGCGAGACGGCGATCCTGGAACTGCAGGGCAGCCTCTTCTTCGGGACCAAGGACCAGTTGTACACGGCGCTGGAACCCGAACTCGCCCGCCGCACCTACATCGTCCTCGACATGCGGCGGGTGCAGTCGGTCGACGTCACGGCGGTACATCTGTTGAGCCAGATCAGGGATTCGTTGATCGAACGCGATGCCTTCCTGATCTTCAGCAACTTGTCACACAGCTTGCCGAATGGCCGCAACATCGCCGAGTTCTTCGACCAGATGGAACTCACGACGATGACCGAGCATGTCAAGGTGTTTCCCGAACTCGATGACGCTGTCGAATGGATCGAAGACCAGATTCTTGGCCAGGGCCCGGCGGTGGAGGCCGAGGTCGCGGCGCTGGAACTCAACGATCTCGAGCTGTTCAGCGATCACAAGGAGGAAACCTTGATCGACCTCGAGGCCTGCCTCGAGCGACGTTCGATCAACAAGGACGAGAGAGTGTATTCGTTTGGCGACCCCGGCAACGAGCTGTACCTGATCCGCAAGGGCGCCGTCCGTATCACCCTGCCAGCGCAGGGGGAAACCGTAGGGCATCACGCGCTGACCTACGGACGCGGCGACTTTTTCGGCGGCATGGCTTTCCTGTCGCAGATGACCCGCTTCAACGATGCCACCGCCCTTGCCGATACCGAGCTCTACGTCCTGCAGCGGGAGCAGTTCGAGAAACTCAGGGAAGAGCACAAGCGTCTTGCCTGCCACCTGGTCGAGGCGGTGGCCAAGGTGCTCGCCCTGAGACTACGCTACTCGGACAAGGAACTGATGGCCATGCAGGACTAGGCCATCACGCTCAGGTACTGGAAATACGGCGTCCGGGTGTGGCTGGGCATGTGGCCGCAGCGGTCTTTCGGCCCCCGCCTGCCCGTCGGCAACATCTGGCGCGGTGGCGGGCTGGTCCGCCGGTCGGAGCCACCCTGATTCCTGCGCGCGTCGCGGTCGCTGCAGCAAATGGGTTTATCATAACGGGCGCGCCACAGGGTCGCAGGTGGCGCCAACCAGTGGGGGAGAACAAAATGTTCCAGCATATCCTGTTGCCAACGGATGGCAGCCAACTCTCGCGCGAGACCGCTGAGCGCGCGGTCGCTTTTGCCAAGGCGGCCAACGCCAGCGTCACCGCCTTGTACGCAAGGCCGGTCGGGAACTCGGACAACTATGGCGATCTGGTCGAGCCAGCCGTCCTGGAACGACTGGTTTCGGGGTCGGAAGGGAAGTCCAAGGAGTATCTGGGTTTCGTCAAGAAGCTCTGCAAGGAAGCCGGCGTCGAGTGCACCGCGCTGTCGGTGGTCAGCGATACGCCCTGGGAGGCGATCGTCAACGTTGCCGAGGACAACAACTGTGACCTCATCTTCATGTCGAAGCACGGCCGCGGTGGTCTGTCCTCGCTGCTGCTGGGCAGCGAGACCTACCGGGTGCTGACGCACTCGAGCATTCCGGTTCTCGTCTATCGTCCGCCCGAGGTGGACGCGAGTCGCCGCAAGGCCAAGGAAAAGGCCCGGGAAAAGGATCGGAAGAAGGCCTGAGCGAGGCGCCGCGCCTGCTCGACCTGCCCGGGCGGCAGGGCGCCCGGGTATCTCCCGCGATGGCGACTCGGAGCCACCATCTCACTGGTCGTCCCTGCCGAGGCTCGCCGTGACTCCCGCTTACTGGCAACAGGCTTCCGCCGAACTCGCACAGAGCGACCCGGTTCTCGCCGGTTTCGTCGAGCGTTTCGCCGGTACGGCGCTGGTGTCGCGCGGCGACCCCTTCGTGACGCTGCTGCGCTCGATCGTCGGTCAGCAGATCTCCGTGAAAGCCGCAGACAGCGTCTGGGGACGCTTCCTGGCGGTCTTGCCGGTGCCCGCGCCGACCGCCCTCCTGGCCTGCGAGCCGGAAGCGCTGCGCCGTTGTGGTTTGTCGGTACGCAAGGTCGAGTATGTGATCGATCTGGCCCGGCGCTTCGCTGAGGGGGAGATCCACGTCAGCCACTGGGCGTCGATGCGTGATGCGGAGATCATCGCCGAGTTGACGGCGGTGCGCGGCATCGGCGTGTGGACGGCGGAGATGTTTCTGATCTTCAATCAGCTGCGTCCCGACGTCTTTCCGCTCGACGACATCGGCTTGCAGCGCGCCGTGGGGATTCATTACCACGGCGGCGAGCGGCCGCCGCGACGCCTCCTCGCCGAGCACGGCGAGCGCTGGCGCCCCTGGCGTTCGGTGGCCACCTGGTATCTCTGGCGAAGCCTCGATCCGGTTCCCGTCGAGTACTGACCCAGTCAGCGTCGTCGCTGCGGCCGGATGCAGGAACAGCCTTTCGGGTTAGAATAGCGCGCTCTCGAAACAGCACGCTTGCAAACACGGTTGGCCTTGATGAAAACCACCTTTCTCGATTTTGAACAGCCGATCGCCGACCTCGAAGGCAAGATCGAAGCCTTGCGCCTGGCGCAGGACGATTCGGCGCTCGACATCGCCGATGAAATCAGCCGCCTCGAGAAGAAGGGCCAGACGCAAACCCGGGAAATCTACGCCAAGCTCACCGCCTGGCAGGTTTCCCAGGTGGCTCGTCATGCGCAGCGGCCTTACACGCTCGATTATCTGCGCCTTCTGTTTACCGACTTCGAGGAATTGCACGGCGACCGAGCCTTTGCCGACGATCACGCGATCGTCGGTGGCCTGGCGCGATTCAACGGCAACCCGGTGATGGTGATCGGCCACCAGAAAGGGCGCGACACCAAGGAAAAGATCTTCCGCAACTTCGGCATGCCGCGTCCCGAGGGCTACCGCAAGGCCCTGCGCCTGATGCGACTGGCCGAGAAGTTCGCCATTCCGGTGATGACCTTCATCGACACCCCCGGTGCGTATCCCGGAATCGATGCCGAAGAACGCGGTCAGTCCGAGGCGATCGGCCGGAATCTGTATGTGATGGCCGAGTTGAAGGTGCCGATCATCGTCACCATCATCGGTGAGGGCGGGTCGGGGGGGGCACTGGCGATCGGTGTCGGCGACGTCCTGCAGATGCTTCAGTATTCGACCTACTCCGTCATCTCGCCGGAAGGCTGTGCGTCCATTCTCTGGAAGAGTGCCGAAAAGGCGAGCGAAGCGGCCGAGATCATGGGCATTACCGCGCCGCGCCTGAAATCCCTCGGCCTGATCGACCGGATCGTCAATGAGCCGACCGGCGGCGCGCATCGCGATCATCCGGCGATGGCGAAGAACCTCGGGAAGGCGCTGCGGGAATCCCTGCAGAGGCTCTCTGCGGTACCGACCGGCGAACTGCTCCAGGCGCGCCTCGATCGCCTGATGGCTTATGGCCGGTTCAAAGAGCAGCCCTTGCCCTGAGATCGCGCCGGAGACGGCGAGCAGTCGGCTCCAGCATACGCTTTCGGCATTTCTCGCAGCCCGCCTGGCACCGGGCGAACGTTTGTGCGTCGGCCTTTCCGGTGGGCGCGACTCGGTCGTCCTGCTGCATGCGCTCGACGGCCTGCGTGTGCGTGGCCTTGTCGGCGCCCTTGCCGCCATCCACGTCGATCACGGTCTGAGTGCCAACGCCGGCGCTTGGGCTGGGTTTTGTGCCGATTTCTGCCGGCAATTGGGCGTGCCGCTCGACATCGTCCATGTCGAGGTGCCGCGCGACGACGGCGAGGGTCTCGAGGCCGCCGCCCGTCGGGCGCGCCATCGTGTGTTTGCCGGTTGTTGTGCAGACTGGCTGGCGCTGGCGCACCATCAGGACGATCAGGCCGAAACGGTCCTCTTTCGCCTGTTGCGTGGGGCGGGGATCGCGGGCGCTGCCGGCATGCCCGCCGAGCGGTCGCAGGCCGGCGGGCCACGCCTGATCCGGCCGCTGCTCGACGTGCCGCGAGCGCTGATCGCCGGCTACGCCGCCGAAAATTCGCTGGTCTGGGTCGAGGACGAGAGCAACGCCGATTGCCACTATCGCCGCAACCACTTGCGCCAGGCGGTGCTGCCGCGCATCGAGGAGGCTTTTCCGGCCGCTGCGAGGACGCTGGCGCGCGCCGCCGGCCACTTTGCCGAGGCGGCGACGCTGCTCGACGAACTGGCACTGGCCGATCGGGCGACCGTCGTCGGGGCAGGCGGGCGAATCGATCTTCTTCGTTTCAATGCCCTGCCGCCGGCGCGCGCGCGCAATCTCCTGCGCAGCGAACTGTCGGCAGCCGGCTGGCGCGCGCCGGAAGCGCGCTGGCTCGACGAGGCGCTGCGCCAACTCGCGACGGCCGGCAGCGACTCGCAGACCTGCATCGCGACGCCGGACGGCGAGGTCCACGTGTATCGGGGTCAGCTGTACGTCTGCGCTCGGCGTCCGCCGCTTCCTGCGGGAGCCATTTGCTGGCTCGGCGAGGCGCGTCTGGCGTGGGGCGATCTGTGGGTCTCCTTCGTTCCCACCGTCGGCGCCGGTGTCAGCCGCGGCCTGCTGGCCGGCACGCGCGTCTGCCTGCGCCGCCGGCAGGGCGGCGAGCGCTTGCAGGTCGACGCGCGCCGACCGCGGCGGACGCTCGCCAACCTGCTGCAGGAGGCCGGCGTGCCACCGTGGGAGCGTACGCGTTTGCCGCTCCTGTGGTCGGATGATCGGCTGATCTGGGTCGGTGGCATCGGCGTCGACGCGTCTTTCGCCTGTCGGGAGGGCGAGGCGGGAATAGTGGTCGCCTGGGAGAACGTGGCGCCTTGCACGGCCGCGAACGGAACGGCAGCGGGCTGACATCCGGCGGGCGGAGAATCGACCGAATCGGCAGGCGATGCGGCGAGGCCCTGTTGGGCTGAAAGCTCCTTGTTCCTTGCTGTGGATTTGCATTCGTCCTATAATTTCACGCTGATTGCTGCGCCGCAGCAGTCAGCCGGATCGGCGGCAAAACTTCGCCTGGGGTGCTCGGATCGACCACGGCTGATGTTCGGCACAATCCGCTGTCGCGGCTGACGCAGGCTGGCGTGAACGGCTCGAACAACAATAGTGGGGAGGGAAAATGAGCGCAGCAAGTGAGGCGCACGGTGAGCACTCGGGTCTGGCCGCCACCGCGCTGGCGGCAATGGGCGTCGTCTTTGGCGACATCGGGACCAGTCCGCTGTACACCATGAAGGAAGTGTTTGGTGGCCATCACCCGTTGGCGGTCACCCCGGAGAACGTGCTGGGGATTCTGTCGCTGGTCTTCTGGGCCTTGACGATCACGGTGTCGCTGAAATACGTCCTCTTCATCACCAAGGCCGACAACAAGGGCGAGGGCGGCATCATGGCGCTGACGGCGCTGGCTCTGCGCACCGCCAATGCTTCGCCGCGAGTCCTCTGGATGATGTCGGCGCTGGGAATCTTCGGCGCCGCGCTTTTTTACGGCGATGCGGTGATCACGCCGGCGATGTCGGTCCTTTCGGCGGTCGAGGGGCTCGAAGTGGCGACGCCGCTGCTCAAGCCCTACGTCCTGCCGATTACCGTCGCCATCCTGATCGTGCTGTTCGTTTTTCAGCGGCACGGCACCGCAGCCGTCGGTGCGCTGTTCGGCCCGGTGATGATGTTCTGGTTTGCGACGCTGGGCGCTCTCGGCCTGTGGAACGTGATTCAGCACCCGTCCGTACTGGCCGCGATCAACCCCTGGTATGCGGTATCTTTCGGCATCGAGCACCGGGGGATGGCTTTCCTGGCACTCGGTTCGGTGGTGCTGGCGATTACCGGTGGCGAGGCGCTATACGCCGACATGGGGCATTTCGGTCGACGTGCGATCAAGTGGGCCTGGTTCTCCTTCGTCTTCCCGCTGCTCTACCTCAACTACCTTGGCCAGGGCGCGCTGATCCTCGACGATCCGACGGCGATCCAGAATCCCTTCTTCCTGCTGGTGCCCAGTGAAATCCTGCTGATCCCGCTCGTCGTCCTGGCGACCATTGCCACCGTGATCGCCTCGCAGGCGGTGATCTCCGGCGCCTTTTCGCTGACCAGCCAGGCCATGCAATTGGGGTATTGTCCGCGTATCCGGGTCAACTTCACCTCGGAACGGGAAAAGGGCCAGATATACGTCCCCAATATCAACTGGCTGCTGCTGCTGACGGTGATCATCGTCGTCCTCGGTTTCCGCTCGTCGTCGAACCTGGCGTCGGCTTACGGCATCGCTGTTACGCTGACGATGATGATCGACACGATCCTTGCCTTCGTTGTCGTGCGCGCGCTGTGGAAGTGGAGTTGGCCGCGTGCGGCGCTGTTCCTGGTGTTCTTCGTCGTCGTCGATTTTGCCTTCTTCTCGGCCAACGTCATCAAGATCCTCGATGGCGGCTGGTTTCCGCTGGCACTGGGCTTCTCGGTGTTTGCGCTGTTGTCGACCTGGAGGCTCGGTCGCCGACTGCTCTATGAGAAACTGCAGCAGGACTCGATACCCCTCGACGCGTTCATTGCCAGCCTCGCTGACGGTGGACCGCACCGTGTCGACGGCACCGGCGTCTTCCTGACCGCCAGCCCGGAGGGTGTGCCGCGCGCGCTGCTTCACAACCTCTACCACAACAAGGTGTTGCACGAGCGGGTGGTGCTGCTGCATGTCGCCTCGGAAGACGTTCCGCATGTGCCGGAGGGCGAGCGCGTGCGTGTCGAGGCGCTGGCCGCCGGATTTCATCGGGTGTTTGTCCGCTACGGCTTCAAGGACGACCCCAATGTGCCGCAGATCATGGAGATTTGCGCCGGCCTGGGACTGCGCTTCGAGATGATGGAAACGTCGTTTTTCCTCGGCCGCGAGACGGTCGTCACGATGCCGATTTCCCGGCGCGCGCGCATGGCGTACTGGCGCCAGATTCTCTTCACCTGGATGTTCCGCAACGCCGATCCGGCGACGGCCTTCTTCAAGATTCCGCCGAACCGCGTCGTCGAACTGGGCGCGCAGGTCGAGTTGGCGTAACTGTCCAGGGACTTTGCTTTCTGGTGGCCACCGCGCCGCGGATGCGTTGCGCGTCGGCCATGCTACCATCGGGCCGTACGCTCATGCTTGCGCGCCGAGTAGCGCAGCGAACCCGAGGAGAACCAGGTGTCCCTGATCATTACCGAAACCCAGAACGCGATCGGCACGATCGTGATGAACCATGTGGCAAAACGCAACGCCCTCAGCGAAGCGCTGATCGGCGAAATCACCACCGCGCTCGATGGCTTCCGCGAGCAGGCGATCCGCGCCGTGGTGCTGCGCGCGCCTGCCGGAACCAAGGTCTGGTCGGCCGGCCACGACGTCAGCGAGCTACCCAGCGGCGGTCGCGACCCGCTTGGCTGGAGCGACCCCCTGCGCGTGCTGATCCGCGCCATTCAGGAGTTCCCGGCGCCGGTGCTTGCCCTGATCGAAGGCGGAGTCTGGGGCGGCGCCTGCGAAGTCGCCATGGGCTGCGACATCCTGGTGGCGACGCCGGAGGCGACGTTTGCCATCACCCCGGCCAAGCTCGGCGTTCCTTACAACCTTGGCGGGCTGCTGACCGTGATGAACATGATCCCGCTGCCGGTGGCCAAGGAGATGCTCTTCACCGCACAACCGATTCCCGTCTCGCAGGCCTTGAACCTGGGTGTCGTCAATTATGTCCGGCCGGCGGATGAAATCGAGACTTTCGTTCGTGGCCTCGCCGAGAGCATCGTCGCCAATTCGCCGCTGAGCATCTCGGTCATGAAGGAGGAGTTGCGGCTGCTGTCGAGCGCGCGCTCGATCACGCCGGAACTGTTCGAACGGATCCAGGGGCTGCGGCGGATCGTCTACGACAGCCAGGACTATCAGGAGGGGATCGCCGCCTTCAGCGAGAAGCGCAAGCCGCGTTTCCTGGGTCGCTAGCACGCGCCGGTTGCCGACGGTACCGAGGCCGTGATCGGCGGCGGCGCGCCGCGCGATGTGGGGTTCAGCGTTTGCCGGCGAGCAGTTGTGCCAGCTCAACGGCGGTGCGGACGCCCATCTTTTCGAAGAGGTTGGCGCGATGGACTTCGACGGTGCGCATGCTGATCTGCAGTTCGTCGGCAATGACCTTGTTGAGCTTGCCGGCGAGGACCAGTTCCATGACCTCGCGTTCGCGGCAGGTGAGTCTGGCGATCAGGGTATTGACCGAATCGGCATCCGACGCGGCGACGCGCCGGTTTTCGTCGAGCTTCAGCGCCTCGATGACCCGATCGACCAGTTCGTTGTCGTTGCAGGGTTTTTCAACGAAATCGAAAGCGCCTTTCTTCAATGCCGACACGGCCATCGGCACGTCGCCGTGACCGGTGAGAAAGATCACCGGTAGCGTGCTGCCGCGCTCGCACAGAATATCGAAAAGCTCCGGTCCGCTCATGCCGTCCATGCGGATGTCGAGGACGAGGCAGCCGGCGAGCGACGGGTCCCAGGCCGCCAGGAAGTCTTCGGCGGAAGGGTAGCTCAGGCAGTGAAGACCACGTGACTCGAGCAGCCAGCTCAGCGAGTCGCGAATGGCGTCGTCGTCGTCGACAAGGTAGGCGTGCGGGGTCATTGTCGGTCAATCGGCAGGGTGATGACAAAGATCGAGCCGCCTTCGGGGTTGGCTTCGACCCACAGGCGGCCGTGGTGAAACTCGATGATCGAGCGGCAGATGTTCAGTCCCATGCCCATGCCGTCGGCCTTGGTCGAGAAGAGGGGGGTGAACAGTTTCTCGGCCACCTCGGGCGATATTCCCGGGCCGCGGTCGACGACCCGCACCTCCATCTGATTGTCGGTCTGGCTGAGCTTTATCGTCAGTCGCCTGCGGTCGGCGGGGACGTCGCTCATTGCCTCGATGCCGTTGCGCATCAGGTTGAGCAGTACCTGCTCGAGCATCACCTGGTCGGCCATCAGTTCCGGCCGCATTCCCTGAATCTCGCGGACGATGCGCACGCCGCGGCTCTTGGCGGCGCCTTCGATGAAACCGATGCTGTCGTCGATGACTTCGGCGAGATCGCAGGGGGCGAGCTTGGGTTCGCTCTTGCGCACGAAGTCGTGCACGCGGCGGATGATGTGGCCGGCTCGCTGTGCCTGCACCGCCAGTTTGCCGAGCGCTTCCTTGAACTGCCCGGCGTTGAAATTGCCGGACTCGAGCTTGTTCAGGCAGCCGGCGTTGTAACTGGTGATCGCGGCGAGGGGCTGGTTGAGTTCATGCGCCAGCGTCGAGGCCATCTCGCCCATGGTGACCAGGCGGGCGGTGACTTGCAGCTTCTCCTGCTGCTGGCGGGCGAGCTCCTCGGCGTGCTTGCGCGCGGTGACGTCGATGATCGACCCCATCCAGCCGGTCTGCCGGCCGTCGGCGTCGATCAGCGGCGCCTCGTAAACCAGTGCGTCGAAGCGAGTGCCATCCTTGCGCATCAGCCGGATCTCGAAGCCCTCGTGCGGGGCGTTGCCCTCGAGCACCTTGTTGTGCAGGAGCAGGGTCTTCTCCATTTCCTCCGGCGCCCAGTACGGCATCGGCGGTTCCTTGCCGATCAGCTCGTCGGCTCGGAAGCCGACCATCTGCAGGAAGGCCGGGTTGACGTAGGTCACCCGCCCATCGAGATCGCGCGCGCGCATGCCGACCATCAGTGAGTCTTCCATGGCTTTGCGAAAAGCATACTCCGAGCGCAGTGCCTGCTCCGCGGAAAGGCGTCTCTGGATCAGTCCGCGGACCGCCCACAGGCTCCAGAAGACGGCGGCGGCGAGAACGACGATCAGCGTCGCAATCAGCGTCTGCGCCAGATTGCCGCTGCCGCGGTAGGCCGTTACCTGCAGGACGATGCCGTAGCCGGGAGGGTCGATGCTGACCGGGTAGCTGAGCGTCGTCGGCGAGGCGTCGACCTTGGACTTGCTGGCCAGCAGGGTGCCGTTGCCGTCGACGATGCGCACCTGGTACTTCTCGGCGAACCACCACGGGACGTGTTGCTTGAGCAAGCCATTGAGCGAATACACACCGAGCAGAGTGCCACGATACCTCCCGCCATCGAAGATCGGCACATAGACGTCGAATTGTGCCGCCTCGGCGGCGCGATAGGCATCGCTGTAGATCGGCTTGCCGAGCCGGGTGAGTTCGATCGACCGGTTGACCGGATTCTCGCCAAGCGCCTCCGGGCCGGGCCGCGGCAGGCTGGCCGTCGGCATACCTTGGACTGCCCTGGCCGCGGTGTCCAACCACAGCAATTGCCGGATCTCGGGATTGTTCTTCAGGATGTGACGGGCGCGCAGATCGAAGAGTTCGCCCTGGCGCCTGGCTCGGCTCAGATCGAGGGCGAGCTGCTGCAACTGTTCGGAGTTGCCTTCGATGTGGAAGCGGATGTTCTGCTCGAGCCACAGGACATCGGCAATCAGCGTCGAACGCTGTTCGTCGATTTCATTCCGGTGCAACAGCCAGAGCAGCGTGATCAGCAGCACCAGCAGCAGACCCACCGCCACCTTGAGGATCGACAGGTACCAGTTCGACCACCTCAGCGACGCCGGTCGCCGGCGCTCGCGCTGGTGCTGGTGCGGGTAAGGAGGAGAGAGCGCTTGCATGGCGGATCATCTTACCGAAGTTCCTGCGGCAGCGGGTGGCCGGCTCGGCGTCGGTGCGTAATGGTCAACGGCGCCGCTTGCGGGTCGGGCGAGTCGCCGAGGATTGCGGGTTTCCACAATATGCGCGGCGCGTTTTTTTTGTGATATTGGCGGCCGCAGTACGGGCGTCGCCCGATTTCAAACCAAAGTGCTCAACGGAGGAGACAATTCATGAAGATTTCCACCCTGCTTTTCGGCCTCGTCGCCGGCGCCCTGTCCGCCGTACCGCTGGCGGCTCTCGCGCAGCAGCCGATCGTCATCAAGTTCAGCCATGTCGTGGCGCTCAACACGCCCAAGGGTCAGGCTGCCGAGTTCTTTGCCAAGCGCGCCGCGGAACTGACCAAGGGCAAGGTCAAGGTCGAGGTCTACGCCAACTCGACGCTGTACAAGGACAAGGAAGAGATGGAAGCGCTGCAACTCGGCGCCGTGCAGATGCTCGCCCCCTCGCTGGCCAAATTCGGTCCGCTCGGCGTCAAGGAGTTCGAACTCTTCGACCTGCCGTACATCTTCGACAACTACACCGAGCTGCACAAGGTGACGCAAGGTGCGGTCGGGCAAAGTCTGCTCAAGAAACTCGAACCGAAGGGCATCGTCGGTCTTGCATTCTGGGACAACGGCTTCAAGTCGTTTTCGGCGAACACGCCGATCAAGATGCCGGCTGACCTGAAGGGCAAGAAGATGCGCATCCAGTCGTCGAAGGTGCTGGAAGAGCAAATGCGTTCGCTCGGCGCCCTGCCGCAGGTGATGGCCTTCTCCGAGGTCTATCAGGCGCTGCAGACCGGCGTCGTCGATGGCACGGAGAACCCGATTTCCAACCTCTACACGCAGAAGATGTACGAAGTGCAAAAGTATCTGACGCTGACCGAACATGGTTATCTCGGTTACGCGGTGATCGTGAACAAGAAGTTCTGGGAGGGTTTGCCGGGCGACGTGCGTGGGCAAGTGGAAACAGCGATGAAGGAAGCGACTGTCTATGCCAACAAGGTTGCCAAGGAGGACAACGACAAGGACCTGGAGTCGGTCAAGAAGTCTGGCAAGACGCAGGTCACCGTGCCGACCGCCGAGGAACGCCTGGCTTTCAAGAAGGCGCTGGCACCCGTGCATGTGAAGATGGAATCGCGGATCGGCAAGGATCTGCTGCAGGCGGTCTACAAGGAAACCGGCTTCGATCCGAACAAGCTCTGAGCACGCAGGAGGAGGAGAAAATGGCCCGTTGGGACGCCTGAACCAACGGGCCTTTTTTCAAGCAGGCGGGGGAGTTGCTGATATGAAGATACTGGATCACCTCGAGGAATGGCTGATTACCTTCCTGATGGCGGCGGCGACATCGATCATTTTCGTGTCCGTCGTTCATCGCTACGCATCGGGATACGCGATTCCCGGTGTGCAGGACTGGCTGTTGTCGCTGAATTTTGGCTGGACGCAGGAACTGTGCATCATCATGTTCGTCTGGATGGCCAAGTTCGGCGCGGCCTATGGCGTTCGTACCGGCATCCACGTCGGCGTTGACGTGCTGATCAACCGGATGAGCGGCCGCACACGTTCCAAGTTCGTCGTTTTCGGGCTACTCGCCGGCGCGCTGTTCACCGGCGTCGTCGGTACGCTCGGCGCCCACTTCGTATGGGAGAACGGCTTTCACTATGCCTTCTACTCCTTTGTCGGCTGGGAGATGGTCGATGTTCCGGAGGGGCCGACGACGCCCGATCTGGAATGGCCGACCTGGATCGTCTATAGCGCCATTCCGCTCGGCTCCTCGTTGATGTGTTTCCGCTTCCTGCAGGTGACGGTCAGCTTCATCAGGACCGGCGAGTTGCCACATCACGATCACGGCCATGTGGATGGAATCGAGGAAGAACCGGTGGTGGATGAGGTCAGCGTCTTCGCGATGGAGGACAACCTGCATCCGCATGACTTGACCTACAAGAAACGCCATCCTGAAGAGCCGTCGGGCGACCCGTCCGACAAGGGAGGAAAACAACCATGAACGCCGCCATCATTTTCACGCTGCTGCTGGTGCTGATGCTGACCGGCA
>ERZ724516.1616-NODE-1616-length-13054-cov-4.163782_pt1 | contig 13054 bp, 9 predicted proteins | sample MGYA00376049_ERZ724516 | MGnify/ENA primary metagenome ERZ724516 (study PRJEB28724, sample SAMN07190886) | activated sludge metagenome | isolation source: activated sludge of sewage treatment plant in Hong Hong | place: USA: Christiansburg, Virginia | collected... | reverse complement strand
CGCTTTTGACGAAGATCGTCGGCGCTGCCTCGATGCCGGCATGAACGATCACCTCGCCAAGCCGGTAGAGCCGGCCACCCTGTTTGCAGCGTTGCGTCGCTGGCTTCCGGTCTGTGCCGGAGAAGTGACCGATGTAAAGGCAGCACCCGTGTCGACGGCACTGGAGTCGCTGCCGGACGGGGAGTACGAGGACGCGTTGCGAGCACGCTTGCAGAATCTGCCGGGAATGGATCTGGCCGCAGGAATGCATCGCGTGCGTGACCGCATGCCAAGCTATGTGCGCTTGCTGCGCTTGTTCGTCGAAAGTCATGCCGACGATGTTCGGCATCTGCGGGATCTTCTGGAGAAGGGGGCGCTCGACGATGCACAGCGGCTCGCCCACTCGCTCAAGGGGGCCGCAGGAATGCTCGGTGCCATGAATGTTCAGGAATTGGCTGCAGGCATCGAAGCGGCATTGCGTGATGTTGGGGCCGACGACTTGATCGATCGCCAGATCACGGCCCTTGAATCGGCACTCGGCCCCTTGCTGGTTGCCATTGGTTCTGCTCAGGAGCGCAGCGCCGCTGCGGTGGGGGCACTCGAGCAGAGTGTAATCGAGGGGTTGTTGAGTCGGCTCCAGGGGTTGCTGGCAGAGGACAATATGGCGGCGAATACCGTTTGTCTCGATCACCAAGCCGACCTGCGGGCGACCTTCGGCGAACAAGGTGATCGACTGTTGCGCGAGGTGGGCCAATTCGATTACGAGGCGGCGCGTTCGACGCTGGATCAGATGCGACAGACCCTCGGGTTGTGGAAATAAAAACTCTCGCCGCCACGTTGCCGATGGTGGGAGAGGTGTCGGTCAGAACTTGTAGTTTACCCCTGCATAAAACGAACGGCCCATGCCGGGAACTGCCGTTCCCCAACTGAACATGCCGTCGGTTGCCGGCGGGTTGAGCGACATCGTTCTGCCCTGGCCGATGTAGGCGCCGCCTAGCGGCAGATCGTAGTTGCGGTCGAATATGTTCTCGATGCCGAAATCGAAGCGCAGGTTTTTCAGCGTGTAGCTGGAACGCAGGTTGAGCAGGCTATAGCCGTCGGTTTTTACCTCGTTGCGGACATCGGAAACGTCGTCTTTCGCCTTGACCATCACCAGTTCGATGCCGCTATCCCAACTGCCGCGCTTGTGCGTCAGTGTCAGCTTCGCGTTGAGCGGCATGATGTTGTACAGGCCGTCGCTGCTGTCGCGGTTGCGGCCGTTGGTGTAGTTCAATTGTCCGCGGAGGCCGAAGTTGCCGAAAGCGGTATTGCCTAGCGGCATCTTGCCGGCGAGGTCAAGGCCGTAGAGACGGGCGTCGACGTTTTCGTACTTGAGGACAACGAACTGGTTGGTCGTCGTCGCGTTTGCGGCCGAGCAGTTGCCGGTGCGGCAGCGCACCGCATCAATGTAATCATTGACGTAGGTGTAGTAGGGCGTGGCGGAGAATTCCCAGTCACGGGCTGTCGTATGCAGATTGAACGTGGCCGAAAGGGTGTGCGCCTTCTCCGGGTCGAGGTTCAGGTTGCCGACGTAGCCATTGCCGTCGCCGACAAAGTTGTTCATCCCGGCCATCATGCCCGCCGTCGACCAAGTGTAGCGCTCGTAGAGGTTTGGCGAACGAACCTTGCGGGCGAAGCCAAACTCGACATCCCTGTTTTCATCCGCCGTGTAACGGGCGATTGCCGTCAGATTCCAGTTGTTGTCGGTCTTGCTGCGATCTGAATTATTGAAAGCTACGGCCTCGCCGGTCTGCCCCATCGCACCGCCCGAACCGCTGGTTGGCGCACTCGCCAGGTTATAGCCGTGAACCTTGCCGGCGTCGGTGCTGACATGCTCGTAACGCAACCCGAACAATGTCGTCCACTGTGGACTGTGTGTCGTCTCCCATTCGCCAAACAGGGCGCTGCGATCGCGCTTCCCGTCGTTGATATTGATGAACTCGTTCGGCCACATGCCGCCACCCGAGGCTGGCCACCAGTCGTCCAGTGTGTAGTGCTGATATTCGGCGCCGGCACGCAGCAAATCCTTCGGCGATAGCATGATGTCGGCCTTGACCGTCAGGCCGCTGTTCTGGCTTTTTGTCTCCATGGGCATGCCGGCAGCACAGGTAGCGCTGATCGGTGAGCAGGGACTGCCAATCGAACCGTTGGGCCCGGAATTTGAAGCCGCGCCGTACCAGAAACGCTTGTCGTCACCGAAATCCATCTTGTGGTTGACCTTCTCGTGGTAAGCCCGTGTTTCGAGCGAACCCCAGTCGTAGCTGCCGAGATGGCGCAGGTTGAAACGCCACTGCTGGTTTTCCGTCAGGTCCATTCGCTGGTTGGGATAGTTCTGGTAAGGCATATCCTGAAAACCCAGCTTCGCTTCGACGAGGTGGTTGCCCCCCTTCAGTGCCAATGAAAGATTCTGGTTGGTCGTCCGGTAAGCCGTCGAACCGACCTCATCGCGGCCAAGCGTGTGTCCGGGAACGCCCGTCGCAGAATAGGGCTTGAAGTTGCCGCCGGCCTTGTAGTTGTCGGACTGCGCCGTGGCGCCGGCGTAGGTGAGGCTCAGGCTTTCGCTGGCGATGGTGGCATTGATGTTGCCGCCGTAGCCGTTGCCATTGCTGCGGTAGAAGGCGCCGGTCTCGCCCGTGAACAGAGTGTCCTGGCCGGGTGCGGCGAATACCGGTTCCTTCGTCCTGGCGATGATGGTGCCGGCAATGCTGTCGCCGCCGGCGCTGACCGGCGAGATGCCGGCATAGACCTTGAGCGATTCGACGGCGCTCGGATCGATGTAGGACAGTGGCGGATTCATGTGATTCGGGCATGAGGCGATCAGATCCATGCCGTCGACCTGTGTGCGTACCCGATCACCTGCCATGCCGTTGATTACCGGCAGGCTGGAGACGCCGCCCGCTCCCTGCAGGTTGACTCCGGGAACATTGCGCAGCAGGCCGGCAGTGTCGCTGGTGGCAGCGCGCATCGGGGCAAGCGACTGATGGCTCAGATTGCCGGCGGGCGTGGGTGCCGGCTCAATACGCGAGCCGCTGACAACGACTTCATCCAGCGCGTGCGTGGTCGGGTTGCTAATTTGTGCGTTGGCGCTCTGCCACAGAGCTGGCAAGGCAAAGGCGATCGCAACCGCGATCGGTTTTCTGGTGAACTGCATGAGACGCTCCCTGACTTATTGGCTTGCAATTTTTGGGGGCGAGTCTAGAGATTATTGCTGCGGCGCGGAATGTGGCACGTTGTCGCGCGGCAATCCGCCGCGCGGCGGATTGCCGCAGTCGATCAGAACAAGCCGAGTTGCTGATCGTTGCAGGGGCTGCCGCGTCCGGGGGAGAGGAAGCGGCTGCAGTCGAGTGTCGGCAATCCGGGAAAACCAAGGCGACGTACATGCAAGGCAAAGCGTTGCGCCAGCAGGTCGGCAAAATGGCCGAGGCCGTGCATGCGGTTTTCGATGTTCGGGTCGTTGCCCGCGTTGCTGCGGCCACCGCGCATGTCATAGAGGATGGTCATGACGCGCGCTGCCTTCTCCGGCGCCTGCCAGGCCAGCCAGCGTTCGAACAGGGCGTGCAGCTCGCGTGGCAGGCGGAGCACGCTGTAGCTGGCACTGGCAGCACCAGCTTCGCGTGCTGTGACCAGAAGTTTTTCGAGTTCGTGGTCGGTGAGTCCGGGAATGACCGGCGACACCATCACCGTCACCGGGATGCCCGCCGCACTGAGTTTGCGGATGGTTTCGACACGGGCATGTGGTGCTGCGGCACGAGGTTCAAGGCGCCGCGCCAATTCGCCATCAAGCGTCGTCAGTGAAATGGCCGCATGCACCAGTTGTTCGCGGGCCATGGCGGCGAGGAGGTCGATGTCGCGTTCGACCAGCGAGGATTTGGTGATCAGCATCGTCGGATGCTTCAGTTCGTGCAGCACTTCCAGCACGCCACGGGTAATCCGCAGCCGGCGTTCGATCGGTTGCCAGGCATCGGTGTTGGTGCCGATGGCCAGGGGCTTGCAGACGTAACCCGGCTTGCCGAGTTCCTTTCTTAGCAGCTTGGCAGCTTCCGGCTTGTAGTAGAGCTTGGTTTCAAAGTCGAGCCCCGGCGAGTGCCCGAGGTAGGCGTGGCTCGGCCGGGCATAGCAATAGATGCAGCCATGCTCGCAGCCACGATAGGGGTTCAGCGACTGCGTAAAGGGCAGGTCGGGAGAATCGTTGTGGCTGATGACGGTCTTTGCACTGTCGACGAAAACTTCCGTGTCCGGTGCCGCCGACGCTTCCTGGCTCCAGCCGTCATCCGCAACGCTGCGTGTCCAGGAGGAGAAGCGCGAGTCCGGATTCGTCGGCGCACCGCGGCCCTTGTGCGGCTTGGTTGCCGGGCTGGGCGGTGGATCGGCGTCGGGGAAAAGATCCGGTTCCATGGTGTCCGGTGCGTTTCTTGGGGGCGGGCAATGCTGCGATTCTACGCGACAGCACTGAGCGATGCTTGATACAAGGCCCGGCACCGGCGCCAATGCTTTCCGCGGCGCACAATGTTTCTTGTAAAATCACGCTCTTCCCCAAATAGCAGTAGATTCAGAGGTAGTGCCATGACGCCGCAAACCAAGCCGAACACGGACGATGTCCGTATCAAGGAAATCAAGGAACTGGTGCCGCCAGCCCACGTCTTCCGTGAATATCCGGTCTCCAGCCGTGCCGCACAGACCACCTACAACGCCCGCCAGGCCATTCACCGCGTGCTGCATGGCGCCGACGATCGCCTGCTGGTGGTGGTTGGCCCATGCTCGATCCATGACTTTGAAGCAGCCATGGAATATGCCCGGCGTCTGGAAAAGGAAATGCTGCGCCATGCCGATGACCTGATCATCGTCATGCGCGTCTATTTCGAGAAGCCGCGTACGACCGTGGGCTGGAAGGGGCTGATCAACGATCCGCGCCTCGATGGCTCGTTCCGCATCAACGAAGGTGTGCGTCTGGCACGCAAGCTGCTGCTCGAAATCAACGACCTCGGCCTGCCCTGTGCCACCGAATTTCTCGATACGATCACGCCGCAATACACGGCCGACCTGATTTCCTGGGGGGCGATCGGTGCCCGTACCACCGAGTCGCAGGTGCATCGCGAGCTGGCTTCCGGCTTGTCGTGTCCGGTCGGTTTCAAGAATGGCACTGACGGTAACGTGCGCATCGCCGTCGATGCGATTCGCGCCGCCAGCGCGCCGCACCATTTTCTGTCGGTGACCAAGGGCGGGCACTCGGCCATCGTATCCACTGCCGGTAACGAGGATTGTCACGTCATCCTGCGCGGCGGGAAGGAGCCGAACTACGACGCCGCCAGCGTCGACAAGTGCTGCCAGGACATTGCGGCCGCCGGTCTGGCGGCCCGGGTCATGGTCGATTTTTCGCACGCCAACAGCAGCAAGAAATACGAGCGCCAGATCGAGGTGGCCAAGGACGTTGCCGGCCAGGTCGCCGGTGGTGACGAGCGCATCGTCGGCGTCATGATCGAATCGCATCTGGTTGCCGGCCGTCAGGATCTGTCGCCGGATACGCCGCTCGAGTACGGCAAGAGCATCACCGATGCCTGCATCAACTGGGAAGATACGCTGGGTGTGCTCGAAACCCTGGCACAGGGCGTTCGCCAGCGTCGTCTGGTCGAAGCCACCGAGTAAGCATCGGTGACTGCGCGGCCAACGCGAATTTTTGACGCTGGCCGCTGGCTGCTCGGCGCTGTCGTTGCGCTGGCCGTCTTCCGTCTGTGGTTCGCTGCGGCATTGCCGATGACCGGCGACGAAGCCTATTTCGTGACCTGGGGCGCGCTGCCGGCCGGTGGCTATTACGATCATCCGCCGATGGTCGGCTGGTGGCTGGCGGCACTTCTAGCGGTCGGGCATGCCGAATGGTGGTTGCGCTTGCCTTCGGTATTGCTGCCCTTTGTCCTCGCGTGGTGTGCCTGGTGGCTGCTGCGCCAAGCAGAAGATCGACACGGGGAAAACGCGGAGCGCTCGCTCCTTGCGGCACTACTGACCTTGCTGCAGCCAGCTGATGTGTGGAATGTCCTCATCACCACCGATACGCCGGTTGTCTACCTCTCCCTGGCCTCCGTGCTGGTCTACGTGCTGGCCCAGCGGCGCGCGTCGCTTCCGCTGCATGCACTGGCCGGTCTGCTGTTGGGCATGGCTTTTCTCGGCAAGTATTTTGCGGCGTTGCTGGGTTTCGCTTTTGCTGCACATTTCCTCTTCGTGCGTCGCGACCGCAGTCGCTGGTTGCATTTCGCCGTGCTTACAGCGCTTGCGCTGATCGGCCCTGCTTACAACCTGTGGTGGAACAGTAGCCATTGCTGGGTGAACATTCTTTTCAACTTCTTCAATCGCACCAGCAAGACGGGGTTTGAATGGCAGAACCCGCTGCTCTTTCTGGTGATCGTTTCCTATCTGGCAACGCCGTGGGTGCTCTGGTCACTTTGGCAAAAACGGTGTGAGGTGAAGTCGGCGCTGAGCAGCGATGTGCTGCGCGCCTCGCTGTGGCTGGGTGGTGTTCCGTTGCTGATTTTTTTCGCCATGTCTTTCATGCGCTCGGTTGGCCTGCACTGGCTGTTGGCCTTCATGCCGCTGCTAGCGGTTGTTGCTGCCGGCGCCCTGCCGGTGGTGACGCTAAGACAGCTGGTACGTTGGTCGGCGGTATTTGCCGTGCTGCACGTGGTGTTCGTGGTCGTAGTGCTGAACCTGCCGATTTCTGTATGGAAACAGGCCAGCATCTATCCGGGCGTGGTGTTCACCTGGCGCGCCAGCGCCATTGAAAAGCAACTCCGTGAGCCGCTGGCGCGATGCGGCGAGGGCTGCACCCTGGCCATGGAGGGCTATTCTTCGGCGGCGATTCTGGCCTATGCCACCGGTCGGCAGGTATCCGTCTTCCGCGACGGTTCCCGCTTCGGCCGGCAGGACGATTTCGATACCGACATGCGTGCGCTCGATGGCCGTGACTTTGTGGTGTTGCGCAAGGAACCGGTCGAGGATGAGGCCTATGTGCCCTATTTCGAGCGGGTGGAATACGCCTCTTTTGAACTTGACGGGGTGGCTTTCAATGTCATCCATGCACAAGGCTTCAAATACCCGGTGTATCGTGAGCGCATGCTGACCCGTGTCAAAGACCACTATTACCGCTTCCCGGCCTGGTTGCCGCAACGTGGTTGTCCGTTCACCGACCGCTACTTCCCGGAGGGAGGGCGGTGAAGGCCTGGATCAAGTTGCTGCGGCCGCATCAGTGGGTGAAGAGCGGATTCGTCTTCGTCGGTCTGCTTTTCGGCCACGGCTGGCAGAATCCGGCGCTGGTCATGCAAGTGCTCCTGGCCGCTGCAGCCTTTTCGCTGGCCGCTTCGGCGGTCTATGTTGGCAACGACCTCGCCGATCGCGAGAGTGACCGGCAGCATCCTGAGAAGTGCCGCCGTCCGCTGGCCTCTGGTGCCATTGGTGTGTCGGCGGCCCTCGTGCTCGGAGCCATCTGCCTGGCACTGGCCTTGGTACTGGCCTGGCTTGCATCGCCTGTCGTGCTTGGCATCATCGTCGCCTATCTGCTGCTCAACGTAGGCTATACGCAGGGCTTGAAGCATGTCGTGCTACTCGATGTCTTCATCATCGCCGCCGGCTTCATGCTGCGCATCCTGGCCGGTACCATCGGTGTTGGCATCACGCCCTCAAACTGGTTGCTGCTCTGTGGCCTGATGGTCACGCTGTTCCTCGGCTTTGCCAAACGGCGTGCCGAGTTGAAAGCACTTGATGAAGACGCAGGGAGCCATCGGCGGGTGCTCGACGACTACGACCCGGTGCTGCTCGATAAACTGATCGGGGTCTGTGCAGCAGCCACCATTGTCAGCTACAGCCTCTATACCGTCAGCCCGGAGACGGTGGCCCTGCACGGTACTGACCGCCTGGTGGCCACCGTACCCTTCGTCGTGTACGGGATGTTCCGCTACCTGTTCCTGCTGCATCGTCGTGCGGGCGGCGGAGATCCGGCGGCACAATTGCTGACGGACCGCCATCTGCTGGCGGCCTGTATCGGCTGGCTGGTCTCGATTCTGGTTATTCTCGCCTGAACTCCTGCCATTCAGGCGCACCCCAAGAGTACTTCTTCGCGATACGCAACGCGTATCGCTCAGGCGTTCTTGCGCTGCACCCAGAGGACGTCGCCACGGCCGCCGCTGCGATTGAGGAAGCGGCCCAGCACGAACAGCAAATCTGAAAGACGGTTGAGGTATCGGCGCAGATTGTCGGCCACAGACTCGCTGGCGGACAGCGTAACGACACTGCGTTCGGCGCGGCGGGCCACGGTGCGGGCCAGATGTGCCAGGGCTGCTGGGCGAGTGCCACCAGGAAGGATGAATTCCTTGAGGCGCGGCAGGTCTTCGTTGAAATCTTCGACATGCTGTTCCAGGCGCAGCACCTGCGCTTCGCTGACCATGGTCATGCCCGGGCAGCAAAGTTCGCCCCCCAGGTCGAAGAGGTCGTTCTGCACGCCCAACAATGTCTCGGCGACGTTTGCCGGGAGTTCCTCGGCGAGCAGGACGCCAAGTATCGAATTCAGTTCGTCGACTTCGCCCAGGGCATCAATGCGCTGGCTGTCCTTGCCGATGCGGGAGCCGTCGCCCAGGCCGGTGGTGCCGGCGTCGCCGGTGCGGGTGACAATTTTGGAAAGGCGGTTGCCCATGGCTTGCTGTCCTGTAGAGGCGTGTGGAATAGGCCGGATTATATCGGGAGGGGCCGGACCGCGCCGCAGGGAAAAGGAGTGGTCTGTTTTGTCTTGGGCAAACCACTAAAATGCCTTGTTTTCGGCTTCACATTCCGAAAGTGTCGGCGTATGATCCATGATTATTGTCTGACAACCTGATTTCTATGCCACTTGAAACGCTTAGCCGCATCCAGCGTCCGCCGCGCCTCAGCGAAGAGGTTTCGGCCGACCTTGAAACCCGCATTCAACGCGGAGATTATGCGCCGGGGGCGCAGTTGCCTACCGAGAAGGTGCTCGCCGAAACTTTCGGTGTCAGCCGCGCCGTGGTCCGCGAGGCGATTGCTCGCCTGAAGGCCGATGGCTTGATTGAGACGCGTCAGGGCTCGGGCGCTTTCGTCACGGAAAATCCGAAGAGTCTCAATTTCCGCCTGTCGGCAACCGGCGAAAGCTCGCTGCTGAATATCTTCGAACTGCGCACGATGATTGAAGCCACGGTTGCTGAACTGGCCGCGCGCCGTCGCACCGAGGCCGATATCCAGGCCATGCGCGAGTGCCTGGAACGCATGGAGGCGGCCCTCACGTCGGAAGCCGATGGCTCCGAGGCGGATGATGATTTCCATCTGGCGATAGCGGCCGCTACCCATAACCAGTATGTGCTGCGACTGACTGAATTTCTTGGCCGCCAGTTTTCCGAATCTCGTCGCATGGCCTGGATCGACCATCCGAAAGGCATGGAGTCCCCGCGTGAGGCGCAGCGTGAGCATAACGTGATGATCGCTGCCATCGCAGCCGGAGACCCGGCTGCAGCACGTCAGGCGGCGCACGTGCATCTGCGCGGCGCTGCTGAGCGGGTCGGTATCGACCTGCCCAACGATCTCGGCGGCATCCGCTCCAAATAAGCCCACCCGGCAAACCGCTCAGCAGGAGTTATACGCGATGGCCTTCGTCAATGATGTCCGTTTCAAGGTGGACAAGCGCGCCCTTCTGGCGCGGCTGAAAGCCATTCTTCCGGCGCAGTCGATCCTCTCCGACGAGGAAGAGCTGGGCCCCTATGAATGCGACGGACTGACCGCCTACCGGGCGATGCCGCTGCTGGTTGTCTTGCCGGAAACCGGGGCGCAGGTTGAAGCCATCCTGCGTACCTGCTACGAGCTCAAGGTGCCGGTGGTGCCGCGCGGCGCCGCAACCGGTCTTTCCGGGGGGGCCATGCCGCACGAAGATGGCGTGGTGATGTCACTGGCCAAATTCAAGCGCATCCTGAAAATCGATCCGATGGCAAGAACGGCCGTGGTTCAGCCCGGTGTGCGCAACCTCGCCGTTTCCGAAGCGGCTGCGGCCTATGGGCTCTATTACGCCCCCGATCCTTCGTCGCAGATTGCCTGCACCATTGGCGGCAACGTTGCCGAAAATTCCGGCGGTGTCCATTGCCTGAAGTATGGGTTGACTGTTCACAACGTGCTCAAGGTTCGCGGTTTCACCATCGATGGCGACGCTGTCGAATTCGGTGCCGATTCACTCGATGCCGCAGGCCTTGATCTGCTGGCGATCATCAATGGCTCGGAAGGCCTGCTGGCGGTGATCACCGAAGTGACGGTCAAACTGACACCAAAACCCGAGCTGGCGCAGGTGGTGCTGGCCTATTTTGACGACGTGAAGAAGGCCGGTGATGCCGTCGCCAGCGTCATCGCCGCCGGCATCATTCCCGGCGGACTGGAAATGATGGACAAGAAGGCGACGCACGCCGTCGAACCTTACGTCAAGGCCGGTTACGACATGGACGCCGAAGCTGTATTGCTCTGCGAGTCGGACGGTACTCCGGAGGAAGTCGCGGAAGAGATCGAACGCATGAAGGCGGTGCTCGAGAAGAGTGGCGCAAGCTCGCTGGTCGTTTCTCAAAATGAAGCAGAGCGCTTGCGCTTCTGGGCCGGGCGCAAGGCGGCCTTCCCGGCCGTCGGGCGCATTACCCCTGACTATCTGTGCATGGATGGCACCATTCCACGCAAACGCCTGGCCGAAATGCTAGAAGCCATTGCCGACCTTTCCGTGAAGTACGGCTTGCGCTGCGCCAACGTGTTCCATGCCGGTGACGGCAACCTGCACCCCCTGATCATGTACGACGCCAACCAGCCGGGGGAGCTGGAGCGGGCCACCGCTTTCGGCGGCGAGATCCTGGAGCTTTCGGTTCATCTCGGCGGCACCATTACCGGCGAACATGGGGTGGGTGTCGAGAAGGTCGAACTGATGGCGGCGCAATTTACGCCTGCGGAAATCTCGGCTTTTCATCGTCTCAAGGCCGCTTTCGACGAACGTGGCCTGTTGAATCCAGGCAAGGGGATTCCGACGCTGGCCCGTTGCCGTGAATATACCCAGACACGTGGCGCCGCGTCTCCGCTTGCCGCGCCGTCGGCATCTACCCCACCGAGGTTCTGATGGAAGCAACACTCAAGGAATGGATTGGCCGTGTCCATGACGCGGCCGAGGCCGGGAAGTCGCTGCGTATTTGTGGTGGCGGCACCAAGGGTTTTTATGGACATGCCGTCGATGGCGAGGCGCTGGATACTTCCGTATATCACGGCATCGTCGCCTATGAGCCGACAGAGCTGGTGGTCGTGGTTCGTGCTGGTACGCCGCTCGCCGATCTCGAGGCCGAGCTGCTCGGCCGAGGCCAGTGTCTGCCGTTTGAACCGCCGCATTTCGGCCCGGGTGATGGTGCCGTACCTAAGGCTACTGTCGGCGGCATGGTCTCTGCGGGGCTTTCCGGCCCACGCCGCGCTGCGGTTGGTGCCGTGCGTGACTACGTGCTCGGCGTAAAGATGATTGATGGCAAGGGTGAGTTGCTCTCCTTTGGCGGGCAGGTCATGAAGAACGTGGCCGGCTATGACGTGCCGCGCCTGATGGCCGGTAGCCTCGGCACGCTGGGGCTGATCGCCGAGGTGGCGTTGAAGGTGCTGCCGCTCCCGGTTGCCGGCATGACCCTGCGATTTGCGATGAGTGAAGCCGAAGCACTGCAAAAACTCAATCGCTGGGGTGGGCAGCCCTTGCCGCTGGCTGCTTCGGTCTGGCATGACGGCGTGTTGACCGTACGTCTGGCGGGTGCCGTCGCTGCGGTCAGTGCGGCACGCAAGACACTGGGTGGTGAAGACGTCGATAATGCCGGCGCTTTCTGGCAGTCGGTGCGCGAGCAGACCCACGATTTCTTCGCTGGCGGAGCGCCACTCTGGCGCTTGTCCGTGGCCTCGGTAACGGCACCGCTGGGCTTGCCCGGCACTTCATTGATCGAATGGGGCGGTGCCTTGCGCTGGGTGCGCGGGACAGCGGGCGCGGCGGCACCGGATGAAGCCCGGCAGCTGCGCGCGCTGGCGGCGGCAGCGGGTGGCCATGCCACCCTGTTCCGTGCTGACGACGCGCTGAAGTCGTCGGTCGGCGTGTTTCAGCCGCTTTCGTCTCCCCTGCTGAAGATTCACCGGAATCTGAAAAAGGCCTTTGATCCGAACGGCGTTTTCAACGTCGGTCGTATGTATCCGGGTATCTAAGATGAAACAACTTCAACACTCACTTCGTGCGTTGCCCTCCGGGGCGGCGCTGGCTGCCCTTGGGTCGGCCCGACGGGAAGCCTGATATGCAAACCAATCTCGCCGATTTCATCAAAGACACGCCTGAGGGCCGCGAGGCCGATGCCATCCTGCGCACCTGCGTGCATTGCGGCTTCTGTACCGCGACCTGCCCGACCTATCAGCTGCTGGGCGACGAGCTCGATGGGCCGCGTGGCCGCATTTACCAGATCAAGCAGATGCTGGAGGGTGGCCCGGTTACCGCCAAGACGCGATTGCACCTCGACCGCTGCCTTTCCTGCCGCTCCTGCGAAACTACCTGTCCGTCGGGCGTGAAGTATCACCGCCTGCTCGACATCGGGCGCAAGGTGGTCGATGCCCGTGTGCCACGCCCTATGGGGCAGCGGCTGGTGCGTGCCGCGCTCAAGGAGGCGCTGCCGCGACCATGGATTTTCCGCCCCGCAGTTGCCGTCGGACAGATGATGCGGCCCTTGTTGCCGCAGGTGCTGGCTGACAAGGTGCCCACCCCCGCAGCCGGTCAATCGCGTGCCTGGCCGGAAAAATCGAATCACCCGCGCCGCATGCTGGCCCTTGCCGGTTGCGTTCAGCCGGGGCTGGCGCCGAATACGAATGCAGCGACGGCACGTCTGCTCGACAAGCTGGGGATCACCTTGTTCGAAGCGCCGTCGGCCGGTTGTTGTGGCGCCTTGCGCTATCACCTCGATGCCCACGAGCAGGCGCTGGACGACATGCGCCGCAACATCGATGCCTGGTGGCCGCATGTCGAGGC
>ERZ724516.1613-NODE-1613-length-13065-cov-3.810453_pt1 | contig 13065 bp, 10 predicted proteins | sample MGYA00376049_ERZ724516 | MGnify/ENA primary metagenome ERZ724516 (study PRJEB28724, sample SAMN07190886) | activated sludge metagenome | isolation source: activated sludge of sewage treatment plant in Hong Hong | place: USA: Christiansburg, Virginia | collected... | reverse complement strand
GTGGCGAGGTGATGAGCCGCGTGGTGGGCACCATGGACGAGATCGCCCAGGCCAGCCAGAAGATCAGCGACATCATCGGCGTCATCGACGGCATTGCCTTCCAGACCAACATCCTGGCCCTGAACGCGGCGGTGGAAGCGGCGCGTGCCGGGGAGCAAGGGCGAGGCTTTGCGGTGGTTGCCACCGAAGTCCGCAATCTGGCCCAGCGCAGCGCGGCGGCTGCCAAGGAAATCAAGGGGTTGATTTCGGATTCTGTCGACAAGGTACAAACTGGTGGTCGCCTAGTTGATCAGGCCGGGCAAACGATGAGTGAGGTTGTGGCGAGTATTCAGCGTGTCGCCAAGATCATGGCTGATATATCGCACGCCAGCCGTGAACAGACTGCTGGCATTGAGCAAGTAGGCTTGTCCGTAAGTCATATGGATGAGATGACGCAGCAGAACGCCGCGCTCGTCGAGCAGGCGGCGGCGGCAGCGGAAAGTCTGGAGGAGCAAGCGCGTAATTTGGCTGAGTCGGTTTCTGTCTTCCGTCTTTCCGGAGGATTGATGGTTCAAGGGCAGCAAGAGGTTGCCGGCCTTGATTTCGATGGGGCGATAGCCGCCCATGGCAAATGGAAGCAGCGCCTGATCGATTACGTGAATTGCGGCGGCGAGCAGCTTGACCCAGTCGTCGTCGGTCGTGACGACCAATGCGCTCTTGGTTGCTGGATTCATGGTGACGGGCGTGCATTACGTGGCAATGCCAAATACACCGAACTCAAGGGTGAGCACGCCGGATTCCATCGTTGTGCTGCGGATGTTATACGGACCCAATTGGCAGGCAACAGTGAAGGTGCTCTGGCGCAGATATCCGGTGAATTCAGTAATCGCTCAGCGCGTGTCATTGGACTACTGGAGAACATGCGCGGTGGCGGCAAAAGCGCCAATCCGAAGCAGTTGGCAGCCGCCATCCCAAAGAGCAGTTCCAACGTCAAGATGCCGGCACTAGCAGCCCCGGATGAAGACGAATGGGAAGAGTTCTAATACAACAGCGCAATAGAGACCAAATTCATGCGAAACAACCTGCCAGTAAGCAATATTGAAATCGAACTGGACGAACGCGCTCTGATCGTCTCCAAGACTGATCAAAAGGGCCAGATCACTTATATAAACAGGGATTTCATTGATATCAGCGGGTTTACCGAAGCTGAGCTGATCGGGCAGCCTCACAATATTGTGCGCCATCCCGATATGCCGTCCGAGGCCTTTACCGATATGTGGAGTGACCTCAAGGATGGTCGCCCCTGGACTGGCATGGTCAAGAATCGTTGCAAAAATGGTGACCATTACTGGGTATTGGCTACCGCGACGCCGATTCGCGAAAACGGTCAGATCGCTGGCTACATGTCGGTTCGTCGCAAGCCTACTCGGCAACAGGTTGAGGCTGCCGAAAGCGCCTATCGTTTGTTTCGCGAGAAGAAAGCGGGGGGGCTGCAGATCCGTCATGGTGAAGTGGTCAAGGGCGGCGAGGGCTTCCTGGCTGGTTGGTCGCTGAAAAAAAGGCTGGTTGCCGGGTTTGGTGTGCTGTTGGCTGCAATGGTTTTGGTTGCTGGCTTGGGTATCTGGGGAATGTCGGATACCAACAGGGCGGTGGGAAATCTTTATAACGATCGCTTGCAGCCCACGCAGGCCCTGGCCTCTATCGGCAAGCTGATGGCCGATAACCGTTCGCAGGTGTTGTTGTCCCTGCAACATGACCCTGCGGGTCCGTATGCCAGCTTGCATGACCACCCACTGGATTTTCACATCAAGCAGATCGACGCAAATGTTGCTGAGATCGCGCTGCAGTGGGAGCTTTACAAGAAGACAGTTGGCGCCGAAGAGCACCGTCAAATGGCTGATGCCTTTGACGAGGCCCGTAAGCGTTATGTTGTGGATGGCTTGATTCCGGCAAAGGAAGCGCTGCTCGGCGGCCTTTTTGGGGAGGCCAATCTGATTCTGCTCAAGCGGATCAATCCGAGCTATACCGTGGCGGCGCAAAAAGCCTCGGATCTGTTCAAGTTTCAGGTTCAGCAAGGGCAGGCCCAATTGGCCGATAGCGAACAAACTTTCACCAGCGAACGCCTTTGGATATTGCTGGTGGTCTTCTTGGCGCTTGCTATTGGTTCCGCAATCGCAGTTGGGATTATTCGCTCGATTACCCGTCCGATCGATTCGATTCTTGACACATTTCAGGCACTGTCTCATGACGACTTTACGCGCAATGTCAATGTGTCGCGGAACGACGAACTGGGCAAGGTTCTTCAGGGGCTTCAGTCCATGCAAATTCAGCAGGGATTCAACGTTGCCGAGTCCCTTCGGATTGCGAATGACAATCTGCGCATCCGCATAGCGCTCGATTGCGTTTCGTCCAACCTGCGCATCGCTGATGATGACGGAAAGGTGCTTTACGCCAACAAGGGGATGTTGAGCACGTTGCGTCAGATAGAGCCTGGCTTGCGTGAACAACAGCCGGGATTCTCCGTTGACGGCTTCGTTGGCAGCAATATCGGCGCCTTTTATCAGGACTCGGAGGCTGCCCTTAAGACCCTGCGCGAGTTGCAGGGGACGCGCCAGACCGAACTGGATATCGGTCATCGCATCTACAACATCATTACCAATCCGATCATCAACGAGCGTGGCCAGCGGCTCGGCACTGTCGGCGAATGGGTGGATCGCACCGCCGAACTAAATGCTCAACGTTCAGTTGCTGCGCTTGTCTCGCGGGCATCTGCCGGGGATCTGGCAGCGCGCCTCGATACCTCGACACTCGATGGGTTCTATAAAGAGCTCGGAACGGGCATCAATAGCCTGGTTGAAACCAGCGGAGCGGCCATTGGCGAGATTGCTGACCTTTTGTCCAGAGTGGCCGATGGCGATTTGACTCAGACCCTGAGCAGCGAGTACCAGGGGACGTTCGGCGTGTTGCGTGACGATGCCAATCAGACAGTCATAAAGTTGCGTGATCTGGTTGGAGAGATTCAGCTATCGGCACAAACGATCAATACGGCGGCAAAGGAAATTGCTTCGGGTAATCAGGATCTGTCGAGCCGGACCGAGGAGCAGGCGAGCAGTCTGGAGGAGACCGCTTCAAGCATGGAGCAGTTGACCAGTACGGTGAAGCAGAATGCCGATAATGCGCGCCAGGCAAACCAGCTTGCCGGCACGGCACAGCAGGTTGCTGACAAGGGGGGCGAGGTGGTCAATCAGGTAGTTCACACCATGAGTGCCATTCATCAGTCGAGCAGCAAGATTGCAGACATCATCGGCGTGATCGACGGGATCGCTTTCCAGACCAATATTCTGGCCCTCAACGCGGCGGTGGAAGCAGCCAGGGCGGGGGAGCAGGGGCGCGGTTTTGCCGTGGTCGCCACCGAGGTGCGCAATCTCGCCCAGCGCAGCGCAGCGGCTGCCAAGGAAATCAAGGGGCTGATCTCCGACTCGGTAGAAAAGGTCGAGAACGGCAACAAGCTGGTAGATCAGGCCGGGCGAACAATGGAGGAGGTGGTCTCAAGCATCAAGCGTGTCGCAAAGCTCATGGGTGATATCGCTGATGCCAGCAACGAACAAAGCGCAGGCATAGAGCAGGTCAGCTTGGCGGTTAGCCAGATGGATGAGGTGACGCAGCAAAATGCAGCTCTGGTTGAACAGGCTGCCGCTGCTGCCGAAAGTTTGGAAGAGCAGGCGCATCAACTGGCGCAGACCGTCGCTGTTTTTCGTATCGCCGATAGCAAGGAAGCCCCCCGTTTGGCTAAGCCGCAACTACGCATTCAGCGTGAGCCTGCTTCCGCAAAGACGAGCGAGCGGCCGCGCGCCGCAAAGGCACAGGTGCCGCAGATTAGCCTCGATGATGAGTGGGAAGAGTTCTGATCATGGTTGATTTCAGACCTCCGCCACCCCCCAACTCTCCGGGACGAGCATCCGCCTTGGCAACACTGCCCAGCCGTGACGGCAGCGCCCGGGAGTTTTCGTTTTCGACGGCCGATTTTGACCGTGTCCGCAAACTGATTTATCAGCATGCAGGGATTTCGTTGTCACCCGTCAAGCAGGACATGGTGTACTCGCGCCTGGCGAGACGTCTTCGGGCGACCGGTATGCCGTCTTTCGCGGCGTATCTTGATGGCCTGGAGCGCAACGGGGGCGATGAGTGGGAGCGTTTCGTCAATTCGCTTACGACGAATCTGACTTCTTTCTTTCGCGAGCCGCATCACTTTCCGATCTTTGCCGATCATCTTCGTAAACTGGGTACGAAACGTCCAGTCCGGGTTTGGTGTTCGGCCGCGTCGACAGGTGAGGAGCCATATTCGATCGCGATAACGGTAGCCGAAACCTTCGGAGCCGATGTTTCGCATATTTCGATCGTTGCTTCTGATCTCGACACCAGCGTGCTGGCAACAGCAGAGAAAGCCGTTTATCCGATCGAGCGGGTTGAAAAGCTCTCGCCAGAACGCTTGCGGAAATTCTTTCTTCGCGGCACCGGCAGTCAAGAGGGTTTTGTGTCAGTGCGCCCCGAACTGAAGCGGATGATCACGTTTCAGCGGCTCAATCTCCTGGACGCGAGTTATGCGGTCAAAGGTCCGCTTGATGTCATCTTTTGCCGAAATGTGATGATCTATTTCGACAAGCCGACGCAGTACAAGATTTTGTCTCGCTTCGCTCCGATCATGCAGCCCGATGGCCTTATGTTTGCCGGTCACTCGGAAAGTTTTTTGCACGCGGCCGATCTTTTCAAGTCCCAGGGAAAAACAGTTTATGCCTTGGCGAATGCTCGATAGGAAAGGTCCCTCGTGCAACACGCCTACGACGAGCAGCTAGCTACCAACCGCTACTTCGACCGAAAATTTGGCCTCGAAGCAGCCAAGATATTGCCGGGCGAATATTTCGTATCGAGCAAGGAGGCTCTGCTGGTGACGGTACTTGGCTCCTGTGTCGCTGCCTGTATTCGAGACGCAGACTCGGGCATTGGCGGGATGAATCATTTCATGTTGCCGGACGACGGCGGCAGAAACCGGATGGGTATGTCAGCCCGGTATGGCACGTATGCAATGGAGGTGCTGATCAACCACCTGTTGAAGCTTGGGGCGCGGCGCAATCGCCTTGAAGCCAAGGTTTTTGGTGGCGGAGCTGTCATGGCGAGCCTGGCGAGCAGCAATGTGGGCGCCAAGAATGCCGAGTTTGTGCTGGATTTTCTGAAGACGGAAAAAATCCCGGTAGTCGCCAAGGACCTGCTCGATTCGTACCCGCGAAAAGTCTACTATTTCCCGCACTCGGGGCGGGTTCTGGTCAAGAAATTGCACAGGGTGCACAACGAAACATTGTTCAGTCGCGAAAACGACTACAAGGTACGGTTAAGCGGTTCCAGCATTGAAGGCGAAGTTGAGTTGTTCGTTTGATGCGGTCAACCAGAAAAAAAGCCAAAATTTACATTTACCCTGATAGATGCCCATGAAAACTCGAGTCCTGGTTGTTGATGATTCGGCCTTAATGCGCGGGCTGCTGAGCCAGTTAATCGGCATGGCGCCCGACATGGAAGTGGTGGGTGCAGCACCGGATGCACAGGTCGCCCGCGAAATGATCAAGGCGCTGAATCCGGACGTCATGACACTGGATGTGCAAATGCCGAAAATGGGCGGGCTTGAGTTTCTTGAGCGCCTTATGCGTTTGCGTCCCATGCCGGTTGTCATGGTTTCGTCTTTTACAACTTCGGCTTCGGATACCACGCTTAAGGCACTTGAGCTGGGCGCCGTTGATTTCATCGGCAAGCCACGGGTTGATAGTGGCAAGAGCATGGAAGGCTATGCGGAAGACCTCGTTGAAAAAATTCGTGCCGCCAAAGGCGCGCGTTTGCGTGGCGCATTGAATTTGTCCCCCACTTCACCATCGTTACCACCATCGATGCCGACTAGGCCTGGCCTTGCAGCAAGCGGGAAAATCATCTTTGTCGGCGCCTCGACTGGGGGTACTGAGGCGATCAAGGAGTTTCTGCAGGGTATTCCAGCTGATTGCCCACCCATTCTTATTGTTCAGCATATGCCAGAATCGTTCACGGCCTCGTTCGCCCGGCGCCTGGACTCCCTTTGCGCTCCGCGTGTCATTGAGGCGCAGGGCAATGAAAAAGTTGAACCGGGTACGGTTTATATTGCTCCGGGACATTCTCATTTGCTCATTCGACGTGGAAATGCAGGCTTTCTGACCGAATTGGCTGCGACGCCGCCAGTGAACCGACATCGCCCTTCTGTCGATGTGCTGTTTGACTCAGCCACTGCCCTGGTCGGACGCAAGGCAATTGGCGTTATTCTTACCGGTATGGGCAAGGATGGCGCTCAAGGCTTGTTGCGCCTGCGTCAGTCAGGCGCTAGAACATTCGGTCAGGATGAGGCTAGCTGTGTGGTTTACGGCATGCCACGCGAAGCGTTTCTGATCGGCGCAGTAGAAGAGCAATGTCCGCTGGGCGACATCGCGCGACGGGTAATTGGTACAGTTTGCGTCTAACAGGCATCTCGGACTTGTTGCCCTTGGGCAAAAGATTAAACTAGAACCCTACTGATTTTTGCGATAGGAAGACAAATGCAGGCAAGTATTCTCAGTGAGTCCGGCAAGGTGACCATCAAGTTGGTTGGACGTTTCGATTTCAATACACATCGCGAGTTTCGTGCAGCCTATGAGCCCCTTGTTGCCGATCAAGGTGTTCGATCCGTTGCTGTTGATTTTGCCGGGGTTGACTATCTTGATAGTTCGGCACTGGGTATGTTGTTGATGTTGCGGGATAAAATGGGTGGAGCAAGCAAGGAAGTCGCACTGACCGGCGTTCGGGGTAACGTAAAACAGGTGCTAGATATTGCTAATTTTGGTAAATTGTTTCAAATTTCCTAAATGCTTTGTTTTTGTTTGACGTGAATGGAAGACGGTGTAGGCGCCTGAGTGGTTCTGGCAGCAGGTTCGTCGCCGGATATGAGCGGTGCTGGGAGTAACGGTTAGCGGGTTTTTTGCTACCGAGGGCAACCGGATACGCAACATGCGAGAGGATGACAATGTCAGAGTTATTGAAGAATATCGATGCGCGAACAAAATTAGCTGGCACCAACAAACTTGAGATTCTTTTGTTCTTTCTCGGTGTAGATCAGCGTACCGGGCGTCGTGAAACCTTTGGCATCAACGTTTTCAAGGTTCGTGAGGTTATGCGGACCCCAGTGATTACAGCTGCCCCCGATATGCCCTCCTCCGTTGAGGGGATGGTTAGCTTGCGCGGGGCGTTGGTGCCTGTGATAGACCTCGCCAAGTATTCTGGAATATCCCCTGAGACCCCGCGTGAGATCATGATTGTGACCGAATACAACGGCCACACACAGGGATTCCTGGTTGAAGGCGTCGATACCATCCTTCGTCTGGACTGGAGCAAGATGCGTGTTCCGCCGGAAATGCTGACCTCGCAGACCGGAGGTTTGGTGACGGCTGTTACCGAATTGGACGACAACCGACTTGTCATGATGATGGATGTTGAGAAGGTGCTTTCCGAGACTTCCAGTATTGACAACGAGATCATGTTCCGCGGGGTTGTTTCGGTGGACCGGCCGGACAGCACGGTTTTTTACTGCGATGACTCCAGTGTCGCCCGCAAGCAGATTGAACGCACGCTATCGGCCATGGGAGTCCGGGGTATTTCGGCAGTCAATGGTCGACAGATGTGGGAAGAGATGGAAAAGGTTGCCACCTACGCACAGTCGATTGGCAAACCCGCTTCGTCCATTATCAGTCTGATCCTGACGGATATCGAAATGCCGGAAATGGATGGTTACATCCTGACCAAGAAAATAAAGTCGGATCCCAGATTCAATGGAATCCCGGTGATTATGCATTCATCTTTGTCGGGGATGTCCAACCAAAAGCTGGGGGTGTCCGTCGGCGTTGACGAATATGTGCCAAAATTTGAGCCATTGCGCCTCTCTGAAACACTGGCTCGGCGACTCGGTGTCGATACCGCGCCGGTTAGCTTGGCTTGAAGGATAGCGGGAGTTAACGATGGAACTCGTTGAGAACAAAAACCTGCTTGATAGCGTTGATGCCCGGACGCGCCTCGCAGGCTCCAACAAGATGGAAATTCTGCTCTTCTCGCTCGGAACACGCGAGATTTTTGGCATCAATGTCTTCAAAGTAAGAGAGGTCGGCCGGACGCCGCACATAACCAAGACCCCAAATATGCCGCGTGGAGTCGAGGGGCTGATTTCGTTGCGCGGAAACGTGATTCCGGTTTTGTCCCTAGCCCCGTTCATGCAACTAGATGCGCCTGCGGGCCTTGGCAAGACGATGATGGTTGCCGAGTATTCAAAGCGTACGCTGGGCTTTCTGGTTCACGATGTGGATCGCATCATCCGCGTCGACTGGGAGCGAGTGAAGGCGCCGGAAAGCGTGCTGGCGACAAATCAGGGTTTGATCACCGCAGTGATCGAGCTTGACAGCGGTGGTCTGGTTTCTATTCTTGATGTCGAACAGATTCTCGCCAATGCATTCGGCGAAGCAATGATTGTGGACATTACTCCAGCGCGAGTTGATCCAGATACGAGCGTGTTTTTTGTCGATGATTCGATCGTTGCGCGGCGCAAGATAGCTGAGGTCCTTGATAAACTGGGTGTTCGTCACAAGCATGCCACCAATGGCATGGAGGCTTGGACGCGCCTTCAGGGAATCGCCGCGCACGCCATGCAGATGGGGCAAAATATTCGAGAGGATGTTCGTCTCATCCTGGTTGATGCCGAAATGCCAGAAATGGACGGGTACGTTTTGACCAAGAACATCAAGTCCGACCCGCGTTTCGCCGGCGTTCCGGTAGTTATGCACTCCTCCCTGTCTTCCGAGGCAAACCGTGCCATGGGTAAGTCAGTTGGGGTGGATGCTTATGTCGCAAAGTTTGATGCCGAGGCGCTGGCCGATACCCTGCGTCCGCTGATTGAACGATAACAACCCCAGTTTCCGGAGTAATGCATGGCTGCTGATCCCAAAATGAAATTTCTGGTGGTGGATGACTTTTCCACCATGCGTCGAATTGTCCGGAACCTGCTGAAGGAGCTTGGATTCACGAATGTCGATGAGGCCGAGGACGGCGCAATTGCCCTGCAGAAGTTGCAGTCTGGCGGTTTTGAGTTTGTTGTAACCGATTGGAACATGCCGAATATGGACGGGCTCACCCTGTTGCAGTCCATTCGTGCAACCCCAAACCTCAAGCATCTGCCTGTGCTGATGATTACGGCGGAGGCCAAGAAGGAAAATATTATTGCAGCAGCACAGTCCGGGGCCAGTGGCTACATCGTCAAGCCGTTTACTGCAGGGACTCTTTCGGAAAAATTGAACAAGATTTTTGACAAAATGGGCCAGGCGTAAGGAGTGAATATGTCTGCCAATAACGATTCCGATGATCTTGAAGCCCTTTTCGACTCTATTGCTGCGAGTACTGTGGCCGTTCCTGAGCAACCCAAGATAGTGCAGGCAGAGCCTCAGGCTTCGGCGTCCGCTAGTGGGGATTGCGATGATCTGCAAGCCTTGTTCGATAGCGTGGCCGCAAAGGCCGAGATTTCGAACGTGACTCCTGATGTTTCTGCTGATCTTGGCGATCAATCTGCAGGCAACGCCGAGAGTTGGTCTCAGCAAGAGGCAGTATTCAATCGCATCGGGCACATGGCGCGCGCGTTGCATGACACCTTGGGGCAACTCGGCTATGACAAGCTGCTTGAAAAAACTGTCTCGGCGCTTCCTGATGCCAAGGACCGCCTTGCCTATGTTGCCAATCTGACGGAGCAGGCTGCCTGCCGCGTTCTGAATGCTACCGATATCGCCAGCCCGCTCATCGAAGGCATGGAAAACGGTGCTTTGGCGCTGGGCAAGCGCTGGGACAAGGTTTTTGCCAATGAAATGAATCCTGCTGAATTCAAGTTGCTGGCGGCTGACACGCGTGTTTTCCTGAATGAGCAACTTCCGCAGAAAGCACAAGCCACGCATGCTCAATTGACTGAGATCATGATGGCCCAGGATTTTCAGGATTTGACGGGGCAGGTAATCAAAAAAATTGTCGCCCTTGCGCATGAGCTCGAGTCAGGACTAATGACGGTGCTTCTTGAGGTCTTGCCGGAAACCAAACGCACAGAGGAAGTTGCCAGTCTGATGAATGGTCCGGTAATCAATGCCGAAGGGCGTACCGATGTTGTGGTTAACCAAGAGCAGGTCGATGACCTGCTGGACAGCCTCGGTTTCTGAGGGGGACAAAAATGAGTGACTTTGGCGGAATGGAAGATCTCCTGCAGGATTTTCTGCAGGAGGCCAATGACCTGTTGTCTGACGTAGACAACAAACTCGTTGACCTCGAAAAGATGCCCGATGATCGTGCGCTACTGAACGATATTTTTCGTGGCTTTCACACCGTCAAGGGAGGGGCTGGCTTTCTCAATGCCACCGAATTGGTGACGCTGTGCCACCTGACAGAAAATCTCTTTGATCGACTGCGTAACGGCGAACTTGAGCTGACTGCCGAGTTGATGGATGTCATCATGGACGCCACCAAGGGCGTCCGCGAAATGTTTGGCGAATTGGGTCAGATGGTTCAGCCGCAACCTGCCGACCCGGCAGTGATTGCGGCACTGAAGGGCGTTCTGAGTGGAGATGCAGCGGGCGCCGCCCAAGGTGCTACAACGCCTCAAGCGGTAGCCGATGTTGCGCCTGTGTCTGCAGCTGCGGCCGGTGAGCCAGACTGGAATGCGCTACATGCTGCGGTAACTGGGCAGCCGGCTGTAGCGCCAGTTCAGAGCGAAGTAATTAGTAAAGCAGAAACTGCCATCGTCGAGGCTGTGCTTTCTCCGGCTGGGGTGGTGCCTCAGGCGCCTGTGGCTGCGTCGGCATTCGGCCGGCGGACGACCGACAAGCCCGGGGGGCAGCCGACTTCCGCTCGGCGTGCCGAAGAACGTGGACGTGAAAATACCATCCGCGTCGATACCTCACGACTGGATCAGGTCTTGAATCTGTCGGGTGAAATTGGGCTGACGAAGAACCGACTAACCAGTTTGCGGGCCGATATCCTTGCCGGGAAGAGTGATTCCGAGACCTTGCATGCGCTGGACCAGGCGGTAAGCCAACTGGACTTGCTGGTATCCGACCTCCAGAACTCGGTGATGAAAACACGGATGCAGCCAATTGGCCGGCTGTTCCAGAAATATCCGCGGATTGCCCGCGACCTGGCCCGACAACTGGGCAAGGATGTCGAACTGGTTCTTGCTGGCGAAGAGACCGAAGTCGACAAGACCATGATCGAGGATCTCGCTGATCCTTTAATCCACCTGATTCGCAATGCGGTCGATCACGGCGTGGAGATGCCCGAGGAGCGGCAAGCGGCAGGGAAACCGCCAAAAAGCCTGGTTCGCCTTGAGGCTCGTCAGGAGGGTGATCACATCGTCTTGATCATCGCTGATGATGGCAAGGGGATGAATGCCGAGCGTATTCGCGCGAAAGCGACGGAAAAAGGCTTGATCTCCGAGGAGGAGGCCAACACGCTTGATGAGCGCCAGAGCCTCAACCTGATCTTTATGCCGGGATTTTCGACCAAGACACAGATTTCCGATGTGTCAGGGCGAGGGGTGGGCATGGATGTGGTCAAGACCAACATCCAGAAATTGAATGGCTCGATCGAGATTCGTTCTGAGCCAGGCAAAGGGTCTGTATTTATCATCTCTTTGCCGTTGACCCTGGCTATTTTGCCGGTATTGCTGGTGTTGCTTGGCGATCAGCCGTTTGCGTTGCCGCTGTCGCTGGTTCGCGAAATATTGCCGATAGAGCAAAATCGGATTCAGGAAGTGGGTGGCAAGGAGACTCTGGTTGTCCGTGGCGAGGTTCTGCCGGTGATTACACTGGCTCGTTTGCTCGGCTGGCCTCTGGAGCGCTATCCGGAGTACGGGGTGTTCATGCAGACAGCGGAGCGCAGCTTCATTTTGGCGGTGGATAGTTTCGCCGGGCGCGACGATGCAGTGATCAAATCTCTCGAAGATTTCCGGCCGAAGGGTGTGGCTGGTGTCACGACCCTTTCCAACGGTCAGATTGTCTTGATTCTGGATATGAAAGAGCTATTGACTGATCTCGGCCAGCATCCGGATATCGGTTCCGGTGTCAGGGCTCTGGACTTCGCCTGATTCCTGTTTTCAGTCAACGAGTTGAGAGGGGGCTATGCCCCCTCTTTTCTTTTGTGGGTTTACTCTGTTGTCATGGGCTTGCGGATGGCATCTAAGAAACGAAGTAAATAAACGCACGTACCTATATAATTTTTCTAGTTTTTTCCTATAATAGCCATAACGTAAACCAAAGATGGCTATGGCCGAAGATAGCGACCTCGAGAAAACAGAAGAGCCTACAAGTAGGCGAATCGAGCAGGCTCGGGAGAAGGGGCAGGTCCCTCATTCTCGCGAACTCAGCACCTTTCTCGTTCTGATCGTCGCGGGTGCTTCGTTCTGGATGATGGGTGACTGGTTTCTGCAGCGCTCCCTGGCGATTCTGAAAAAAGGGTTTACCGTTGAGTCGGAGGTGATGCGTGAGCCTGCTCTGATGTTGCCCCGCTTGGCTGAAATTTCAGGTGATGCCTTGTTTGCGTTTTCTCCCTTGCTTGGGCTGCTTTTGCTCGCTGCGGTCCTCCCTCCGTTTTTTCTGAATGCCTGGGTGTTTTCGCCGCAGGCAATTGTTCCCGATTTCAATCGGCTCAATCCGCTAACTGGCTTTGGCCGGATGTTTTCCTGGAATAGCCTCATGGAGTTGGGCAAGGCTACGCTCAAGGCTGGCTTGCTGAGTGGGGTTGCCGTTGCATTGATCTGGGGTGAGCGCGACGAAATATTCGGATTGTTGGGCGAGCCGCTGGAGGCCGGTTTGGTGCATGCGGGAAACCTGGTTTCTTTTTCTTTCTTGATCATGGTTGCCACCTTGCTGTTGGTTGTGGCGGCTGATGTCCCGTTTCAGCTTTGGCAATACTTCGACAAGTTGAAGATGACCAAGGAAGAGGTCAAGCAGGAAATGAAGGAAATGATGG
>ERZ724516.1610-NODE-1610-length-13078-cov-8.042770_pt1 | contig 13078 bp, 10 predicted proteins | sample MGYA00376049_ERZ724516 | MGnify/ENA primary metagenome ERZ724516 (study PRJEB28724, sample SAMN07190886) | activated sludge metagenome | isolation source: activated sludge of sewage treatment plant in Hong Hong | place: USA: Christiansburg, Virginia | collected... | reverse complement strand
CTGATGGGCGGTGAAATAGGCGTCTGCGGTCAACTCGGAAAAGGCAGCAGTTTTTGGTTTTCCCTCTGGCTGGACATCATCCAGACCGACTGCCCCGATTGCGTATCGAGCAACGAGCAACCCGCAGCCCCGAGTGAAAGTGCCGAACAGCAGTTGCAGCGCAAATTCGCTGGCGCGCCGGTACTGGTCGTCGAAGACAACCAGATCAATCAGGAAATCGTCTGCAGCTTTCTCGAGGACATCGGCTTCATTCCCGAATGTGCCAACAACGGACGCATTGCGATAGAAATGGCCGGGCGAAATCGCTACGCCCTGATCCTGATGGACATGCTGATGCCGGAAATGGATGGCATCGACGCTACCCGCATCCTGCGCCAAATGCCCGCGCTGGACAGCGTCCCGATTCTTGCGCTGACCGCCAGCGCCTTCGACCAGGACCGCGAACGCTGCCTGGCGGCCGGCATGGACGACTTTGTCAGCAAACCCCTTGATCCCGATTTCTTTTTTGCAACCGTTCTACGCTGGCTCGAATCGCGCAGGCCAGGGGCCGGACAAACCCTTTCCTAAAGGAAACCATCGTGGCAAAACGCTTTGGTGATCTATCGATCGCCACCCGCCTCAACCTGATCGTCTGCAGCACCCTGCTCGTACTCGTCGTGGCTGGAAGCTGGTTTCTCGGCAGTCGTCTAGGCAGTCATCTGGAAGAGAAACGACTGGCCGAGGTGGCCGCCACCAACAACATCATCATCGGCATGATAGGTGCCTACGCCGAAAGCCTGGAACGTGATGCCGCCAACCAGGCGCGGGCCATGGTCCTGCTGTTTCCTGACGGTTTCAGCAGCACCCCGGGCAGCGAGCTTAACAGCAGCGGTTTGCGGGTACCCGTGCTGCGTTCGGGCAGCACGGTGGTCAACAACAACAGCGCCCTGATGGACCGTTTTGCTGCGGCCAATCGTGGGATCGCCTCGGTCCTGGTGCGCGATGGCGATAATTTTGTACGCATTGCCACCTCCGTGCGCAAGGAAGATGGCAGTCGCGCAGTCGGCCTGCCCCTCGAAAGCAATCATCCGGCCCTGCCTCATTTGTTGAAGGGCGAGCCCTATGGTGGCCGGGCAAAGTTCCTCGGGCGGGATTATGTGGCTCATTACGAGCCGCTCAAAGACGCCGATGGCAAAGTTATCGCAACCCTGGTAGTCGGCAGCGACAGCACCGATGCCCTGCTCGCCCTGAAGAAAAAAGTGCTAGCGATCAAGATCGGCGAGACCGGCTACCCCTACATTCTCGATGCCGGCCCGGACAAGGGCATGCTGATCGCTCACCCCACCCGCGAGGGGCAAACTCTGCTCGACTCGCGCGACGGAAACGGGCGGGAGTTCGCCAAGGAAATGCTTGCCGCGCGCCAGGGCATGACACGCTACCCATGGCTCAACAAGGAGCTGGGCGAAACAACAGCGCGTGAAAAATATGCGGTTTATGCGAGTTACGATCACTGGCAATGGCTGGTCGTCAGCGGTGGCTACATCGATGAACTCTCCCGCGAGGTAAGCCCGGTGCGCAACAGCATTCTGGTCGCGGCACTCGTTCTCTTGCTGGCCGCCGGCACGCTCCTCCTGGTGGTCAGCCGCCGGTGGATTTCGCAGCCACTGGAACAAACCGTCGAAGCGATGGATCGCATTGCCGCCGGTGATTTGTCGCAGCCGGTCAAGCCTGGTGGGGGCGATGAGGTCGGTCGCCTGCTGCGCGCCACCGAGGATATGCGTCAGCACCTTTCCGAAGCGATCGGCGCGATCCGCCTGACTGCCGACGAACTGGTCGGTAGCGCGCGCGAACTGGCCGGAGCTGCCGCCGATGTCTCGGGCATTTCGAACAACCAGAGCGACCAGGCGGCGACCATGGCGGCTGGGGTTGAGCAGATGATGGTCAGCATCCAGCAAGTCGCCGACTACTCCAGCGAAGCCCGGCAGATGTCCAGTCAGGCCGAAAGCACCTCGCGCGAGGGCGCCGCCGTCATCGCCAGTACCGTCACCGGCATGTCGGGCATTGCCGACACCGTGCGCAGCGCCTCGCAAACAGTCATTGCGCTGGGTGCCAAGTCGCAGGAGATCAGTGTCATTGTCCAGGCAATCAAGGAAATCGCCGAACAGACCAACCTGCTCGCACTTAACGCCGCCATCGAGGCAGCCCGGGCCGGTGAACAGGGCCGGGGATTTGCTGTCGTCGCCGACGAGGTGCGCAAACTGGCTGAACGAACCAGCAAATCGACTGGGGAAATTGCCCATATGATTGAAGGTGTCCAGGGTCAGACACAGGTCGCCGTCGCCGCCATGCAGCACGGCGTGGCTCAGGTCGAGACTGGCGTTGGCATGGCCATTCAGGCTGGAGCCAGCATGGATGGCATCCGCAGCAGTGCCCTGCATGTCGCCGAAGCCGTCGAGGGAATTTCCAACGCGCTGGCCGAGCAAAGTGCCGCCAGCGGCGAAATCAGTCGCAACGTGGAAACCATTGCCTGCCAGGCCGAACACACTAGCGAGCAGGCCGGCAGGACTTCTGTAGCGGCGACGCAACTCGAAAATCTGGCCCGTTCGCTCAAGGACCGGGTAGCTCGCTTCCGCTGCTGAGCGCAGTTTGCGCCTTACAACTCCGAGATACCCTGGCGGATGGCATAGCGCACCAGGCCGGCGACATCCTGGATGCCCAGGCGGTTCATGATCTGGGACCGGTAAGTCTCGACCGTTTTGATACTGACGCCCAGGGCATAGGCGATTTCCTTGGTCCGCTGACCGTCGGCGACCAGCTTGAGAACCTCCATCTGGCGGGCAGTCAGGCCATCCCGGTGATCCGAGGTCCGCACCCGGGCCAGGTAGGAGTCCACTACCTGGCGTGAAATACTGGCTGACAACCAATTGTTGCCATTCATGACGGCGCGCACCGCCAGTTCGAGCTCCTGAGGGGCGGCATTTTTCAGCACATAGCCGACGGCACCCAGACGCATGGCGGCGATGACATGCTCCTCGGTATCGTGCATGGAAAGCATGATGATGCGCACACCGGGGTGCGCCTGATGAATCTTCTCCAGTGCCTGCAGGCCGGTCTGGCCAGGCATCGCAATATCGAGAATGGCAACGTCCGGCAACAGCTCTGCGGCGCACTGGATGGCCAATGTGCCATCAGCGACATCGGCAACAATGCTGAAATCGGCTACCCTTTCGAGCAAAGCCTTGATACCGGCACGTACCAGATTATGGTCGTCGGCTAAAAGGATACGTATGGGGTTCGTCATTGGCGACTAAGGAGGTAAGGGGAAAAAAGCCAGGACTTCGCTACCGCGACCCGGACTGGCATTGATTTGCAGACTTCCACCAAAACCCGCCACCCGTTCGCGCATGCCGATCAGTCCGAGCGAAGCCATCTGTTGCAGTTTGCTGAAAGTCTCATCGACATTGAAACCAAGACCATCATCCTTGACCGACAGATGCAGGCCATCAAGCTCCAGGGACAACGCGATGGACAGGGCACTCGCCAGAGAATGACGCAGGACATTCGAGATCGCCTCCTGCAGCACCCGGAAACAGGCCAGTTCAAGGGCCGGCGCCAGGCGCCTGTCGTCGAGATTGTGCTGCAGATCAATGGCAATATTGCTTGAACTGGCTATCTGATTCACATGCCAGCGCACGGCGGAGGCCAGGCCGAGATCGTCGAGGGCCGGAGGGCGCAGGCGGCGCGCCAGGTCGCGGCTGGTCTCCACCAGTTCTTCGACGCTGGCGATGCCTTCGAGAACTATCGTCCGCCCCCGGTCGCTCTCGGTCAATTCCGCATGCAAGGCATGAAGATGCAGATGCAGGCTGGTCAGGGTTTGTCCGAAATGGTCGTGCAACTCCATCGACAGCAGGCGTCTTTCCTCTTCCTGTATGGTCAGTCGCTTGGCGGCAATGGCTTTGAGCTGGGCGGCGGCCACCCGCTGTATTTCATGCGAACGCTTGTTCTCGGTAATGTCGAAATAGGAAACCACCGCACCACCGGACGAAGCCCGCAGCGGCGTGACGTTGAGCGTAAACCACAGGCAACCCGCCGGCGTGACGCAGGAACATTCGCAGGTAAACCTTTCCGTTTTCCCTTGCAGGAGATCAAGCACAGCCTGTCGGATCGTTTCACCAGTCGGACCAGCCTGGGTTTCTGTACCGGGAACACCCTGCAGGCAGGCCTCCAGAAAATTGGCGCCGATGCCGGTACCGGCCTCCTGTTGCAGTGAACTGGAATTCTCCCGGGCAAAATTGCGCCATGCTTCATTGACGGCAATGATGACTCCCTGACGATTCACTACCGCAAGCTGGGATCTGACTGAATCGAGCACCGCGCGATTCAGCTCCGAGCTGTCCTGCAGCGCCTTTGCTGCTTTGCGCTGCTCGGTTACCTCAATCGCCACGCCACCGATCAAGGGTGGGCTATCGCCACTCCGTATCGGAAACTTGATGCTGTTCCAGATGCGCGACCCGCCGCAGGCATCAAAGGTTTCCTCAAGAAATTCCTGACCCTGCTCGCCACCTAGGACAATTGCATCATTTTCTGCCCGCTTTGATGCCACAACTTCAGGCATGAAAGACGAGGTCGGCTTGCCTAGATATTCCTCATGGCGCAGACCAAAGGCCTTGATCCACGCCTTGTTGTAATAGATATACCGCCCCTCGGCATCCTTCATCCAGGCGACAGCCGGGATCGCATCCATATAGGCGTGGAATTTCTCCTCTGCTGCCCTTTCCTGGGCAATGGCAAAATGGCGTTCACTCATGTCACGAATGATCGCGCTCCAACTGCCGTCGGAAAACTGACAGGCCGTTACCTCTACCGGAAAACTCTTGCCTTCTCTAGTTAGCAAACGCCATTCGCTCGATTTGGCCCCCTGCTCGGTACAGCTTGCAATGAGTTGGCGAATTTTTCCCAGATCGCCCTCCGGCAGCAACAGCGCGATATTCTTGCCCAGTAATTCCTCCCTGGAATAGCCCGATATCCGGCACAGACAGGAATTGACTTCGATAAAACAACCGCCAGCACCGGCGATCATCACGCCGTCCATGGCCTGCTCGAAGAGCAATTGGAATCGGGCATCCCCTGCTTTTCGAGCAGCCTGGAGCTGGCGCTGGTAGAGATGCTCGTAAAAGAAACTGAAGCCAATGCCGCTGGCGGCGAAAACGACTATTGACAGCAGCGCCCAGGGCGAGTGAAGAGCGAAGCTGAATTCCGGCGGAATGAAAAAAAAACCAGACCAGCAAAGTACTGATCAACGTGGCAAGAATGCCCCCGCGCAAGCGACCAATCAGTACAGAGAGAAAAACTGTCGGGTAGAAGAGGAACCAGGCGTAAGGCTGGATGACATACCAAAGATGCCACTGGAGGGAAAAAACGAGAACAGGCAACAGCACGGCCAGAGAAACGCCGCAACGCTCACCCCATACAAACGCAGGAAAAGCCGCAAATTGTTGCCGTACACCGGTGTAGAACATCCAAACCCGCCGCTACATTGATCCCTACCATGGCCAAACCTGGTACCCCCCAGGAGTCAGCATGCGCGGTCCTCACAAAATTCGCACCGAATTGCCGAAATTTGGTCTCCAACACCACGCCCATTTATTTTCAGGTCTATCCGCTTGGACTACAGCAGAGGCATATCGTTTGTTAACTTAGTGCAATTTTTGTTCTATTAATTTTTGGTCAAACGATAGCACTCAAGTATCACGCTTGCATTTGATCCTGCCTATGAGGGAATTCCTGTCGCCGACTTCGAAATACCTGAGCGCCGTCAGCAAAGGCTGGCAGATTTACTCACCCAGATAGGCGGCACGCACCTTGGGGTCATTGAGCAACTGCGCCGACTCACCGGTCAGCGTAATCTCGCCACTTTCCATGACGTAGCCACGCTGGCTGGTTTGCAGCGCGAGCTTGGCGTTTTGTTCGATGAGCAGAATCGTCATCCCTTCCGCGGCAACGATGCGTATCACTTCAAAAATCTTTTGCACCATGAGCGGCGCCAGACCCATTGAGGGTTCATCAAGCAGCAACAGCTTGGGCCGGCTCATCAGTGCACGGCCGATGGCCAGCATTTGTTGCTCACCGCCGGAAAGCGTGCCGGCAAGCTGGGTTTCTCGCTCTTTAAGACGCGGGAAATAACCATACATGCGTTCGAGATCATTGGCGATATCTGCCTTGTCATCGCGCACGAAAGCGCCCATCGCCAGATTTTCAGCAACTGAAAGACGCGGGAATACGCCACGACCTTCCGGCACCAGCGCTATCCCCTTGCGGATCATGTCGTGCGGGGCAACGCGCGTTACCTTTTCACCGCAGAAATGGACATCGCCCCCGGCTGAATCGAGGACCCGGGCAATCGCCTTCAGCGTGCTGGTTTTGCCGGCGCCGTTGGCGCCGATCAGGGCGACCATCTCGCCTTCGTTTACGTGGAAGGTGATGCTGCGCACCGCCTGGATGCCGCCATAGGCGACGCGTAGTCCGGTAACTTCAAGCACCTAGGTAAGCCTCAATAACACGTTGATCTTTTTGCACTACCGCCGGCACATCCTCGATCACCATGGCGCCGTAATCGAGCACGGCGACGCGATCACACAGCCCCATAACCAGCTTGACGTCATGCTCAATGAGCAAAATGGTTGTGCCGTCACGACGGATGCCATCAATCAGGTCGCGCAACTCCTCGGTTTCCGTATGATTCATGCCGGCGGCAGGTTCATCAAGACACAGGAGTTTGGGCTCAGTGGCCAGGGCACGGGCGATTTCCAGGCGACGCTGGTCACCGTAAGAAAGATTCTTGGCCAGGTCATCAGCCCGCTCTTCTATCCGCACATAGTGCAGCAAATCCATGGCACGCTGAGCAATTGCCGCCTCTTCGGCACGCGTTGCCGCACTCTTCAGCATGGCGCCCCAGACCCCGGCCTTGGTCCGCACATGGCGGCCAACCATGACGTTCTCGAGCGCCGTCATGTTGCCGAACAGGCGAATATTCTGGAAGGTGCGCGCAATCCCGCGCTCCGCGGCCTGATGCGGGGCATCGGCCAGCAACGGGGTGCCAGCAAAATTGAAGCCCCCGCCATCCGGAATGTAAAGCCCGGTCAGACAGTTGAAAAAGGTGGTTTTGCCAGCGCCATTGGGGCCAATCAAGCCGTAAATTTCGCCCTCGCGTATGGTCAGCGAGACATCACGCAAGGCTTTGACGCCGCCAAAATGCTTGGCAACGTTGTTGGCTTCAAGCAGAACACCGCTCATTTTGCAGCCCCCGCATCCTGCAATTCACGTTTGCGCTCGGGAGAAGGCCACAGACCAGCCGGTTTGAAGCGCATGACCAAAACCAATGCCAAGCCAAAAATCAGCATGCGCAGGCTTTCCGGGTCGATCAGCATCTTGCCGAACACCGCCATCTGCAGTGGCCCGACGCCATAGCGCAAGGCCTCGGGGAGAATACTGAGCAACACGGCACCGAGAATCACGCCGGGAATATGCCCCATACCGCCGAGCACCACCATGGCCAGGATCATGATCGACTCGATCAGCGAGAAGCTCTCTGGCGAGACAAAGCCCTGCATCGCCGAGAAGACGCCACCGGCAACACCGCCAAAGCTCGCCCCCATGGCAAAGGCCAGCAACTTCAGATTGCGCGTGTTGATACCGACGGCCTTGGCGGCGATTTCATCTTCACGTATTGCCTGCCAGGCGCGCCCAATGCGCGAGTTCTGCAGACGCAGGTTGATGACGATGACCAACAGCGCGAGGGCGAGCAACAGGTAGTAATACTTCTGCGGTCCACTCAGGGAAACGCCCAAAATTTGCGTTGTGTTGGAGAATTTGAAGTCACCAATCGCCACCGGGTCGATCAGCGTGATGCCCTGCGCGCCGTTGGTGATGTTGATCGGCGCATTCAGATTATTCATGAAAATGCGGACAATCTCGCCAAAACCCAGGGTGACGATGGCGAGATAGTCACCACGTAATTTAAGCGTTGGCGAACCAAGGACCACCCCGAAGAAGCAGGCGACCATCGCACCAATCGGCAGAATCACCCAGAACGGCAGGTGCAGGCCAAAATGTGGACTGGCCAGCAAGGCGTAGGTGTAGGCGCCGACGGCATAGAACGCGATGTAGCCGAGATCGAGCAGGCCGGCAAAGCCGACGACGATGTTCAGGCCAAGCGCCAGAAAGACATAGAGAATGGCAAAGTTCAGAATCCGCACCCAGGCCTGACCGCCCATCGCAGCAACGAAGGGTAAAGCCAGCAAGGCCACGGTGATCAAGATAATGCCGAAGATGGAACGGGGATTTAGCCACTTGCTCATGCGCGATCTCCCGTCTTTTCACCGAAGAGGCCGGATGGTTTGAACATCAGCACGACAATCAGCACCAGGAAGGCAAAAATATCCTGATAGTGGCTACCGAGGAAACCACCGGTCAGATCGCCGATATAGCCGGCGCCCAGCGCTTCAATCAGGCCGAGCAGAATGCCGCCGAGCATGGCGCCAGCGAGGTTGCCAATGCCGCCCAGCACGGCCGCCGTAAATGCTTTGAGGCCAAGCATGAAGCCCATCTGATAGTGGGCGATTTCGTAATAGGTACCAACCATGACGCCGGCCAGTGCACCGAGCGCCGAGCCAATGATGAATGCAGCAGCAATCACGCGATTGATATTGACCCCCATCAGGCTGGCCACCGCCGGGTTCTGCGAGGTGGCGCGCATCGCCATGCCAAGTCTGGTGCGATAGACGAGAAAGAGCAGACCACCCATGGTCAGCGCTGAAACCGCGACGATGATGACCTGCACAGCCGTGAAATTGGCGCCGGCAAACTCGAAATCCATTTTAGGCAACAACGGCGGGAAGGTCAGGTAGTTACGTCCCCAGACAATCATCGCCACGTTTTGCAAGACAATCGACATGCCGATTGCCGTGATTAGTGGCGTCAGGCGCGGTGCGTTGCGCAGCGGGCGATAAGCAATGCGCTCCAGGCCCCAGCCGAGCGCCATGCAGACCAATACAGCAGCAGTCAGTCCGGCCATCCCGGCCAGCATTACCGGCATACCGGCCTTGATCATGAACCCGGCCACCGAGATAGTGACCAGGGTGCCGATCATGACCACTTCGCCATGGGCAAAGTTGATCAGCCCCATGATCCCGTAAACCATCGTATAGCCCAGCGCGACCAAGGCGTAGATGCTGCCCTGGACCAAGCCATTGATGATTTGTTGGAGAAAAATATCCATATTGTGTAAGTCGACCGCAACATATGGAAACGGCACCTTACGGTGCCGTTTCACTTAGCCAGAATTGGCTTTTACTTCTTTTCGACTGCTGCCTTGGTGGCTTCAGCGGCGTTTTTTACTGCATCGGCACCAGCCACAACTGCCCCCTTGCCGGCATCAGCCGCCGCCTTGGCTGCATCCTTGACCTCGGCAACCGCTTCCTTCACTTCAGCCTTGGCCATTTCAAGCGGATCGCCGCCAATGGTCTGAACATACTCGAGCTTACCAGCCTTGTACTGATAGACCGAAATCGCGCCACCCTTGAGGTCGCCGAACTCATCAAAACCGATCTTGGCGGTCACCCCGTCGTAACTGGTCTTGCCAATTTCTGCCAGGTACTTCGCCGGTTCAACAGAATTGGCACGCTTCATCGAGTCAACCATGACCATCACTGCATCATAGACATACGGTGCATAGAGCTGGATATCGCCGTTAAATTTCTTGACAAACTTGTCCTTGAACTCCGGACCCTTGGCCAGTTTTTCCAGCGGCATGCCCGGCAACGAACAATAGTGGCCTTCGGTCGCTTCGCCACCCAGCTTCATGAATTCAGGCGTACACACGCCATCGCCACCGAGGAACTTGGCCTTGATGCCGAGATCCTTCATCTGCTTGGCCATCGGGCCACCCTGGGCGTCCATGCCACCGTAAAACACCAGCTCAGCCTTGGTGGACTTGATTTTGGTCAGGATGGCCTTGAAGTCGGTCGCCTTGTCGTTGGTGTATTCGGTAGCAACCACCTTGAGGCCATTGGCCTCGGCGCCCTTCTTGAACTCTTCCGACAAGCCCTGGCCGTAAGCGGTGCGATCATCAATGATGGCAACTGTTTTGACGCCCTGCTTGGCAGCAAACTCACCCAGCGCCTTGCCCTGTTGCACATCGTTGGCCATCACGCGGAAAGCCGTCTTGAAGCCCTGTTGCGTGTATTTCGGGTTGGTGGCCGAACCGGAAATCTGCGGCAAGCCAGCATCAGAATAGAGTTTGGAGGCGGGGATGGTGGTGCCGGAATTCAGATGGCCGATCACGCCATTAACCTTGGCATCAACCAGCTTCTGGGCGACGATGGTGCCCTGCTTGGGGTCAGCCTGGTCGTCTTCACCGAGCAGTTCAAATTTAATCTTGGCGCCGCCGATTTCCAGGCCTTGCGCATTGAGTTCGTCGATTGCCAGACGGGCGCCATTTTCGTTGTCTTTGCCAAGGTGCGCCTGGGGACCGGTCATTGGCGCGACATGGCCGATCTTGACTGTCATTTCCGGCTTGGGAGCAGGCGCTGCAGGTGCTGCCGGCGCGGCGACCGGCTTTGGTTCTTCCTTCTGACCACAGGCACCAAGGGCAAGTGCTGCGGCAACGGAGAGGGCAACTACGGAAAGCTTGGCTTGCATCGAGGGTTCTCCAGAACTAATTGAGGTAGAAAAAGCGACTTGCTGATTGTCCAGAGGGCATACCTGCGTGTCAATAACAAATGCTATGATCAATTGTATGAACCAACGCAGAGGAACAAGCCCATGAAGATCATGACCGTTCTTCGAAACCTGCTGCACAAGGCGGCGCGCAAAGCGCTCTCCATGCTCCCGCGCAAGCGCCGTTTCGGCATCTACCGCTCCTTTGTTGAATGCGACCCGGAGCCGAATTCACGGCTGGTTTTGAAAATCGCCGACACCAAGGAGGAACTGGAGGCCTGCCTTTCCCTGCTGCACGACGCCTATGTCGATAGCGGCTTCATGACGCCTGACCCGTCCGGCATGCGGGTAACTATCTATCACGCCCTGCCGACGACCACGACACTCTGTGCCAAATACGATGGCAAGGTGGTCGGCACGGTCTCATTGATCCGCGAAAGCGCCCTGGGTTTTCCACTACAGCGTATTTTCGACCTTTCCGCGATTCGCGCCCGCACCGGAAACATTGCCGAAGTTTCGGCGCTAGCCGTGCACCCGCGCTTTCGTCGGACCGGGGGCAGCATTCTCTTCCCCCTGATGAAGTTCATGTATGAGTACTGCACGACTTTCTTCGATACCCGGCATCTGGTGATTGCGGTCAACCCGCGCCATATCGAACTTTACGAATCGCTACTCTTCTTCAAGCGCCTGTCGGCCACCGTGGTAGACAACTATGACTTCGTCAATGGCGCGCCGGCGGTTGGCGCCGCCCTCGATCTCAAGCATGCCCCCGAAATTTTCCGTGAGCACTACACCGGCAAGCCACTACATCGCAACCTTCACCACTACTTCCTGAATGTCAGCCTGCCCAACATACAGTTGCCGCATCGCCGTTTTTACACGACCAATGATCCGGTCCTGACGCCTGATCTGATTGACTATTTTTTCAATCAGCGGACCAAGGTTTTTGCCAACCTGAGCGACCGCAAAAAAGCCTTGCTCCATTTGATCTACGACCTGCCGGACTACATCAAGGTCCTACCCCCACTCCCCGAGCAGTTGCAGAACATGAACGTGCGCCGGCACCAGCGTTTTTCAGTCAAATGTCCGGCACGTCTGCACTACCCGGAGGATGGTGACGAGAACAAGGAAGTCGCGGTCGAGATCCGCGAAGTCTCACGTTACGGCTTTCAGGCGCGCTCACGGGTCGATATTGAATCCGGTGTCTGGTTCACCGCAATTGTGCGACTGGGCAAAGATGAAACATCACGTTTGCAGGTGCAGGCGGTACCGAATCCGGAACGCAAAGGCGAAGGCCTGTTCGGTTTCCGCATTGGCGAACCCGATCTTATCTGGCGCAAATTCGTCACTGCCCTCTATCGCGGCCAAACCCATACTGACCTCGACCAGGCCACCCGCTTCCTTTCCTGATGCCTACAACACTACCCCAATCACTACTTGACCAGCTCCGCCAGCATTTTGCTACCCGCTTCACACAAGGTGAGTCCAACTGCCTGCAACATGGGCGCGACGAATCAGTGCACTTACCGATGCCGCCTCTGGCGGTGGTTTTCGCTGAAACCACCGAAGAGGTCGCACTCGTCGTAAAGCTGTGCGCCGAATACAAAGTACCGATAATTCCTTACGGCGTTGGCAGTTCGGTCGAAGGTCACGTGCTGGCGCCGCACGGTGGAATTTCCATCGACCTCTCGGGGATGAACCAGATCATCGCCATCCATGCGGAAGATGGTGATGCGACGGTTCAAGCCGGTGTTACCCGCCTGCAGCTAAATGATGCCTTGAAAGGTACCGGCCTCTTTTTCCCTATCGATCCCGGCGCCGATGCGACGCTGGGCGGCATGGCAGCAACGCGCGCCTCGGGCACCAATGCCGTGCGCTATGGCACCATGCGTGACAACGTGATGGCGACCAGCACGGTACTTGCCGACGGGCGCCTCATGAAGACCGGCGGGCGGGCCCGCAAATCATCGGCGGGCTACGACCTGACCCGCCTGCTGGTCGGCTCCGAGGGCACGCTGGGCATCATGACCGAACTGACGGTCAAGTTATATCCGATACCCGAAGCCATTTCTGCCGCCGTCTGTACGTTTCCGTCCATCGATGCGGCCGTACAAACGGTTATTCAGACCATACAACTTGGTGTCCCGGTAGCGCGCATTGAATTGCTTGATGCGCTCTCCCTGGCTGCCATCAACAAATTCAGCAAGACCAGTCTGGCTGAAGCGCCGACCCTGTTTTTTGAATTTCATGGCAGCCCCTCGGCCGTTGCCGAACAGGCTGAAACCGTTCAGGCCATTGCCGACGACTTGGGTGGTGCCAATTACACTCTTTCCCTATACGACGCTCTTCCGATCTGAAGAGCGTCGTGTAGGGAAAGAGTGTA
>ERZ724516.1609-NODE-1609-length-13079-cov-8.116708_pt1 | contig 13079 bp, 10 predicted proteins | sample MGYA00376049_ERZ724516 | MGnify/ENA primary metagenome ERZ724516 (study PRJEB28724, sample SAMN07190886) | activated sludge metagenome | isolation source: activated sludge of sewage treatment plant in Hong Hong | place: USA: Christiansburg, Virginia | collected... | reverse complement strand
GGATGGCGGGCGCGACATCAAAAAGTCTGCAAGACGCGGAGCGCCCGGCATTCGCACCGCCCGCGCCCCGCCCCCACTCGGAGCGCAATAACCCGCAGAGCTGGCAAAGAACAAAATCACGCACAAAACGTGCATGAGACCGTGTAATTGACAAACATTACGAACACCTATTGCACCCCATAAGCAGCACAATTTCTACATCTTTACCCTGTGGAGCTGCTTCCATGAACATCACCGAATCCCTGCTGTACGCCCTCAAGGCGCATGGCGCCACCCGCATCTTTGGCATTCCGGGAGACTTTGCCCTACCCTTCTTCCGCATCATTGAAGAATCCGCCATCCTGCCGCTGCACACCCTGTCGCACGAGCCCGGCGTGGGCTTTGCGGCCGACGCGGCGGCGCGCATCAACTGCGCGCTGGGCGTAGCGGCCGTCACCTATGGCGCCGGTGCGCTGAACATGGTCAATGCCGTGGCCTCGGCCTATGCCGAGAAGTCACCACTGGTGGTGCTGTCGGGCGGACCGGGCAAGGGCGAGGCGCGCTCGGGCCTGTTGCTACACCACCAGGCCAAGACGCTGGATTCGCAGCGCCAGATTTTCGAGCAGATCACCTGCGACCAGGTGCGCCTGGACGATGCCGAACGTGCCCCCGCCGACATTGCCCGCGTGCTGGCCAACTGCATGCGCCAATCGCGCCCGGTGTACATCGAACTGCCGCGTGACATGGTGGCCGTGGAATGCCTGCCGGTGCAGGCGCTACCCGCCCCGGCCGTGGACGCCGACAAACTCGACGCCTGCGTCAACGAGATTCTGCAGCGCCTGACCAGCGCCCAGTCACCGGTGCTGATGGCCGGGGTGGAGGTACGCCGCTTTGGCCTGGAGGACAAGGTGGCGGAGCTGTCACGCCGTCTGGGGCTGCCCATCGTTACCTCCTTCATGGGCCGTGGTCTGCTGGCCGAGGCCGACGCACCGCTGATGGGTACCTACATGGGCGTGGCGGGTCTGCCGGAAGTCACGCGCCTGGTCGAATCATCCGACGCACTGTTCATGCTGGGCGTGATCGTCTGCGACACCAACTTTGCGGTGTCCGAAAAAACCATAGACATGCGCAAGGCCATATTGGCCTTTGACGCCCAGCTCACCATCGGCTACCACACCTATGCCAAGGTGACATTGACCGCACTGGTGGACCACTTGTTGCACCGCATCAGCGCCACCGAGAAACGCTTCACCGTGACCCGCCAGGTGTACCCGCGCGGCCTGGTGGCCGACGGTGCCACCATCGCACCCAACGACATCGCGACCGCCGTGAACGACCTGATGGCCGAGCATGGCCGCATGCCCATCGCCTCGGACGTGGGCGACTGCCTGTTCACCGCCATGGACATTGAGCACACGGCGCTGGTAGGCCCGGGCTACTACGCCACCATGGGTTTTGGCGTGCCGGCCGGCCTGGGCCTGCAGGCCGAAACCGGCCAGCGCCCGCTGATCCTGGTGGGCGACGGCGCCTTCCAGATGACGGGCTGGGAGCTGGGGAACTGCCCCCGCTATGGCTGGGACCCCATCGTGCTGGTCTTCAACAATGCCAGCTGGGAAATGCTGCGTACCTTCCAGCCCGAGTCCAAATTCACCAACCTGGACGAATGGGGCTTTGCCCACATGGCCGCGGGTATGGGTGGCGCAGGGGTGCGGGTGCACACCCGCGCCGAGTTGAAAGCCGCGCTGGACCACGCCATTGCGACACGCGGCCAGTTCCAGTTGATCGAGATCATGATCCCGCGCGGCGTACTGTCCCAGGCGCTGCAGCGGTTTGTGGCCGGGGTCAAGCGCCTGAACGCAAAATAAAGCAATACATGTGGGCAGACATCCCCTGTTTAGGGGATGTACAAACATCCTAAATCGTGTTTTGATGCGCGGTTATGTCGGGTTTTAACTCGGAGGGGTATTTGCATGCCTACGGATCCAGTGCTCAGGCCAGAACTATGCTGCGAACAAGGGCCGCAAGACGGCAACTGCGCCCGCATGGAGATGCTTTGCCAGGATTACGAGCGGGCGATCCAACAACAACGGGCCGCGCGCAAAGCAATGGACGAGGCGGCACAACACACCCTGACGATTCTGGACAACATGCTCGACGGTGTGTTGACTACTGACCGCAATGGTCTGATCGCAACTTTCAACAGGGCGGCCTGCAGTATCTTTGGCTACGGCGCCAATGAAGTACTCGGCCGCAACGTCGGCATGCTCACTCCCGATGCCTACATGGGTGAGCACGACCCCCAGCTGCCCCTGTTCAAGACGGCAGGCTCCAATTACCTGGTGGGCAAGCCGCGGGAGATGCTGGGCAAGCGCAAGGACGGCTCCATCTTCCCAATGAGCGTGGCCATTTCAAAGATTGCACGTGCGGGTCGCCCCACCTTTGTGGCGGTGGTGCGCGACATCACCGAACGCCGCCAGCGCGAACAAGAGATCCAGCGCCTGGCTTTTTTCGACCCGCTGACCCAGTTGCCGAACCGGCGGCTGCTGCTGGACCGGCTCAAGCGCACCCAGATGAATTCCGCACGTGTGGAGCAGCATGGCGCCTTGATGTTTCTGGACCTTGACCACTTCAAGCTCCTCAACGACACCATGGGCCACGACTTGGGCGATGAACTGCTGCAGCAGGTCGCGGCGCGCCTGAAGACCTGTGTGCGCGAGGGCGATACGGTGGCACGCCTGGGCGGTGACGAATTTGTGATGCTGCTCGAAGGCCTTGGCCAGTCTTCCAACGAAAGCGCAGCCCATGCGGAAGCGGTGGCCGGCAAGATACTGGGCGCACTGGGGCAGCCCTACGAACTGCGCGGCCACCCGTACGAAAGCACACCCAGCATAGGCATTGTGGTCTTCAAAGGTGACAGCCAGAGCACGGACGAGCTGCTCAAAAAGGCCGACGTGGCCATGTACCGCGCCAAGGCTGCGGGCCGCAATACAGCACGGTTTTTTGACCCGGCCATGCAGGCCACGGTCAGCGCCCAGGCAGCGTTGGAGCACGACATGCGCCGCGGCCTGGAACGCCGGGAGTTCATCCTGTTGTACCAGTTTCAGGTCAACGCACAGGGTAGCCCGATTGGCGCCGAAGCGCTGCTGCGCTGGAACCATGCGTCGCGTGGCGTGGTGCCCCCCGCACAGTTCATCAACCTGGCCGAGGAAAGCAACGTCGGCCACCTGCTGGGCCAGTGGGTATTGGAGACCGCCTGCAACCAGTTGGCGCAATGGGCCGACCAGGAAGCCACCGCGCACTGGACACTGGCCGTCAATGTGAGCCCGAGCCAGTTTGCCGATCCGGAATTCACGTCCAACATTGCGCAGGCGCTAACCCGCAGTGGCGCCAGGCCCGACCAACTCACACTGGAGCTGACCGAACGCCTGCTGATGAACGACACCACCGACACGCTGTGCAAGATGAACGCGATCAAGGCACTGGGCGTGCGCTTCTCGCTGGATGACTTTGGTACCGGGTATTCATCGTTGCTGCATTTGCAGCGGCTGCCGCTGGACCAGCTCAAGATCGACCAGTCGTTTGTGCACGCGCTATTGACCCCCACGAGCGAGGCCAGCGTCGCACGCTCGGTCGTGGCGCTGGGCCACAGCCTGGGACTCACCGTCATTGCCGAGGGTGTGGAAACGGCAGCGCAGCGCAACCAATTGGCCGCACTGGGCTGCGATGCCTTCCAGGGCTACTACTTCGGACGCCCGACCGCTGTGGGGGATCTCACTGGCGGGCAGTCCGAATATTGCGCGGCAATGCCTGCGGGTGGCTGGTGCGAAACGGATTGATATCCAGCCCGCCGCGGCGCGTGTAGCGCGCATAGACCGACAGTTTCAGCGGCTTGCAGCGCGTCCAGATGTCCATGAAGATGCGTTCCACACACTGCTCGTGGAATTCATTGTGGTTGCGAAAGCTCACCAGGTATTGCAACAGGCCCCCCTGATCGATCTGGTCCCCGGTGTAGCTGATCTGCACACTGCCCCAATCGGGCTGCCCGGTCACCAGGCAGTTGCTCTTGAGCAGGTTGCTGACAAACACTTCTGACACCGGGGCCTCGTCACGCGTGGCGCTCAGCAGTTCAGGTGCCGGCGTGTACTGCGTGCACTCCATGTCCAGGCGGTCCAGGTTCAGGCCGTCGAGCTCATGCACTGGCTCACGGTCAAACAGCTCGGGGCCCAGGAGCGTGACGCCAATGGACGCTGGCGCCACGACCGGTTCACCGGCCGTGCGCCACACAGCCTCAAAGAGGTCAGCGCGTAGCGTGGCCCGGACGGCATCGAAGTCGGCAAACTTGGTGTTGTTGAAGCTGTTGAGGTAGAGCTTGAAGGATTTGCTCTCGATGATGTTCAGGCTCTCGCAGGGAACAGTGACATGCGCCAGCGCCACCTGCGGCTTGCCGCGCATATTGAGCCAGCTCAGCTCAAACGCCGTCCACATGTCCGCGCCAAAGAAAGGTGCTGCGCCCGCAATGCCGATCTCGGCGCGTTTACCCGCGCGCGGAATCGGAAACAGCAGCGAGGCGTCGTACTGGTCGATATAGGCCGAGGCCTTGCCCAGCTGGGACTGTTCAGGTGTGTTCATGGTTTGGCCGCCTGCAGATGGGGAATCAGTGCATCCAGTATCTGTGCCAGCGGTTCCGGTGGCAAGTCGTGGCCCATGCCATCAATGCCCACCAGACGGGCACCGGAGATGCGGCGAGCCACATCTTCACCATGCTCAAAGGGCACCAGCGGGTCAGCGCGACCATGCAATACCAGGGTGGGACTGGTGATGCGGGACAACTGCGCCGCACGCGTGATGTCGGCCAGGATGGCCAGCATCTGGCGCCGCACACCCGCCGGGTGGTAGCTGCGCTGCACTCCACGCGCAATGCGTTCGCGCAACTCGGGCTCGGGCGTCGGGTAGTCGGGGCTGCCAATGGTCCGGTACAGCTTGACGTAGTGGTCCACCACCGCCTCCAGTTCCGCGCTGGCGGGGCGGCTGATCAGCACGCGCGTGACATCGGGATGGGCCTGCTTCAGGTTCTTGGCGCCACTCGAACTCATGATGCTGGTCAGGCTGATGACGCGCTGGGGTGCCGCAATGGCCGCGCGCTGCGCAATCATGCCGCCCATGCTGACCCCGACGATGTGGGCACGTGCTACGCCCAGTGCGTCCAGCACGCCCAGAGCATCCCGGGCCATGTCTTCCAGCGTGTACGGCGGGCGAATACGCAGACCCAATTTGTACCGCAGGCCGGCCAGGATCAGGTTGGGTGTGCCCAGGTGGTCAAAGTGCTGGCTCAGGCCAATGTCGCGGTTGTCCATGCGGATCACGCGAAAGCCCGCATCCACCAGTGCCTCCACCATTTGTGGCGGCCAGGCCACCAGCTGCATGCCCAGGCCCATGATCAGCAGCACGGCCGGGCGGGTGTAGGCGTCGGTGTCCTGGGGGTTGATCTCGGCGGTGTCCTCGACTTCGACGTCGATGCCGTTTGCTCTTATTTTCATAGCTACAGATGATTGTTTTACGAGGGCTAGGAGGCTTTTCTGCGGAACACATAGCGCGCCGGGCTGGACTGGGCGGCGCTCCACGCGTAGCCATCCACATCAAAGGCGCGCAGTTGCTCGGGCTTGACCAGCCGGTGCGTGGCGGCAAAGCGGGCCATCAGGCCACGCGCGCGCTTGGCCGAGAAGCTGATGACCTTGTACTGGCCGCTCTTGTATTCCTCAAACACACACTCCACCACGCGGGCCTTCAGTGCCTGTGTGTCCACCGCCTTGAAATACTCCTGCGACGCCAAGTTGATGACCACCGGGCTGATGTCGGCCTGCAGGCGGGTGTTGAGGTAGTCGGAGATTTGCGTGCCCCAATAGTCGTACAGGTTGCGGCCCCGGGGATTGGCCAGGCGCGTGCCCATTTCCAGCCGGTAGGGTTGCATCAGGTCCATAGGGCGCAGCACACCGTACAGGCCGCTCAGGATGCACACGTGGTCCTGCACCCAGGCCAGGTCTTGGGCGCCCAGGTTGCGGGCATTCAGGCCGCCGTACACATCGCCGTCGAAGGCCAGCACGGCAGCTCTGGCATTTTTGACCGTCGCCTTGGGTGACCAGGCCTGGTAACGCGCCACATTGAGCGCGGCCAGCTTGTCGCTGAGCGACATCAGGGCGGCAATCTGCTGGGGCGACTGCTGGCGCAGCAGCGCGATCAAAGCCTGCGACTGCTTCACAAACAGCGGGGCCGTGTGGGGGTGTGGTTCCAAGGGGGTGTCGTAGTCCAGAGACTTGGCGGGCGAGAGCAAAAACAGCATACGGGAGAGTTTCAATCGGACGGGTCAGCCCCCATTATCGTGAAACCCGCGCGCATGAACTGGGCCGGGGTCTTGCCGCTCCAGCGCCGGAAAGCGCGGGCAAAGGCGTTCTCATCCGAGAAACCCAATTTGTCGCCCACCGGCGCCACCGCCTGCCCGCTGCGCAGTGCCTGCACCGCCAGGTCGTACAGCAGTGCCTCACGCAGGCCCTTGAACGAGATGGCCTCATCGGCCAGCTTGCGGTTCAGGTGGCGCCCGCTCATACCCAGCACCTCGCCAATGCGCTCCTTGCCCCAGCGCGGGTGCTGGCGGATCAGCTGCTGCACGCGCGCCGACACGCTGCCCTGCGGCAGCGACGCCAGCATCTCGTCGGCCAGCACGCGCAGCTGCGCATGCAAGGCCTTGCCGGCCTGAATCAGGCCAAGCCCCAACTCTGCGGATGCCATGGCCACACCGTTGAAAGCTTGATTGAACTGCACAGTGCAGCCCAGCAGTGCCGCGTAGGCCAAGGCTTCGGCCCGGGGTTCATGGGCGAACAGCACCGCGCGCGGCTTGAAGCGGCCATTGGTCATCCAGCGCGCCAGGCACACCACGCAACCCAGTGCGGCCTCCACCCGTTGCTCCACGCACACGGTGTACTCGGGCAGGTAGCGCAGCACCACACCCTGGTCGTCGGGCACGACCTCAAAGCGGGCGCTGTCGCCGATGATGGGGGCGTACTCGGTCAGCACTTCCAGCCCGTCGCCCAGCGTGTCGCAGCTCAGCAGCAGCATGCCCACAATGTCCAGGTGACCGGCCTGCACGTCCGTGCCGACGGCCAGCGCGGCCAGGGGGTCGGTGGTGGCCTGGGCGAACAGACTCCACAGGCTGTCTTGCTGCGCCATGGGCACGCGCGCGCCCTGCGTCAACGCCTGGCGCAGCGCATCGGGCACCCGCACGCCATGGCGCTGGGCGGCTTCCAGAATGGCCTGGGTAAAACGGGCGTTGACGCTGGTGGGGGCGGGCATGGGGCTATTGTGCCGGGCCCGGCCATGCTTGGGGCACAATGCCTTGCATGTCCTGAACCAGCGAAACGCAATGATCCTTTCACACCGGTCCGTTCTCTCCAGGCCTTCGTGGCGGCGGGTGTCAACCGGGTGGCTGCTGGGCCTTGCACTGGTCACCCCGATAGCGTCCGGCGCGTCGCGCGAGGTGCGGGTGGGCGTCTACGAAAACGAGCCCAAGATCTTCATGGGTGCCAACGGACAGCCCAGCGGCATTCTGGGCGACCTGCTCGTCCAGGTGGCCGAACAGGAGCAATGGACGCTGGTGCCTGTGCCCTGCGAGTGGCAGGCTTGCCTGGACGCACTCAAGGTCGGTGCACTGGACCTGATGCCCGACGTGGCCATCACCGAACAGCGGGACACCCTGTTTGACTTTCACAAAATACCGGCCTTGCTGAGCTGGTCACAAATCTACAAGCACAGTGGCATCGCTATCAACTCCGCGCTGGACCTGCAGGGCAAACGCATTGCGGTGTTGTCGGGCTCCGTGCAGCAAACTTACCTGTTGGATTTACTCAGGGGTTTCGGCATCCGGGCCGAGTTCATCGTCGTTCAGTCGCCAAAGGAAGGCTTTGCCCTGGTGCAGTCCGGCGGCGCGGACGTCGTCGCAGCCAACCGCTTCTTTGGGGACTTGCAAGCACCCCGCTTTCAACTGGAGCCCACGCCCATTCTGTTTCAGCCCGCGAAGCTGTTTTACGCCACGCCCGAAGGACGCAATGCTGATCTGCGCGACGCCCTGGACACCCACCTGGACCGTTGGGGCTCGCAGCCGGACTCACCCTACCACGCCATCCTCAAACGCTGGATGCAGGCGCCACCCCGGTTCTCCATCCCCAACTATGTCTGGTGGGTGCTGGCAGGCCTGGGCCTGGCGCTGTCCAGCGCCATTGCCGCAGGCGTGTGGCTGCGCCGCGAAGTCGCCAGAAAAACCCGCAGCCTGCAGGCCAGCGAAGACAAATTGGCCACCATTCTCAACAGCGTGGACGCCTACATCTACATCAAGGACACCGCCCTGCGCTACCAGTATGTCAACCGCAGGGTCAGCGAACTCTTTGGGCAGAGCGCCGAAGCCATTGTGGGCAAGACCGATGCCGACTTCTTTGACGCCGACACCGTCACCAATCTCGACATCAACGACAGACGGGTGATTGAGGAAGGCGTTCGCGTCGAGGCCGAGGAGGTCAACCGCAGTGCCGATGGCGCAAACACCCGTACCTACCTGTCCGTCAAACTGCCGCTGCGCCAAGAGGATGGCAGCATCTATGCGCTGTGTGGCATATCAACCGACATTACCCTGCACAAGCAGGCGGCAGAAGCCATCCACCAGTTGGCCTTCTTCGACCCGCTGACCACGCTGCCCAACCGGCGCCTCCTGCTGGAACATATCCAGCAGGCTCTGAGTGCCAGCGAGCGCAGCAAGGAACATGGCGCCCTGCTGTTCATCGACGTGGACAACTTCAAGGACCTCAACGACACCATGGGGCACCACATCGGTGACCTGTTGTTGCAGCAGATGGCGCAACGCCTGGGCGACTGCACGCGCACCGAGGACACACTGGCCCGACAGGGAGGTGATGAGTTTGTCGTGATACTGCAGGGCCTGGGCCCACGGGCCGACGAAGCCGTGCAACAGGCCCGCACCGTTGCCGAGAAAGTTTCCCGCCGACTGCGCGAGCCGTATGCGCTGGACGGCAAGGAATTCCAGTCCAGCGTCAGCATAGGCGTTGCCATCTTTCTTGGCGACGACCAGAAGCAGGACGACCTGCTCAAGCAAGCCGACCTTGCGATGTACCGCGCCAAGGCCGATGGCCGCAACCGGGTCACGTTCTTCGACCCGAGAATGCAGGCGCAGGTGGAAGAGCGCATGGCCGTGGAGGCCGCGCTGCGGGACGGCCTGGCGCTGGATCAGTTCGTGTTGCACTACCAACCCCAATGGAGCGCTGATGGTCGTCAGGTCGGCATGGAGGCCCTGGTCCGCTGGAACCATCCGACACGCGGAATGGTCGCACCGTGCGTATTCATTCCCGTGGCGGAGAGTTCGGGGCTTATTCTTCCTCTGGGTCGATGGATACTGGCCACCGCATGCGCACAGGCTGTGCAGTGGGCCGACAACCCGGACACCGCGCAGTGGGTGGTCGCCGTGAACGTCAGCGCCCGGCAATTCCGCCAGAGCGATTTTGTTCAGGACGTGAAAGACGCCCTGCAAGACACGGGCGCGCAAGGCACGCAAATCGAACTGGAGCTGACCGAGAGCCTGCTGGTCGACGATGTGGAAGCGGTCGTCGCAAAAATGGCAGCTCTCAAAGCGCTCGGTGTACGACTGTCGCTGGACGACTTTGGCACCGGCTACTCTTCGCTGAGCATGCTCAAGGCCCTGCCACTGGACCAGCTCAAGATTGACCAGTCATTTGTCCGCGACCTGCTGGTGGACGCGCAGGACCGCAGCATCGTGCGCGCCATCCTGACCCTGGGTGAAAGCCTGGGTTTGCGCGTGATTGCCGAGGGTGTGGAAACCGCCGCGCAAAGAGATGTCTTGCTCAGCCTGGGTTGCCAGTACCTGCAGGGCTACCTGCTGGGCCGACCGGCGCCCTGGATCTTGGCAAAAAATGCCGGCAGCCCTCGTGAAACATGAAGTTATTGCTATCTAATTATGAGCAATCACCAGCCACTCCACTGCCGCCCAGTTGAAGAAGGCGACAACCTGGAGGCACTCACCGCCCTCATCCGTTCGGCCTACGCGCCGCATGCGGCAAGCGGCCTGCGGTACTGGGCTACGCACCAATCGGTGGAAGACACCGCCAAGCGCCTGGCGGCAGGCCACGGCTTCGTGGCCCTGCAAGGTGATAGTGTGGTGGCCACGGTCACCTTGCGCGAGCCTGAGCCTGACTCCAAGGTGCCACTGCTGCGCGAGCCCGGCACCTGGTCTTTCGGCCAGTTCGCCGTCGCGCCAGAGCACAAAGGCAAGGGCTTTGGCCGGCAGATCCATGACTTCGCGGTGGCATTCGCCCATGCACACGGCTGTAGACGCATGGCACTGCACACGGCGCAACCGGCAACGGCGCTGATTGCGATGTATCGCTCCTGGGGTTACGTTGAGGTTGGCACCTGCGACTGGCGGCCGCATACCAACTATTTGAGTGTCCTCATGGAAAAGGCACTGCGTTCCCCCACGGCGTAGGAAGCCGCAACATCCACCCAGGAGTCACCACCATGTGCAGAAACATCAAGACCCTGTTCAACTTCGAACCACCAGCCACCGAGCTGGAAATTCGGGATGCTTCGCTCCAGTTCGTGCGCAAGCTCAGCGGCTTCAGTGTTCCTTCCAAGGCCAACGAAGCAGCGTTTGAGCACGCGGTCGAGCAGGTTGCCATCGCCGCGCGCGCTTTGGTCGCATCGCTGGTGACGACGGCCGCACCGAAAAATCGCGATGAAGAGGCAGAAAAGGCGCGCGCACGCTCAGTCGTTCGCTTCGGTCAATAGAGTCGTTCTGCGGGGCACTCCTCAAGCCTCGGCATCACCGCAGCATGAGTGGCTTGTTCTCACGCCGCAGGCTCACGGCATCGACTTGTGCAACGGTGGCCTCGCCCGCCTTCAAATGGAACAGGCGCATGGAATCGCGGACCCCCTGCACCTGCTGCAACAACGAAGCCGCAGTGGCCGCCAGCTCCTCCACCATGGCGGCGTTTTGTTGGGTGATGGTGTCCATTTGCGTAATGGCTTCGTTGACCTGTGAAATCCCCATCGTCTGTTCGGCGGACGCGCTGCTGATCTCATCCAGCACCGTGCTGACCTTGTCCACCGACTCCTGTGCGGTCTTCATACGGGTGAGCGCCACACCGGTCTGGGTACTACCGGCAGTAATGCGTTCTGTTGATTCGGTAATGAGTTGCTTGATTTCCTTGGCCGCTGCTGTGGTGCACAGGGCCAGCGCGCGCACTTCAGCCGCCACCACGGCAAAACCCCGCCCCTGGTCACCGGCGCGGGCGGCCTCCACGGCCGCGTTCAGCGCCAGGATATTGGTTTGAAACGCCACGCCTTCGATCAGGTGAATGATTTCGGTGATGCGCACGGATGACTGTGAAATACCGTCCATCGACTGGGCCACAGATACCACGGTCTCGTTGCTGCGCGTGGTGATTGCACTGGCTTCATGTGCCAGCTCCGAGCCGCGCCGGGCGGACGATGAACTCTGCTGCACCGTGCCGGTGATCTCGTCCATCGAGGCCGCTGTTTCCTCCAGACTGCTGGCCTGCGACTCGGTGCGCGCCGACAGATCCTGATTGCCGTCCGCAATCTCCTGCACGGCAAGGTTGAAGTGCTCGATTTCCTCTCGCACATCGCTCACCACTGTGCGCAGGTTTACTGACATCTGCATCATGGCCTGCTCCAGCTGACGGATCACGCCGGCACCATTCACGGTGATTCTGTGCGCCAAATCACCTGCAGCGAGGTGGTTGGCATCGAATACCAGCACAGTGAGTGGCTGAACGGTCAGGGACCAGCTGCTCCAAACGGTGACACCGGCCGCAGCGCAGGCCATCAAAACCAGCGCCACAAAGGGCAAACCAATGGCAATCCCTGTGACCAGGGCCGACATCAAAACCAGCTGGATCAGCGCCAGCTTGACCACGACTCCGGGCTTGAACAGATTGAGGAATCGCCCCACGAGATCGGTCCGCACCACGTTGCCCCGATGCAAGGCCAGCGTCTTGCGGCCCGCCTTGGCCTCGGCCCGCATCTGCGCGTAGAGGGCCTCTGCTGCGGCCGCGGATTCCCGCGAAGGGTTGGTTCGCACCGACAGGTAGCCGGTCACCTTCTCACCGTCGACCATAGGGGTGACATTGGCACGCACCCAGTAATAGTCACCGTTTTTTCGGCGGTTCTTGACCAGCCCGGTCCAGGGTTGCTTGGCCTGGATGGTGTCCCACAAATCGCGAAAGGCTTCCTCGGGCATGTCTGGGTGGCGCACCAGGTTGTGGGGCTGCCCCATCAATTCCGTGTGGGAGTAGCCGCTCACCTCGACAAAAGCCGCGTTGCAATAGGTAATGCGGCCCTTGAGGTCGGTCACGGACGCCAGGGTCTGGTCCGCCGGAAAGCTGTAGCCGTGTTGGCTCACGGGCAAATTCGCACGCATGGTCGGCCTCCTGGTGACGGATCGCAACTAGGCGGACTGTCCCACCGATTCAAGAACAAGTCATTGACATACATTAATTTACTACGGGATGGCTGGTCAGGCGCCCACCGCGCGGCGTGTCCCACATTGCCGTCCCGATGTCCTGCATTGCACGCGACAAGCGCCATGGTTTGCCCTAAAGTTGCGCCACAACCGAGGATGGAGATGCCTGTCATCTGACAAAAGGCACTCCAGACATCCATAACGAGGACACAACACATGGCACCGATTGACCAGGTACACCTGAGCTTCAACCCGCAAACCCTGACCCTGCTCAATGCCGTATTGGGCCTGGTCATGTTTGGCGTGGCGCTGGAGCTGCGGGTGGAGGACTTCAAGGCCGCGCTGCGCACGCCCAGGGCACTGGCACTGGGCCTGTTGGGCCACCATGTGCTGTTCCCGGCCATGACCTATGTGCTGGTGTCCATCCTGAAGCCCGAGCCCAGCATCGCCCTGGGCATGATTCTGGTGTCGAGCTGCCCGGCCGGGCATATCTCCAACTTTCTGGTGCACCACTCCAAGGGCAACACGGCGCTGTCGGTCAGCG
>ERZ724516.1608-NODE-1608-length-13080-cov-5.148560_pt1 | contig 13080 bp, 15 predicted proteins | sample MGYA00376049_ERZ724516 | MGnify/ENA primary metagenome ERZ724516 (study PRJEB28724, sample SAMN07190886) | activated sludge metagenome | isolation source: activated sludge of sewage treatment plant in Hong Hong | place: USA: Christiansburg, Virginia | collected... | reverse complement strand
GTTGACTGGCTTCGTGATCGCTTCAAGCCGCACCCAAGCTGGATGCGGCTTTTTTTATTTGGCCGTCAGACCGCTCACCTTCGACGAAAGGAAGTCCGCTATGAGCGAGGCCCATACACAGAACGGTTCCAGCAACGGGCACGGCGCCAAGCCCTCGACCGCGCGCCTGACCACCACCCCTTTTACGGCCTCGCGCAAAGTGCATATCGATGGCACGCTTCCCGGCGTCCGGGTTCCTATGCGGGAAATCAGCCTCTCCCCGACACACGCGACCAATGGCAATGGCGGGCTGCCCAACCAACCGATTACCGTGTACGACACCTCCGGCCCCTATACCGATCCCCATGTCACGATTGACGTGCGCGCCGGATTGCAGCCCTTGCGCCGAACCTGGATCGATGCGCGGCAGGATACGGAAGAACTCCCGCAGGTGACCTCGGACTACGGTCGTCAGCGCGCATCTGATCCGAAGCTGGCCGATCTCCGGTTTACGCATATCCGCAAACCGCTCCGGGCCAAGGCCGGACGGAACGTCAGCCAGATGCATTACGCCAAAAAGGGCATCATCACGCCGGAGATGGAGTTCATCGCGATCCGGGAGAACCAGTCCCGCGCACGAGCCAAAGACTTGATGGCCTCAAGCAATGGCCATGGCGGCGGCGTGCTGCAGCATCCCGGCCAGGCATGGGGTGCTCGCATCCCGAACATCATCACGCCGGAGTTCGTGCGCGACGAAGTCGCCCGCGGCCGCGCCATCATCCCCAACAACATCAATCACCCGGAAACCGAGCCCATGATCATCGGCCGGAATTTCCTCGTGAAGATCAACAGCAACATCGGCAACTCGGCCGTCGCCTCGACGATCGAGGAAGAAGTCGAGAAGATGATCTGGTCGATCCGCTGGGGCGCCGACACGGTGATGGACCTCTCCACCGGCAAAAACATTCACGAGACGCGGGAATGGATCATTCGCAATTCGCCCGTCCCGATCGGCACCGTGCCGATCTATCAGGCGCTCGAAAAGGTCAACGGCAAGGCCGAAGACCTGACCTGGGAGCTGTTCCGCGATACCCTGATCGAACAGGCCGAGCAAGGCGTGGACTATTTCACGATTCACGCCGGCGTGCGGCTGCGGTACGTGCCGATGACGGCAAAACGCATGACGGGCATTGTCTCGCGCGGCGGCTCCATTCATGCCAAATGGTGCCTCGCACACCATCAAGAGAACTTTGCCTATACCCATTTCGAAGAGATCTGCGAAATCATGAAAGCCTATGACGTGGCCTTCAGCTTGGGTGACGGGTTGCGTCCCGGCTCCATCGCCGATGCCAATGACGAGGCGCAATTCGCCGAATTGGAAACCCTTGGCGAACTGACCAAGATCGCCTGGAACCATGATGTGCAGGTGATGATCGAAGGGCCCGGCCATGTGCCGATGCATATGATTCAAGAGAACATGGAAAAGCAGCTCAAGGAATGCCAGGAAGCGCCCTTCTATACGTTGGGACCGCTGACGACCGATATCGCGCCGGGCTACGACCACATTACCTCCGGCATCGGCGCCGCCATGATCGGCTGGTACGGGTGTGCCATGCTCTGTTATGTGACGCCGAAGGAACATCTGGGACTACCGACCAAGGAAGACGTGAAGGTCGGCGTGGTCACATACAAAATCGCCGCGCATGCGGCGGATCTGGCGAAGGGACATCCGGGCGCGCAAGTTCGCGACAATGCCATGTCAAAAGCGCGGTTCGAATTTCGCTGGGAAGATCAGTTCAACCTCGCCCTCGATCCGGAGACGGCCCGCGCCTATCACGATGCGACGCTGCCGGACAACGCGGCGAAGGTCGCCCATTTCTGCAGCATGTGCGGACCGCATTTCTGTTCCATGAAAATCACGCAGGATGTCCGTGACTATGCGGCCAAGAAAGAACTGGAAGAGCAACAGGCCATCCAGATCGGGATGAAGGAAAAATCAGAAGAGTTTAAAAAAGCCGGCTCAGAGATTTATCTATAAGGTGGGGCAACATGGCTGCCCGGCGAGGCCGTACGCGAGTCTAGACCGGAGGCGTACCCTCAGAGGTAGGTCGAGGGACTGAGACGAGCTGAGAACGAAGCTGAACGCCATGTTTAACCGCCGCTGAAGGGGAACACTGCATGGGGAAGCCGAAACCTGCACCGCTACGCGAACGCGACATTACCCGCCAGATTGCGCGGGAATATTATAAAGAGTTCGATCAACTGATCGAGAGCGATGTCATCATCGTCGGCGCCGGCCCTTCCGGTCTGATCTGCGCCCATGACTTGGGCAGAATGGGCATCAAAACACTGATCGTCGAGCAGAGCCTTGCGCTGGGCGGAGGGTTCTGGTCCGGTGGCTACTTGATGAACAAGGCCACGATCTGTGCCCCTGCGCACAAGATCCTCAAGGAAGTGGGCGTGCCCTGCAAGCAGATCAAGGAATGCCCCGGCATGTACATGGTGGATCCCCCGCATGCGACCGGCGCGCTGATCGCGGCCGCCTATGACGCCGGCGCGAAGATCATGAACCTGACGCGGGTGGTCGATCTGATTCTGCGCCGCGAAGGGGTGCTCGAAGGGGTCGTGGTCAACAGCACCACCGCCGAAATGGCCGGACACGATATTATCCATGTCGATCCGATCGCATTAGAGAGTAAAATCGTGGTCGACGCCACCGGGCACGACGCAGTGGTGGTCAACCTCCTGCACAAGCGGGGACTCTATCAGCAAGTGCCTGGCAACGGAGCCATGTGGGTGTCACGCTCGGAAGAAGAAGTCATGGATCGAACCGGGGAAGTCTCGCCCAATTGCTTCGTCATCGGCCTGGCGGTTGCAGCGGTATTCGGCACGCCACGCATGGGGCCAGCGTTCGGCTCGATGTTGCTCTCCGGCCGGTATGGCGCCGAATTGATTAGAGAGAAACTGAAGAGTCGCTAACTCAGACTATACCCTGCGGCTTCTCAAACGGGTGACCGGCAAGGCCGCAGGAAGCGAAATCAACGAGGCGTACTCTGGTAGTACGTCGAGTTGATTGAGCGCCCGAGAACGCAGCCGGAAACCCGTTCGAGAAGCCGTTTATGGATGTACAAGATTTTCTCATACAGGGCGACGGTAGCGAGGAAGATAAGCGTGAAGCGTGGCAACTGTTTCAGCAAGCCTACGAACAGCAGATGAAGGGGCAGCTGGAAGAAGCGGTCAGCCTGTATAAACTGTCGCTCGCCACCCATCAGACGGCCGAAGCCTATACCTTCCTCGGCTGGACCTACAGCTTCATGGGCAAGCTGGACGAAGCAATCGAGGAATGCCACAAGGCGATCTCGTGTGATCCACACTTCGGCAACCCTTACAACGACATCGGCGCCTATCTGATTGAAAAGGGCGACCTCGACGAGGCGATTCCCTGGTTTCAAAAGGCCATGCAGGCCACACGGTATGAAAGCCCGGCATTCCCCCATCTGAATCTGGGACGCGTCTACGAACGCCAGGGCAAATGGAGTGACGCCATCGACTGTTATAAGCAAGCGCTGGCCCTCAATCCCGATTATGCGTTAGCCAAGAAAGCCCTGGGACGCCTTATCAGCTCACTGAACTAGCCTCAGCGGGACACGATGAACAACACCATTTTAGTAGCCGTCACCGACATTTTCTTTTACACCAAGGTGCGCGACGCCTTGCGCCCGCAGGGCTATACCCTGGAGCGGATCCGCAATCAGGACGAGGTGGCGGAAAAAGCGGCTGCGGTGAACCCCGCCGCGCTGATCCTGAACATGAACGACCTGACGGTGGATGCCTTCAAAGCGCTGGAAACCATTCAGAGCAATCCCGCCCTGCGCGCGCTTCCCATCCTGGCCTTTGCCAATCACGAAGAAGTCGACACGTGGCATCGCGCGAAGGAACTCGGCGTGACCAAAATCGTATCCCGGAACGAATTTTCGGCTCGCACGAAAGATCTCGTTGACGAACTTATTCATCCTCAGCCTTCCATCCGAGCCTGAGGGCTGCGCCGGATAAAGGATCATCGGTTTCCCTATGAAACACTCTCGCCTCCACGATCAGCACCAGCAGCTCGGCGCCACATTCGAAGACGTCACGGGATGGTCCGTGCCCGCGCATTTTGGCGATGCCTCAGCAGAACATGCCGCCGTACGCAACAGTGTCGGGATTGCTGACCTGTCACACCGCGGGAAGATGCGGGTGACCGGCGATGACCGCATCAAGTGGCTCCAGAGCATCATCAGCAATGACATTCTCCCGCTCCAGCCCGGGCAAGGCCGCTATTCCAGTTTCCTGACCCACAAGGGGAAAATGCTCGGCTATTTTCGTGTCTACGTCCAAAGCGACGCCGTCTGGATTGAAGATGTCGGCGAGGTTGGTGAGGCCACGTTCCAGGCGCTCCGTAAGTTTCTCCTCTACGGCACCAAAGCCAAGATGGAGAATTGCGCGGAAAGCTGGGGCTTACTCTTGGTCAGCGGACCGAAATCCGCCGACGTCGTGTCGGCGGCATTCGGCGTCGATGTGCATACCTTGCCACTCCTCCAGACCATCCCCACCACGATCGGCAGCCATGCCGCCCTGATCATGCGCACAGAAGAAACAGGCGAACAGGATCTGGAAATTCTCCTGCCTGCTGATGGCCTGAGCGCCGCATGGAGCCAGCTGATGACTGCGGGCGCTCCATTCGGCATCACACCCGTCGGGTCCCAGGCACGCGAGTTGTTGCGGATCGAGGCGGGGCTTCCCAAGGCTGGCCCCGATCTCAATGAAGAAATTGTTCCGCCCGAAGCGAACCTGGAAGGAAAAGCGTTCAGCCTCTCAAAGGGCTGTTATCCCGGCCAGGAAGTCGTCGCGCGCATGGATACGTATGGAAACGTCCGCCGGCATCTGGTGGGCTTAACCATTCCGGAGCAAATCGTTCCCCCGCCGGGAGCGAAGCTGTTCAGTGGAGACCGGGAAGTGGGATGGGTCAGCAGCGCCGTGTGGTCGCCGCAGCGTAAGGCGTCACTGGCCTTCGCGTTTCCTCTGCGGGACTTCTCAGCGCCGGACACGCAACTGACGGTGGAAGTGGCAGGGACGCGCCATCAGGCTACCGTCCATGCCCTTCCGTTCTACGTTCGTGCTTAGCAGAATATTGGAAACGTCCGCGAGCGTCGGGCTCGCCTCGTTCAGCGCCTCAGCGTACCCTCGAGAATACGCCTCCACGCTTCAGCGGTGTTCTACTTTTCGGGATTGCGCACGGCCGAGACGGCTGAAGCGAATCCGAGCAGGCTCTTCCGCTCTTCGTCTTCCAGCGCCAACAACAAATGGGTTTCTTCGGCGTGCATCAGGCGCAGGCTCAGGAACGGCTCTTCACGACGCTTCTCCCGGTTGTCCCACATGGCATCGATGACCTGCACCTTGTCCAACTGGCCGACCGACACGACATCGTAGCGGAAATAGGAATCCCCGATCACAATGTCAAAAATCACATTCCCTGCCGTCAACAGGATAAGATTGAACCGGCCCTGATCTTCATACCCTTCCGGCAAAAACTTGTTGATATGGCAGCGCGCCACTTTGCGATCGCCAAGGGCCGCGCGGAACTTGAGCTGTAACGCCTCATAATCGATCTGGAGCGCCTTTTCGTCCGCATTGGTCGCGCCCACCGCTGCATTCTTCGCCTGTTCAAATACGTCATCCGCTGACAACAACCCTGCCATAGCGCCTTACTCCTTCGTTACAAGACTGTCTGATGTGTATGATGTCATCTACGTTCAGAGGCCGCGTGCGGCGCGTCTGGCTCGTATCGACCGGGCCACCCCGACCAACGCAATCCCCGCCCACGCGAATTCCAGCAGGACAAACCCCACTCGTCGATCTTCAATTGCCACGATCCCCAGCAACAGCGAGCCGATGATGTTCAGGGCCAGATAGCCCGCGTCCAGCTCGCGCCAGGTGCCGGCCTGAATGAGGCCATAGGCGATGAGCACCATGAGGGCTCCAATCACCGATATGACCTGCATGATCATGGGTTTGCTCGCGCACTCGGCCCGCATCAAACTGGAGAACGGGGTACGGTACCTGGCGGCTCGACAGGATTGCAAGCGAAATTCCCGGCGAGGCAGAAGCCAGCGATGCAGGTCGCGTCGGCGCCATCTTGCCCTCCACCGGACAACAACCGTATCGAACGCCGGACGCTGCATTGCATTTGCAGGGTCATCTCCGGCATACTTTGCCAGAATGATTGGGAGGCACAGATGAGCGGACAGAGTTGCTTAATCGATGGGTGTCAGGCGAGAGTGTATGCGCCGGCAGGCACCCGTTCCGTCTGCAAGGATCACTTTCTTGGATTTCTGACCTGGCGACGGAGACGTGGCCCCCAAATGTTCCGAAAGTACGCTGGCATGACGATGGAAGAGCGTGATGTCATCGCAGGTGAGTGGCTTCAGACGCTTGGCACCAAGGACCTCGCCCATCCGATCCCCGGATTGTAAGCCTCGTTCTGCAACACACCGTCCGTCCCCTACGTCGTCTTGCCAGGCTAGGTCGACGACGTTTCCACAGCATCCACATCACTTCGTTTCATCAGAGTGCCGAGAGGCATCGCGCGTGTGGAGCAGTTTCCCCTCCAGCGCCGCCTTCAGCAACTGCGCCGTATTTGAAACCCGCAGCTTTTTCATCATATTGGCCCGGTGAGTATCCGCAGTCTTCATGCTGATCTTCAGCAGTGCCGCAATGTTGCGATTCGTGTGACCATCCCAGATCAAACGGAGAATTTCCAGCTCGCGAGGCGTCAGATGTTCGGGTTTGCGCTTCGAGGCAGCTATTTCGGTCTCGACAGACGTCTCACGAGTCTTCATGGACAATCGGCTCATCGTTGCGTCTTGATGGTTCCCATCCCTATCGTGCTTTTCGGCCAGCATGATACTCCTCCTTCATCACCTCTCACCGGCACTCACGGACTCGCGCGTGGTCACTCGTTAGTTCTCCCGCACTGCGACCGGTTTGGACGTATCCCAGAGGCGTTGGAGGTACCCTAACACCGCCGTAATGGCTTGAGTGCGAGGCTGCCAGGAGCCCTGCGCATTGCCATTGAGTTCGACCCAGCATCCATCGACCTTTTGACGCACAATGAGTCGCTCGAACATCCCGTGCGTGGCCGGCTGAATGGCCAACAGGTATTCGTGTTCTTCCCGATCTTTCAGCAAAAATCCTTTCACCGTCATGGATCGCTCCTCCTTCATATTCCGGCTATACAGGCCTACCGATGGTCCATCCTTCACTTCCATAGTCACCTCCTCCTTTGAACTCCCCAAGGTGTTCGCCTTACGACATCTACCCAGCACTACATCAAGGCCCGTGCCATGGGCTCACGCTGCCACAAATACCAAATGAATCAACGACTTGCGCCATCTATGCCCTAATACTCGTGTAGCCGGCGGCTGTGTCAGGAGCCATAGCGTTGTGCCATATGGTCATCCTGAGACAGGTGGAAACACAGGATGAGACGATGCGCTGCCGCCCGCCGGACGCGGCAGCCTGCGGCACAACACACCAGGTCAATGATTGGCTTCAGAAGCGGAACGCACAGGAGGGGATGAGACGACGGTCAGGCACCGGTTATTCGGCGCAGGCGCACCCTTCGAGCGCACGAGTGGCGATATAGGTGAGATTGTTGGTGTAGCGCATAAACCCCTTTCGACGGCCGTACAGTCGCAGGAGGCAGCCTTCGCCTTTGCGCTGAACGAAGAAACTGTAATCGGCACCCGACGGCGATGACACTCCAAAGGGGCGAGGACCGAGCGAGCCGGTTGCCAGCACCACGGTGGTGTTGATCGCGAGACGATTCGCGACCTCGGGTTGTTCACCTTCTTCTACGAGAATCGATTGCAGCTGACCGCGCACCGTCTGGCGACAGGATTCATCAGACAGCGTGGTGATCTGAGCTACCGTGGTACACCCTGACAAGAGGAGGATCCACAGCCCTGTCCACCTGAGGGCCGCTGATATGGATTTCATGCCGGAGTGCTCACAAGTGAATCGCAGGGCATAAGGCCTGTATTGGTGAGGCGGGACCCGCAGGAGGCATCAGTTCCGGCACGTCATCGCCAGGCCGACTACCATCCTGACGGGATCCGGTCGCGCAAGCGTTGCCACTACCCCATGACGGGACTGCCGTGGTGATGAATCATCAACCACTCATCACCGATCCGCTCAAAGAGGTTGGTGGCCAACACGCGCGTTTCAACCGGCTGGTCGTCCTGCCGGCTCGTGAGATGCTCGGTGCAGATCACCCACCCCAGGTCGCCGGCAACCTGGACCTGCACGTCGGATAGCTCGAATTTCATGGAGAAGGTGTTGTTGAAGATCAGCACCCAGGAATCGCGCACGGCGGGCCAATCGCTTCGGAGCGTCCACCCGGGGTGAATGCACGTGACGTATTCGAGATGTGCCCACACCTTATCCATCTGGAGCATGTCCAGACTTTCAAAGGCGGCATAAAAGGCGAGATTTGCGCGGGTGATTTCTTCGATGCGTTGTTCGACCACGGCTCGCTCCTGCGACGGTGCGGCATTTTACTGCAAACACCATCGCCGGTGCGAGCCTCATTTCTGCTGCAAGGGGTGGACTCGCGGGGAGTCGCGGCACTGCCGGAAGTGGGACTTCTCCCGAGAGCGCGCGCCGCCGCGAATCCCTTCAGCCCGCGTGGGTCGCGAGCAGCCCCTCTTCCAGCGCGGTCTTTAACAGCTGAGCAATGTTGGAGACGCGCAGTTTTTTCATCATATTGGCCCGATGCGCCTCTGCCGTCTTGATGCTGATATGCAACTGCTCCGCAATCGTGCGGTTGGTCAATCCCGCCCAAACCAGCTGCAGAATTTCCTGCTCGCGCGGGGTCAAATCCTCAGGACGACGTTTCACCGCCATACTTCCGCCAGGCACCAGACTCAGTACTGGCGCTCCCTCTCGCGCATTGTCTTCCCTGCCACTTCGCAATACATCCTGATCATTCCACATGGCCTCTACTCCTTTGGTTCTAGTTGCGGCTCATCATCGTGATCATCACCTCGTGTGGGCGGCAAACCCTGCCGAAATGGCCGACAATCCTCGCAGGTACGTCAGCACGGCCCCGACCGCACGCGTCCGGTCAGACCATTTCCTGTTCGGCAATCGAGACATATCAACCCAATATCCATCAATCTGCTCTCTGACATCCGGTTGATCGAATGGTCCGAGAGACGAGGGCGGAATGGTCACCAAAACGTCGTGATCCCCACCGCTTGAGAGAAGAAATCCTTCAACATCCATGGTGCCCCTCGTTGTCCTCGCCCCTTTGCGATTCCACCCCTGCTTCTCCGTCCCTGTTTTCATAGCATTCATCTATCAAGGATCGTGCCATCAATGACGACAGAAGAAGGTCTATGAATTACTGGGGGCTTAGGGGAAAAACCTCTTGCGCGAGTACCCGAATGCGTCAATGAGATGGCACACTGTGCTGTGTCACACGTGTGTCATGTGACTCTCTGCACAGAGATCGGACAGAGCGGCATCAATCGAGCCCGAGACGTAGAACAGGATGGGATCGATCGACCGGGGGTGACCCAGCATCAAGAATACGTGCAAATGGGAGGAATTGGCGCGCGGGTGATCACCCACGCGCACCCGTTCACTGGAAGGAGTCTGTCGCGATTTCCGTAGAGGCCGCTACATCATATTCAGCCAGGCGACGATAAAATGTTCGCCGGCTCATCCCAAGTAAGCGGGCCGCTTCTGAACGATTACCACCCGTCTGCTGCAATGCCCCCAGCATGCGCGTGCGTTCGTCCTGACGCTGAAGCGGAACATAGGTCGCCTGTGGTTCCGGACTTCGAACCTCCGGCGGGAGATCTTCAGGCCGCACCACGGTCCCTTTGCAATGAATCAAGGCCGACTCCACGGCACTCTTCAATTCCCGAACATTCCCGGGCCAGGAATAGCTCGTTAACACTTGTAGCGCCTCGGGACTCACGTGGAGCACCGGCTTTTCCATCACCGACCGAAATTGTCCGAGAAACGCATGGACGAGGAGCGGAATGTCCGTCGGACGCTGGCGGAGCGGTGTGAGCTGCAGGCGCGCCACTTTGATCCGGTAGAGCAAATCCCTCCTGAACGTGCCTTTCTCTACGTCCTCCGCAAGATTGTGATGGGTCGCCACCACGACCCGGACGTCGACCTTCCGAGGTTTGGATTCGCCCAATCTCGTCACTTCCCGCTCCTGCAGGACACGCAGCAAGCTCGTCTGGACCGCAGGGGAAATATCGCCGATCTCGTCCAGGAAAATGGTGCCTCCCTGCGCGGCCTCAAACACCCCTTCCTGATTGTCGATGGCGCCGGTGAAGGCTCCCTTCTTGTGACCGAACAACTGGCTGCCCAAAATCGAGTCCGTAAATCCCGCACAATTGACGGCGAGAAAAGTGTGCGGCGCGCGGCGGCTGGAAAGATGGATCGCTCGCGCCACCAACTCTTTTCCCGTGCCGGTTTCCCCTTCGATCAACACGGTCGCGTCGACTGCCGCAATCCGCTGAATCTCTTCGTACAACACCACCATAGACGGACTTCGGCCGATCAGGTCATGAAATTTGCCGTGGTCCGCCAATTGCGACTGCAGCGCTTGGGCCTGATCCTCGGCGGCGAAGCGACGCCGCACATTTTCCACCCACTGCTCGGCAATCGTCACACGCAACCGTAAAAACTCGACAGCCACAGGCTTGGCCAAATAGTCGTTGACGCCGGCCTCCAGCGCCGCACGTAGGGCTTCCGGAGAGTCATGTCCGGTGATCATGACAATGACGCAACGATCTCCGCCCGGACTGGACCGAATACTCCGGCACAGCTGCAAGCCGTCCATGCCGCCGCCACGCAGTTCCCAATCGAGCAACACGAGTTCATAGGACCGCTGGCCATAGGCCTCCCATGCCGACTCGCCATCGGCGCAGGCCGTCACCTCATGTCCCCGTGCCCCGATGACCTGCTCGAACAGGAGTCGCACATCGGGATGATCTTCCACGAGCAATACACGCATACCGTGCGGTCCTTTAGACATAGATCAATTGCAATCGGTCCAGAAACCGGCGGAGCCGTTCCAGTATCTCGCGCACTGCAGGCGCATCTTTTCTCGAGGCCGCAGTTTCCAAGGACCGTCCATAGGCCGTAATTGCTTCAAGCCCGTATGTCCCGCCGGCTCCCTTGAGGCCGTGTCCGATCTCTCGCATCACCTTAAAATCTTCACGGGCCAACGCCTCCGTCATCTGGATTACGTCCTGACGTCGGCGCTCCAGAAAACCGGGCATGAGGGTTTCGAGTTCCCCGTTCACATGGAGCACGGCAGGTTCTTCGTGGTACAGGGGCACCGGAGGCGAAGAGGAGGCCGTCTGAAAATATAGGTGGATCGCCTCCAGCAACCGGGCCTTGCGAATGGGTTTCGTGAGGTGCGCCGTACATCCCGCATCGAGACTCCGCTGCACTTCGCTCTGCAACGCATTGGCCGTCAACGCCAGGATCGGCGTAGGTTTTCGACGCTGGTCTTTTTCCCAGGCGCGGATCGCCCTCGTCGCGGCATAGCCATCCATCACGGGCATCTGAATATCCATGAGGACCAGATCATAAGATCCGTGCATGAACATCTCGAGCGCAATCTGACCATTGGCCGCCGTCTCCACCCGATGCGGCGTCGCCTTAAAATAAAACTCCATCATCCGTCGATTGTCGACAAAATCCTCAGCCAGGAGAATCTTCAGGCCCGACTTTTCCTCTGGAGCAGGTTCTGAGTCAGGAGCAGTCGCAGATCCCGGGGTCCCGGACGGCACAGCTTTGCCCAACACGGCCATCATCGCATTGAACAAATCGGATCGGCGAAAGGGCTTCGTCAGATACCGCACGACCCCATGTTCGCGAGCCCGCGCCTGGTCACCCGCGCGCCGTTCCGATGTCAGCATGATGATCGACAGGCCTGCCAACCCCGGCGAGCGTGCGATGGTCTCCGCCACCTGCCAGCCGCTGAATTTCGGCATGCGTACATCGAGAATGGCCAGACGGTAGGGTTCGCCGGCCGTCAATGCGCGACGCAGCTCGATCACCGCCTCATCCCCACCGGCTGCCTCCGCCGACGGGATCCCCCAGCTCGTCAGGGTTTCCCGCACAATCAGCCGATTCGTAGCATTATCGTCGATGATGAGGGTGCGCAAGGTCGCGAGCTGTTCCCATTGTGCCGCAGGAACCGGTGAGGCCGGTTGCGCGTGCGCGGCAAACTTGGCCGTAAAGCTGAAGGTGCTGCCACGGCCCGGTTCACTCTCCACCCACATTCGTCCGCCCATCCGCTCAACCAGACGCCGTGAAATCGTCAGGCCAAGACCGGTGCCGCTATACGGCCGCGTCATCGACGAATCCACTTGGGTGAATCGTTCGAAGATCACAGCGAGCTTGTCGTGAGGGATGCCAATACCGGTATCCCGAACCGTGAACAACAGGCTGCCGGGCCCCTCAGCCTGCGGGTCGCATTCGACACGCAACACAACCTCTCCTTGGTCGGTAAACTTGATCGCATTGCCCAGGAGGTTCAGCAACACCTGCCGGAGACGATTCGGATCACCCACGAGCGAGGTCGGCACATCCGGTTGGATCTGATAGGCCAACTCCAGATTCTTTTCGCTGGCACGAACGGCAACCAACTCAGCTGCGCGCTGCACCAGGTCACTCAGATCAAAATCCGTCAGATCCAAGTCCAGATGGCCGGCTTCGATTTTGGAGAGATCGAGCACATCGTTAATCAAACTCAGCAGGTTGCTCCCGGCGTCTCGAAAAATCTGGACGTACTCCCGTTGGTCCTCGTTCAGCGGCGTTTCCGACAGCAGATCGGCCATGCCGATGATGGCATTCATGGGCGTCCGGATCTCATGGCTCATGGTGGCCAGGAAGTCGCTCTTGGCCCGATTGGCAAATTCGGCCGCCTCCTTCGCAGTCACCAAGGCGCTCTCCGCCTCCCGCCGTTGTTTCGACTCGTAGGCCAGCGTGACTAAATTTCCAATAGACGTGGCACACTGCACCTCC
>ERZ724516.1607-NODE-1607-length-13081-cov-9.186320_pt1 | contig 13081 bp, 17 predicted proteins | sample MGYA00376049_ERZ724516 | MGnify/ENA primary metagenome ERZ724516 (study PRJEB28724, sample SAMN07190886) | activated sludge metagenome | isolation source: activated sludge of sewage treatment plant in Hong Hong | place: USA: Christiansburg, Virginia | collected... | reverse complement strand
CAAATGGGATGGGTATCTGATGCTCACGGCTGCCGCTTAGCCCCCACTTTGGCCCGCTCTCTTCTACGTTAGGCATTCCATCGCGTACAAGTTCTTCAGAATTCTGGAAAAATTGCTCGGGCAGACTATTCCGCAGCGACTTTCGGCGAGCTAATGGTAGTTTGACGAGCGGCGAAAAGAATGCGCTCAACCTGCCGACTTGTCAGAGTAATGTGTGCGTTTTGATCGACGGTCACCCACGTCTCCAGCGTGCCGTATTTGGCGCGCCCGGCAGCAGCAGATTCAATGTAGTCACCACCCCATGAGTCCGCACCCCTGAACTCACGGCACTGCGACAATTCCACAGACAATCCGTGATGTTGTGAAGTGTCCTTCACCCATTGAAAGCCCTTGACAAATATCCATTCACTACTTGTTGTGTAACGAATTTTGGCTGATGGCTTGATGACTCTGGGATCTAAGTCAACGTAGTCTGGATGAATCACACCGTAGTCACCAAAGCAAACATCAGTGAAACCGGCATGACACACACCCAGCCAAAGAGACAGATCATCGCGTCTGATGCGGTTTACTGAGTTTCTTTTGAACCCATTGGCATCTGCCACCATGCTTGAGGCTGACAGTACCAATCTAGATGGCTTGAGCAGACGTAATGCAGGCAGTGCGGCCATGATGACATTTTTTAATTTGTCAGCGTCTTGTCCCACTAAGCTCCGGCAATCGATCAAGATGTGCAGCGTAAGTTGTTCCGCTCCGATCTGTCCCAACAATTTTTGAATTTTGGAATCCAGGCCAACGGGTAGGAGCAAATCCTCCACTTCAAGTCGAACAGCAATCGCCGAGGAACCATTCGCAATTAGCGACCTTAAGGCAACCAAATAGTTGACGTCTCGACCCAATCCAGCGACAGGGATAAATGGGATTCTGCTTTTGCCAAGTAATGCACCTACAAATTCGAGTGGGTGCACGCCATTCATCGCTCGGGCATTGGGATGCACATCGAACAAATCGACGTAACACGGCCCCTGCTCTAACCAGGCAAGATTGATCATCCGAACCTGTTTTTCCAAGTGCTTCTCAACATCAGCCTCGGCGACCACACCACGGTTCAATGCTAGAACATCAAACATCGGAATAATTGCCCGCTTGATTCGGCCGTCAAGCTCCTTTAGCGCTCTTGCTTCGCCTCGCTTAGTTTTAACGAACGGCGAATAGTTTGCGATTTCGGTACTCATTTACCCTCCTTGATCCAAGAGATGTCAGGAAACAAGCCTCGTATAGTGCCCTGTCCGACCATATCTTTCAGAAGTCGGTAATTGCCAGACTCTCTGCGAATGCGCCCGGCAATGATTGCAGGGTGAATAACCAATTCGGCAGCGAGTTGTTCGACCGCATCTGCGCGCTTCAAACGATAAGCGTCGCTGCTACGCCAAATTGCACGCGGTATGAACGCCTCCGCCGCCGCCAAATCTGCTTCAGTTTCTAGAGCATCTTCCACTACAACGCTTTCGCCATCTATTGCGTCTACAAACGCCTGGCCTTGCTTTGTAAGGTGTCGCTGAACATGCACCAGCTCATGCATTAATGTGAACCAGAAGTTGTCGATACGGTCGAACCTAAGTGTGATCCCGATTACTGGGGTGCCATCTTCATCGAGCATGGCAGCTCCATCAAGTCGAGTTTTCGGCAAATGCGGTTCCACCACCAAAATAATGCCCTTCATAGCCAAGAATTCTTTGGCAAGAATGGGCCCTTGGTCTGAACGACTCAGTTTTGCCAATTGCCGTAAAAATTCATCACTTAACGAGCCACTTGCATATTTGCTGTCGGGCCGCTTGACTTCCCTGGCCCTGATCAACACACGCGCAATCCAGGCATACAAAGCGAACTTGTCGCTGCCCTCAGTGTCCCCCTGAAGCGTTCTACGCAGCAGCACTGGACTAGCAGCCATGGATGTCTTCGCGAAAAAGGCCTTCACCAATTCCTCACCGGACCTACCAGCTTCCGATACGGAGGCAAACCATCCCCTGCGCTGCATTTCCTTAACTGGAAACTTACTCCACTCAATATCAGACGAAGTAACTTCAGCAGGTCGCACTGGGGCCACCAAAATATCAGCGGAGATTCGCAAACGCTCGTGCAAAACTCGAATCATCTCAACGGTCAGCGGGCGCTTTCTGGCTAACAACTCAGACGCCCTGCTCTTGCTACCCATGATTTCGGCCAAGTCTTTTTGCTTCAAATTGAGTTCGGCCATCCGATACAAAATTGCATCAACCGGATCAGGCTTCTCCAACAAAAACCTGTTTGCCTCGTACTTCTCCAAAAGCAATGCGATTATTTCAAGACGCCCCCCTTCAGGGCTATCCTTGGGCGGATCAATTAACGCAATCTCCTTCGCCTCGTCCAGCAACGCTGCATATTCCAACTCGTTGCCAATCATGCGCAAATGCATCACAGTCTCACTTCAATTAATTTATTGTTGGCCGAAGTGGCAAGGATGATCACAACTCCGGTGTTAAAGGCGATTTGAACGGTCACAGAGCATCCTTCACTACCGAGAGGGAAGGTCGCCATAGAGCCCGCAAGAAACTTGGCGTTCGGATAGACCTTCATGACATCTTCGCGATCTCGCCAATGAAACCGAATCACATCGTCCGCCCATAAAGTTGCAGCGGTGACGGCACTCGCCGACTCCATGAGCAGCTTTGCTAACAGTCTCTTGTTTAGTAGAACCATGCCGGGATCTTAGCACAGTTCCATTTGTTGGAACTTATTTTTATTTAAAGTTCCCAAATATGGAACTTAATGCATAATGTGGGTGACAGTGAAGCTGGCGCTGAAAAGAGTTCTTGGCTCCAGTACTCAAATTTCGCCCATCAGAGGGTTTTGATGCGAAAGCGACCTGGTCGCCCCATTCAGAACTGATCTGTCGTTGGGACAACGCAATGGCAATCTGCCAGAAAGGCTTTCAATATGGCCACCAAAGGTACGAAAATTGGACGTGACTCAGGAAATGGGCAATTTATCCCCGTGAAGGAAGCTCAACGGCGACCTGCAACGACGCAAGTAGAGACGATTCGGCGGACGCCCCCCGCACCACCATCGAAGTCCACATCCAAAAAGTGAATTTGTGCAAACTTGGCAATGATTTGGAGAATTCACCCACAGAGGCACGGCCAATGCCTCTGTGTGGTGCTGAAATACTGGCTGAATGCCCATTCAGCGGTCCCACACACATCTTTACTTCCAAAATTTATCCCAATGTAGTAGGATCGGGGGGTCAGCGTATGAACGGAGCGGCGAAAGCCGTGCGTTGATCCCGCCCCGAAAGGGGTCCCCACCCAAGTGTAGGGATAACCAAGAGGCCCGATTTAATTCCTAAACGCCCTCCCTGTGAGGGCGTTTTTCATTGCGGCGCTTTGATTGCCACCCCATTCAGGGTGTTGTGCAAGATGACAAAGAAACTGATCTTCTTTCGCGACGGCTTGTTTGCGTGATGACGATCGCGGACGTAAGCACTTTGAACAAACAAGTTGAGCGGCGTCGCTTTTGAATTGGATCGTGAGGCAGTGAAGTAGACCTCATAAGTCTCCGACTGCCCTGTTGATGGGTTCAGGCTTTTGACGGTAAAGAAGTTCCCATGATTGGTGTGAAAACATGGCGACGTTGGCAATGCCTTAACGATTTCGACCAGCCTCTTTGACTGCTCGTAGCGGGCAAAGTCAAAAATTCGCGCCTCCCTTGAGTCCGCATAGCTCAACGGGCCTTGCAAATCCTCAGTTTTCAAGGCCTCGCGCGTAAAGCAATGCAAACTAAAAATCACCTGAACCGAATAGGTACGTTGAGGTTTGCCCGCTTGCGCAGCTTGCTCAAAAGTAAGCGTTAGGGGGTGTAGATGGGTCAGATCGTAAGTGACACCATCATGAACAAAGGGGCTCCATGCGATCATGGCTTGACCGCTCCCGGTGTGACGCCCTTCTTAGCCGCCCGTACTTTCCTGTAAGCGCGATTTTCCTCACGCTTCTGCAACTCTTCTCGTGCCAAAGGCTCAGCACCAGTAATCAGCCCTGCAAGCCGGTATTCGTTGGAATTATGGCGTCCGCCTGGCTGAGGACGCAAGATACGCTTTATCAAGCCGTCCTTTTCCAACCGAGCCAAACGGCGGCGCACTGTCGTCGGGTCTTTGCCAATCGTATCTGCGATGAGCTTTTTAGATGGAAATGCCAGTTGATCAGCCTTCCACCAGTGCGCGGCGATCACAAGGACGATGTTCATATCCACTGGGTCCAATCCCAATGCTTGCTGACGCAAGATAATCGTGCTCGGGATACAGGTCCAACCAGCATCCATTAGCGTCTTACCCCACTTTTTCTCATTCTCCTTGATGCTCGCCTTTGGATCGGTATCCACAGCAAGCTCAGCAGTCTTCAACGTAGTCATGTGCAACTCCAATTCAGCGATTGGTGCCAGCATAAGTGACGTAAAGCGAAAACCGCAGGAACAACGCCATTGACTGGGAGGCAGGTTCACCCCCCACCAGGTTATATAGATTCTGTGTGCTAGCGTTCATGTGCTCAGATCGGCGTCTACTTCGGGGGGTAATGCTACCCCCCACTAGGGAGGTAATGATACCCCGCAGTGGGAGGCATGGAATACCCCCTATATGACAGCGTCGAAGTGCGAACTGTATGGAACAGGCCACGCTTTTGCAGCAAAAACCAAGTCAATCTTCCTACAACCTGGTTCAGGGAGCGCGGCTCTCCACGTGCCGCACCATCGCCAACAAATCCTCATCCTTGACACCACAAAATGCGTTCCGATCTGTGGACTCATAGGCCAGGTAATAGGCGGCAACGCCCGATGCATGGGGTTGTACGCCCTAATCCACGAAAATTTCAGAACCTTACAAGGCAACAGCTTGCGTCTGGGTTCAATCAAACGGACGATGGCGTAACAGACCGTTTTGACTTCGGCTTTCACCGCCCTGAACCCACTCAATCCATTGGCCTGCCTGGTCCCGTGCCTGGCACCGCGCATCAGAGTCAAGTGTAAATTGATATTCTCGCAAAGCCATTGCTGTCTCTACCAGAGCATCGCGCAACTCTGCCAACAAACAGGCCAGCATTTCCATGTCCACATCCGGTGGCGTTGCATTTGGCGTTGTCATACTCGCAGCGCCTCAGAAGGCCCGCCGGTAAGATTCGTGCAAATTCGGCCACTCGGATCAATTCCTATAGCGGCAGGGTTATGCAGGTTGGCATCGACTCGGGCTGTAAGTCAGTTGGATAGTCACCAAATCGCTTGAGCTTGCTGGTTGCATAGGGACTTAGGAATGCCAAATCGGCCGCACGGACACTGACTCCCTTGGACTTCAGTGCGTGAAGTGCTTGGGTCTGATCCACCACGTTTTGTAAGGCCACGGCATTGGTCACAAGCTCGTTGTAGACGATGGCCTTTTCTTGATCGGCTGGATTGTTTGACCTGAGATGGCCGCCAGCGCCGAACGCCAAGTGCTTGGCAAATTTGTGATGCCGCTCAACCTTGGTCGTTCCCTTGTGGACCGTCCGGCGCAAGGATTCATCCATGACCCATTCCAGTAAGTACGTAGTTCGAACCGCCTGGCCAAGTTCTTTCAGGGCCAAAGCGAATCGATTTTTCGTGCTGTAGCTATTGACCCTCGCCAAAACCGCAGAAGGTGCGAGCGTACCGCTTTGGATGGCCAACGCGAGCTGCATGAACTGGGGATAGTGCTCATGAATCAGCGCCCAGTTCACAGTTCCAGAGAACAACGAATTGATCCTTGAATACTTGCTGCCACTGTCAGACCGGTATAAATTCAACGTGTGCCATCGCCGAATGCGTGGCATGAGCTCAATTCCGAGCAGATAGGCCAGACCAAAGACGGCCGCCGACTGGCCATGTGTATCGGCATGCACGCGGCTGGGCTGCACATCGGAGAGATTTTGAAGCAGCGCGTCCAGAATGTGCGTCGCCTCATATGTCCCGCAGGCGATGAAGCGGCTGAACAGCGCGATGTAATTGTCCGCCACGTGGCGGTACGCGATGCCACCAGTTTTGCCGTAACGGATGTGATGTTCAGCAAGCAGATTGTCTTCGTACGTCTCAAAATGGGTGCCATCGGCGGCTGCGGATTGGCCTGTCCCCCATTGTTGCGGTAACTCAAACTTGGAATACAGGTTGATCAAATCTGCATAGGCTGCGCGCAGGTCTTCAATGTCGACATGCCGGCGATCAGCAAACGCCAGTTGATCTGCCGAGACCGTTCCGCCGAGATGTCGCGCCGCTTCCGTGGGCCCGAGTCCGCATCCGTAAGCAAAGGTAGTCAGCACATAGCGGTGGCTTGCATCCTTAATTTGAGGGCCAAGTCGGGATAGAAGTCCGAAGTGCCGCCCCCACTGTGCCCAGTGTTCGGTGTTGGAAATCGCCTCCAACACTGCCCGCTCGGGCATGTACGCCATGATTTGGTTTTCAAGGTCGACAGCAGTAGCGGGTGTACCTACTGCCTGAAGCCGACTTACGACTGGCCGCCCATGCCTTCCTCGCTGAAGGTATGCCTGCTGGCCGGTGCCCACGGCGGTATCCAGGAAGTGAGCTTTTTGGTCAAGCTCTCTTTTGACTGCGCGGACCAGCCCGTCGGCGCCATCGTTCCATCCACGTGACGTGGCGTATGCCGCGACTGCGGCGGAGTCAGCTGGTGTCATTGACACGGCGGCAATTGCGAGTGAAAAGGAGAACTTCGACAGCATCATCGCCACGCTTGGCCTCAAGGAGATGAGCCATGGAACGCTGATGCGAAAACTTTGTACCTATTCAGAGACGAACCCGACACGCCGGGCTTTTTTTGAATTCGACAAGTTGATCCGGAGCATTTACACCCTTCGGTACATGCGGGACCCTCAACTTCAGCGCAATGTTCACCGGTCACAGAATCGATTGGAGTCTTACCACCAGCTGCGTGCTGCCATCGCACAGGTCGGTGGTAAGAAGGAGTTGACCGGACGTACTGACCTGGAAATTGAAATCAGCAACGAGTGCGGGCGGCTTCTGGCCAATGCGGTCATCTATTACAACTCGGCAATCCTGTCTGCTTTGCTTGAAAAATATGAAGCGACCGGCGATGAGGAAGCATTGGCGCTTTACAAAGCGACGTCACCGGTGGGTTGGCAACATGTGCACATGAACGGTCGGTATGACTTCCACGGAGGCCAAGCCATCGACTTGGATGCGATCATTCGTGACCTCGGTTTACGTTAACTTTACATTAACGGAAAAAAATCGGGTTTGGGCTTACAACCCCGAATTGCAATAATCTTGCTACCTTCACGGAACGAAACGTTATATCCACTCAGATCAAGCTTGATTTCCAAACCATTGTCAGTTGTCAGAAATAGCTCTGTTCTTTGAATGCTTGTGGACTCTACCTGAGGAGCGGCAACATGCCCACCATCCTTGCTTACGAAGCCTCCCCCGCCGTGCGAAAAAATGTGAGTGTCTGACCATCGGGTTATTGACGTGATTTTCCCGGAAATCACTTCTGCCCATGGAATTGATGTGCTCATAGTTTGGAAAGAGTTGAGAAGGCGTCGGAGAGCGTTGCACTAATCAAAATACTAACGCCTTGGTTCGCTGAACGGTTGACTGCTGTAGAACAAGGTAAAAGCAGGTTTTCGGCAATGTATTTGACGGCGGGCTTGCCCGGCTCGAAGGCAAAGGATTTTAGGCGGGATGGCGTGAACCAGCGGGCTACTGCAATTTGGCTGGACGGCGAAGCTGTGAACGCAATGGGACTCTGCGGTACGAATTTCACCGAAACCGAGTCGGGGATGTGACTTCTTTACTTTACTTTCTCAAGTGTGTCGAAACAATAGTCGCAATCTCTCTCCAGAAGGTTTGTAGTTGGAATTCGCCAGTAAGATGCCTCAGGCTAGGGAGTTATGAATTAAAACTATGACCGTCGTTGTTCTGCATCTTTCCGATATCCACATTTACGACGCGCGCGATTCCATCCTGGGACGAGGTCCACAAATCGCATCAGCGGTGCAACGGCATCTCCGAGATTGTGCAAAGTTGCTGATCATCCTGTCAGGGGATATTGCTCAATCAGGTCAAGCGGCCGAATATGCTTTGGCCGAACAGCTTCTTGTCCAGATTAAACAGACCTTAGCCGCAGAATTTCCCACGCTTTCGGTGGAAATCATTGTTGCGCCGGGCAATCATGATTGCGATTTCTCCGGCCCAGACGAGATACGCGATGCAATCGTTGGTCAAGTTGAGGCCAAATATCCAAATGTGCCGCAGAGTTTCCTTGAGAAGTGCACAGAGTGTCAATCCAATTACTTCGCATTCCGAGAGCGTGTTGGTTCCACTTTGCACAAAGTCAATGACGACAGACTTTGGACAACCTATGAATTGGAAAGTGACGGTAAGCGCGTCCTGTTTGATGTTCTAAATGCATCGTGGATGTCAACCCGTCACGAAAAACAGGGCGGATTGCTATTCCCGTTTGAGCAGTACTCTAAGTTTGAGTCTGGTGACGGTGATCTTCGGATCGGTGTGCTTCACCACCCCTATGGGTGGTACAGCCAGCGTAATCAAGCTAAGTTCAGGTCATTTATGCAAGGGCTATGTGACGTTGTCTTTACTGGCCATGAGCACGACAGCAGTGCGCGCATTTCAGACGACCTGATCAACGGGGAGTGTGCATATGTCGAAGGTGCTGCGCTCTTTGAACGTGACAGTGCTGAATCTGGTTTTAATGTCGTGATGTTGGACCTGTCCGCGCAGCGCTTTCAATATGTGGTCTATGGCTGGGAGAACGAGCGCTATGAACCCCGACAGAGTCGCGAATGGATGGAATACCGTCAGATGCCCAAACGAGCACCTGGTGAGTTTGCCTTCACGGCTTCATTCTTGAGTGAATTGACAGATCCAGGTGCGACGTTACGTCATCCAAGCGGACGTGAGCTGGTCTTAGAAGATGTGTATGTCTATCCTGACCTTGATGCGCGGGATGACAACGATGAAAGGCGTCGTAGTGGGATTAAGCTCAGTGCGCGAGCCTTGTTGCAGAACCCAGCTAAACAGCAAAACGCACTGATCGAAGGTGTGGAACTTGCTGGCAAGACACGCCTACTCTTCCAACTTGCAGCAAATTACCGGCTCCAGGGATACATTCCGGTCTATTTGAGCGGCCTGGGTCTGCGTGGTGGGCCATCCGAATCAAACATTGATTCGTGCATACAAGTTGCGGTCACAAAGCAATATGGGCGCGAGGCACAAGAAGCCTTCGACCAAAAAAGTAAGTCCAAGAAGGTCCTTTTATTGGATGATTTCGATGCGTGCCGTTTAAGGAAAGATCTACGAGCTGGAGTCCTCGAAAAATTGGTCTCTCGGTTTGCAGTAAGCATCGTGACTGTGAGTGAGGACTATGAGTTCTCAGAAATGCTCAACCCAGAGGAATCTCGCATATTTTCCGGGTTCACCACGTATCGCATGTCCCCATTTGGTTACCAAAGACGACGGGACCTCATTCGCAAATGGATGGCATTGGGCGCTAATGAAGAAACCAGCAAAAACGAATTACTTCAGATGGAGGATGATGCAACCAAGCTGATCGAGTCCGCAAGACTACAGCATGTCGCGTCGAGCGTTCCCATTTTCATTTTGTCTTTGCTGCAGGGGTCTGCGTCAGGCCTTTCGTCAGATCTGAAGAACTCGTCCTTCGCGAGCTATTACCACTTCCTAATTGTTGGTGCTTTTGAACGGGCAAAGGTCCGCCCAGAAGGGATGCAGAAATACATCGCGGTTTGCACTCACCTCAGTTGGTTTGTTCGGCAGAACGGAGTCGAGCAGCGGATCACGTACAAGCAGTTTGAGGAGTTCGTCAGTGTGTATTCACGTGAATGGACCGCTACAAAACCTGATGAGCTCTGCAATGTCCTAGAGGAAGCGCGCATCTTGAACCGGGAGGACGATAACCTCTCGTTTTCCTACCCGTACGCCTACTACTATTTCCTTGGTCGGTATGCCAGCATCTCCCTGAACGTCCCTGAGGTCCAGGAATACCTTCGATTCAGCATGGAGCACCTTTACGTTCGGGAGTGTGCGAACACGCTGCTTTTCTTGGCCCACCATATGCGCGCAGTTCGTCGCTTCTACGCCTTCTTTGAACAGCAGGATTCTGAGGAATTGATCAAGCATTCGGCAGATCGTCTTTCCAAAGGTGCGGATGATTCGTCCCGGGAGAAGCTCGAAGCTGAGCTTCGTTTGGCAGTAGGTTGGCTGATTCGTGCTGTAACCACTGGCTTGGTTCTTAGAGCAGGTTCTAGCCTCACGGCATCTGACCTTTCTGACAACGTGGAATCGGTGGTCAATCGCAATCCAACAAATGCCAATCGATTGATTCGCATTTCGCAGATACTGGCGAAGCCAACCGCGTTGCCACGAGTTCAAATTGACGCACTTCTAAAGAGTGAATCGGACAACCCCTGCGTCATGAGTGTGTTACAGGCACTGGTAATGCACCGCCTGTACATGTATGAAACACGCTTACCCGACAAAGACTGGGCAATGTCGGTGTTTAAACTGGGCGGTCACGCAACAAAATTGGAACTGCGGCATCGGCGATGATTGCTGGTCGAGGTTACGGTGAATTCGTCAATGAAGGTCGATGTGGCAAAGCAATTTGAGCCAGGTCCCCTTGAGATTGGCACGTTCAATGACACGCTTTCCCTCCAACTTTAACGACTGCAGTTCTCCAATCCGAGTGTCTGCCGGGATTCATGTAGAAACGGGCTAAATCGTTGCTAAGTTGTTGATTCTTGGTACACAGCGCCTTGTCTTTGTCATGAAATTGCCCGTTTGGAGTTCCTCATGAATATCAAAGGCTTAACTTACTTTTTGCCTAAAATTACATGAATCCCGGTGGACCCTCAACTAAGGCTTGGTTGCTCCTGAGCACTTCAAACGCTAAAATCAATATATGTTCAAGAAAGCACCGACCTTCGGCAAACCAGCTCAACAGCGTCTTCAAAAAGTCGCTGTCAAACGTGTTCGTCTTGCCAAAGTCCAACGCGCCGTGTTTCTGGCCAAGGTCAAAGCAACCACTGCGACTGAGGCACAGCAAGCAGAGTCGGATCGCTTGGTATCCCGTGTGCGTGCTGCAAAAAACGCAGACTTCCTCCAGCAGTACCGTATCGCCGCTTAATGGCACTATCAGTTGAGGGTTACGGGCTGCTTCCTGTTGTTGAGGTTCCGCCAGCCCTGCTTTCTGCTTTCAGTTGCGGCAAACCACATCTCGACGAATTTCTATGTCAGGCAGCGCAATTCCATCGAAGCCGCCTTGGTCTAACCAGCGTGGTTTTCCATCGTGATTTCGGTGGTGTCATTGGATACTTTACGCTGGCAAATGATGCGCTTCCATTAACAACATCAGAGCAGTACGAATTCGGCGTCGAAACCGCTTTGAAGGCGTATCCGGCCGTGAAATTAGGCCGCTTGGCTGTATCAACGGAGCTTCAGGGTCAAGGCGTCGGACGCCATGTGATGGGGCTTGTCCATGGCGAAATTTTGGAGTCACTTTCATTGTCCGCCGCCCGTTTAATCATTGTTGACGCGGACAACGATCCTCCGGTGGTTCAGTTCTATCGAAATCTGGGATACCAGGATTCTCTCTGGGCGGAAGCTCAAGCCAAGAATCATGGCCCGAGCAGACGAAATCCAGCTGAGCCATCCACCATCAAAATGGTTCGGGATGTACTTTCGCCGTGAACCCAATACGGTCAAGAATCTAACTGTGGACACAACAGATTATGCAAGGAAGAAATGACTCAATATCCCATCTATGTCACGCGTGATCCATACCGTGGTGCTGACAAGCGAAAACAAGAGAAGCGGGCACGTTACAACGCAGACGCAACTCGGCTTGAGACTTGCATCAATGAAGTCCTTCTAAAGCAGACAAGCGCGGTTCAAGTGTATTTGTGGAACGAGTTTTCCGAGCAAACTGGATTGTCTTTTGAGCGTATTTCTGATCTTGGTTACTCAATTGACGGCGGGAGCAATGGATTTACAGCTTGGCGTCACGATCTCACCTACGAGCAGGCAATGGCTGCAAATGAGGCAGCGGTTGCTGGTCATGCTCCGACTAAGAGCTAAAGGAATATGGGGTCTCCCGCAATTTGGGTGACGCTCATCTTTACTGACGTTCAGGGTCAAGGAAGATCCGCACTTGCGGGCTGGGTATGCCTGTTTAGCGCCATTGGTCTCTGTGCAAGGCCTCTAAGGCTCAATAACATTGATGACCTGCCTAAACTTGGCAGGCTTGGTTATGACCCCCGGGTTGGTGATAATGTTTATCAATGACAAGTGCCCTGCTCCCGGACCGTTGTTCGCGCCGTAAACCGCACCCGTATCGACCATGAAAACATTGCCGCGACTCCGAATGCGGTGATCGGAGATATTGTGTCCAACGAACACCCGCTCAACCCCCCGGACGCCGGAACAATCGGCATCCTTGAAACGGCGGCGGCTCCAAATGCAGCTCTCTATGGCTTGGCTGTCATTGGCGTCAAGCTGCTTTAGGAAGCCTTGCCAAGTTGTGCGTGGTGGCACCTCTGCATGGACGATGCCAACCAGTCCAATGTCTGTTTCGATCTCAATTGCGAACGGCAACTTGCGTACTGCCCTGAGAATCTGTTGCCTGGTTGCTACGGGGAGCGGTTCCCACCATTCCATCGAGTACCGCTCAATCTCAGCTGCCAACGTGGCCGCTGTTGGTTCCCCATCGTGGTACAGGTCGATCAGGTGCTGCTCATGATTGCCACGAACTGAAAACACGCCTTTGCGCCTGAGGTATTTGGCGCAGTTCTTTGAAAGATAACCGCGGTCGATGAAGTCACCCGTCATGAACAGGCGATCAAGCCTGGGGTTGAATTTGGCAAGAAGGAGCGCCCAGTCCGGGGTGATCTCGGTTTCGGTGCAAATCCTATCGGTAAGGAATGGGGGTTAACCCTTGTGTTTGGTTTAGGCGGGAGCTGAAGTTGTTTCGCGTCTTCCA
>ERZ724516.1606-NODE-1606-length-13091-cov-3.495397_pt1 | contig 13091 bp, 16 predicted proteins | sample MGYA00376049_ERZ724516 | MGnify/ENA primary metagenome ERZ724516 (study PRJEB28724, sample SAMN07190886) | activated sludge metagenome | isolation source: activated sludge of sewage treatment plant in Hong Hong | place: USA: Christiansburg, Virginia | collected... | reverse complement strand
AGAAATTGGCGACCTGATCTTCGAAGTCATGTACATGAACAACCCGCGCGCGATCAACGCGCAGAGGAGCTTTTGTGAAATTCATCCGGCCCCGCTCACGCAAGGTTCGCATTCTCGCCACGCTTGGCCCGGCGAGCAGCACGCCCGAAATGATCCGTGACCTCTATGTTGCCGGGGCCGACGCCTTTCGCATCAACATGAGCCATGGCAGTCATGAGGATCATGCCCGCAACATCGGGTCGATCCGCGCGCTGGAAAAGGAATTAGGGCGGCCGACAACCATTCTTGCCGATCTTCAGGGGCCAAAGCTGCGCGTCGGCACTTTTGCTGGGGACAGCGTCACCCTGAAACCCGGCACGCATTTCGTGCTTGATCGCGACACCGCGCCGGGCGATGTCAGCCGCGTCAACCTGCCCCATCCCGAAATTTATGCGGCGCTGCTGCCCGAAACCCGCCTGTTGCTGGACGATGGCAAGCTGGTACTGCGCGTGAAGAAGGTCGGGACCGACCGGATCGAAACGCTGGTCGAGGTCGGGGGTGCACTGTCCAACCGCAAAGGTGTCAATGTGCCCGATGTCGTCGTGCCGATGGCGGCGATGACCGACAAGGACCGGCGCGACCTCGCCTTTGCCATGCAGGAGGGGGCGGACTGGATCGCGCTGTCCTTCGTGCAGCGGCCCGAGGATCTGGCCGAGGCCCGCAAGCTGATGGGTGGCTATGGCGCGCTGATGGCGAAAATCGAAAAGCCCGCCGCGATCCAGCGGCTCGATGAAATTCTCGACCTCGCCGACGCGGTAATGGTCGCGCGCGGTGACCTTGGCGTCGAGCTGCCGCCTCAGGCTGTGCCGCCGCTGCAAAAACAGATCGTCGCCTCTGCCCGCCGCATGGGCCGCCCTGTGGTGGTCGCGACTCAGATGCTCGAATCGATGATAAAGGCGCCGACGCCGACCCGCGCCGAAGTGTCCGACGTCGCCACCGCCGTCTATGACGGGGCGGACGCGATCATGCTGTCGGCCGAAACTGCGGCGGGCGACTGGCCGCGCGAGGCCGTGGCGATGATGGACAGCATTGCGCAAAGCGTCGAGAGCGACCCCGGCTATTTCGATCGGCTGCACTTCACCCAGACCCTGCCCGACGCCACCAGTGCCGACGCCATCGCGCAGGCAAGCCATTCGATCTCACACACCGTCCGTGCATCGTGCATCGTCTGCTTTACCTCGAGCGGCAGCACGGTCCGACGCGTTTCGCGCGAACGGCCCTCGGTGCCCGTTTTGGCACTCACCCCGCGCATGGGTACGGCGCGGAAGCTGGGCCTTATCTGGGGCGTCCACGCGGTGCGGACCAAGGATATCGGCAGCTTCGAGGAGATGATCGGCAAGGCGCGTCGTATGGCGCTGCGTCACAAGCTGGCGGTGGCGGGCGACAAGATCATCGTGCTCGCCGGTGTTCCCTTCGGTACACCCGGCTCCACCAACGTCATTCACATCGCCAACGTCCATGGCGATGAGCTGAAGCATGAAGAGACGGGCGGCTGATCCGTTGCCGGTATCACGGCTTCCAGTTCATTGCCTGTAGCTCCAGCGTTCGGTTCCGGGTCATGTCACGCCAGCATATTGCGGTCAGGACGGTTCGCAATGTTCCCCCCACGGTGGCATAGGTAGCGCAATTCCTGGCGCGATATTGCAGCCATGCGCGCTGCGCCTGACGCAATGTGGGGATGTCCACCTGTTTCCGCGCAATGACGGCGCCATATTGGGTAGTGAGGCGCTTTTCCCATATGTCGGATTGCACCTTGAAACAGGACGCCATCGCCTGCGTACTGCCGTCGCCAGAAGCGCCGCAATCCTTGTCCTGAGGGTAGCTTGCCGAAATCGCCGATGATGTGAGAGCGACCAGTGCGATCAGTAATGTCATGGATTTTTGTCCTGTTTTATGCTGGCACACGCTATCAGCCCGGCACCTGTTGGCAACGGACTTGTCCCTGAGCCGCCCCAGCCTTGCGTTAATCCGCGCTTTCGCCTAAAGGCCGCTGCGCAATCGGGCGTTCGCAAGGGTGCCTGATACCCGAATATTCCACGGTCCGGCTCCCTTGCGATCAAGGCGCGCCACATGGTCCACGGATCGACGCTGGTCGGCGAGGTTTCGCCCACCGGCGTGTTTGTCGTTTGGGTGTGCAAGGATTTTCGCGGGTTTCCGCATGGTGAGGTAAGGCATGTTCGAGTCTCTGTCCGACCGCCTTGGCGGTGTATTCGACAAGCTCCGGGGGCGCGGTGCGCTTACCGAGGAGGACGTGCGCACCGCGATGCGGGAAGTGCGAATCGCCCTACTGGAGGCCGATGTCTCCCTTCCCGTTGCCCGTGAATTTGTCGACAAGGCGACCGAACGCGCCGTGGGCAGCGATGTGCTGCGCTCGGTTACGCCGGGGCAGATGGTCGTCAAGATCGTGTCCGACACGCTCACCGAGTTTCTGGGCGCCGACAGTTCCGACCTGATGCTCGATGTGACGCCGCCGGCCGTCATCATGATGGTCGGCCTGCAAGGGTCGGGCAAGACCACCACCACCGCCAAAATCGCCAAGCGCCTCAAGGAAAAAGAGCGCAAGAAGGTGATGATGGCCTCGCTCGACGTGCAGCGTCCCGCTGCGCAGGAGCAGCTCGCGGTGCTGGGGCAGCAGATCGATGTGACCACGCTCCCCATCGTGCCGGGGCAGCAGCCGGTCGAGATCGCGCGGCGCGCGCTCCAGTCGGCGAAGTTGCAGGGCTATGACGTGGTCATGCTCGATACGGCGGGCCGCCTCCATGTCGATCAGGCGCTGATGGACGAGATGCAGGCGGTGGCGGCCGTCGCCAACCCGGCCGAAACATTGCTCGTCGTCGACTCGCTGACCGGGCAGGACGCGATCAACGTCGCCACCAGCTTCACGCAGCAGGTTCCGCTCACCGGCGTCGTTCTGACCCGGATGGATGGCGATGCGCGCGGCGGCGCGGCGCTGTCGATGCGTTTCGTTACCGGCACGCCGATCAAGTTCGCCGGCACCGGCGAGAAGATGGACGCGATCGAGCCGTTCCACCCGGAGCGCATTGCCCAGCGCATCCTTGGCATGGGCGATGTCGTCAGCCTCGTCGAACGCGCCGCCGAGGTTATCGATGCCGAGGAGGCGGACAAGCTCGCCAAAAAGATGGCGAAGGGCCAGTTCGACCTCAATGATCTGCGCATGCAGCTCCGTCAGATGCAACAGATGGGTGGTCTGGGTGCGCTTGCGGGGATGATCCCCGGCCTCAAGAAAGCGCAGGCGGCAATGGCGCAGAGCGGCGTCAACGACAAGGCGCTGGTGCACCTTGATGCGATTATCGGATCGATGACGCCCAAAGAGCGCGAGCGTCCCGCGATCATCAACGCCAAGCGCAAGATTCGCGTCGCCAAAGGATCTGGCACCACGGTGCAGGAGGTCAACCGTCTGCTGAAAATGCATCAGGAGATGGAAACGGCGATGAAGAAGATCCGCAAGATGGGCGGTCTGGGCGGCCTTGCCAAGATGTTTGGTGGCGGCGCGGGCGGTGGCCTTGGCGGGTTGCTCGGCGGCGGTGCGGGTGGGGGGCTTCCGGGCCTTCCGGGCGGCGGCATGGGTGGCGGCGGCCTGCCCCCCGGCTTCGACAAGTTCATGAAGAAATGATTTTGGTTTCAGTGTTCAGATTGGTTCAGGAAAGGTAGAATATCATGGCAACATCCATTCGTCTGTCGCGTGGCGGCTCGAAAAAGCGTCCCTATTACCGTATCGTTGTCGCCGACAGCCGCTCGCCCCGCGATGGCAAGTTCATCGAGCGCATCGGCAGCTATAACCCGCTGCTCGCCAAGACCGACGAGAAGCGCATCCTTCTCGATGCCGAGCGCGCGAAATATTGGGTTGATCAGGGCGCACAGCCGACCGACCGCGTCGCCCGTTTCCTCGATGCCGCAGGGGTGAAGGAACGCGCCGCACGCAATAACCCCAACAAGGCCAAGCCGGGAGCGAAGGCAACCGAGCGCGCCGAGGACAAGGCCGCGAAGATCGCCGAAGCCGAAGAGGCCAAGGTTGCCGCTGCCGCAGCCGCCGCAGAAGCAGCCGAAGCCGCCGCAGCAGCAGCAGCTCCTGCTCCGGCCGAGGAAGAAACTGCGCCCGTTGAGGAAGTTGCTGCCGAAGCAGAAGCTGCGCCCGCCGAGGAAGCTGTCAACGAAGCGACGCCCAACAGCGACGCAGGGGAAGCCAACGACGCCGAAGCAGGCGAATCGGCTCAGACGCCTGCCGAGGGCTAAGCCTTGTCGGACCAGCCCGTTACGCCAGCCGTTGCGAGGCAGGTTACTCTTGCCGCCATCGTCGGCGCGCATGGCGTGACGGGCGAGGTTCGCCTCAAGCTGTTCGGTCAGGGGATCGAGAGCCTCAAGGCCTATGGCAGCTTCGTGGCGAACGGCCGCACATTGACGCTCAAAACGCTGCGGCCCGGACCCAATGGCGCGGTGGCGCGCTTTGCCGAAATCAGCGATCGTACTGCCGCCGAAGCCTTGCGGGGAACTGCGCTCGCCGTGCCGCGCTCGGCGCTGCCGCCGCTGGAACCAGGCGAATTTTATCATGTCGACCTGATCGGCCTGCCGTGCGTCACCGAAGCGGGTGAGGCACTGGGTCATGTCGTCGCAGTCGAGAATTTCGGTGCGGGCGACATATTGGAGATCGAGCGCATGGCGGGTGGTCCGCTGGCGGGCAAGCGCTTCATGGTGCCGATAAAGGCTGCTGATATTACGGAGGAGCGGGCCGTGATCGACGCCGATTTCGTGCAATGAACGATCTGCTGCCGCTCATCTATATCCTTATCCTCACCCTGCTGGGCTGGGTGCTCTCCGTGATGAAATGGAAGCGCGAGCGTAAATGGATCACCGCGATCGTCGCGGTCGTGATGGTGCCGATGATGTTCATCGCGCCCGCAATCCAGCATCGCGAGGGGCAGTTCGCCGATCTGCAGGTGGCAGTGGGGATCACGGCGCTGATCTGGGGCGCGGTGGCGGTGGGCATTGGCTGGGGCGGATCGCTGCTATTGCGCGCATGGCGGAGCCGCCGGTAATTATACCCTGACGCGCACGGCCTCCAGTGCGTCGAACAAGGTGCGGGCTTCGTCGACCAGCGCTGCATCGACCCCCACGAGATCAACCGGCTTGTCCGCCAGTTTCTTTACATCGCCCGCCGCCAGCGTACCCTCCGCCAGACCAAGGCGCGCATTGACGATGGCAAGTTGCGCGCCGGGTTGCGCGCAAAAGCTGTCATAGCCCAGCACCATCATCTGCGGCACCGATTGTGCCAGCGCCGGAACCTGTCGATAGGCGGCGATCCAATAGGCCAGCCAGAATTCGAGGCGGGTGGGATCGCGCCACGGGCTGCTGTCCAGCCAGCCGTCAAAATCGATAGGGCGCAGATTTTCGCCGAATTCCAGATGTCCGACACCGCGCATATAGGCGCTGGCAAAGGGGTCGGCGGCGTGCATTTCCGAAAAGCGCAGATGTTGACGCAGCAGCGATGCCGCATGTTGCACTGGCTCGCGATAGGGCAGGATGATCGTCGCATCGGGAAAATGTGTGGCCAGCCAGCCGAGACGCGCGATATTGCCGTTATTTTTCGAGATATAGCGGGCGCCCTGCCCCGGACGGCGCAGCTCCGCGATCTTGAGCATATGGGTACGCAGAAAAGGCAGGAAACCGGCCTGCGTCTCGCTCGCGCTGCATGGCCGCACCCGATCGGGCAGGTAATGCCCGCGCCAATGCGCCATCCACAACATTTCCTCGAATGCTTCGGGGCTGTCGGCCGATACCATGATGCCGTCGGCATGCGCTCGTTCACGCAGGGCATCGGGCTGACGAAATCCTTTGGACAGCGCGTTCCATTTCAATGGCGCCAGCAGGAACGGCATGTCGCGATAGGTGTGCGAAGCGAACTGGGGTGCGGCGGCCAAGATGTTGAGCAGCAATGTCGTGCCCGCGCGCGGCATGGCGGTGATGAATACCGGCGCGGACGGCTCATTCGGAACGCCCGCCTGCTTGCGGAAGGCTTCATCCTCCTGCTCGGCAAAATCGAGTTGCATGCGCGGCGTGGCGAAGGCGAGCTTGTGCAGCCATCGGTCGACGCGCGAATATTTATTTTTGAACGTCACGGCGGGGCACCATCAGCGCAGCGACGAACAGCAGCAGGCCGCCCAACAGGATCGGCCATGACACCGATGCCAGCATCACATCCTCGAACGACCAGATATGGATAAGGCTGAGCAGCCATATCGCCAGAATGGGCAAGCCCAGCGCCGCGCACAGGCCGAAGGTCAACGAGAAAAACCGGGAGAACAGGGCAATGCTGTGCTGGCGCAGCGCCTTTTCTTTGGCATCGTCATCGAGCTTGGGATCGGACAGCGCCGCCATCGCCTTGCGGCTTATTCCGGCGATGTCCTTCGCCCGTTCGACGAGGCCGAGCCTGACCAGAAGCCAGGAGAAACCGGCGATGATGAGCGCTGCTCCGATATATGCTGCGCTCATTCGGTGCCGGGCCGATCGCCGTCCTGCTTCTTCTTGCGCGCACGTAGCAGGCGCTTGATCGGAAACCAGACGAAGCCGAAAATGCCTGCCAACACGGCCGAAACCAGCGCCACCAGGGAGCCAAGGAAGGTAAGACCTGCGCCTGGCCCGACATAGGCGAGCGCCGGTTCGGCATTCAGACAAATCAGCACAAGTGCCCAAAACAGCGCGCGCATAGACGTTGGCCTCTGATCTTATGGCCTGCGGCCATTGGCTGGTTTTATTCCGGTATTGCCGACAAGGTTGGACAGACCATCCCCAAACGGATAGGCATTCCTACTGCAACTGCGAAGGGGACGCAACCTATGGATGAAACGCCCGGCGGGAAAGAAATGGTTAAAAAAGGCGGGTTTTTCAGTCTGATCGCCGCTATCGACTGGTCGCTCATCGCCTTTGTGTTTGCCCTGTGCGGTTTGGCGTTCGGCTATGGCGCGGCGATGATGCAGTTCAGGATATTTCCCTATCACCAGATTCTGAATGCCAAATATGCTTTTGAATCTCTTGGTCTTCTTGAAGACGAGAGCGTCATGATGAGCATCAACAGCATTGACGAAAAGGCCATGCCCGCACCCGTCGTGACGACGCTCGATGCGGCGGCTGGCGAAGAGCTGTTATTGGTGACCGGCGGGCCAAATCAGGATGCGAAACATTGTCCCAAATTTGGATGTCTGGCTTGGATCGTCGATCGCAAAGGCGCGGTGAAATATAGCTGGCCACTCGATCTGGAAGGTCTGTTCGGCGATGCCGATAATTTTTCGGGGCACGCATCGCTCGGGAATTTCTATCCTGTGGGCATTCAGCTTCAGAATGATGGCACCCTGATCGCGACGTTCCATGGCCGCAACATCTATCCTTATGCCGTGGGTATCGCCCATATTGGCCGGAAGGGCGAGATCTTGTGGAAAAAACTCGACAACGCGCATCACTGGCTGACCACTACCGAGGACGGCATGATCCTGGCGCCAATCCAGTTGCGCCCGAAGGTGAAATATCTGCCCGGAACCAGCATAGTCGCGCGTTGCCCCACGCCGGTCTATGACGAGGGGATACGTGTGTATCGGCCCGATGGCAGCACCGTGAAAACCCTCTCGGCGCTGACCACGCTGTCGGGTAGCGGCTTTCCCGGTCTGCTCTATGGTTTGCGTGATGATTGCGACCCTATCCACCTCAATTCGGCCGATATCATCACCCCGGCGATTGCCGCCAATATTCCGGGCGTGGCGGCGGGCGACTATCTTGTTTCGTTGCGAGAACCTTCGGTCATCGCGATCCTCGACCAGCATGACGGGCATGTGAAGAAGCTGGTCGCGGGCCGCACCGCCGCGCAGCACAGCGCCCATTTCCTGCCCGATGGCAGCGTGGTGGCGTTCGACAATCTGGGCGGCGTGCAAGCGGCGGGCGGGTCACGCATCGCGCGTGTCAACCTCAACACTGGCGAAACTACCACCCTGTTTCCGACGGTCGCCAGCAAACCGGTTATGCCCTTTTACTCCTCAGACGGCGGCCATGTGAGCGTTAGCCCGGACGGTAAGCGGTTGATGATTTCAAGCAAGGACGAGTCCCGCGATATCGAGATCGACGTGGCGACGGGCAAGCCGTTGTGGACGATGACCCGCATCCTCGACATTGCCCCCTTCATGTCGGGTGGCGACAAGGCGAAGCCGGTTGCCGCGCGGATGAAATCCTATGGCACCTATTATGTCAGCCCGCGACAGGCGCAGGCGTTGGGCCTCACCGGATAAAACGCTTCAGCCGTCGGAGAGCCGCTCGATGTCGGCACCGACGGCGGAGAGTTTCTCCTCCAGCCGTTCATAGCCGCGGTCGAGGTGATAGACGCGGTTGACCACGGTTTCGCCCTCCGCCGCCAGCCCGGCGAGGATCAGGCTCATGGACGCGCGCAAATCGGTCGCCATGACGGGCGCGCCGGTCAGGCGTTCGACTCCGCGCACGACAGCGGTCCGACCATTGACCGAAATATCCGCGCCCATGCGCGCCAGCTCAGGCACATGCATATAGCGGTTCTCGAAGATCGTTTCGGTCAGCACGCTGGCGCCATCCGCCTTGGTCAACATCGCCATGAACTGCGCCTGCATATCGGTGGGAAAGGCGGGGAAGGGCGCAGTTGACAGGGTGAGCGGCCGGAGTTTGCCATCGGCGGCAATGCGGATGGCATCGCGCATCTCCTCGACATGTACGCCCGCATCGCGCAGCGCGGCCAGCACCGCATGCATGTCGTCCGCGCACGCACCGACCAGTTCGACATCCCCGCCGGTAATCGCGGCGGCGCAGGCATAGCTGCCCGCCTCGATCCGGTCCGGCATCACGGCATAGGTCGCGCCGTGCAGCCGATCCCGTCCGGTGACAACAAGGCGGTCGCTGCCCACGCCCTCAATGTCCGCGCCCATGGCGATGAGCAGGCGGCACAGATCGACGATCTCCGGCTCGCGCGCGGCATTTTCGAGGATGCAGGTGCCCTTGGCGAGCACGGCGGCCATCAGCGCGTTTTCGGTCGCGCCGACCGACACGACGGGAAAGGTATAAGTGCCACCGGGCAGGCCGCCATCGGGCTGGCTCGCACGGACATAGCCCGATGCGATCTCGATATGCGCGCCGAAAGCTTCCAGCGCCTTGAGGTGAAGGTCGATCGGGCGGTTGCCGATGGCGCAGCCGCCGGGCAGCGACACCGTCGCCTCGCCCGCTCGCGCCAGCAAAGGCCCGAGCACCAGGATCGACGCCCGCATCTTGCGCACGATGTCATAGGGTGCCTCGGTAGAAGTGACACGACCCGCGCGCAGCGTCATCACCCGGCCGAAATCTTCGGGTCGTGCACCCTCGATCATCGTCGACACGCCAAGCTGGTTGAGCAGATGGCCGAAGCTGTCGACATCGGCAAGGCGTGGCAGATTGCGCAGCGTCACCGGCTCATCGGTCAGCAGCGCGCAGGGCAGCAGCGTCAGGGCGGAATTCTTTGCGCCGGAAATGGGAAGGCGGCCATGCAGGCGTGCACCGCCGCGAATGTGAATACGATCCATCGGTCGGGTAATAGCGTCCGTTGCACCACGCGCAAGTGGGCCATGCAGAAATGCGCGCGGATGCGCATTATCCTCTTTTATCGGTCGCCAAATCGGGCCATATATGTCGGGCTATGACAGACGAAACCGATACCATCGACGCCCCGGAAACCGGCACCGCGCTGGCCCCGGCACAGGCTCCCGACACCGCTGGCGCCATCGGGGGAGCCGGCAGCAATGCTCCCTATTGGGTGGGCGCGGCGGTCGGCATAGGCTCGGCCGCCATCGTCGCGGCGTTGCTCTATACCAAGCGGAAGAAATAGCGCCGCCCGCGCGTCAGGCGAGCAGTTCCACGTCCCAATAGAGCCAGTCGTGCCAGCTGTCGTGCAGATGGCCCGGCGGGAAGGCGCGGCCATGTTCCTGCAACTGCCACGTTGTCGGGCGGATCGGCTGGATATGCAGGTTCATATGCGCCTCCTTCGGCGTCCGTCCGCCTTTCTTGAGGTTGCATGGTGCGCAGGCGGTGGCGACGTTCTCCCATGTCGTACGCCCGCCCGCGCGGCGCGGTATGACATGATCGAACGTCAAATCCTTTGGACTGCCGCAATATTGGCAGGCAAAGCGATCGCGCAGGAACAGGTTGAACCGGGTAAAGGCGGGGTATTGGCTGGGCCGAACATATTGCTTGAGCGCGATGACCGAAGGAATTTTCATCTGGAAACTGGGTGAATGGACCTCCCGCTCATAAGTGGAAACAATGTCCACCCGGTCGAGAAAAACCGCCTTGATCGCGGTCTGCCATGGCCACAGGCTCAGCGGATAATAGCTGAGCGGGGTGTAATCCGCATTGAGCACGAGAGCCGGACAATTTTCCACATGCCGCGTAACTTCTGGCCTAATCAGGTCGGGATGATACATAAAAAGCCTCTACCCCCTGCTTTCTGTCCCGCCTGTTGAATGATTTGCGTGACGGCAGCATGACAGCATTAACCATCCCGTCCCGTCAAGAGCATGTATGACTCATTCCATCGCGCCACAGCATATTGTGACCCGCTTTGCCCCCAGCCCGACCGGCAGGCTGCATGTCGGCCACGCATGGTCGGCGCTGATGGCGCATGATTTCGCGTGTGCGCGGGGCGGCGCGTTCCTGCTGCGGATCGAGGACATTGACGGCGCGCGCAGTCGGGAGGAGCATGTCGCGGGCATCGTCGAGGATTTGCGCTGGCTCGGCCTGACCTGGGACGGGGACATTGCGCGGCAATCGCAACGGCTTTCGCTGTATGACGCGGCGTTGGCGCGGTTAAAGGCGCAAGGGTTGGTCTACCCCTGTTTCTGCACACGGGCCGATGTTGCGGCGGAAATCGCGGCGAGCGGATCGGCGCCGCATGACGGGCCGGACGGGCCGGTCTATCCCGGCACCTGCCGCGCCCTGTCGGCGGCGGAGCGCGCGGACCGGATGGCGGACCACTCCTGCTGCTGGCGGCTCGATATGAACAAGGCCGTGGCGCTTGCGGGTCCGCTTACATGGCAGGAAGGCGATGGTGAAAGTGTCGCAGCGCAGCCCGAACGCGCGGGCGATGTCGTCCTCGCCCGAAAGGATGCGCCGACCAGCTATCACCTTGCCGCAACGCTCGACGATGCGGCGATGGGCATCACCGATATTGTTCGGGGTGAGGATTTGCGTGCCGCGACGCATATCCACCGGCTGTTGCAGGCACTGCTAAGCCTGCCGTCCCCGCGCTATCGCTTCCACGGGTTGCTTGTCGATGCGCAGGGCAAGCGACTCGCCAAGCGGTCGGGCGGGATAGCGCTTGCCGATCTGCGCGCCGGGGGAACCGATCCGGCGGCGCTGTGCGCGTCCCTGCGCGCCGGGGTGTTTCCGGTTGGAATTTCGATCGGGCGGGCTTAAGGATAGGCGCATGAACGGCTTTCTTATCTTCCTCATCGTTGCCGCAGCGATTGCGGCGCTTGTCTCGCTCATCCGGGGCATCGCCGCCTTTCTGAAGACAACCGAGGAGGATCTGAAATCGGGCGCGGCTGGTCCCAGCGCCTCGAGCCTGAAGCAGAACCGGATGATGTTCGCCCGCATCGGCTTTCAGGCACTGGCGATTATCCTTGTCGCCATTTTGCTGCTTGCCCGCGGGCATTAGGCCCGTCGGGACATGGTGAAGCTCAACAGGATTTACACGCGCAAGGGGGATGACGGCACAACCGGCCTCGTCGGGGGATCGCGCGTGTCAAAGGCCGCGCCGCGCATGGCCGCCGTTGGCGATGTCGATGAGGCGAACAGCGCCATCGGGCTTGCTGTTGTGACGTTGGGACAGGGGCGGGAAGCCGATCTGCTGCGCCTCATTCAGAACGACATGTTCGATCTGGGCGCCGACCTCGCCACCCCCATCAGCGACGATGAACCCGCATGGGCATTGCGCATCATCGCCCCTCAGGTCACGCGGCTTGAACGCGAAATTGATGCCTTGAACGCGGCGTTACCCGCGCTCGACAGTTTCGTCCTGCCGGGAGGATCGGCGGCATCGGGCGCCATCCACCTTGCCCGCGCGGTGGTGCGGCGGGCAGAGCGCAGCGCAGTTGCCGCCGCTCAGGAGGTTGCGCTCAACCGTCACGCCCTCGCCTATCTCAACCGACTGTCGGACCTCTTGTTTGTGCTGGCGCGCCATGTCAATGCGGCGGCGGGCGGCGATATCAAATGGGTGCCGGGCGCATCGCGAGAGATCTGAATTTACGGTGCCGCAGGGGCGCCGAACCGGAGGTATATAATGGACGTGATAGGTGTAGTCGGGGCGGGCATCATGGGTTCGGGCATCGCACAGGTTTCGGCGTTGGGTGGATACCGGGTCATGCTGTCCGACGTTGATGTGGACCGGGCGACCAAGGGCAAGGACGGTATCGCCAAACAATTTGCCAAGCTGGTCGAACGCGGCAAGATGGCGGCGGATGATGCCGATGCGGCGCTGGCACGCATCACGCCGGTCGGCGACAATGCTGCGATGGCCGACGCCGCGCTCGTCATCGAAGCCGCAACCGAGCGTGAGGAGATCAAGCTCAAGATATTCGAGGCTCTGGGCAAGGTGTTGCATGATCGGGCTGTGCTCGCCAGCAACACCTCGTCGATATCCATCACCCGTATGGCGCGCTCCGTGCCCGATCCGAGCCGTTTCATCGGCTTGCATTTCTTCAATCCGGTGCCGCTGATGCCGCTGCTGGAGATTATCCGTGGCCTCGCGACGAGCGATGCCACCTCGCAAATCGCTCAGGATTTCGGCAAGAAGGTGGGCAAACAAACCATCGTAGCAGCAGACAGCCCGGGATTTGTCGTCAATCGCATCCTGCTGCCCCTGCTTAACGAGGCGTTCTTTGCGGTGAGCGAGCGACTGGCATCCATCCCCGATATCGATGCGGGCATAAAGCTGGGTCTGGGCCACCCGATGGGTCCGCTCACGCTGGCCCGCTCCGGCGAGGAGCACGCCGGCCCGCACA
>ERZ724516.1597-NODE-1597-length-13120-cov-7.907157_pt1 | contig 13120 bp, 13 predicted proteins | sample MGYA00376049_ERZ724516 | MGnify/ENA primary metagenome ERZ724516 (study PRJEB28724, sample SAMN07190886) | activated sludge metagenome | isolation source: activated sludge of sewage treatment plant in Hong Hong | place: USA: Christiansburg, Virginia | collected... | reverse complement strand
ACGCGAGTGACGCCGTGGGCGAGCTCGTCCTCACGACCACTGCCCTGCGCCGCCTGTAGCCCGGAGACTTCGTGGGTCACGGCTTGACCCTGCCCAGGGGCGCCTTCTGGCTCAACAAGCGACCACGCACCGACAGACTGAAGCCCTCACATCCTTCGGAAGAGGAAGACGAGGGGGACGCTTCCGTCATCGGGCAGTGGCTCCGTCACCTCGACCATCTTCAGCGTGCGGAACACGTCGCCGCTCAATCCATCGGCGCTGCGGAACTGGTCAACTTGGTTGAGGCCGTCCCACGGAAGAACTGCGCCCGGGGTGCCGGCAGCAGGGGATGCGGCATACACGGTGTTTCCGTCGAGCCGCACGCGGATCAACTCAGTCACAGGCGGGGCATCCCCGGCACCCAGCCGCGGCCATCCCCACAAAATCGACGTTAGCGGCGGCTGCTCTGGCAGTGAGGCGAGATGCAGCCCATCGAGGTCCTGCCACATCCACTCGAAGCCGTCCCCATGCTTGGCTCGCAACTGTTCCCAGGTCTGAGTTCCCATCACGCCCCTCCTCCTGCGACTAGACCGGCGTCAGAAGCTTCGCTCTGCGAGTGGTCGCCAGCTTCGGTCACTGCGACCGCAGTGGCCACTTCGTGTGCCAGCCAGGTCTGCGCCTCCGCCAAGGACGGCAGCGAGGTGCCGTCGGGGCGCAGCGCGGCAGTGACACGGACCCCGCCGTAGCCTCGGGTAGTCGCTCGTCCGAGACCAAACAGGTCGTCGTCCAGATCGTTGAGCACCAGCACGAGAAGCGCCTCAAATCCTGCTACGAGATGGTCGGGCAACTCGCCCATGAACCGAAGCGTGAGTTCTCCCTGCTCGATGCCTTCCACGGTGTGCAGGAGGCCACCCCGATGTCCGGCCACATAGACGCGAGGCTCGTCTTTGGACGCCATCGCTGCCCCGCCTGTAAAGCGATCGAGCGGCACATGGGTGCGCAGCCGCAGTTGGCCAGACACGGCGGCGTCCACGGTGCGCAGGCGCGCCCGCTGCCCCACGCTTCCGCGTCTCTGCCGCCGGTCCTTCGTTGAGTGCCCGAAGACCTGGCAGACCAGGCAAGCGCCGCAGCCTGTTCCGCCGCACTTGTTCGGTTCAAGCAGCCCGACGCTGCGCAGGATGTACTCCATCCGGGAGCGGATAACGCCCTTGATGCTTGGGCCCGGAAGGCTGCGAGAGTTGAGCTTTCCGTCTGCGGTCAGCGAGAAGGTCAGGGGTCCTGTTGTAGTGAGGGTCACGGCATACCCGATCGTGCTTGATCGCGCGACGGTGAGGGGTTGGTTGTCCCAGGCAACGTTCTGGACCAGTCGTGGCCCGGACTCGGTGAGCCAGCGTGCCAAGTCCTCGGGGTCGGCCAGATCAAGGGTGCCGGTTCGGACCTCGGTGACCCGACAGTACCCGTGGCCCGTCGACGTCGAGCCTCCAATGAGCGGTCTCCACCCGGACAGGCATTCGACGAGACCGGTGATTGGGCCGTCGGTATCCCACCTCAGGTAGACGGAGAAGGTCGTCCCTGCGGGCAGGGTCTCGGTGACCCTCAGGGTGTTGACGGCAGCAGCTCCGGTATGCCGGTTGATCGCCGTCGTCGTGGTTGTGTGCGGGGTGACTGGTCCGGCCGCCCAACCGCGGTTCTCGTCCAACAAACGTGAGCCAAGCACCCAGATCGAGCTCGCGGTGGCTGCGTCGCCCGACACTTTGCCGAACCAAGCCGTCTCGTGTTCGGGCGCCTTCTCCCGAACACGAGCCCGGAGCGCGCCGGCGAACGACGTGGCGGGTATGTGGGGCAAGCCACGGTGATCGGTGTCGATGACGATGTCGGGCACGCCCCGGTTGGCGCCGCCAAGTTGCGATCGGCTGCGCAGCGGCGCCGGTCGGCCAACTCCGCCGGGCTCGTCCATGACAACTGTCAGCCAGAAGAAGTGCATCGTCATCGCTGCTCCAACCACCTGATGATTGCTTCGGCTCGCGCAGGGGGAAGTGCCAGTAGTTCGCCCGCCCGCCCTTCGGACTGCGCACCAAAGATGCGTCCACCTTTCCCCTTGGCAAGTGCCAGCGCGCTTGGGGCTTCCGCTGCGTCCGCCAACGCGCCGCGCAGCGCGCTTGACAGGTCAGCTGGAATGCGGCCCCCATCCGAGCCCAGGACGAGGTAGGGCTTGACATCGTCTTCAGTCAGAGTCTGTGCGAGTCTTTCGGAGAGGTCTGCGGTGGCGGTCAAGGTCGTCGGCAATTGGAAGGGTCCGCCGATGTGTCCGAACCCCTCATGGCGCCGGAGGCCCAGTCCGCGGCGCACGAGCGACTTGACCGCAGCCGGGGTCGGCACGGAACTGCACCACACGGCATACGTCGACCCTCCGGTGACAACCGTCTCAGTCGGCTTAGGCAGACCGCTGGCCGCGTGCCAACCGCCGACAGATCCCCATCGTTTCCACGAGCGAAGGACCTTGGCGTCGACTCCGAGCGCGCTGCTCAGCTCCTCGTTGGAGGGCTGCGGCGAGGGGCGCCCTTCGCCGTCAACGAAGACCGCCGGGGAAATCAGCCGCACGATGATCACCCCGTCGTTGCGCACCAGTGGGAGTGCGGCGGGGTCGCCCCCGCCGCCGGTGTCACTGTCGGCGGCACTGTCGAGAGCGACGGACACGGCTCCGTGGGTCGTCCGCCGACCCCCGATCCGCAGCCCGGAGAGGTTCGCGAGCTCGCTGAGGAGCGTCGAGTCGTCGCTGGTGAGATGACCGCGGAGTGTCACTGGCGCGACTGTCGACTCGCGGTCACCGTCGGCAGACACGCGCGAGCGAGCAGGCAGCCGACGTCGGCTGAACAACAGCCCCTTGGCAGCCACATCCGTGTCCCTGTCGATGACGACGCTTGTGCGGGTGTGGATCGGCACGGTCGATGACCTTGGTCGCATGGGCTCCCACGTCTGCTGGCAGTCCTGACATTCGCGCAGGACCGTTGTCAGATCGAGCAAAGCGGCGTCCACATGAGAGGCGCGGCAGTTCGGCGTGACTTGGTATTTGTGTTCGTGGGCCGACAGCGGAGGCGGAGGGGCGCCGATGAACAGAGGGCCAAAGCGCACCTCTCCCTCAAACAGCCGCTGGAATAGGCCCCGTTTCGTGGAGCGTGTCGGTTCCCCGAACTGGCGGATCCACGCGGCCGCGAAAGCACCGCGAACGACCCATCCCGGGATGTGATCCTCGGTGTCCAGCACGCCGTCGCTGCGAACGCTCGTCGAAACTTGCGTCGGCTGACGGAGCGTCACGGTGAGTTGGGCCATTATCGTTCTTCTCCCGTGAGCAGTTTGACGTCTGCCTTGACTGCAGCTGTTGCGGCGTCGCCGTCCGCGCCGGTGGGGTCATCGATCGGGCGGACACCCACCCAACCAAGGCCTCGCCGCCGCCACCCACCCACATGATGCAGTGATCGCGCGGACAGTCGAAGGAGTGCAGCTTCACGACTGACCTGTGCGGGGTCCTCATTGGCCACCGGGTCCCGCTCGATGACGAACACCGCAGCCTCGGCGTACGTCGAGGTCGAGGCGACCAACATGTCTTGCGTGGCGGCGTGCGTGATGTCGTCGATGTTGACGCGATGCCGCAAGACAGGGGCGTGCCACGCGCCGCCTACCGGCTCGGCCGAGAACCACGACCAAGCACTGGGCCGCGCAGCCGTCCCGAACGTGTCATCAACGAGGCGGTCGCCGATGGGAAGGACCGAAGCAAGGCGGCGGGCTTCGGCCCGCATCAGTCCCTTGAGATGGTCGCCGGGAAGGGGCTCGTCCTCGTCGTAGGTCAGGTCGACCCCGTCGTTTGGGTATGCCGCGCCGACCCGGAAGTGGGAGTGGAACGTCATTTCGAAGGACAGCGTCGTGGTCATGCCAGAGCCTCACTCTCGGCCGCCATCATTCTGGACAGTCCTGACTGCGGGTCCCACCAGCGCACGATGTCCAGTTTGAGTCTGAGCTCGTTGCGCGCCGCAGGGTCGTCCGCGAGCAGCGCTTCACGGAGTCGAGCCAGCTGGCTGGGTGCTGGCGGGTCCTGTTCCGCTGGCACTGTGGTCACCAGATCGATGATCGGTCGATGGCCGAGCGTGATGACCCGTCTCGCGAGTGCGGCGCGGGCGGTTTCGGCCTCGTGGGGTACTGCTCCGCGGTGCGCCTCGGCATACGTTTCGCGAAGCAACTGCAGGAGGGTGGCCCGGTGCGACGCCGGTATGCCGGCCGCAGCGTCCAGTTGCTTGGACCACCCTTCGAGCTCCTCTAGTGACAGAGCCCGACGGGGAGCGTTGGGGCTTCCTTCCACTGCGCCGATGCTGCTCTCACCGTCAGAGGTGAGATCAAGGAAGGCGCAAGCGGCCACCTCGCCGTTGGTCTGCTTCTTCGCCGCCTTGAGCAGGCTCTCGGCGAGCCGGACGACGTCGGCAATGGGATGACGGGCGTGATGAAACACCATGCCCAACGAGAGTGACACGTCCCCAGGCTCCACACCGAGTTCCTGGAATCCCTGAACCAAGTTCAGCTGTGCGCCGAACTCTTCGCCGAGTGCTCGGACGGTCGCCCAGCCCAGTGGTGCAGGGACGGTGACCAGAATGTCGTCGCCATCGGCGAGATGCACCAGCATCGGCACCATCGAGCGCACGTCGGGGTCGAGCGCTTCTGGGTCGATGCGCTCCGTAGCCTTCTGGCCGGCCCACCCGATCGCCCGCTTTGTGGCTTCGCTGATGGTGGCCACGATGTCATTGCGATCGAGCTCGGCGTGTGGGTTGGTCGACAAGCTCTCCCCCACGCGCTTCATCAGGGCGCCAATCCGGTTGCCGTCGGCGAAGATCGTTGCCAGATGGGTGGCTGCGTCGTCCTCAGCCCGACCCATCCACGAGGCCAACTCAGCGAAGTCCCCGGGGTAGCGATTCTTCGAGCCGGTAGCGGTTTGAAGTTTTTGGTCAAGTCCTTGCTGGGACGTGGGCAGGTGACTCCGGGGGACGGCAGAGGAGTAGCCAGCCACGGAGCCCACTGCACCCCGCTTCTCGACTCGTGAGTGGCAGTCCGTACAGAGGTCGGTGGCGTCGTCGCGTACGAGGGTCACGCGGGCAAACCTGGCGCGTGCCGAACGACACATGCCACATGGCCGTGCAGCGAAGCCTTCTTCGCCCTGGGCCGGAAGGTCCAGCAGCGGTGGCGCCGCGTGCATGGGGTCGTAGGCCTTGACGTAGTAGTCGGCCCGCCCGAGTGAAGCCGTCAAAGGCAACGCCGGGAACACCTCGCGGATGGCTCGGCTCACCGCACAAGCGGCGCGCAAGGCAAGAGTGTGGGCCTGGTCATCCGTCAAGTCGCCCGCAGCGAAGCGCATCGAGACGACACCGGAGATCGCCCCTGCCTCAGGACTCACCTCGACCAAGGGTGCTAGCTCTGACTGCTGCAGCACTTCGGTGATCTTCTGCTCGGACGTCACCTCGGCGAGGCGGAAGGATGCTCCCCGGCGGTAGCGGACCCGCTGGCTGCGTGCGAGCCACGTCTGGATCCGAACCGCCGCGACGTCGAGGAACCAGTAGTCCTGGGTCTCTGGCACAGTCGTCATCCTCCTAGACCCGTGGGATGTTCTGGTCGGGCGCGGCCGGGTTCGGCAACGATTGCAGTGGTCGGTTTGGTTGGTTGGTGAGGCGGAAGCCGCTCGTCCTCTGCCAGAAAGCGAAGCCCTCGTCGTACTTTGCCGAACCGCGCTGGTGGCGTCCGGTGGGGTTAGGCGGGTACCACACGTGAGCGTCCTGCACGCCCTCGGGATTGACCGTGAGCAGCTTCGTGAGCAAGGCCCATTCGGCGGTGTTCCTGGCGGCCGCCACACCACGGTAGGCGGCAACGCATATGTCCATCGTCAGCGGCATGGCTGGCTGGCCATCGGTCGATTGCTCGGCGTCCGCCCCCAAGTAGCGCTGCTTGGCCGTGCTGGCGTAGAAGCCCGTGATGTCTGCGGTGACGGCGCCCCACCCGAACGGGCGGCCACCGCCGACCGAGATCACCGGTCCGCGAACTTCCCCCGAATGGCCCAGAACCATGCGCGGGTCGACCGCGGCCACGAGCGACCCGATCTCGTCGGCACTGAGGTTGTCGAAGGTGATCCTGGTGCGCAATTTGCTTCCCACCCCCAAGATGGTGACGGCTTGGGCCTGGGCATCGTTGCGCTGACCGAAGATGCGGCTCCGGTGATTCCCTGGAGGCGTGCGGTTGTTCCCAGGTTGGGTGCGCCAATAGAACTTGCGACCGCGCACCCTGCGGGCGGCGAGGGTGCCGTCCTCCGTGCGGTCGGAATTGGAATCCCAGTGGGCCAACGGGATATGCGGATCATGTTGGTTCTCAAAGCCGGTGTTGTCCAGATAGAACTGCCCTGCGGTCGGCTTTGGCGATGACAGGGGCGCCCGAGTCATCTCATGCAAGTGAGGGGTACCGACGGCGACCGCGTCGGCGAATCGGACGTGGCCCCGGTAGGAGTTCTGCCGAGACGGTCCGAATTCCTCGGGGTCGGGCTCGTCCGAGCCAGCCGAACCAAACACCCGACACGAAGGGCACAACGAGGTCGGGTCCTGACAGGGCCGATGGGCCGTAGGAATCCGCTCACCCAGCGTGGTCCGGCTCGTCCCTCGCCAAACCAGCGACAGCCGCACTTCGGTGACGGCCAATTGGCCACGGACAGTGGCCGTGCGAACCCAGACGGGCGTCCCTTGGGGAATGGGCGTCATGCGGTTGCCGTCGTGAACCAACTGAAGGCGATATCCCACCGTGGCTCCGTGCTTCTCCACCGCCACGTGCTGAGCCGCGTTGACTCCCGCCAGCGCAGTCCGCAAGTCGGTGGACGTCTCGACAGCGCGAGCCAGCGCGGCCTGTGCATCTCGTGGTACGCCGACTTGGACCACGGGAGATTGGAGATGAGCGCAAGCAAAGAGGAACGTCCGATCAGGGTCGCGCGCCGCAACGTCGGTGACGAGTACCACCCATCGACTGTGCGGATCGCGAGCCAAGCCCGGAACGCTCGATTTCAGTCGAGGTGGCCGATTTGTCCGCCGCTCAAGCAGCGGCGGGTCCGGCATCGCCACCCGATCGCCGGTGGTCGGAGTGAACGCGAACTGGCCCGTGGGCACCCACACCACTTCATCGCAGAGTTCGACGAGGGACGGTAGGCCCTCGTCGGTGACCTGAGTGACCACGGCCATCTTCAAGTCCCCACTCTCGACGTCCGAGAGGATCTTGGGGGACACCATGTGCCGGTTGACCGCGCGATACCCCAGATCCACCACCCGCAGGCACGAGTTGTTCAACGCCTCGTGGACAGACCGCACCGCTCCCGCCAGAGAACTCCCCGGAAGCATCACGGGGCTCTGCGGGTCTCGCGGATCAAGCCGCGGCGGCATACTGCCGCCGGCGACGAGCGGCCCGACGAGCAGCGGGGATCGCGCAGTCAGCGTTACCGAGAAGGAGCCCGAGAAGCGACCCGGGGCGAGTCGCTCATGACCCGCCGGGACGTCCCGCTCAACCGGCACGCCCAGCGGAAGGAAGGTGTAGGGGTTGATGACCACGTCGTCCTCGCTTCGAACTGGGTGTGGGCCTGACCGGACCCTAGTGGTGGACATCTGGCCCGGCCCCCGTCCCTGACGGACGAGCGGTGTTGCGTTCGTCTCCCGTGACATCGCCCGGCCCGGATGGGACTCTGTCCGTCAGGACGTGTCACCGAGTCCGTCGTGGGCGGTGATCCAGAACTTCCGGCGAGGAGGGATTGTCGATGGCACGCTCGCTGACGAGAGCTCAAGTCGCCGACACAGGCAAGCTGGTCCCCTGGCTGGAGATCGTCAGCGCCGTCTGCTTCGCTGTCGCGACGGGCTTCATCGGGGCGGCCGTGGGGGTCTGGCCCGATCTGGTCTCGCCAACCGCGACCGGCGCCGAGAGGGACGCGCGAGCCGGCTCGCTCATTCAGTTGGGGACGATAGGGCTCCTCACGTTCGTGGCCGCCTTGTCTGCCTGGTGGTTTCGGCGTCGGCTCTTGGATGATCGCGGAACCATCTACATATTGGATGCTGAACCAGCGCCATGGGTGACGGATGCTGCGAAGCGTCGGCTGCTCAGCCAACTGAATCTTCATTTTCCGACGGTGCTCAATGTGGCCGGACCTCAGGACCTGGTGAAAGCGTGGAACTGGCCGGGCGCTTCGCATCCGGGCGCGCTGCTGTGGTCTGGTGCAGTCGATGATCTCGTCCTGAGTTTCCGGTCCATCAACAGTGCAGACCGACAAGACACGAGAAACAACATCATAGCCTGGACGCCGTGGCCGGCCGCCATCTTGTGGTCGGCTCGCCTCATGGCCGCCGACCGTGGAATCAGACTGGCCGAGCGGCATCGATCTCGCTTTCCTGAGGAGAGATTCAGGGCGACCGCGGAAGACCGACAGACAACGACACCCGCGCTTTCGCTGGGCTGTGGAATCCATCTGCGACACCGACCCTCCTTCGGTCGGCAGGGTGCGCTCCCGGTGGACACCTGGCGTGACGAGCCCCTCGACTTCCTCGCCGAGGCGTTCGAAGAACACGATCTGTCGGCCTACGGACACACCTATCAGGCGCAACACCCCGTCCGCCTGACCATGAGGAGACCGGGATCCCCTCGAACATCTGATCCCAGACCCGATTTGTCCCAGAGCCGTCGTTCATGCTTCAAGCGGCCACCATCCGCAGCAGAACAGCCGTCGAAGAAGGTCAAAGTGCTTGTGGTTGGCCTTGCTTCCACCCCCTGGACGAACCTCACAGCAATGCCGCCGTCCGGTCGGGCAGCCCTTCCAGAATTGTCAACGTGCCGCTGCGCCTTTGAGAATGGAGCGAAACGACATGAGCTCGCCATTTGGGATCATCCCGGCGTGGGGCTCAGTGGGACCTTCGACACCGAGATTCTTGAGTTTCGATGTCTCCCACGGGATGAGTTCCATGAGTGGCTTCATTTCCCGGTCCTGACATTCGGTGTTGCCGATTGGATCGCAGCTAACGCGACAGCCGACGTGAATCTGCTGGGCCTCCTGGTGCCACCAGAAGTGGCATTGGGACTCGGCATTGTCGCCGCGCAAAGACTGGCACGTCAGGCTCCGACTCAGAGCCCACAGCCCGGAGCTAGTGCGACGTCGGCGTGGCCCAAGAACCTTTGGCCTCTCTACATTCCCGACGCACATTCCGAGCCGTGCATTCCTGGCTTATCGCTGGGCGAGAAGTCGTTGGGATACGCGCCCACAGCGCCACGGCCCTCAGGATTCAAGGACGCGTGATGGCCGCCCTCATCAACCTGACTCCGCATGACGTCACGGTCTTCGCCGGCGACACGCCGATCGCGTCCTGGCTCGCCTCCGGGACATTCGCTCGCATCGTCGAGGAAGTCTCTGCCCCGACCGACATGGACACCGACCAGGGACTCGTCCCGGTCAGCCTGGTCCGCTACGCCGACACCGTCGACGGCTTGACGGGGAAGGTGAGCGGCACGGCATATCTCGTCTCGCGCGTCCTGGCAGCGGCGGTGCCGCGCGACGATCTCTACTTCCCTCTCGATGAGGTGCGCGACGAGACCGGCCGGATCATCGGTTGTCGCGCCCTCGGACAGTTCGATCACCGTCACACGGAGGAGGCTGGTGATGCCTAGTCGCTGGTTTGTGCCCATCCTCGGGATCGACCCGCACCGGGTCCGGCTCGAGTTCGTCCACGGAGCCTTCTCCGGGTGGTTCGACCGCACCGCCGCGGAGCACACGGCGGGCGACAAGCCGTATGCCGTGTCGCCCCTCACCAGCCACCGCGGGCAAGTGGGGGTCCAGGTTGGACTGCTGAGCGACGTTGCGCACCAACGGTTTAAGAACGCCACGAGTACGCCGACCACCGTGCGCCTCGGAAACCAGATCCGGGAGATCGGGCAGCCGGGGCCGCTGCGACAGGCGACGTGGACGGAGCTGGCCCGCGAGATCACCGAACGCCAATGGACACTCGATTTGGTGACGCCGACGACATTCCGCTCGGGGGACCGCTCGTCCCCACTTCCGGCTGTCGAGACGATCATCTCGGGGCTGGTCCGATCGTGGCATTTATGGTGCAACCAACCAGATCTCATCCCCCTGCCGACCTCCACCCAGGTGCGATCGCTGTGGATGTCCGACCTCGACCTGACGACCGAGTATGTCGACGTGACCATCAATGGCCGGTCGATTCGCTTCCGCGGGGCGCTTGGCTCGATCACCCTGCGGGCTGACGACGACGATACGGCCCGCTGGGCCGGTCCGCTGCTCAACTACGCGGCATACGCGGGGCTCGGGTCGATGCGCGCGAAGGGGCTAGGCGTCGCGGAGCTGCGGCGCCCACGATCAGACCGCTCCCGGCGGTCCGCCTAGAAGCACGCCGCGACGGCGCTCGAGAAAAGCGGTCAGCCCATGACCCACGCCTTCGATATGGCATCCCTTCGGCGGGCTGGGACCGAGGTCCTCGCGAACGATCTCGCCGACGGCGTCCCGGCACTTGCGTGACACGTTTCCAGGAGCGCATCGACTGGCAGCCCACCCGCTTGGAGCGACAACTGGCTGCCGGCACCTACTGCCCGCAGCCGCTGACCGAAGTGTCAATCACCAAGCCCGCCCGGGGGCACTCGCCTGCTCCACGTCCCCCCGGTTCGGGACCGCGTCGTCGCCCGCGCCATGCTCGAAGCCGTCAACCCGCTGATCGACCCTCACCTGGGCTGCCCGGCCAGCACCTGCGGGCGTGGGAGGCATGCGATCAGCGGGTTGGCACACGGTTGTGCCCTATCGCCGCTGTTGAGCAACCTCGTCCTCGTCGACCTTGACGCCGCCCTCTTCGACCGCGGGCACTCCGTGGTGCGCTACGCGGACGACGTCTGCGTGGGCGCATCAACTCGCGACGAGGCGTGGGAGGCCGCAAGATGTGCAAGTGCGGCAGTGGAGGAGTTGGGGATGGCGCTGGGAGCGGACAAGACGCAGGTGATGTCCTTCGCCGAAGGATTCACGCTTCTCGGCGAGGACTTCGGGCCGCGCTACCCGCCGGCGCTCACCGAGGCGCGCGTCGATGAGCCGGATCGCAAGGTCGTGTATGCCGCGGCGCAAGGCTCCGGAGTGCGCGTGGCCAAGGGACGCCTCGTGGTGGAGTCGGCCGACGACGTCGAGCTGCTCAGTGTCCCCGTCAGCCAGGTCGGCCCAGGTGGTCACGTTCGGCGCGGTGGGCGTCAGCGCAGGAGCCCGCTCCTGGGCGGTCAAGGCGGATGTCGACATCATCTTCGCCTCGCGGCGTGGAACCTACGAAGCGTCCCTTGTCGGCGCAGCCTCCGGGTCGCGGGTGTCGCGGCTGCGACGCCAGGTGGCCGCGTCGGAGCCCGGCTCTCCTCAAAGCTTTGTCGGTCGCGACCGCCATCGTGGACGCCAAGATCAGCAAGCAGACCATCCTCTTGCGCCGGCTCTGCGACCCGTCCACCGCCGACTCCGCTGCCAGCGCCGTGTCGGCGATGGAGGCTCTCGCGCGGATGCTGCCGGGCTGCGGGACCACCAACGAAGTGATGGGCCTTGAGGGCGCTGCAGCCACGGCCTACTTCCCCGCCTTCGGCGAGCTGATGCTGCCGGACTTGCGCTTCACCACGCGCAGTCGCCAGCCGCCGCTGGACCTGGTCAACTCCGGGCTGTCGTTCCTCTACACCATCCTGCTCGGAGAGTGCGTCACTGCCCTGTATGCCGCGGGGCTCGACCCCGCGTTCGGCCTCCTGCACTCGGACAAGGACCGCCGGCCGAGTCTGGCGCTGGACCTGCAGGAGGAGTTCCGGCCCTTGATCGTCGATCAGGTCGTCGCGGAAGCGGCGCGGCAGGGGCGGCTGCGCCTGGAGCACGCCCGCGCCGACGGGGGTGGGATCCTGCTGACCAAAGCTGGCCAGGCCGTGCTGTTGGACGGCTACGAGCGCCGGATGTTGCGTCGCACGCGCGGGGCGCTGCCGGACTTCGCGGGGACCTGGCGGCGGCACCTCTATCGGCAAGCACAACGGCTCGTGGCAACCACCCTGGACCCCACCCAGCAGTGGACGGGGTTGGCATGGCGACCGTGACGGTTGTTGCGGCCTACGACGTCACGGCGGACAACCGTCGAGCCCGCCTCTCGGCGTTGTTGCAGGCCTACGGTGACCGCGTGCAGCGGTCGGTGTTCCTGGCGCGGGGCGAAGCTGCTGAGCTCGACGAGCTGCGCCGACGCGCCGAAGCCATGCTCGACCTCGACCAGGACTCCCTCTACTTCTTCGCCCAGTGCGCGCCATGTTGGGACGGCCGGGTCTGCGTCGGCCAGGCACACTCCCCCGAGCGGGTGCTCTACTGGGCGGCATTGTGAGGAAGCCGCCACGAGACTCCCCTGCCCCCACGAGCGGCGCGTCGCCTTCGCGGGCTGCGGATTGTCAGACCGCAGGTAACCGGCTCATCCCAAAGCAGGGTGTAGCCGTGGTCTGAATCCGCCGGCCTCGAGGAGGCAGCGGGCGATGTAGTTGGTGAGGTTGCGGAAGCCGAGGGCTGAGCCGCGTAGGTGTTCCAGGCGGCCGTTGATCGCTTCTGTTGGGCCGTTGGATGTGCCGGGTCGGTCGAAGTAGGCCAGGACGTCGTCGGCGCGCTTGTTGAGTGTCCGGCCGAGTTTGCGGGTCTCTGTCAGGACGGTGGGGATGCCTTCGCGGAGGCTGTCGATCACGGCCTGCATCAGTCGTTTCCCCTCGTGTGGGTCTGGTTCGCGGTACGCGGTGATGATCCGCTGATAGACACCCCAGGTGGCTTCGACCTGCGCGTGTTCGTCAGGCGTGAACAACACCATGAGTCGTTCCCGTTGTCGGTCGGTCAACAACGCGTCGCCGGTGTTCAGTGTCTGCCGGGCCTGGAAGAGCGGGTCGCCACGTCGGCCGCGGTGGCCGAGGGTGTCTTGTTGGACCCGTTGGCGGCACTTCTCCAACCCTTCACCAGCCAAGCGCACCACGTGGAAAGGATCCATGACGGCGGTCGCGGCTGGTAGCTCTTCAGCGGCGGCGGTCTTGAACCCGGTGAACCCGTCCATCGCGACCA
>ERZ724516.1596-NODE-1596-length-13126-cov-2.855482_pt1 | contig 13126 bp, 10 predicted proteins | sample MGYA00376049_ERZ724516 | MGnify/ENA primary metagenome ERZ724516 (study PRJEB28724, sample SAMN07190886) | activated sludge metagenome | isolation source: activated sludge of sewage treatment plant in Hong Hong | place: USA: Christiansburg, Virginia | collected... | reverse complement strand
CTGTCTATCGTCACCACAAAAGCAGCAGGTGCTGGAGTTTGTCCGCTCGCTGCCCGAGCAGGACATTCGCGATATCGACTTCCTGAAGGGCGCCCGGGGCGATGTGGTGGTGACGCTGGAAGAGTCCTTTGGTGGGGTAAGTCGCCGCTTTGACGCGACCCAGCTCTCGGATGGGACGCTGCGGGCCTTGGCGATTGTGGCGGCGCTGCTGTCGGTTCCACCGGGGACGCTGCTGGTCATCGAGGAGATCGACAACGGTCTGCATCCCAGTCGCGCCAAGCACCTGATGGCTAGCATCGACAAGCTGGCTCGCCTGCGGAGTCTGCGGGTACTGATTACGACCCACAACCCAGCGCTGGTGGATGCGGTGCCGATGTCTGCGGTGCCTGACATCGTGCTGTGCTACCGCGATCCCAAAGAGGGGGATAGTCGGCTCATTCGACTCGATGAGCTGCCTGACTACCCGGCCTTGGTTGGTCAGCACTCGGTGGGCGAGCTGATGACGAGCGGGCAGCTAGAGCGGGCGGCGCGGGTGATTGGCGATCCCACCGAAGCCCGGCAAGCCCAGGCGAGCGCGTTCGTGGAACAGTTTTTGGCGGGGGTTGCTCGGCGCGATCAGCCACCGGGCCCAGGCGGTCGTGTGGACGGCTCAGACTCGGAGGGCGAGCAATGAGCTTGGCCTTGCCTCCGGTGGTCTTGGTCGATACCTCGGTCCTGTGCGAGCTGCTGAGGGTGCCGAAGCTATGCAATGATCCGACAGCACACGAGGAGACGCTCAGACGATATGCAGAGGAAGGCGCGACGCTGCTGTTGCCGATGGCGACGCTCATCGAGACTGGCAATCACATCGCCCAGAACGGTGATCCCCCGCAGCGCCGCCGCATTGCGGAGTCGTTCGCTGGATTGGTAAAGAGCGCGCTCACGGGGCAGGCGAAGCCATTTACGACTGCGAACTTTCCAGACGAACAGACCTTGCGGCGCTGGCTAGACAGCTTCCCGGACCATGCCAGTCGGAGCGAGCGGAACCGCAAGGGCATTGGCCTTGGTGACGTGTCGATCCTCGATGAGTACCACAAGCAGTGCGAGCGCAACCCTCGTCGACCGATCCGCATTTGGTCTTTGGACCATGCCCTTCGTCGAGAGCGCAACCCATCCTGATCTTCACGCCCGCGAGCTACAGGTCGCCGTCCTCGTTGGCGATGACCAAGCCGCCGCAGTCTGACTCGACTCCCGTGCCCCTACCCGACAGCCCGCGTCCACGTTTCTTGACGACAAGCAGGGGCGTTTGTTAGCGTCCGGTCCTCTTGTAAGGAGAGTTTAGCGTGTCGAAACAGCACCGCTCGACGGCCCCGGATGGGCTTGTGGGCTTTTGGCAGAAGCAGTGGGAAAGCATCACCCTGTATTTTTCGCGAGGACTTGCGCTGGTCGTCGGCGTATTGGTTCTGATTGTCGCGGGTTGGGGGATCAGCCAATACCTCGATGGTCGCAAGGAACGCTCGACGGAGGCGCTTGGGCGGGCGATGCGGATTGCCGATGCACCGCTGCTGACCGAGACGGACAAAGACGTCGAGCAGAGCGACGAAGTGCCGCGCTTTAAGACCGTCAAAGAGCGCCAGGACAGCACGCTCAAAGTCCTCGGTGATCTCGATAAGGACTACTCGAGCACCCCGGCGGCGCTGCGGGCGGTGCTGGTGAAGGCGTCGGTGGCCTATGACCAGGGTCACTATCCCGAGGCCGAGGCCCTTTATCGCCGCTTCGTCGATGCCAAGCCCCGTGAACAGGCGCTGCTCCTGATGGCCCAAGAGGGCATTGGTCTGTGTGCCGAAGCCCGTGGCGATCTGACCGCTGCCCAGGCCGCCTTCGCTGCCCAAGCCGCCGGCGACCTGTTCAAAGAGCGCTCGCAGTGGAACCAGGCCCGCGTCTACGCCAAGCAAGGCAACAAGCAAAAGGCCGTCGAGATGTACAAAGAACTCCTGGCCAAGGGCGACCCGAAAAGCTCGCTGCGCGACGACATCCAAAACCGTCTCGCGCAGTTGGAGCAGTAGATGAAGCGACTGCTGCCGCTGCTCGGTGTGCTGGCGCTGGGCTGTTCCAGCCTGGGTCTGTCGCCGCGTCCGTCTGAGATCGGCGGCGTGACGATGGCACAGGATACCTTCGTCGCCCCGCAAGCCGTACTGCGTGTCCGCTGGAGTCGACCTCTCGTCCTCAAGACGGCCTTCTTCGCCTACAACCCGCAAGAGTTCGCCACCGCCGCAGTGTCGCCGGACGGCCAGACCGTGTTTGTCGGCTCGTCGGCGAAGGTGCTCTATGCCCTGCGCTATCGAGACGGTGAGGTGCTGTGGCAGCATCAGCTTACTGGGGGACTCGCTTCGAGCCGCTCTATGTTCCCGCCGGTGAGGTGTCAAACGAGCCGCTGCTGCTGGTCGGTGATGACGATGGCACGCTGTCGGCCCTGTCGCCAAAGACCGGCGAGGTTCGCTGGACGGCGCAGCTCTCTGGCCCGATTCGCACCCAGCCGACCGTCGCCGGAGGCCTGGTCTACACCACCACCACGTCCGGCCGCATCTACGCGCACAAGCTGGGCACTGGCAAGTGGGTCTGGCAGTACGAGCGCGAGACGCCCGACGGCTTTGCCATCCGTGGTGGCTCCGGCGCGCTGGTCACCGGCGGACACGTCTATGTCGGCTTCCCCGATGGCTATCTTGGCTGTCTGCAAGCCGACAACGGCGAGGTTCGCTGGACCCGCCAGCTATCTGGCAACGCCACCCGCTTCACCGATGTCGACAGCACCCCGGTGCTCGTCGGCGATACCTTGTATGTCTCGTGCTTTGCGAGCGGGGTGTATGCCCTCGATGTCAAAGACGGCTCGACGCGCTGGCGCTATGACCTGGATGCGGCGGGCCCCCTGGCTGCGGACCCAGCGGGGGAGCGGATCTATGCCGCTTCCTCGACACAAGGTCTGGTCGCTCTCGACCGCAAGGGCCGCCTGTTGTGGCAGCAGAGTCCAAGCAAGCAAGGCGAAATCTCGGCCCCGCTCATCTGGGGTCGCTATGTGCTGTTCAACGCGGTATCGAGTGGGCTGCTCATCGTCGATGGTCAAAGTGGCGAGCTGATCCAGGCCTTTAACCCCGGACAAGGTGCTTCCGCCCGGCCCACAGCCTCGGCCCGCGACGTCTATCTACTGTCGAATGTTGGCGTGTTTTTCGCTCTGACCCAAGGCTAACCCTTCGGGCCTGGTCCACCTGGAAATCTGTCAAAGGAGCTGGCGATGTTGCGCACTGCAAGGCTGCCGCTGTGGGGCTTGTCCCTGCTTTTGCTGGGCTGTCCGTCGGGTGATCCCGTCGAGCCGGACCTGGCCCGTAGCACCACGCTGGATCCGGAGGAGATACCCCTCAAGGTGGGTGGGCGCTGTCCTGGCGATCCAAGCTGTGCCGATACCGGTGATAGCGTCCTGTATGCCGGGTACGGCGTGCGCGAGATCACTCCCGAGATCGAGACGTTTACCGACACCAACAAGAACAACCTGTGGGACGAAGGCGAGCCGTATGTCGACCAGAACGGCAACGGCAAGTTCGACGCCTATTGGATGGCGGGTTACGGCAACGGCCGTCTCGCGCTGGGCGTTCACGATCCGGTGTGGGCGCGGGCGCTGGCGCTAAAGCAAAACCAGACGCTGGTGGTGATGGTCGCGGTGGACTCGCTGGGTCTGTTCAAAGACGAGACCGCCGAAGTCGAAAAGCTGCTCGATCCCAAGGTCGGCATCGACCTGCTGATGATCCACGGCACGCACCTGCACCAGACTGCCGACCTCGTGGGCGGCTGGGGCCCGGATCTGTTTACGAGCGGCATCAATCGCTACTACCAGCAGCGCGTGCGCAAGCTGATTGCCGAGGCGGTGACCGAGGCGGTGAGCAAGGTCAAGCCAGCCCGGGTGACGATGAACTCGGTGCTGGTGCAGGATGCCAATGGTGATATGCATCGCTACGTGGGGGATTCCCGCGATCCGGTGGTGATCAATCCTCGGCTGCACACCATGCAGTTTATGGAGCTGGGGACGACGCCACCGAAGCCGATCGCGACGGTGGTCAACTGGGCTCACCACCCGGAGGGCGCGGGCTCGGACAATCACCTGATTACCTCGGACTTTGTGCACTATCTGCGGACGGATCTGGAAGCGGCGGGCTCGGGTCCGGTGGTCTATGTGACCGGCGCGCTGGGTGGTCAGATTGGGCCCGGCAAGGTCGTGGCCATCGATGACAAGGGTGTCGAGTACAAGAACCACAGCTTCCCGAAGATCGAGTGGATCGGCAAGGGCGTGGCGGCGTTTGCCAAGACCTCGATGGCCGATCCGAAGGCGGTGACGGTCGAGGGCAAAGCGGCCAAGCTGAGCTATCGAACGACGTCGTTTCCGGCGCAGGTCGCGAACCGGGCCTATCACCTGGCGCTCCAGCTCAAGATTTATCAGCGGACGGTCTGCTGCTACGACACCACGCGGGCGATTGACGAGGAAAATCTGCCCTCGGTCGAGACCCAGGTGAGCTACCTGCGGCTCGGTCCAGCCTCGATCATCACCAACCCCGGCGAGCTACTGCCCGAGCTGTTTATCGGCGGCTATAACGGTGAGTACGCGGGCAAGTATCCGTTCATCAACACCACCAAGCCGAATGCTCCCGATGTCAGCCGCGCCCCGAAGCCGCCCTATCTCATCGATGTGATGGATGGCGACCCCAAGCTGAGGATGACCTGGGGCATGACCCACGACTTCATCGGCTACATCGTGCCGCGCTACAATTGGGTGCTCGATGACAAGAAGCCCTATCTGGAAGAAGCGGCTGGGGATCACTACGAAGAGACGAACAGCATCGGACCGCTGGCCGAGCCGCAGGTGGTCGGGAGCATGCGGCAGTTCGTGCTCGATGGACGTCCGAACCAAGCGCAGTAGGCGCTGATTGCTCGTTTGCCCGTGGCCGACTCGTCCCCTCCATCCTCGTCGCCGGTTCTGCTTTCGGCCTCACGTCGTGTGGTCGTAAAAGAGGTGGGGCTCGTCTTTGCGGGCGCGACCTTGCTGGTGTCGGTGCTGTATCGGCTGCGCGGCATTCCGTTTGTGGAAAGCAACATTGCGGTGGTGGCTGCGGTGGCCTTCCTGTATCTGCCAGCGCTTCTGCTCTGGCGACGCGGACATGAGCTAGAGGACTACGGACTGCGCTTCCGACCAATCGGCCGGGGGCTGCTTCTGTGGATGGCGCTGACGGTGCTGGTGCTGCCGCCGTTTGGCTTTTTCTACGATCTGTTTGTGAACCGGCTGTGTCCGCAGTGGTTGATGAAGATCGTGGTCTGTCCGACCCCGATTGCCAAGACGCTGAGGCTGCCGCCGCAGCTACCGCTGCTCATCTTGTCGCAGGTGCTCGTGGTCGCGTTGCCCGAGGAGTTTTTCTTTCGGGGTTACATTCAGCAGCGGCTCGGTGAGGTGATGACGGCACGGCGAGCGTGGCTTGCGCAGGCGGCTCTGTTTGCGCTCGGACACTATCTGGTGACGTTCCATCCGGCGTCGCTGCTGGTGTTCTTTCCGGGGCTACTCTTCGGGGTGTTGCGGATCCTGAGCGGCTCGGTGCTGGCCGGCACGCTGTTCCATGCGACCTGCAACTTGGTGATGGAGATCCTGCACCGCTCGCTGGGGTAGGAGGGCTAGTACGCCTTCGCCATGATCACGCGCTGGGCAGACGGCTTGCCGGTGAGGATGCAGGTGCCGGGGCCCTGTGCTTCGCTGGGAATCTGATCGGGAAGCGGAATGCAGCGGACGGTGGTCTCGAAGCGCTTCGACATCTCGTCTTCATCGGCCCCGGTGCCCGCCCAATGAACCCAGGCGAAGCCGCCGCCGTCTTGTTTGAAGAATTGCTCGAAGTCGGTGAGGTTGTCGATGACGCGGGTTCGTGCAGAACGGAATCCCTGAGCGCGCACGAACAGCTCTTTTTGCATCTCGGCGAGGATCCCCGGAATGCCTTCGATTGCTTCACTGCGCGGGACAAAGCTCTTGCGACGCTTGCGCTGATCTTCGACCGACTCTCCCGCTTGTTCGAGGACGAAGCGGCGGACCAGACACAGGACTCCTTTTTCCAAGTCCTTGGGTCCGATCTCGATGCGAATCGGGACTCCCTTGCTCTCCCACTCGTAGAACTTGGCCCCCGGCTGCATGTTGTCGCGGTCGTCGAACTTGACGGTCAGACCCTTGGCAGATAGCTCGGCCTTGACCTTGTCTGCTTCCGCGAACACGCGCTCTTTTTCATCGTCTTTGCGATAGATCGGAACGATCACCACATGAATCGGCGCAAGCTTCGGCGGCAGAATCAGACCGCCATCATCGGAGTGCGTCATGATGAGCGCACCGACGAGCCGCGTACTCACTCCCCAGCTTGTGGCATAGACGTACTCGAGCTTCCCTTCGCGGTTTAGGAACTTCACATCCGCGCTCTTCGAGAAGTTCTGTCCCAGGTAGTGCGAGGTGCCCGCTTGCAGCGCTTTTCCGTCCTGCATCATCGCTTCAATACACATCGTATCGAGCGCACCGGCGAACCGTTCACCAGGTGTTTTGCGACCTTTCACGACCGGAACCGCCATCACGTTTTGCGCAAAGTCGGCGTAGACATCGAGCATCCTGGCCGTCTCTTCCAGCGCCTCGGCTTCCGTTGCGTGCGCAGTATGTCCCTCTTGCCACAGGAACTCTGCGGTGCGCAGAAACAGTCGCGTCCGTAGCTCCCAGCGCACGACGTTGGCCCACTGATTGATGAGCAGGGGGAGATCGCGATAGCTCTGAATCCAGTTTTTGTACTGGTTCCAGATGATCGTTTCGCTCGTCGGACGAACCACCAGCGGTTCCTCCAGCTTCGAATCGGGATCGACCTGCACCACTCCATCAATCGTCTTGAGCCGGTGATGGGTCACGACCGCGCACTCTTTGGCAAATCCGGCGGCGTGCTGTTCTTCCCGCGTCAAAAACGACAGCGGAATGAACAGGGGGAAGTAGGCGTTGACGTGGCCGGTCGCTTTGAACCGGTCGTCGAGCTCACGCTGCATCTTTTCCCAGATGGCGTAGCCGTGGGGACGAATCACCATGCAGCCCCGGACCGCGCTGTGTTCGGCGAGCTCGGCTTGGCGAATGACGTCGAGATACCAGTCGCTGTAGCTTACGCTGCGCGGGGTGATGCTGCTCTCGCTCTTGGCGGCGGGAGTCTTCTGAGCGGGAGTCTTTTGATTGGACTTGGCGTCGGGCTGATTGGGGCTGGCCATGGGTAACCTGTCACCTGAGGGAAACGAGAACGTGAGTGCTCATTTCTACCCCAGATGACCGTCCCAAGACAAGCCACGGCGAGGGGGAGTTACCAGGGCAGGGCTGCCTGCATGTGGAAGAAGCCGCCGGTCGGTCCATCCGCAGGCAGGGTCGCGAGCCACACGCTGGTCTTGGCGCCATCGACCACATTCATCGGCGCGTCCTGTCCGCCCATGTCGGTCTTCACCCAGCCCGGATGCGCGGAGTTCACCTTGATCGGCGTGTCCTTGAGTTCATGCGCAAGGTGAATCGAGTATTGATTCACGGCTGCCTTCGAGCTGTCATAGGCGGCCGCCTTGAAGTTGTAGATCGGCGAGTTGGGATCGGCCTGAAGCGTCAGCGACCCGAGGATGCTGCTCAGGTTGACGATGCGTCCGGCGTCGCTCTTGCGAAGGAGCGGCAGCAGCGCCTGGGTGACCGCCACCAGCGCGAACACATTGGTCTCAAACGTTTTGCGCCAGGCGTCCAGCGTCGTTTCGCTGGCCTTGCTCCCCCAGCCCTCGAACACCACCCCGGCGTTGTTGATGAGCGTGTCGAGCTTGCCAAACCGTGCTTCAAGCTGCGTCGCGGCCTGCGCGATCGACTGGCTGCTATTGACATCGAGGATCACGGACTGAGCGGCGACGCCTTCTTTGGCGAGGTCGGCCACCGCAGCGGCCGCCTTCTGCTCATCACGGGCACCCACCACCACGGTGTGCCCTTCTTTGCCGAGCTGCCGTGCCGTCTCAAGCCCAATCCCTTTGTTCGCCCCAGTGATCAAGATGACGCGCTTGCTTTGATTGCTCATGTCGAATGCTCCTGTCGTTTCCAGTGGGTCCATGATGGACCGATCTTCGCTGCAAATTAGGAAGCAGCTTCCCCAAAACACGAACAACAGGCTAAGGCGGGAGCTTCCCTTCGTCAAGTCACTTTCTTTTTTGCAGCAACTGAGCATACTGAGAGCGAGAGAGAGTGCTGTCATGAAGCGAACCTGCGAGGGCTTGTGCCCACGATTTCAAGAAGCGATGGAGGTCTTGGCCAAGCCCTGGACCGGCCTGATTGTCGCCACATTGGAAGATGGTGCGCTGCGCTTTTCAGAGCTTGGCGTGCGCATTCCCACCATTGGCGATCGGATTCTGTCTACCCGGCTTAAAGACCTGGAAGTACAAGGCGTGGTGCGGCGGGTCGTCCACCCTGGTCCCCCCGTTCGGGTCGAGTACGAGCTGACCCCAGCGGGTAAGAGATTTCGGGCGGTGTACGAGGCGATAGCCGAGTGGGGCAGTGCCTTGGCCAGCCAGCGTGAGAGTGCGGCGGAGTTGTAGATCCTCTGCGCTGCGCGGTACGCTGACAGGTAAGATCAAGCGGCCCTGCGCACGCTACCCAGCCAGCCACGGCTACTTGGGATATAAAGAGGAATACATTATGACTCTTATTGGGGTGGCTAGCATTCTGCCGCTGTGGGGGGTGCACCGTGGCTGAGCAACCGGTCACGCTGCGCGACTCGATGAGCGGCAAGGGTAACGCGGAAGGAAGTGGTCTGCCGACGCCGGGACTGCTGCTGATCTTTGCGATGGGAGAGCCACGCTGCACCCCGATTCCGATCGCAAATGGGGTCATCGACTTGGGCCGAGGCGATGGAAAGACGATCTTTCCTGCCGACCCTCGGATGTCGCGCAAGCACGCCAGCATTTCCTTTGACGGCGAGCGCTTTCGGGTGATCGAACACGGCAGCCAAAACGGAACCTACGTCGATGGAGTCCGCGTCCAAGGGAGCCTTCACAGCGCAACCGCACGGGTGCTCCGTACCGGCGATAGTCTGTTTCTGTTCTGCGGCGATCTGCGTCCCTATCAAAAAGGCGGAGTACGAGTCAGCGACGAACGGGTCGTGGGACCACTGCTGGCGGATGTGCTGTCACAAGCGGCGCGGGCGGCGCAGTATGGACGAACGCTTCACATCACCGGTGATAGCGGCAGTGGCAAAGAAGGAGTGGCGCGGGCCTTTCATGGGGCTGCCGCCAAGCCGAGCGGACCGTTTGTGCCAATCAACTGCGCAACCATCGCTCCTGGTGTGGCAGAGCGACTCCTGTTCGGTGCCCGTCGCGGGGCGTTTTCCGGGGCAGTGGCCGATAGCGAAGGACTGATTCAATCGGCGGATGGCGGGACTCTGTTTCTGGATGAAGTGGCCGAGCTAGATCTGGCGGTACAAGCCAAGCTATTGCGGGTGATCGAAACCCGGGAAGTGCTGGCAATGGGTGCGCTGCGTCCGCGACTGGTGAACATCCAGCTCTGTACGGCTTCCCATCGCAATCTTCGGCAAGAAGTGAGCAGCTCGCGTTTTCGCGAGGATCTCTATTTTCGCATCAGCAGTCCCAGTGTCACGGTTCCGCTTCTGCGGCAACGGCTGGAAGAGATTCCATGGCTGATTCAGCTCGCGCTGCGCTCCATTCCGGAACGGCCCTCGGTACACTCTCTGCTGGTGGAGCAGTGTCTGTTGCGGACGTGGCCCGGCAACGTACGTGAGTTGCTTGCAGAGGTCCGTGCGGCGGCGCATGAGGCGCTCGGTCGGGGAGTGGGTCGCTTAGAACCCCAGCACCTAAGCGCACACGCTGGACAGCCGATTGAACGAGTCGAGGACACTCCGCCTCCCTGTGCGGTGCTGTTTCATCCGCCGATCTCGCGCCGCGATCAGCCAGACCGCACTCAGCTTGAGGACGCGCTGCGCAAGAGCGATGGCAACATCAGCGCCACAGCAAGGCTGCTCGGCCTACATCGGACCCAGCTCAAGCGACTGCTCCAGAAGTACGGCGTACAGGTGAGTACACTGGGTCGGGACCAGACCCTGGATGAGGACGAGGACGGCTGACACAGGACCCTGGCACTGGCTGACACATGTGACAGGGCTGTGTCAGGACGGTGCGCCAGCGCTGTGTCATCCGCCGCGCATGCGATTGGGAAGACCACCACCGCGTGTTCCGCCGCAATTCCCAGTCGATTCCGAAGCTTAGGAATCGATGCTCCTATGACCTCCCTTTCGTCGTTCCTTTCCGACGAAACTGTAAATCCTATTGGCACGCGTCTTGAGATAGCAGTCCGAATAGAAATTCAACCAGGAGATGACGATGTCGTTTCACAAAATGTTTTCGGCCCTGTGTCTAGCAAGTGTGATGGTCAGCGGATGTGGGGCAGAGCCCGCCCCAAGCGAGCGGGACTCGGTGCAACAGGCTGCGCGGGGTGATGGCTGGTACAGCGCCAACTACAACCGGCTGCTAGGCGGGGTCATCGGACCAGAGGAGATCTCGGGGATCTACAACCTGGACGGTCGGTGGTATCTGAGCACGCTCAACAACCAGACCTATGCTCCGGTGACGAGGATCACCTACGGTGGACAGGCTGTGGAACCGCAGGATCTGGCGACGTCTCAGGGGGTGTTCGTGCTTTCCGGGGACCGCGAGACGCTGGTGCAAAACCGGGCCAGCAGCCTGGAGTTCACGGTGGAAGGCAATCTGAACGGAACGCTGCGGGTCACTCCATCTAGCACCAGCGCAGACGGTTCCTTTACCCGCTACACCACGGAGTGGCTAGCGGAAGGCACCGACCCAGATGCAGCGGGCGTCACCTTCTGCCCACATCCTGTCACTAACGCCGATGGCACCGCTGGTAACCAGGCCGAGTATGTGATTCCGATTGGCGGGGCCCGCTGGGGTGCCAATGGGGCTCGCGTGAATGATGCCAACTCGATCACCCTGGGCTGCACCCATGACGTGATCGGTGGCTGTGTCGATTGGGGCTACGGCCCGTGGGGAACTCGCGTGGAGGAAGGGACCAACCAGTCCCGGTCGATGGTCACCGTTCACCAGGCCTGCACCCGCATGAAGCACGGTGACATCTGCGGCAGTGGTGATGCCGGTACCACCGGGGACGACGCCATGACGACGACCATTCATGTCAAAGACCGGGTCGGCGTCCATCCCGATACCAACCAGACCTATGCCACCATGGAAGCCTTCTGGGATGAGAATGGTGCGTCGTGCTTCAACCTGAGCAAGTACCGCAGCAGCGATCCGGTTCACATCGCCAAGATCCAGATCCAGCTCGCGCTGTGTCCGAAGCCGGCGTGCACCAGCACTCACACCAGGATGTTCCTCAGCGCACGACCCTGCACCGCGACCAACGTAAGCGGTGACTGCATCGCAAACTAGTGATCCGGATTCCCTTCTGGTTCTTTCCGCTCCTCCCTCTGTTCCTGTTGTAGCCGTTCAGTCTCCTCTAGTATTCCCCCATACTTTCGCTGAAGCAGCGGATTGTTCTTGATGGCTGCCAGCAGCGCTTGATGAGCATTAGAGATGGAGTCACGCTTCTGAGCCTTCGTTTTCTCTGTTCGACTCCGTTCGAGGAGCAGGGCTCCCTTGATGGCTAGTGCTCGGGGCCAGTTGTTCATGAGCGTGAGTGCTTTGTCCGCAGCCATCAGCCCTTGTTGGATATTCGAGACAGGACTCTTTCCTTGTTGTCGTCGAGCGTGTGTAAGCTGGTAGGCAATTTCAGAAAATGCGAGCAGTGACTCTGGTTCATCGTCAATTTTACGTAACGCCTGCTGGGACATGGAGTAAGCTCTTTCCAGATCGGCAATGTATGGATGAGCCTGTTGACGTGCCCATTCCGAACGTACGGAAAGTAAGCGTGCCTGTATATCAGCACAGTACGGATCGTTGGTTTCTTTTGATGCGCATTTTGATAATGTACTTAGTCCTTCTGATATTTCTTGAGACGGATCTTGGTTGCTGTTTGCTAAATATATCGCTGAATAATAGTGAGCCGTAGCGATGTAGCTATCTAGCTCTGCTGAGCTTCCATCAACTTTCGCCATGCTTTGATATGATAGAATTGCCAGCTTGCTCGGGTTGTTGGTTGGAGAGCCGGAAAGTGATTCAAATAGTGCTAAATGTAGGTATATCGTCCCGAGATTTCCATGTGCGAATGTATAGTTGGGATTGAGCTTTAGCGCTTGATTGATCGCCTGAATTCCATATTTGGCCCACTGTTGTACATCGCCGCTGTAATTTATGCTCCAATTGATGGCGCGTTGACTAGCGAGAGAAATCGTATTTAATGCATAAATGTAACTTGGGTCAATCTCATTCGACTGTTTCGCAAGTTCTATGGATTTCGTAAGATTATCTAAAGGACTTATTCCTTGTCGTGTGAGTCGCTTGGATTCGATTATTAGTGCGATGGCGTAATCGTTATATGCCCAGGGAAATCTCGGATTGAGTCTTGTTGCTGATTCAAATCTGTCATATGCATATTTTAATCGATCGAGTGATTTCTGAACATCTTGTGGTTCTAATTCAGCTAGCCTGAAACTCGATATGCCAGCGGATTCGTGAGCATAGGCATTGCTAGGGTGATCCAGCAAGCTTTGTTTTGCTTCCGCTAATTGTAGATTACAATACTTGATGGCTGACCCGATGTCTCGGTGTTTTTGAGAGTACTGTGATTGAAAGTAGTACGCAAACGCCTTCTTGGTATGTCCATGCGATTCCTTTGGCGCTGCGACAAGGGCTCTGTCTGCGGCGGCGAGGGCTTCCTGTAGGTAGGGTTCTGGATTCTTTCCTCGGTAGAACTCTAGCTCTTCCCACCGGATGTATGCTTCGGCCAGCGCTTCGTGGACGTTGTGATCGCTGCGTCCGATCTCTGCGGCTTGTTTGTATCGTTTGACGGACTCTGCAAAGCTCTGTTCGGCGGGGTCGTGTTCGCCGCGATCTCGCTGGGCGCGGGCTCTGGATAGGAAGACATCGCCGCCTAGCTCGACGGCTTCGTACATCC
>ERZ724516.1594-NODE-1594-length-13131-cov-5.967345_pt1 | contig 13131 bp, 14 predicted proteins | sample MGYA00376049_ERZ724516 | MGnify/ENA primary metagenome ERZ724516 (study PRJEB28724, sample SAMN07190886) | activated sludge metagenome | isolation source: activated sludge of sewage treatment plant in Hong Hong | place: USA: Christiansburg, Virginia | collected... | reverse complement strand
ATCCAGGAAGTCGAGGGCAAGCTGTCCAATGCTCAGATCATTGATCCGAAATTACTTGATGCCGATGGTCGCTGCGTTTTTGGTGCCACGATTGATCTTGAAGATCAGGATACCGGTACGGCGGTGACATACCAGATTGTTGGGGAGGATGAGGCGGATATCAAGCAGGGGAAACTCTCTTTGGCGTCCCCAATGGCACGTGCCCTGATTGGTAAATATGCTGGCGATGTCGCACAGGTCCAGGCGCCGGGTGGTATTCGCGAGTTTGAAATTCTGGATGTTCGTTACGAATAAACGTACTCATGCGTAAAGTCTCAGAGGCGCTCTATCTCATTGCCATTACCATTTGGGTTGGTGGACTCTGGGCGATTGGCTACATTGCTGCGCCGGTTCTCTTTATTCATCTGGGTGATCGACAAATTGCTGGCATGGTTGCCGGCAAGCTGTTTGCGATTATTGGTTGGGTCGGAATAGGGAGTGCAGCTTATCTGCTGATATTTTTGCTTTCCCGTTGGGGAGGCCGCTTCCTGAAATGCTCGGTGTTTTGGCTGGTCGTTTTGATGCTGCTGATGTCAGTTGTCTCGCAGTTCGGCATTCAACCACTGATGGCGCAGTTAAAATCTGATGCACTGCCGCGAGAGGTGATGGAAAGCGTATTGCGCGACCGCTTCGCGACTAGGCATGGAATATCCAGCATACTCTACTTGATGCAGAGTATGCTGGGGCTATGGCTGGTTGTCTGGAGCAATCGTGGGCTGAAGTAATCAGCCTTGAAGTGCACGCTTTGTTTTGCGTGGTGTTGCAGTAGAGCGGCGATTTTTCAGTGCTTTTTGCGCGTTGACCGTAGCCAGATCAGCAATTCCAGGACGGAAAACAACAAGCAGCTTGCCGATATGCTGTACGGCGGCAGCATCTAGTGCCGTACAAATTTGTTCCAGATAGGCGATACGGTTTTCACGGCTGTCGCCATAAACACGAATTTTTATCAATTCGTGAGCTTTGAGATTGGTTTCAATCTCCCTGAGAACCCCCTCGGTGAGACCGTTCTCGGAGATCGAGACAACCGGGTCTAGGGAGTGGGCGCGGGCACGCAGGTCGCGGCGCTCGTTAGTTGATAATGGCAGCATAGTAAACCTTTCAAAAGCGGCATTTTACCGAATGAAAAGAACCAGAACCAGCAAAGCTTGGATGCGCGAGCATGTAAATGACACTTATGTGCAGCTAGCCCGAAAAGAAGGCTGGCGATCACGTGCAGCCTTCAAGTTAATGGAAATTGACGACAAGGACAAGTTGCTCACGCGTGGTGAGGTTGTTGTCGACCTTGGTGCGACCCCGGGCGGCTGGTCGCAAGTCGCTGCAAAGCGGGTTGGGGATGGCGGTGGATTGGTTATCGCGCTTGACCTGATTGAGATGGAACCTTTGCATAACGTTGATTTCATTCAGGGTGATTTTCGCGAGGACGACGTCCTCAAGCAACTCGAAGAAAAGCTGGCGAATCGTAAGGTAGGGCTTGTAATGTCTGATATGGCCCCCAATATGTCAGGGGTGCCATTGGTTGATCAGGCTAGGATTATGTATTTGGCGGAGTTGGGCCTGGAATTTTCCCGGGTTCACTTGAAACCGGATGGCGCTTTTCTGGTCAAAGTCTTTCAAGGCACCGATTACGAAAGTTTTCTCCGCGCGATGCGGGAGACTTTCAAGACAGTCGTTGTACGAAAACCAGATGCTTCTCGTGATCGTAGTGCCGAGCTTTATTTGCTCGGTCGTGTATTGCGTTGAAGTTACGTATAAAATGATATTTTTTTCGCTCGATGCCGTCGAAGGAGAGCAAGCTTGAACAACATGTTCAAAAACCTCGCAATCTGGTTAGTCATTGGTCTGGTACTGATGACGGTTTTTAATCAGTTCAACACCCGTCAGGTCGCCCAAGGTTCTGTCGAGTACTCTCAATTCATTGAAGAAGTGAATCAAGGGCGTATCAGCAAAGTGGTTATGGAAGGCCGTACGCTCAAGGCGACCACCACTGAGGGGAAACGCATTACGTCATATGCGCCGCCCGATCTGTGGCTGGTTTCTGATTTGTTGAAGAGCGGCGTCAAGATTGAGGCCAAGCCGGAAGAAGAGCCTTCCTTCCTGATGAACCTGTTCGTCAGCTGGTTCCCGATGCTTCTGCTGATCGGTGTCTGGGTCTTTTTTATGCGCCAGATGCAGGGCGGCGGCAAGGGCGGCGCTTTCTCCTTCGGTAAGTCCAAGGCTCGCATGATGGACGAGTCGACCAATGTGATTACCTTTGTCGATGTTGCAGGTTGCGACGAAGCGAAGGAAGAGGTACAGGAGATTGTCGATTTCCTGCGTGATCCTTCCAAATTTCAGAAACTCGGCGGCCGCATCCCGAAAGGGGTGCTGATGGTTGGCAACCCGGGTACTGGCAAGACGCTACTGGCCAAAGCCATCGCTGGCGAGGCCAAGGTGCCGTTTTTCAGTATTTCCGGTTCCGATTTCGTCGAAATGTTCGTCGGTGTTGGTGCCGCTCGTGTTCGCGATATGTTCGAGAATGCCAAGAAGCACGCGCCGTGCATTATTTTTATCGATGAAATCGATGCCGTCGGTCGGCATCGTGGCGCTGGTCTCGGTGGTGGTAATGATGAGCGTGAACAGACGCTGAATCAGTTGCTGGTTGAGATGGATGGTTTTGAAGGCCATACAGGTGTTATCGTCATCGCAGCCACTAATCGCCCGGATATTCTCGATCCCGCTTTGTTGCGTCCGGGTCGCTTCGACCGTCAGGTTGTGGTGCCGTTGCCTGATATTCGCGGCCGCGAAGAAATTCTCAAGGTGCACATGCGTAAGGTGCCAATCTCTGGCGACGTGAAACCTGATGTGATTGCTCGTGGTACCCCTGGGTTTTCAGGTGCTGACTTGGCGAATCTGGTCAATGAGGCTGCACTTTTCGCGGCACGCGGGAGTAAGCGCCTCGTCGATATGGATGACTTCGAGAAAGCCAAGGACAAGATCATGATGGGCGCTGAGCGTCGTAGTATGGTCATGAGCGAGGAGGAAAAGCGCAATACGGCTTATCACGAGTCGGGCCATGCTGTAGTCGCCAAACTGGTGCCGAAATCTGATCCGGTACACAAGGTCACCATCATTCCACGTGGTCGCGCTCTTGGTTTGACCATGCAGCTACCGGTCGAAGATCGTTACGCTTACGATCGACAGTACTTGATGAGCCGTATTGCAGTTCTCTTTGGCGGGCGCATTGCTGAAGAGTTGTTCATGAATCAAATGACAACTGGTGCTTCCAACGACTTCGAGCGTGCTACAGCAATGGCTCGTGATATGGTCACCCGTTATGGGATGTCAGATATGGGGGTCATGGTTTATGGTGAAAACGAAGGAGAGGTTTTCCTTGGTCGCTCGGTGACACAGCACAAAAATGTTTCCGAAGCTACGATGCAGAAAGTTGATCAGGAAATCCGTCGCATTATTGATCAGCAATATGCGCTTGCTCGTCAGTTGCTTGAGGAGCATAGGGACAAGGTTGAAGCAATGACCCAGGCGTTGCTTGAGTGGGAAACGCTGGACTCTGATCAGATTGATGACATCATGGCCAGTAAGGCGCCAAGGCCGCCAAAGCCGCTCCAGTCAACAGTGCATTCGGCGCCACCTGCCGATACCCCAGGTGCTGAGCCAAGCGCTACAGCTCCAGCCTGATATTCTGAATTTTCAATATGCCGGGAGTGTTCTCCCGGCTTTTCTTTTTCTAGCATGTCTATTTTTTTCTGCGGTCCTTATTCGCTATCCCTTGAGCATCCCTTGCTCATGGGAATTGTCAATCTGACGCCAGACTCGTTTTCCGGTGATGGCTGTGGTGCAAATTCGCACTTGGCGATAGAGCATGCGCGACAGCAACTGGATGAGGGTGCAGATATTCTTGATGTCGGTGCAGAGTCTTCACGCCCGGGGGCCTTGCCGGTCTCGGAAGAAGAGGAGATGCGCCGCCTCCGTCCGGTGTTGCGTGAAATTGCTCGTTGGGGTGTGCCGATCTCGGTGGATACCTACAAACCTTCGGTGATGACGATGGCACTGGATGAGGGGGCTGCTATGATCAATGACATCGGCGGCTTAACTCACCCGCAGGCAATTAGTGTCCTTGCTGAGCGTAATTGCGGCATCTGTATCATGCACATGCAAGGGGCACCGGGTACTATGCAGCAGGCACCTAGTTATGGGAATGTCGTGGCTGAGGTGCAGGAGTTTCTCGCTGGTCGTGTGGCTGCGTGCATGGAGGCAGGAATAGCTATCGACCGTCTTTTGCTGGATCCGGGGTTTGGTTTCGGCAAATCTATGGAGCACAATTTCGAGCTGTTTCGGGCGTTGACCGCAATGAATGTCAATGACTTACCCTGGCTAGTTGGAGTCTCACGAAAGTCCTTGCTCGGTGGAATTACAGGTCGTGCAATTGGCGACAGAATGCCGGCGAGCATTGCTGCGGCAATGCTGGCAGTACAAAAGGGTGCAAAGATATTACGTGTGCATGATGTGGGCGCAACCCGCGATGCACTCGCGGTGCTGGCTGCGTTTAAATAAGGGAGAGAATAATGAGCAGAAAATATTTTGGAACTGATGGCATTCGTGGTCGTGTTGGCCAGTCTCCGATTACTCCGGATTTCGTCATGCGCCTAGGTTATGCAGCAGGAAAGGTCTTACTTGAAAAAGTCGAAATGCCCGCTGGGGAGCGCCCCTCGGTGCTGATCGGCAAGGATACAAGGCTTTCTGGTTATATGCTCGAGTCAGCGCTTGAGGCGGGTTTTGCTGCGGCAGGCGTTGATTCCTGTTTGGTTGGGCCAATTCCTACACCGGCGGTGGCGTATTTGACCCGCGCATTGCGCTTGCAGGCCGGTATCGTTATTTCAGCCTCACACAATCCATATTACGACAACGGCATCAAGTTTTTTTCGGCCCAGGGTACCAAGTTGCCAGATGAGGTTGAACGGGCTATCGAAGATGCTATTGATCTACCGATGATCTGTGTACCACCAGCTGAACTCGGTCGTGCCAAACGTATCGAGGATGCGCGTGGAAGGTACATTGAGTTCTGCAAGAGCACTTTTCCTAACGATCTTGATTTGCGTGGTCTGAAAATCGTTGTTGATTGTGCCCACGGTGCTGCCTATCACACTGCCCCCAACGTCTTTCACGAACTAGGTGCCGAAATCGTCACCATAGGTGCACAGCCAAATGGCACTAATATCAATGATGGGTTCGGTGCTACTTCACCTAGGGCTCTATGTGAAGCAGTTCTGGCACATCGCGCTGATCTTGGTTTGGCGCTTGATGGTGATGCAGACCGGATTCAAATGGTTGATGCCGAAGGAACGCTCTATGATGGCGATCAGTTGCTTTATGCGATGGTTCTCAATCGCGCCAAGCACGGCATCGTGGCCGGGGTGGTTGGAACGTTGATGACCAACTTGGCGTTGGAGCATGCCCTGAAGCGAGAAAATATCCCGTTCGCTCGTGCGGCTGTAGGCGACAGATATGTGGTCGAGATGCTGCATGACAAGAGGTGGTTGTATGGTGGTGAGAACTCTGGCCATATTCTTGCGCTGGATAGGCATACCACCGGTGACGGTGTGGTTGCCGCACTCCAGGTGCTGGCAGCCTTGCGCGAAGCAGGCGGAACCTTGAAAGACTTGCTTTCAGGATTGCTTTTGTATCCACAGAAGCTGATTAATGTTGCAATGGCAAAAGGTTTTCCTTGGAAGGATGATCCAGGCATACAGTCCGCTCTGCGGGCTACGGAAGAAAAAATGGCAGGTCGCGGCCGAGTTTTGTTGCGAGCTTCTGGCACTGAGCCCTTGTTGCGCGTCATGGTGGAGGGTGAGTCGGAGTCGGAAGTTTTTTCAGCGGCCGAAGAACTCGCAAAGGTGGTACGTGAAGCATCGCAATAAGCTTGCCTTCCGCTCTTTCTTGACCGTTGTGTGGTGTCATCGATATAATCACCGGGTTTTTTCCTACCTTGATTGCACCATATATGCGTAGAAAGCTTGTTGCTGGTAACTGGAAGATGCATGGCAATTTCCAGAAAAATGCCGCGCTGCTCAATCGCTTGGTGCTTGGTGTGAACAGCTTAGACTGCGAAGTGGTGGTTTGTGTACCATTTCCGTACTTGGGGCAGGTGCAATCTCTGGTTGGTGGTTCTAGTGTTTTACTTGGGGCTCAGAATCTCAGTGAACACATTTCTGGGGCTTATACTGGCGAGGTGTCTGCGCCGATGCTCTTGGAATTTGGTTGTCGCTACGTCTTGGTTGGGCATTCTGAGCGTCGTGCGATCTACGGCGAAAGTGATGTGGTGGTCGCGGCAAAGTTCGCTGTTGCACAGGCAAATGGCTTGATTCCTGTACTGTGTCTTGGTGAAACTTTGCTTGAGCGGCAGTCGGGAGTGACGGTTGAGGTTGTCTCAAGGCAATTAGAGGCTGTGTTGAATTTGCTGGGTGTTTCTGTGCTTGAGAACGCTGTTCTTGCTTATGAGCCGGTGTGGGCTATTGGCACGGGTCTTACTGCATCCCCTGCTCAGGCCCAGGAGGTTCATGAGAAAATTCGGGCGCAGGTGGCGATGCGAGATGGCAGGGTGGCAAGTGGGTTACGTATTTTGTACGGTGGTAGTGTCAAGCCGCAGAATGCGAAGGAATTGTTTGCGCAGATTGATATCGATGGTGGGTTGGTCGGTGGTGCTGCGCTGGTTGCTGACGACTTTCTGGCTATTTGCCAGGCGGCGGGTTAATAGGCGGTAATGATGAACTGGTTTTTCTCTCTGCTTCTCACGGTCCATATTCTTGTGGCGCTGGTTATTATTGGTCTTGTGTTAATGCAGCATGGTAAGGGTGCTGATATGGGGGCGGCGTTTGGTAGCGGAGCGTCAGGTAGTCTATTTGGCTCTTCTGGGTCTGCTAATTTTCTGAGTCGCATGACTGGTGGTCTTGCTGCTGTTTTTTTCATAACCAGCTTGTCGTTGGCGTATGTTGCTTCGAATAAGCCAAAAACGACTGGCAGTGTGATGCAGGACGCGATACAATCGCAAACTGTTACGCCAGCTACATCTTCCGCTCCAGACGCTTCTTTGGCAGTGGGTGATCAAGGCTCCAAGGCGAGAGAAATACCGAAGTAAACGCAAGAAAGTCTGGTTAGCATATTCCTCGCTGATTGGATTAAAAACTAGTGCCGACGTGGTGAAATTGGTAGACACGCTATCTTGAGGGGGTAGTGGCGCAAGCTGTGCGAGTTCGAGTCTCGCCGTCGGCACCAAAAAAGCGGGCAGCAATCTCTGATTGTTGTTTCTGATAAGAAACTAAAATTTGGCGGCGAGTCATGGAAAACTACTTTCCAATTTTGATGTTCGTCTTGGTGGGGGTCGCCATAGGTGTCCTGCCAATTGCAATGGGTTTTTTGCTGGCGCCTAATCGCCCGGACCCAGAGAAGCTCTCTCCTTACGAGTGTGGCTTCGAGGCATTTGAAGATGCGCGCATGAAATTTGATGTGCGCTATTACTTGATTGCCATTCTTTTCATTTTGTTTGACTTGGAAATCGCTTTCTTGTTCCCTTGGGCTGCAATTTTTAAAGATATTGTGGCAACGGATTCGATAAAGCTGTTTGGTTTCGTCGAGATGTTGGTGTTTGTTTTTGTTCTTGTCGTGGGTTATGTTTATGCCTGGGCCAAGGGCGCGCTAGAGTGGGAATGAGGTCCGGTTATGGGTATTGAGGGCGTCCTGCAAGAAGGCTTTGTCACCACTACAGCTGACAAGCTTATTAACTACATGCGTACCGGCTCGATGTGGCCTATGACCTTTGGCCTTGCGTGTTGTGCTGTTGAGATGATCCATGCTGGTTGTTCGCGTTATGACCTTGACCGTTTTGGTGTTGTTTTTCGCGGTAGTCCCCGCCAGTCCGATGTGATGATTGTCGCGGGGACTTTGACCAATAAAATGGCGCCCGCCTTGCGCAAGGTCTACGACCAGATGGCCGAGCCGCGCTGGGTTATCTCCATGGGTTCTTGTGCCAACGGTGGTGGCTATTATCACTACTCATACTCCGTTGTTCGTGGTTGTGATCGAATCGTGCCAGTGGATATTTATGTGCCGGGTTGTCCGCCTACGGCGGAAGCTTTGTTGTACGGCATTATCCAGTTGCAAAACAAGATTCGCCGCACCAATACCATTGCTCGTTAATTGCAGGGGCTGATTGAATATGTCTGCCAAGCTGGAAGCGCTTAGCCAAAAACTGCAGGATCAGTTCGGCAATCAATTGTTGTCGCTGAAGACTGTGCTGGGTGAGGTGACTTTGGAGGTTGCTGCCAAAGACTATCTTTCCATGATGCGGTCTCTTCGTGATCTGCCTGAGTTTGGCTTTGAAGAATTGACAGATCTCTGTGGGGTTGATTACTCAGCTTATGGAGATGGTGTGTGGAAGGGCGCGCGCTTTGCTGTTGTTACTCATCTTCTGTCTATTTCGAATAACTGGCGGCTTCGTGTCCGCGTATTTGCCGAAGATGATGATTTTCCTGCTGTCGACTCCATAACTGATGTGTGGGCAAGTGTTAACTGGTTTGAGCGCGAGGCATTCGATTTGTTTGGTATTGCATTCGTTGGGCATGAAGACTTGCGCCGCATATTGACTGATTACGGGTTTATCGGGCATCCATTCCGCAAGGATTTTCCGATTTCGGGCTATGTTGAGATGCGCTACGATCCGGATCAGGGGCGTGTTATTTATCAGCCGGTAACGATTGAGCCACGCGAAAACACCCCGCGCATCGTGCGCGAAGATACCTACGGGGATCCAGCACATGGCTGATATTAGAAATTTCACACTTAACTTTGGTCCTCAGCACCCGGCTGCTCATGGTGTGTTGCGTCTGGTGCTTGAGCTAGATGGTGAGGTGGTCCAGCGTGCGGACCCGCATATTGGTTTACTGCATCGTGCGACTGAAAAGCTTGCGGAGACGCGTACTTGGGTTCAATCGGTTCCATACATGGATCGTCTGGATTACGTTTCCATGATGTGCAACGAGCATGCCTACTGTTTGGCTACCGAGAAGTTGCTGGGTGTAGAAGTGCCTGAGCGTGGTAAGTACATCAGAACCATGTTTGACGAGATTACCCGTATCCTCAATCATCTTTTGTTGATTGGTTGTCACGCTCTGGACGTCGGGGCGATGACGATGGCCTTGTATACGTTCCGGGAACGTGAAGATCTTATGGATGCTTATGAGGCTGTTTCTGGGGCGCGTTTGCATGCTGCGTATTATCGTCCGGGTGGCGTGTATCGTGATTTGCCGGATCGTATGCCGCAGTATGAGGAGTCAACTTGGACGAGTGGAAAAAAAGCTAAAGAACTTAATGAAAATCGTAGCGGCTCACTGCTTGACTTTCTTGAAGACTTTACCAATCGTTTTCCAACCTATCACAGTGAATATCACACTTTGCTTACAGATAATCGTATCTGGAAGCAGCGTCTGGTTAATGTGGGCGTGGTAACACCCGAGCGTGCGCTACAAATGGGATTCACTGGTGCAATGTTGCGTGGTTCCGGGTTTGCATGGGATCTTCGCAAGAAGCAGCCTTACGCAGCTTACGACAAAGTTGATTTTGATGTCCCGGTTGGCGTTAACGGCGATAGCTATGATCGCTATCTTGTTCGCATGGAAGAGATGCTGCAGTCGAACAAAATCATCAAGCAGTGTATCGCTTGGTTGCGTAAGAATCCTGGGCCGGTGATTACTGAAAATCATAAAGTTGCACCGCCTGCCCGTGAAAACATGAAGACCAATATGGAAGAGTTGATTCATCATTTCAAGCTCTTCACAGAAGGGATTCATGTGCCGCCTGGTGAGGCTTATTCTGCGGTTGAGCACCCCAAGGGTGAGTTCGGTATCTACTTTATTTCCGACGGTGCCAACAAGCCTTACCGCATGAAGATTCGGGCTCCCGGATATGTTCACCTAGCTGGCATGGATGAAATGTCCCGTGGCCACATGATTGCCGACGTCGTTACGATTATCGGTTCCCAAGATATTGTTTTTGGCGAGATCGACCGCTGATGTTTTCCGCTGAAACCCTACAGAAATTTGCTCGGGAAGTCGCAAAGTACCCCGCAAATCAAAAGCAGTCCGCTGTTATGGCCTGTCTTGCTCATGCCCAAGAAGAAAAGGGCTGGCTACTCCCAGAAGCCATCGAGGCTGTGGCGATGTATCTCGATATGGCCCCTATGGCCGCATTCGAGGTGGCAACGTTCTACAACATGTATGACCTCAAGCCGATCGGTAAGTATAAGATCACTGTCTGTACTAATCTGCCATGTGCACTTTCTGGCGGTTACCATGCGGGTGACTATCTACAGAAAAAGCTCGGGGTCGGTTATGGCGAAACCACAGCGGACGGCAAATTTACCCTGAAAGAAGGGGAGTGCATGGGAGCCTGTGGAGATGCACCAGTAATGATTGTCAATAATCGTTCTATGTGCAGCCACATGCATCCGGAGCAAATCGACAAGTTGTTGGAGGATTGTCAATAATGGCAATGCTTGGTTCGATCAACGGTCTCCTGATGGAGGGGCTTGATGGCGATAATGCTTGGTCTCTAAACGACTATGTTGCGCGTGGTGGATACGTACAGTTGCGCCGTATTCTTGAGAACAAGATTACGCAGGAAGAGGTTATTGGTGAAGTAAAGAAATCTGTACTTCGTGGTCGCGGTGGTGCTGGTTTTCCGACTGGTTTGAAGTGGTCGTTCATGCCACGCTCCTTTCCAGGCGATAAATATGTAGTCTGCAACACGGATGAAGGGGAACCGGGGACTTTCAAAGACCGCGATATTATGCGCTACAACCCGCATGCGGTTATTGAAGGAATGGCTATCGCTGCTTACGCGATGGGTGCCAATCGTGGATACAATTATGTGCACGGTGAAATTTGGGAAATTTACCAACGCTTTGAAGTAGCTCTTGATCAGGCGCGTGCAGCTGGTTTTATCGGGCAGAATATTCTGGGTTCAGGGTTCAACTTCGAGTTGTTTGCCCATCATGGCTACGGCGCTTATATCTGTGGCGAAGAAACTTCATTGTTGGAGTCGATTGAAGGCAAAAAGGGCCAGCCGAGATTCAAGCCACCATTTCCTGCGTCGTTTGGTTTATATGGAAAGCCAACGACAATCAATAATACAGAGACCTTTGCTGCAATTCCGTTTATTTTGCGGATGGGTGGAGAAGAGTTTCTAAATTTGGGCAAGCCAAATAACGGCGGTACCAAGCTGTTCTCTGTTTCTGGGCATGTAAACCGTCCTGGAAATTATGAAATTCCGTTGGGTACCCCATTTTCTACGTTGCTAGAAATGTGCGGCGGGATGCGTGGTGGTCGCAAAATTAAGGCGGTGATTCCCGGTGGTTCTTCTGCACCGGTCATACCGGGTGATGTCATGATGGATACCACCATGGATTATGACGGAATCAGCAAGGCAGGGTCGATGCTGGGTTCCGGTGCAGTTATCGTTATGGACGAAACTGTGTGCATGGTCAAGGCGTTGGAGCGCCTTTCGTTCTTCTATTATGAAGAGTCGTGCGGTCAATGTACGCCTTGTCGTGAAGGTACTGCCTGGATGTATAAGGTGGTTCACCGAATTGAGAATGGTCTGGGTAAGCCCGGGGACCTCGATTTGCTGAACGGCGTGCTGGGCAACATCATGGGCCGAACCATTTGCGCACTTGGTGATGCAGCAGCCTTACCTGTACAGAGTTTTCTCAAGCATTTTGGCAAAGAATTCGAGTACCACATTGAACACAAGTCCTGTCTCGTGCCCAAGGATGTTCAGTGGGCGGGCAGCGGTTTCCACAAGGTTCAGGCCTGAAAAGAAACTTCCGAACGATAGATCTAAAAGAACGGGCAACAAGGTAGCGACATGCTAGAAATCGAAATTGACGGCAAGACGGCACAGGTCCCCGATGGCAGCACGGTGATGGATGCCGCGCAGCAAGTGGGTGTCTATATCCCGCATTTTTGCTACCACAAAAAGTTATCGATCGCCGCGAACTGCCGCATGTGTCTTGTGCAGGTGGAAAAGGCACCAAAGCCATTGCCGGCCTGCGCTACGCCAGTCACGAATGGAATGAAGGTGTTCACCCACTCTGATCTAGCGATCAAGGCGCAAAAAGGCGTAATGGAGTTTTTGCTAATTAATCATCCACTTGATTGTCCGATTTGTGACCAAGGTGGTGAGTGCCAGTTGCAAGATATGTCGGTTGGTTACGGCCCGATGAAAAGCCGCTACACCGAAGAAAAACATGTTGTCTTCCACAAAAATGTGGGGCCGCTGATTTCCATGGAAGAAATGAGCCGCTGTATCCATTGCACTCGTTGCGTCCGCTTCGGGCAGGAGGTTGCGGGAATCATGGAGCTTGGAATGGCTAATCGCAACATGCATTCCGAAATTACTACCTTCCTTGGTCGTACGGTCGACTCAGAGTTGTCAGGAAATATGATCGACCTTTGCCCTGTCGGTGCCCTGACCTCCAAGCCGTTTCGTTATACCGCACGCTCATGGGAATTGCAGCGTCGCAAGTCAATTAGTCCTCATGACTCAGTCGGGGCCAATCTGGTGATTCAGGTTAAGCACGATAACGTGATGCGTGTTCTTCCGCGTGAGAATGAAGCGGTAAATGAATGCTGGATTTCCGATAAGGAGCGTTTTTCTTATCAGTCATTAAATTCAGATGAACGACTCACCAAACCAATGGTTAAACAAGGTGGTGAGTGGCGTGAAGTGAATTGGAATGTCGCACTTGATTACGTTGCACACGGATTAAAGGATGTCGCCCGAGAGCATGGTGGTGACTCGATTGCCGCTCTGGCCAGCCCGATGGCAACTCTCGAAGAGCTTCATCTCCTTGCTAAGGTGATGAAAGGGTTGGGTAGTGGAAACATTGACTTTCGTGCGCGTCAAAGAGATTTTGGTTCTGATTTCAAGCGAGCTGGTGCACCTTGGTTAGGCATTAAACTGTCAGAGATTCCGGACCTTGACGGTGCCTTGGTTATAGGCTCATTCCTGCGCAAGGATCATCCGTTGATTGCGCAGCGCTTG
>ERZ724516.1585-NODE-1585-length-13165-cov-4.833181_pt1 | contig 13165 bp, 13 predicted proteins | sample MGYA00376049_ERZ724516 | MGnify/ENA primary metagenome ERZ724516 (study PRJEB28724, sample SAMN07190886) | activated sludge metagenome | isolation source: activated sludge of sewage treatment plant in Hong Hong | place: USA: Christiansburg, Virginia | collected... | reverse complement strand
ACTTCCAATTGCTCTACAAAAATACCGTCTTTGGTAATTTTTCCTTTGATATTTCTATCGGCTGAACAGGAAACTCCCAATCCAACCGGGCAAGAAGCAGCGTGACGTGGCAAACGAATTACCCGAACATCGTGCGTGAAATATTTACCGCCAAATTGAGCTCCAATAGCGCTTTGTTGGCAAATTAACTGAACTCTTTTTTCCCATTCTAAATCACGGAAAGCCTGACCAGACATATTCCCAGAAGTAGGAAGGTTATCGAAATAACCAGCTGAGGCTTTTTTTACAGCGGCCAAATTCGCTTCTGCCGAAGTTCCTCCAATCACTAAAGCTAAGTGATACGGCGGACAAGCCGAAGTTCCCAGATCTTTGATTTTAGCCTGAATGAAAGCGTCCATTGATTTTTCATTCAATAAAGATTTCGTTTGTTGGTATAAGAAAGTTTTATTAGCAGAACCACCTCCTTTTGCAAGAAATAAGAACTCATAAGAAGCTCCTTTTTTGGCATAAATATCAATCTGTGCCGGAAGATTCGAACCCGAGTTTTTTTCTTCAAACATACTGATAGGAACAATCTGGGAATAACGAAGATTTCTTTCTTGGTAAGTGTTAAAAATCCCTTTTGAAAGCCATTGAGCATCATCGACTCCTGTATATACATTTTCGCCTTTTTTGGCCATTACAATCGCTGTTCCGGTGTCTTGGCAAGAAGGTAATTCGCCTTCAATCGCCACGGCTGCGTTTTGCAATAAATTATAAGCCACGAAACGGTCGTTATCTGTCGCTTCGGGATCATCAAGAATGGCTTTTAGTTTAGCTAAATGTGCTGTTCGCAACATAAACGAAACATCTTTCAAAGCTTCTTGAGCCAACAATTCCAAGCCTTTTGGGTCAACGGTCAAGATTTCTCTATCACCTAGTTTTTCTACTTTTACAAAATCGGAAGTGATTTTGCGGTATTGGGTATCGTCTTTTAAAATTGGATAAGGATCCTGATATATAAATTCCATAATATGAGTTTTTTTATGAACGCCAAATATAAGAATTGTATAAAGAACAAAACCTGATTTATCTCAACTTATGACTTAGAATTGTTATAAATTAAACGACCATATCAATACTCTTCAACGGATTAAAATCCGTTGCTACAATATTTGTCGTTCCTACGGAACTTTTACATTTTCATAGACTTCTTAGAGCCATCGGCTCGGGACATTTTGTAGCAACGGATTTTAATCCGTTGAAAACAATCAACCACAATCAAAAAAGAGCCGTGGGCTCGACTCATATCAAATCTTCAAAAATATATTTTTCCTCAAACGGTACTTCAAATTTATCTAAAAACTCCAAATATTCTTCTTTGAAAGTCTGTTTCTTGTGATGTTCTTCTTGATTAGCAATATATTTATGAACTACATTAATTTGAGAATGTCCATAAGAAAACGCACCATAACCTTCCTGCCATTCAAACCTTGATTTTGTTAAATGATTGTCGTTAATGTATTTTGATGATTTGGCTTTTACCGTTTTCATTAGTTCTGAAATGCAGACCGTTGGTTTTAGACCTAAAAAACAATGAACGTGATCTTCAACGCCATTTACAATGATAGTTTTACAACCCGTTTCGTTTATCAAATTACCAATCACACCAAATAATATAGATTTCCAATCATTAGCAATAATTGCTTCACGATATTTCACCGCAAAAACAACCTGAATATATACTTGATGGTAGGTATTTGCCATAATTTGATTTTTAATGTTTTTGAATCTGCAGCAAAAAAATGTTCCGTTCCTACGGAACTCAATTTCTAATTATTTCATATCTCCAACGGATTAAAATCCGTTGCTACAATATAATTCGTTCCTCCGGAACTTGTAAATTTTTAAATTTTGATTTAGTTCTAAAAAAACCAACTCGCCACAAAAATTGCCGTAATGACACAAATCACGTCCACTAAAAGCATAGTTCCTAAAGCGTAACGGGTGTTTTTTATATTAACAGAACCAAAGTAAACCGCAATCACATAAAAAGTACTTTCGGCACTACATTGAAAAATACTGCTTAATCTTCCCGTTAAGGAGTCGGCACCAAAAGTATTCATCGAATCTATCAAAAACCCTCTTGATCCAGCTGAACTAAAAGGTCTAAGTAATGCTACTGGCAAAGCATCGGTGATTTCTTTGCTTACTCCCATATTCGAAAAAGCAAAAGCAATCCAATTGCTAATAATTTCAAATAAACCACTATTTCTGAACAACGAAATTGCCACCAACATCCCCAAAACATAAGGAAAAATAGTAACTCCGGTTTTAACACCATTATTGGCGCCTGTTACAAAAGTTTCATAAACAGTTGTATTGGCTTCAGTGAATTTCTTCTCTTTTATAAAGGAAAATATCAAAGTAAAAACAATAATTCCTACCAATATTAAAGCGGAAAGATTAGAGGTAAAATAGTTTTTACCAATTAAATCCAAATGGTTTACATACATCAACAAACCAATAATGGCTGCAATTAACACCATCAAGCCTATAACCAGAGAAGCACTTTTGAAATTTATTTTTTGTTTAATTCCAACAATAAGAAAGGCAGCAATTGTGCCAATAAAAGAAGTGATAATACAAGGCAACATGACGTCGGCTGGATTTGTAGCTCCAGCAGCAGCACGGTAACCAATAATAGAAGTTGCAATTAAGGTAAGTCCCGAAGCATGCAAACACATAAACATAATTTGGGCATCACTCGCCTTGTCTTTTTCTGGATTTATTTCTTGTAAACTTTCCATTGCTTTCAATCCAAAAGGAGTTGCGGCAGAATCCAATCCCAAGAAATTGGCAGCAAAATTTAAGGTCATATAGGAAATCGATGGGTGATTTTTAGGAATACTCGGAAACACTTTTACGAATACCGGACTCAAGACTTTTGCCAATTTTTCAGACACTCCTGAAATGATTAAAAGTTCCATCAAACCGCAGAAAAAAGCTAAATAAGCCATAAGTGGCAAGATCAAATCGAGTAATGTGCTTTTGCAAGTGGGTAATAAACCATCCGATTTTTGAACCCCACTAAAAATTTTCACTACTTTATTTTTATAAACATAAGTTGTATCGGCATTTAATGTATCTCTATTGATAATAAAGGTTTTTTCATCCGATTTGTTGATGCTGTCTTTTATAAAAGCAGGAATCTGATCGATATATTTTTCAGAAATTAAAATAGGATCGTCTTTTTTTCCGTTTAAGACATTATCAATCGTATAACTGTTGCCCGAAAACAAACTGAAAATCACAAATACAATTGAAGAAATGAAAATCACCAACCAAAATCTACTCAATACCATAATTTATAATTTTTGTAAATGTAATAATTTAGTTTAACCTTGACAGGCTTTTGAACCCTCTCAGGGTTAAATGTCGAATTAAACGTGAATAATCTCCTCGTCAATCAATAAATCTTCGCGTCGAAGTCGAAGAAAAATTTGCGCCACAGCAATAGTGTCTTTTTCGCAATAGGTTACAATTCTGTCGATGTCTTTGTCCACATAAAAAACGTGACCCACTTGACTACCATCGATATCGCCTTTGGGTGAAGGGATTCCCAGTACTTTGCACATTAATTTCAAGGAAGTGAAATGCTTGTAATCGCCAAATTTCCACAATTCCAAAGTGTCTAAATGTGGAATTTCCCAAGGTTTTTTTCCGAATAAATTCAGTTTGTTGGGAATGGCAATGTTGTTAATGATCATTCGGCGAGCGATAAACGGAATGTCGAATTCCTTGGCATTATGACCGCACAAAACGTGTTGCGGTTGGTTGAAATGATTGTTCAAAAGATTGATAAAATCGTGTAGAATTTTCATTTCTTCTCCAAAAAAGGAAGTAACCCGAAAATTTCGAATGTCGCCTTTAATAACAAAATACCCCACAGAAATACAGACAATTTTCCCAAACTCGGCCCAAATTCCAGCTCTTTCATAAAAATCCTCGGGTGTGTATTCGTCTTTGCGTTGGTATTGAGTTTTATGTTCCCAAAGTGCTTTCATTTCGTCATCCAACTGATTGAAATCGGCTACTTCTGGAACAGTTTCGATGTCGAGAAACAGAATGTTGTTGAGGTTGATTTTTTCTATCATAAAGATTTATTTAAACACGAATTTCGCAAATTTTTGAAGTTCTAAATTTAGTCAAATTTTGTATTCAATTCAATTTAAATTAATGAAATTTCGTTCAATTTCTCTCTTTTTTAAAACAAACTCCCTTGATTCGTAGGATTTTCGTGTTCTAACAACCATTTTTTGCGCCACAATCCGCCTGCATAACCCGTGAGCGAACCATCGGTTCCGATGACTCTATGGCAAGGAACGACAATCCAAAGTGGATTTTTTCCATTGGCCGAAGCCACAGCACGAATGGCTTTGACATCACCTAATTTCTTAGACAATTCTAAATAAGACATCGTTTTTCCAAAAGGAATTTCGAGTAAACCTTTCCAAACTTTTTGTTGAAATTCGGTTCCCGATGGATTTAATTTGAAGGTGAAATTGTTTCTTTTTCCCTCGAAATAATCGTTGAGTTGCGAAACGGCTTCTTGTAAAACCATTGGAATTGTTGAAGAAGAATCTCCTTCATCAGAAACGGAAATAATCGAAATGCCATCTTCATCTCCAATAATTTTAGCGATTCCTAACGGTGTTTTGATGTAAGTGGTTTCCATATTATAAAAGTAAAAAAATTAACCACAAAGTTCACAAAGAAGGCACAAAGTTCACAAAGAAAGATTTGTTAAAAAACAAAACCATCTCGATTGAAATGGTTTAGTTTTTTTAGCCCTGATGGAAACGGCATCCTTTTGTGGCGGGGTTCGCCACAAAAGATATAGTGGACAGCAGGAACTAGCTCCTAATCCTAAAACAAAATAAGATAATATTATTTCAAATGGGAATAAACATAAGCTTCCAAAGCTTTCAATTCTTCATCCGAAAAAGTCTTAGTAATAGCAAAGTTTGCTTTCATCACTGCATATTGTGTTGGATCTACAATGGGCTCACCTTCTCCTTTAAGGAAAGTTACCATATCGCCGTTTTTGTCCTTATAGATTTTGGCAATATCTTGCAAACTAGGCCCAACGAGTTTTACATCGGGTTTGTGACAGGCAACACAAGCTCCTTTTCCAGCGAAAATTTCGGCGCCTAAATCTTCCGGTTTTTGAACTTCGGAAGTTGTTTCAGTTGTTTCAGTAGTTGTTGTTTCTGGCTTGCCAAAGGATTCTTCTGAACCGTCTTTTTTACAAGAAACTATAGTTAGCATTCCTGCTAATAACATTGGTACTATTAATTTTTTCATATTTTATTTATTTAAAATTATTGCGGCTTCCTTGGCGAAATAAGTAGAAATTAAAGTCGCTCCAGCCCTTTTTATACACATTAATTGTTCCATCATTATTTTGTCATGGTCTAACCAACCTCTTTCGGAAGCGGCTTTGACCATTGCATATTCGCCCGAAACCTGAAAAACGGTAACAGGAACATTCACAGCATTTTTGACTTCGCGAACAATGTCAAGATAAGCAATTCCGGGTTTTACCATCACCATATCGGCGCCCTCTTCAACATCCGATAGCGCTTCTTTAATAGCTTCGATGCGGTTGGCATAATCCATTTGATAGGTTTTTTTATCTTTCGGAACTTCTACATCCGCTTCGCGTGGCGCACTGTCCAAAGCATCTCGGAAAGGGCCGTAAAAAGCCGAAGCATATTTGGCCGAATAACTCATAATTCCAACATTGTGAAATCCTGCGGCATCCAATCCTTCACGCAAACGCAAGACACGACCGTCCATCATATCGGAAGGCGCAACAAAATCGGCACCAGCTTGGGCATGTGAAACCGCCATTTTTACCAAAGCAGCGTTGGTTGAATCATTTTCGACATCTCCATTGGCAATAATTCCGTCGTGACCATAAATAGAATAAGGGTCTAAAGCTACATCAGGCATCACAATCATCTCAGGACAAGCCGCTTTGATGGCACGAATGGCTTGTTGCATCAATCCGTTGGGATTCCATGCTTCGACACCGGCATTGTCTTTCAAATTCTCGCTAATTTTTACGTAAATATTTACGGCACGAATTCCTAAAGCATAAATTTCTTTGACTTCTTCAATTGTTAAATCAATCGAACGGCGGAAAATTCCTGGCATCGACGGAATAGCGACTTTTACATTTTCGCCTTCGGCAATAAACATCGGAAACATAAAATCGGTTGGACTTAAACTAGTTTCACGAACTAATGAACGAATACTTTCGTTGGTTCTTAATCTGCGACCTCTTTGTAATGGGAACATATTATTTTGTTTAAATTGTTTAAAAGTTTAAGGTTTAAAGTTGTTTTACTTTGTGCTTAAACCCAATCTATTGGTTCTACTAATACTTTCAATAATTTTTCTTCTTCGCTTCCTTTTTCAGGATGATGGTCATAAACCCACTGCACATTTGGTGGTAAACTCATCAAAATACTTTCGATTCTTCCGTTGGTTTTTAAACCAAATAACGTGCCTTTGTCGTGAACTAAATTGAATTCGACATAACGACCGCGACGGATTTCCTGCCAAGTTCTATTGGCATCCGAATATAATAAATTTTTTCTTTTTTCGACAATTGGAACGTATGCTTCCAAAAAACTGTTGCCCACTTCGGTTACAAAGTTAAACCAATTTTCCATTGACATTTGCTCATTTGCTTTGCAATAATCGAAAAATAATCCGCCAATTCCTCGGGCTTCATTGCGATGTGCGTTCCAAAAATACTCATCACATTGTTTTTTATATTTTGGATAAAACTCCAGATTGTGTTTGTCGCAAGCGGTTTTACAGGTTTGATGAAAATGTTTTGCATCTTCTTCAAACAAATAATAAGGTGTTAAATCCTGTCCGCCACCAAACCATTGCTGAATCACTTTTCGTGAACCTGTACTGAGCGAAGTCGAAGTATCATACATTTCGAAATAGCGCCAATTCGCATGAACCGTTGGCACCATTGGATTTTTTGGATGCAATACCAAACTCAATCCGCATGCAAAAAAATCAGCTTCCCCCACGTTGAATAGTTTTTGCATCGAATCTGGTAATTTTCCGTGAACTGCCGAAATGTTCACTCCACCTTTTTCGAAAACTTTTCCGTTTTCTATTACGCGTGTTCGTCCGCCTCCGCCTTCTGGTCGTTCCCAAATATCCTCACGGAATTTGGTTGTGCCGTCAGCAGCTTCCAATCCTTTGCAGATTTGGTCTTGAAGATTTTGTATGTATTGGTAAAATTTATTTTTCATTTTGGTAATCTGATTTCAACAATCCGAAATATACAATATCTTCTAAAACTCCTTCGTGGTTTTTGAATTCATCTCTTAAAATCCCTTCTTGTATAAAATTATGTTTTAATGCAATTTGTTGGCTAGCTTTATTGACTTTAGAAGTACTAATAAATATTTTATTCATTTTTATTTCCTCAAAACAAAATTCAATGGTTTGAGAAACTGCTTTGGAAATAATGCCTTGCCCTTCAAAAGCTGCATCAACAAAATAAGCTAATTCACATTTTAAAATATCTAATTTAATGTTCTTAACACAAACATATCCTATCAAATTATTCGTTTCATTATTTCTGATATAGAAAAAATAATTTTCTTTGTTTTCCTGTTTCTGTATATTATTATTTATAAAATCTGTTGTTTTTGCAAGATCCAAACAGTTAGAAACTGTAACGGGAAACGTTTTCTCAATGTGACTTTTATTTTTAGATATAAGTTCGAAAAACTCTTCAGGAAGAATCTTATCTATGGTTTCGGTTCTCCAATTATTAAATTTCATAAGGTGTGTATCTATTTGGGAACTTATATTTAATTACAAATTTGCTTTCGCAACAGCTAACTTATTAAATATTTCAAACGAAAAAACCTTGCTTTCCTTTTGAACATAATCGTAAATAGCAATGGCTTTTTCAGAAAAATCAAATTGACTTTCTTTCGAAAATGCGATTAAAAAATCGGCAAATATTTCAAAATGATTCCAATCAAAATGAAGTCTTTCCAAGTGAGAAATCAATTGCTTTTCGTCGAAATTATTAAGACTTTCGATATTCATTCCCAAATCTTTCAATTCATTTTCGAGATATAGCAAGTCTTCTAAATTCCAAAATTTAGGAACAAAAGTCAGAGAATGCAATACTTTCAGAATGTTTTCTATCCGAATACTTTCCTGATCTCTTAAGCCTTTGTTCAGCATTTTTGAAAACTACTTTTGTCTATATTCCTTCACCGCATCCACAAACGCTTTGGCGTGATCCACAGGAATATTTGGTAAAATTCCGTGGCCTAAATTGGCGATGTATTTATCTTTTCCAAATTCATCGATCATTTCGTGAACCATTTTTTTGATAGTTGGAATTGGCGAAAGCAATCTTGACGGATCGAAATTCCCTTGCAAAGTGATGTTTCCACCCGACAAATAACGGGCGTTTCTTGGTGTACAAGTCCAGTCTACTCCAAGTGCAGCAGCTCTACTTTTCCCCATTTCGCCCAAGGCAAACCAACATCCTTTTCCGAAAACAATCACTTGAGTTTCATCTGCCAAGGCATCCACGATTTGATTGATGTATTTCCAGGAGAATTCCTGATAATCCACTGGCGAAAGCATTCCTCCCCAAGAATCGAAAATCTGAATGGCGTTGCAACCCGCTTTTACTTTTTCTTTCAAATATAAAATGGTCGTGTCGGTGATTTTTTGCAATAAAGTGTGCGCTGCAACAGGGTTCGAGAAACAAAATCCTTTGGCAGTGTCGAAACTTTTAGAGCCTTTTCCTTCTACTGCATAACAGAAAATAGTCCAAGGCGAACCGGCAAAACCAATTAACGGCACCTCATCGTTCAGCATTTCTTTGGTCAATTTCACGGCATCAAAAACATAGCCTAAAGTTTCGTTTACATCTGGTACATAAACCTGGTTTACTTGTTCCATCGTGCGAATTGGATTCGGGATAATCGGTCCCAAATTGTCTTTCAATTCCACGTGAATTCCCATCGCTCTTGGCACAACCAAAATATCCGAAAACAAAATCGCTGCGTCTGGTCCAACAATGCGAATGGGTTGCACAGTGATTTCTGCTGCCAATTCTGGTGTTTCGCAACGGGTGAAAAAATCATATTTATCACGCAATGCTCTGAATTCAGGCAAATATCTTCCGGCTTGACGCATCATCCAAACGGGTGGACGTTCAACAGTTTCTCCTCTTAATGCTTTTAAAAATAGATCGTTCTTTATCATTTTTTGTTTGTTTTGTTTTATTTGAAACCTGTCAGGTATAAAATCTGTTATTTATATTCTTCGATTACATCCTCAATCACGTTATCAACCGAAGGCTGATCTGCGACTACTATATTTCTGGTTGTTTTATCTAATGTGCTTGCCGTGGTTTCGCCAATGCAAAAGCAAATTTCGTTTTTTATTTTGTTTGCCGACAAATAACTTTCCACTCCTGATGGACTAAAAAATAGAATTCCATCAACTGGCGTTTTTATTTTTTGAGGCGTTAAAGTCGTTTCATACACTTGAATTTCATTGAAATTGACTTTGGCTGCTTTCAAGGCTTTGGGCAAGGTTTCTTTTCTCAAATTCCCGCTAAAAAAAGTATAACTTTCCTTGGCATAAATCAAAGTGATGATTTCTGCCAAATCGGAAGCGTAATCAACATAAACCTCAACCGTAAAACCGTTTTCTTCTAATAAAGCTTTGGTTTTTATGCCTACACAAAATACAGTCTTGGATTTTAATTCATTACTTTTAGGATGAAGCAATACACTTTGAGCCGCATTTTGACTGGTAAAAATCAAATTGTCATTGATTCCGTTTAAATCAAAATCCGAGTTTTCAGTTTTGATGAAATTGGCTTCGGTTACTTCAAAACCTGCATTTATCAATTCCTGTTTTTGAACTGAAGAAAGAATTTTGGTAGATAATATGTTGATTTTACTCATTTTTTATTCTTTGTTTTTGTTTCTGGAATCAAAATTCGTTGAAACTCCTCTGATGTTGGTAATTTCCCGATTAATTCTTTTGGCAATTGCTTGCTCAAAATATATTCAGCAACTCCTATTGGTTTATTGGCGTTTCGCAAAGTATATTCTACTTCCAAATGATCTTTGTCTGGAACTAGCAAAATTCCAATACTGGGTTGGTCGTCAACTTGTTTCAATTGTTCGTCCATTAATTGCAAATAAAAATCAAGTTTCCCAACAAATTCTGGTTCAAATTCAACAACTTTCAATTCGACAGCCACCAAACATTTGAGTATTCTATGATAAAAAAGCAAATCGATATAGTAATCTTTTTCGCCCAGCGAAAGTCTATATTGGTTGCCAATAAAACAAAAACCATAACCCAATTCCAGCATTAGTCGCTTTACGTTTTCGACCATTGTATTTTCTAATGCCTTTTCCGTTACGGGTTTATTGATGTCAAGAAAATCAAGACTATAAACGCTTTTTATACTTTCTCTTGCTTGTTCCTGAAAATGTTCCGGCAAGGCTTTGGCAAAATTATGCTGTGATGGTTTTGAAATGTAATATTCGTAAGCATTTGCTTTTATTTGATGCAATAAAACCGTATTGCTATATCTATTTTTGATAGTTTGCTCTAAATAAAAAACACGAGCTTTAATGTCTTTTACTCTTTGGAGAATAATAATATTATGCTTCCAAGGCGTATTTAGAACCAATTTTTTTACATATTCCAAATGTGAAACAGGCTGTTTCGCATTTGCATTTTCTAAATGTGAAACCGTCGGTTTCACATTTGAGTTTTCTAAATATGAACCAAGCTGGTTTACATTTGAATACTCCGAAACCAATTGCTTCATAAACTGAAGATTTCGGGGTGACCAACTCACTCCTTCTCCAATTAACTGCGGCAAATCTCGACTCAATAATAAAATAACCGACTTTCCCCAACCAAATTCCTCTTGCTTTTTGATTATCAATTCGCCAATGCTCCAATACAATTGATTTGAAATAGTTTGCACCGATTGAATCGCCTGCACCCGATGTTGTTGGACAGCAGTAGCCACATCCGAAAGAAATTCGTTGTAAGCATCTGGCGAAATGTCTTTGTGCAACGGGGTCATAATTAGTCTATTTTTTCAAACTTTCCTTAATGGTTTTCATCAACTCCGCTCCGCCATTTTCCAAAATTTCATTGGCACAATTGAACCCTAATTTTTTCCATTCTTCAACGGGTACAATTTTTTCGATTTCCAATTTCTGTTTTCCGTCAATAGACAACAAAGAACCCTTGAAAGTAAAGGTGTCTTCCAATTCACAATATCTTGCCAATGCTCCAATTGGTGCTGTGCAACCGCCTTCGAGTGTTTTCAGAAATTGTCTTTCTATATAGGTACAAATCTCGGTTTCGATATCATTCAGTTGAGAAACGGCATCTAGCGTGAATTCGTCATTTCCCATTGCCACGACTACCATTGCACCTTGAGCTGGGGCTGGAATCATCCAATCCAGATTGATAAAATCGGTTGGTTTTAAGTTGATGCGTTCGAGTCCGGCTGCTGCAAAAACAGCTCCACTCCAATCGCTTTCGTTTAGTTTTTGCATTCGAGTATTCACATTTCCACGCAAATCGACTACAGTATGATTGGGATATTTATGCAACCATTGAGCTTGACGACGCAAACTTCCGGTGGCGATGGTGGCGTTTCCTTCCAGAAAATCGAGGTTTCCTTTGTGAACCAAAATATCCAAAGTATTGGCTCTTTCGAGAACCGCAGCTTGAACAATCCCAATAGGCAAAGCTGTTGGAACGTCTTTCATCGAATGAACAGCAATATCGACTTGGCCATTTATCATGGCAATGTCTAATGTTTTTGTGAAAATTCCGGTGATTCCGAGTTCGTAAAGCGGTTTGTCGAGAATGATATCGCCTTGTGATTTTACGGCAATAATTTCGGTTTTGTAGCCTAAATCATTTAATTTTTTTTGAACAGTATGGGCTTGCCAAAGCGCTAATTCGCTATCGCGAGTTCCAATTCGAATTGTTTTTTTTGAATCCATTAAACCTTTTTTTCTTTTTTTAAACCATAAAGATATTAAGGTTTGTTCAGATATTTACTATGACAGGTTGATTTTGTATTTTTCTTCGATTGGCGAAGTTTCTTTTTGAGGAGTTTGTAGTCCTATTTGGAATACTTTTTCGATAAATTCTATGCTTTCGTCAACCGAAGTGTTTTCGTCTTTCAAGTGACTGGCAAAATGATTGGTGATTTTTTGAATAATTCTAGAAGTGATTAGTTCCGCTTGTTCTTCGTCAAAATTAGATAATTTTTTACGTTGAAAAGTCAATTCTCCAGCAACAATATCGTTCAATTTAGCTTTCAATGCATGAATCGTTGGCGCATATTTTCGGCCATTCATCCAAGTATTCAACTCTAATTTCATATCTTCGATAATGGCTTCGGCAGCTGGAATGTGTTGTTTTCTTCTTTCGAGCGTATCATCGGTCATTTGCGACAAATAATCCATGTGGATTAAAGTCACACCTGGAATTTGTTGCACATCGGCATTCACATTTTTCGGAATGGATAAATCCAAGACCAAAAGGTCCTTTTTTAGATTCAACAAAGTTTTGTCGATAGTTGGATTCTGAGCACCTGTTGCGACAACTAAAACATCGGCTTTTTGTAATTCGAGATGTAAATCGGAATAATCTTTTACAATTAAATTCAATTTACCGGCCAAAATTTCGGCGGTACTTTTGGTTCTGTTTATTAGAGTAATTTGCTCATTTTTAGTATGTTTTACCAAATTTTCGCAAGTATTTCTACCTATTTCACCTGTTCCAAAAAGCAGAATATTTTTATTGCCAATATTCTCAATGTTTCTAATAATGTATTGCACGGCGGCAAAAGAAACAGAAGTCGCTCCGGAACTAATTTCAGTTTCGTTTTTTATTCTTTTGCTGGTTTGAATAACAGTATTAATCAATCTGTCTAAAAAAGCGTTGATTAAACCTAATGAACGAGCCTCTTCAAAACTGTTTTTTATTTGTCCGATAATTTCGAAATCGCCGAGAATTTGACTGTCTACACCTGTTCCAACGCGAAACATATGGT
>ERZ724516.1582-NODE-1582-length-13179-cov-5.004724_pt1 | contig 13179 bp, 9 predicted proteins | sample MGYA00376049_ERZ724516 | MGnify/ENA primary metagenome ERZ724516 (study PRJEB28724, sample SAMN07190886) | activated sludge metagenome | isolation source: activated sludge of sewage treatment plant in Hong Hong | place: USA: Christiansburg, Virginia | collected... | reverse complement strand
GGTGCGGCGCACGATCCCAGACGATGACCAACTCGCCGCCCCAGATCGCCTGACGCCTGTTCGGTAGCCGCCGCACGGGTCGGGCGCGCGCCAGTTCGCGTAGCAGGCGCGGCATGTCGAGTCCGCTCTGGCGGACTTCGAGCGCCGAGCGCTTGAGCGCCGACCACAGGCGCGTGCGGCGAACGAGCGGCACGAAAGGTGCGGCGCTGCCGTCCGTGGCGCGCGGCGCGCATTGCGCGGGCGTCAGCGGCGAGGGTTTGAGGGTGTCGTCGGAGTCGGCCGGCACGTCGAGGCGACGGCAGGCGGTAATGGCGAAGAGCGGTGCTTGCAAACGGTCGGTTGCGGTGGGTTCGGGGGCCGCGGCGTGTGCTGAACCAGTGGCGACACGCGCTTCGACCTCGGGCCGAACGACTAATGACGTGCTGACCACATCCGGTGGCCGCTCGAAAAAGGCCAGCGCGCCGGCATAGCGCCGCTCGCTCTGGTCATCGTCGCCAGCGAGTTCGAGCGCGTGCAGCAGGTCGGCGCGCGCCAGCAACGGCGAGCGTCTCATCCCTTCGACGAATCCGCCTTGTCGGCGGCCGGGCGGTTTTGCGAGAGTTTCGGGTTGTCTTCGACGACGCCGTTCTTCAGGAAGGCGTAGCGCGCGAGGCGGGCCAGCCAATCCCCTTGCTGCTCCGGGTTTCCCGGCGCCAGGCGGCGAAGCGCGGTCAGCAGGTCGATATATTCGGCGAGGCCCGGCGGTGGCACGCCGGCCGCCTTGGCGTTCTTGCGGTCCTCGGCGAGCTGCTCGGCCGCCGTCTGGAAAATCTCCTCCTCCTTCTGCCGACGATCAGCCGGCTGCAAGGTGCTCGGGAAGTGCGCCCGCCCGCGCTTGACGAGGAAGTCGACGTAGGACTCGTCAGGCTCGAGCGTCAGCACCACGCAGCGGCGCAGGAAGGCGGCCGGCAGCTCGCGCTCTTCATTGGTGGTGATGACGACCAGCGGCAGCAGGCCGTCCTGCGGGCGGATCGGCTGCTGGTTGACCGGGTTCGGGAACTCGCGGCTGCCCAGGACTTCGAGCAGGCTGTTCGGCACGTCGCTGTCGGCCTTGTCGATCTCGTCGATGAGGATCACGTGGCCGGCGGGCGTGGCAGCCTCGTCTGCCCGAGACTCGCCAGATCGGGGTCCGTAACCCCTGGCGCCGTGCCAGTCGAAGGCTCGCCAAAACGGCCCCGGCAGCCAGTAGTCCTCGTCGCGCTTGACGCCACCGCCGCCGGCACCGGCTGCCTGCGCGTCGGCCAGCCGCTGCACGGCATCGAAACGATGGAACAGATCCTGTGCCTCGAAACGCGGGCTGACGGTGACGCACTGCAGGTGCCACGTGAGCGCTGCCGCCGCCGCGAGCGCCAGTTGCGTCTTGCCGGTGCCCGGTTCGCCGCGCACCAGCAGCGGCCGTTCCGCCGCTAGCGCCAGGTGCAGGGCATCGATTTCGTTCTGCGACCATTGGTGCACGGCGCCGTTGTCGAGCGGTTGGATGGCGTCGGCTTGCAGGTGTTGGAGGAGTTTCTTGACGTCTCGTGCCATGGGGTTCTGCCTGTAGGGTGGTTCATTGCGGAAGTGGAGTGGCGTGGGTTCGTGGCTGCGCGGCTGCGTAGGTTGGGTTAGCGCAGCGTAACCCAACGTTTCTGCCGCGGGATGTTGGGTTACGGCCTGCGGCCTAACCCAACCTACGACACTATGCCTGAGGCGGCGTCACCTGCAGGCGTTTGAGGATCAGATCGGCGGCTTCGCCGCTCATATGTTTGCGGCAGTCAATGGCGCCATCCAGAGAGAAGACCCCGTCCACTGGGCTGTCGTCGAAACGAAACAACATGATTCGTTTGGCGTCCCGCTTCTTGATCAGGTCACGGACCGCACGCCACTCGAGTCCGCACCATTCCTTGTCCTGGTAGTTGCCGCAAAGAAAGACGACGACCAGATCCGATTTATGATGGTAGATGCTTTGCAGCAGAACGTCCAAGTCGATCACGGCCAAGTCGTGTTTGAAGTGGTTGTCGTAGAACACGTTATCCTGCCCCAATACGCGTGCAAGGGCGAGGGCCACCTCCTCCACATACGGACGATGCTCACCGGCAAAGGAAAGCGCCACTCGAAAATGCATGTCTGCCAACGCGAGGTGGCGTGCCGCTTTGATAGGCTGCGGGTGCAACAGGGCGTACATGTTCTCCACGTAATACAGTACGTCACCCTGCAAGCTGCTCTCACTCGCTGCATCTACGACAGCGACTGGTAACTGGTCGGTAAGGGAGTCGCCATAGCTGTATGCCCGCAATCCAAGTTCTTTCGCAATCTGGTGTAGATCCTTATCGTTGATCCTCGGATTGGAGCCTGCTGGGCCAACCGCCACTATCGGCCTGACCCCTTCGTTCGTCTGGTAGCGCTCGATGCCACGTTTCAGCACCCTAAGGGAAGGCAAACCGGACTTGCCAATCCCTGGCAGAAGGCCTAGTCGGTCGGATGGGTCGATGCCCCTCATTGAGGCAATGACCATGGCTTGCAGTTCGGCCTGCACACATTCTCTGAGCCCCTGGAAGCCATACTCCTGCGCCGGGAGATCCTGCAACACGTTGCAGACCACAATCGCTCGCGTCTTGCGATCGAACCAGAGTTTGGCGCCCTGTTGCGACCAGAGGGCGGCAATCACCGCGGCAGCCACCCTGTGCCTAGCGTTGATGACGATCATGTCGTCGGTTGGACAGAGCGAACCCTTGAACCCGGGCGCGTCTCGAACGTATCTGTCAACGCCCAGAAGGAGTATTCCAATGGCTACTTCACGCATGGGGTCCGGCTTGTCGGCAGCCGAGGCAGCCGCCTCGCCTAAAATTGGCGCAAGCGTCAGAGCCGATTCCAGGATGTCAATCGGCTTCTGGCGCAGCAGATCAGCAAGCAGAACCTCGGGGTCGGAAAAGACGGTGTCCGTCCCCAAGGCCTCGGCCCAGTGTTTCGCGAAGCCCTCCCAGACGTGCCTTCGGACAGTGAGCTCGCTGAGGCGCTGAAGCAGAATCTCCTCCGTGCTCACGACCTCGTCCAAGTGTGCGGCGACTTCCGGACGACCGCCAACCGCGGCCGCGGACAACCTCTCGCCGCCGTCCACTGCTCTCCCCAAACCACCATCGACCTGGTTCTGTCGAAACGCCAGAGGATCGGCCGCTACTGAACGCCGCAGATCGCTGTCCGCGTCGTCGCTACCGCGAAGCGCTTGGTCGATGAGAGTCGTCACTCTCAAGAACACACTCTCATAATCGACCTCTTGCATCCCGACCAATGGCTTGCTGACGGGATTGACCGACTGGAACCTGGAAAGTCCCGGATGCTGGTCGTACCGACATGGGCCTACGACTATGGGCAGGAGACGAACTCTGTTATCCGTCGCGGCAGCGAGAAGAGGAGGCAACTCGTGTTCTGTGATGAAATCCGAAGCCAGGAAGTGCTTGCTAACGAGGAGTACGGCGACCGAGGCCGAGTTCAGAATCTGGTTGATCTCGTCTCGCCAATCAGACCCTGGTCTGCCCTGGGTGTCTTCCCAGTAAAACGAGCGAAATCCTTTTTCCTTGCCAAGGGCATCGAGATGGGGGCGCAACTTCTCAAGCCAGTCGCCATCCTGCCGGCTATAGCTGACGAACACTTTCGGGTGCGAGAGTTGGGGGCACATCAGAGTTCCTTAGGGACAAAACGATATCGCGGGGTTCGCGAACGCTCGAGCGGTGATTGGATGTTCAACAAGCATCCGTTTCACAGCGCCATGCCAATACAGCCCGTCGTCTGCGAGTCAGTACGGGCGGCTACCGCCTCAGCAGATTCCACACCATCTCGATACCGCCCAGCACGAGGTCCGAAATGCCGCCGTCGACGCCTTCGTTGCGCTCTTGCCGCCGGGTCTGCGAGCGCGCGCGCTCGTTGGCGACCAGGGCATCGGCGAGGGCGTGCGGGTCGAGAGTCTGCTGCCGTACCGCCTTCTTGCCGAAGTCGTCGAGCGCGCTCTGCACGGCGTCCGGATCGAGGATGACGATCGGCGACCGGCAGTGCGTGCACACGTGCTCGCGGCGGATGTCGACGGGCGCGCCGCAGCCGGAGCAGCGGATGGTCTGCACCCGACGCGCCAGATCCTCGACTTCGGCGCCGCTGAGCTGGCGAACGAAGCCTTTTTCGATCATGAATGCCGAGTAGGCGCTGTAGCGGCCGTGCCGCTGCGGGCAGCGGCTGTAGGCAAAGCGACCGCTGCGCGTGTTGTCGAGGCAGTGCAGCAGCGACTCGCGGCAGCGCGGGCAGTGCAGCGGGTCGCGCCAGGGCTGGCGCAGGTCGGCGTGATGCTGGTGCAGCAGACGGAAGAGATCGAGGACGCCGGCGGGCGCCAGTTGAGCGCTCTCGAACTCGTCGAACCAGATGCCCTGACAGGGGAAGCAGATGTCGAGGGTGACCTGGCCGTTGAGCTGGCGCTGAAAGCTGTGCGCCGACATCGGCGCCTGGCAACTGGGGCATGGCGCGGCGCTCGTCGGCGCAACGGGCACGGAACGGGTAGCGTGGGTCATGGGATCGATGGGGTGGTCGCGGCGGTCAGGAGTCGAAGCGGCGCACCCAGAACAGTTCGTGGCGGCGAACGGCCTTGCGGAAGAAGTCGTTCTCGCCGGTCGCCGGCCAGCGGCGGCCGGCAAGGAGCTGCTGGATCGTCCGGCGCAGGCGATGCTTGAGCGACAGGGGACGCTGCAGGTCGTGCTGCATGGCCAGCGCCATCGCCTTGTCGAGCTGGTGTTCGGCGCTCAGGTGCGGGCTCCACAGGCCGTCGGCCGGCAGCGGCGCCAGCGCCGGCGGTAAGGCGATGCCGTCACCCGCCGGACCCATCGGCCAGCGATCGTTGTCGAGCAGGTGATTGGCATAGAGCAGGGCGATCTCGGGCTTCCAGAATGCCCGTTGCACAGCCTGATCGATGGCCAGCGAGGTGGCGAAATGATCCGGATGCGGGTCGAGTTCGGGGTGCGGGGTGACGATCACTTCGGGGCGGAAATGTTCGATCAACGCGACCAGGTCGGCCAGCAGGTTTCTGCCGCAGGGCAGTCCGTCGCTGTCCGCCGGCAGGCGAAGCGGATTGTGCCGACGGGCGCTGCGCACATCCTGCTCACCCGACTCGCGCGAGCCGACCGGCAATTCGGGTTCGGCGAGCATCGCCGGCAGTTGCATGCAGTAGTAGCCAAGCTGCACGCAGCGGCTCTGCGGAACCCCGCCCCAGAGCGGTATCGCCAGGCTGTCCCAGGTGCGCAGGCGCCCCTTGAGCTGCGCCGCCGGCGCGGCAGCAAGCCCGAGGCGCTGATAGTTCGCCGCCTCGACTTCGCCCTGCGTGAGCGTCACGATGACTGCCTCGGACGCCCGGCTGTAGAGGCCGAAGGCCGCCAGTTCGGCATCGTCGGCGTGCGGCGCGAGGACCATGATGCGCCGCTCGGCGTAGTCGGGATTGTCGAACGTGTAGAGCGTCGCCGTCGCCGGCAGGCGGCAGAAGCGGCCTTCGATCGCCAACTCGCCCATGCCGACCGCCACCGCCTGTCCCGAGAGGTTCAGGAAGCGCCGGCCACGCACGCCGCGTTCGAAGTCCTGGCGGTCGTCGCCGATCCACACATGCGGGTCGAGGAAGTGGCCCAGCCGCGTGCTCCGCAGCTCGACGGCGAGAATCAGCGTTTCGCCGGCCGCCAGCGGTGCGCTCAACCGCAGCACACCGTCGGCGAGCGAGACGTTCTGCGCCACGGTGTCGGCCGGAAAGGCATACTGGTAGTCGTCGCGCGGCGAGTAGAAGAGGTGGTCGGCGAACCAGGCCTCGTGCGCGATCCAGCCGAGGAAGAGCACCAGGGGCACCAGCCACCAGTCGACGAAGATGCCGACTGGCGCGAGCAGCAGCAGGGTCGCCAGCAGGACGAGGTGTTTTTGCCGGCGATGACGCCGCAGCAGTTGTTGTTTCAGTGAACTCATGGCGGACCCGGACGATGAACCCGCGCAGGACGCGGGGAAGACAAGTCTCTGTGGATTCTAGATTCTATAGACCGGCACGCGATGGCACCAGCGGTCCTTGTAGCCGCGGTCGGCGCGACCGAAGGAGTAGCGCAGCGGCTTGCCGAGGGCCCGCGCCTCGGCCCAGGCCGCCTGCGTATTGACGAAGCTCAACACGCTGCCCGGACTGAAGTCGCGGGTCGCCGGGTCAACGCCACCGTTGATGAATTCGAGCGAAACCCACTTCGGCGCCTCGACCCGATAGAGAATCTGGATGGCGATCGGCCGTTCGTCATGCAGCAGCACCGAGCCGGTGATGAATTCGCGCAGCAGGCCGAACACCTCGCCGAGATGCGCCTTCCCGCGCGGGGCGAAGCCCCAGCGGCGCTGAAACAGGTCGGCGTACATCAGGGCCTGCTGCACCGGGGAATAGTCGAGCATCGGCCGCAGACTGCCGCCAGCCTCGGCAAGCAGGCGCAGCTCGCGCCGCTGGTTGTAGCGAAACTTGGTCGAGTACTCTTCGGGCGCGCGGGCCAGCGCCAGCCCTTCGGGCTGTGGTTTGAGACCGGCGATCTGACCGGCGTTCACTTCGGAAACGTAGCGCATGACCTGGCGCACGGGCACGCGCGCGTTTTCGGCGATCGGCAGAATGACCTCGGCGTTGCCGAGGTCGAAGGCGCCGCGCTGACGGCGTTTCTTCAGCACCTCCTTGGCGAGCGCCAGATGGTTGCCCCAGCAGGGAATCGCCGCCAGCAACTCGCCGCCGGCGAACCAGCCGAGGTAGCGCACGGGAATGCGCGCGAGAGCCGCCAGTCGCTCGACGATCAAGGGATGCGTCGCCACGCTGCCGCCGAAGCCCTGCCAGGCCTGCGCATAGGCCGCGGCATCGATTTCGCTCCAGCCGCGTTCCCGCCAGGCTCGCAACAGGCTCAGCATGCGCGTTCCGGCGGCGCTCGATCGGCATCGCCGGCAGTGGCCAAGCAGCGGCGCGCGTCCGCCCTCCGGCGCGTCAAGCCGACCATCGATGCCATTGTTCGTCCTGCCACATGCTCCGCGCCGTCCTCGCCTGTGTCGGAAGGCGCCAATGTACACCTTTTGCCCGCTGGCCGGCAGGCGCTGTTGCATCTCGGTGCGGATCGCGGACAATGCGGGTTTCAGTGCCGGAACCACCCGGCAGGCTCCCCGACAGAGAGAGGTGGCACAGCTTGGCTGCGAGGATTCATAGCGGCGGCGACACGCAACGGCGTCCGGCGGCCGTCGATCGCCGGCCAGGCCAGGCATCCGCGGCTCGGTGCGGCGGTGAATGGACATGACTGAGCCGGTCGAGCCACTGATCAGCGTCGTCATTCCGGCCTACAACTACGCTCGCCTGTTGCCGCGCGCGCTCGATTCGGTGCTCGCGCAGGGGGCAGAGGATGTCGAGCTGATTGTCGTGAACGACGGCTCCAGCGACCATACCGGCGATGTGCTGGCGGACTACGCGACCCGTCATCCTCGCCTGCGCGTCATCCACCAGGCCAACGCCGGGGCGGCCGCGGCACGCAATCGCGGCATCGGCCTGGCACGCGGCTCGCATGTGCTGCTCCTCGACGCCGACGACGAGCTGTTGCCGAATGCCCTGGCGACGCTGCGCAAGCTGGTCGCCGCGCACCCGCGAGCAGGTATGTTTCTCGGCGCCCAGCTATCGGTGTATTCCGATGGACGCGAGCGGCTGCGGCTACCGAGCCCCGTTCCCGTCGCCTCGCCGGCGCAACTCGCCCGGCGCTATCTGCTGCAGAAGCGCCTCTCGGTCTCGCACGGCTGCTCGCTGTTTCGCCGCGATCTGTTGTTGCAGCGGCCCTACCCGGAGAACCTGCGCGCCGGCGAGGACATTCCGGTTTTTGCCTACCTGTTGGTCAGCGCGCCGGTGGTGATCACCAGGGAACCGCTGGCGCGCATCCACAAGCATGCCGACAGCTTGCGCCACGACCGTGATCAGGAAGAGGAACGCGCCGCAACCATGGTGCGGGAGGTGTTCGCGGCCCTGCCCGCGTCATGCCAGTCGCTGCGCAAGCGCTACGCGGCGCAACGCTATCTGTCGCTGTTTCGCACCGCCGTGCTGGCTGGCGACAAGGCGACGGCCCGCCGCTTCTATCGATCCGCCGTGCACCTGAGCGTAGCGCAGGCCTTGCGCTGGACTTACCTGCGCAAGGCCATTCGCCTGTTCGCCTGGCCCTGACGCCGGCAGGTGCCACCTTCTGGAAAGGATTTCGTGATGTCGGATCTCGTGGAGCGAGTGCGTCGGTTGCCGCCGACGGCGCTCGCTTTCCTGGGCAGCCTGCTCCTCTCGCTGGTGGCGTTTGCCGGCACCGTCACCGTGGGCAAGGACGCCGCCCTGTATCTGGCGGTTGCCCAGCAGGCTCTCGAACAAGGCCCGCAGGCGGCTTTTCAGCGCTTTGACTGGCCGTGGTTTTCTCTGTTGCTGGCTGGCACTCACTGGCTGTCCGCCCTCCCGCTCGAGCCGGCGGCCTATCTCTGGGGCGCGTTTTTCATGGCGGCAACCTGTGCCCTACTGGTCTCGGTCAGCGAGCGCTTCGCCGCCGGCAGCGGCTACTGGGCTTGCCTGGTAGTGTTGTCGATGCCCGCGTTCAACCACTTTCGCGACGACATCATCCGCGAGCAGGGCTTCTGGTTTTTCTGCCTTCTCGCACTTTCCCTGGCTCTGGGTTGGCTGGAGAGCGGTGGCTGGCGGCGCGCCGCGCTGATCCAACTGGCGACGGTCTGTGCCTGCCTCTTTCGCCTGGAAGCGGTTCTCGTGTTGCCGGCGATCGCCCTTTGCCTGGTCGGTGACCTGCACCGGCGCGCGGGCTGGCTGAGGCTCGTGCAGTTGTCTGCGCTGCCGCTGGCTGCGGTCCTGATTGCCGCGCTGGCGATGCTTGCCCGCGGAGGGATCACCCAACCGCGGATCGCATACTATCTGTCCCTGCTCGATCCCCGCACCCTGGTCGCCGGCTTCAACCTGATGGCCAGCCAGTTTGCCAGCGCGGCGCTGGCCAAGTATTCGACCGACGACGCCGGCAAGATCATCTTCTTCGGCGTGACAGCGACGATGCTGGCGAAGTTCTTCACGCTCGGCGGGCCTTTGGCTCTACCCTTGCTCCACCCGCAAAGTGGGCAGGTGGTGCGCGCCTACTGGCAGCGACTGAGGCCCTTCGCCTGGGCCTGGCTGGCCTATTACGGCGTGCTGTTCCTGTTCTTCATTCAACAGCATTTCATCAACTCCCGCTATCTGAGCTTGCTGAATCTGCTGGCGGCGCCCCTGCTGGCGGTTGCCTGCCTGCTGTTTGCCAGGAGCTTCCCACGTCTCGCGAAGGCCCTGGTCGTGGCAGCCGTCGTCGTCATGCTGAGCAACGTGATCTCGCTGGGCACCAAGAAGACACACTATCTCGAAGCGGCAAGCTGGTTGTCGCGCAACACCAATCCCGCCGATTCCATCTATTATGAGGACGTACGGATTGCCTACTACGCCGGCCGGGGCTATCCGGACATGCCGGAAACACGGGAACAAGTGATGACGCCTCAACAATCGGCCAAGTTTCGCTATTTCGTCCTGGCACCGAAACCTGGCGATCCTCTCTACCTGTGGCTGACTGAACAGCGCAAGCCGGTTCTCGGACAGTTCACCAATCGCAAAGGCGATACGGTCGTGATCATGGGGCACTGAGCGGCCAGCACCGCGCGTCGCCGTGCCCTCGCCCCACGCCGGACACGCGCACTCAGGACTCGTCGCCGGTCATCCCCTGCCAACGCTGCAGGCGATGCCGCATCCGATCCACATGCCCACCGCGCCAGTAGTACTTGCCACAGGTGGTGCAGAACCAGACGCGCACGATATCGCTCGGCAGATCGGCCGGGCGCTCGACGGCCACCAAGGGCGTATTGCACAGCGAACAGCGGCTGAAAGGCTGGTGCAGCCAGTCGATCCCCAGCCGGCCGGTCAGTTCCCGTACGCTGCTCTCGAGGTCGTTGCTGGCCAGCAGCAGGACGACCTCCTGTGCGCCGCGAATCTCCAGGAGACTGCGGTCGCGCGTCAGCAGCAGGCGCTCTTCCGTCATGGCACGTTCGATCAGGCGCCGGTCCGCGGTGCCGTCCGGCTCCATGGCGACGTCGTGACCCGCGGTGCGCAGCCAGCGCGCCAGACCCTTGAGCATTTCGTCGCAAAGGAGTTTCATCACTCAATGTCCGCTGCGTCGAGCGGCAATGCGCGTGGCGGTGATCACGTCTCGCCGACCGCCTCCTCGAGAGTAGGGTAATCGACGTAACCCCTGGCACCTCCCTTGTAGATCGTCGCCGAATCCCACGGCGCCAGCGGCGCCCCGATGCGCAGGCGCTGGACGAGGTCGGGATTGGCGATGAAGTGTTTGCCGAAGGCGATCAGGTCGCCGCAGTCCGCGCGCAAGGCGGCTTCCGCGCGCTCGCGGTCGAAGCCGCCGCAGAGGATCAAGGTCTGCGAAAAGCAGGCTCGCAGGTGCTGCAGCAGATCGCTCTGCGGGTCGTGCATCCAGCTTCCGGATTGGTCATAGACGTGCAGATAGCCAATCCCCAGCCGGTCGAGCTGACAGGCGAGATAGCCGTAGGCGAATAGCGGCGCCGGGTCGAACTGCATCTCGTGCGCCGTGCCGAGCGGCGAGATACGGACACCGACCTTCGCCTTGCCGACCGTATCCGCGACGGCCTCGACCGTCTCGAGAAGAAAGCGCCAGCGCGCCCGGGCAGCGCCACCATACTCGTCGGCACGGTCATTGAGGTAAGGACAGCGGAACTGATCGAACAGATAGCCGTTCGCGGCATGGATCTCGACGCCGTCGAAACCGGCCACCATGGCGTTTTCTGCCGCTCGCGCGAAATCATCGACGGTCGCCCTGACCTCGTCACTGGTCAGCGCCCGCGGCGGGTCGCAGCGAACCAGCACCGGTTCGGCGCCAGCCCTGAGGATCGGCACCCGGTCCTTCTCCAGGCCGATCGCGCTCGGCCCGACCGGCGACGAACCGTCGGCGCGCAGGCTGCAATGGCCGACGCGACCGACGTGCCAGAGTTGCAGGTAGATTCTTCCACCCGCGCGATGGACGGCGCGCGTCACGTTGCGCCAGCCGGCAATCTGTGCCTGGCTGTAGATCCCCGGAGTACGCGCGCAGCCGCGCGCCTGCGGCGAGACGGGCGTGCCTTCGGCAATGATCAGCCCCGCCGACGCGCGCTGGGCGTAATACCTGGCGGTGAGCGCCGTCGGTGCGAGTTGCCAGTCGCTGGCACGGTTGCGATTCATCGGCGCCATGACGACGCGGTTTGGCAGCGCGAGGCCGCCGAGCGAGTAACGCGAAAACAGTTTCCTGGACATTGTCTATCAAACTCCTTTGATGTCCTTCCCCTGCGATTGCGGAGCAAACATCATGCCGAGCTCCTTCAGCGCGGATAGCTATCGACCTGTCGGGAAGGCTCATCGGCAGCACGGGTTCCCGCGCGCCGGGGAGAGCACAGCGTGCTCTCGGTTGTCGGAATGGCCAGTCGGCCATGCAGGGTCAGCGATCACTTCCATGCCGGTCAATACGGACTCGGCAGAAATGATCACCTTCCCAGGTGTCGGATTGATGGCGGCGACTGAACGCGCCAAGCGCCGTCCGCAGGCGCCAAAAAAGAAAACCGGGTGGCAGGCGCCGGGTCCGGAAGATCCTTCCCCAGCGAGCCAAGGGCCGTCGGGCACCGGCTTCGCGCCAGGGGTTCCCGCAACACCCCGGAACGACGGGGCTGGTCACTGCGGCCTGGCCCGGAATCTGGTTAATGCTATTACAACGCGCCAGCGAAGGCGAAGTTGACGGCGACCTGGCCGGAGCGCCCGCCGGGTCGGGTCGACGCGGCGGAGTGAAGATGCCATCATCCGCTTGCGGGCAGCAAGCCGTTGCCGCCTCCCAGCGACAAGCTCAGGGCCCCGGAGCTCTCCTTGAAATTCATCCACACTGCCGACATCCATCTCGACAGCCCGCTCACCGGGCTGGCCGCCTACCGCGACGCGCCTGCCGAAATGCTGCGCACGGCAACCCGCGACGCCTTCCGCAACCTGGTCGCCGCCGCGATCGACGAAACGGTCGACTTCGTGATCATCGCCGGCGACCTCTACGACGGCACTTGGCGCGACTACAACACCGGCTACTTCTTCGCCCGCGAGATGGGCCGCCTGCACGCGGCCGGCATTCCGGTCTTCCTGCTCTACGGCAACCACGACGCCGAGAGCGAGATGACCCGGCGACTGGCGCTGCCGCCGAACGTCCGCGCCTTCGACACGCGCAAGCCGTCAACTTTCCGCATCGAGCACCTGCGCGTCGCGCTGCACGGCCGCAGCTTCCGGGACGCCGCCACGACCGAAAACCTGGCCGTCGGTTATCCCGATCGCATCCCCGGCTGGCTGAACATCGGCGTCCTGCACACGGCGCTCGAAGGCAACGCCGAACACGCCAGCTACGCGCCCTGCTCGCTCGCGCAACTGGTCGCCAAGGGCTACGACTACTGGGCCCTCGGACACGTGCATGACTATGCCGAGGTCTGCCGGGAGCCGTGGGTCGTCTATCCGGGCAATACGCAGGGCCGGCACATTCGCGAAACCGGAGCGCGCGGCGCCGTGCTGGTCAGCGCCACCGAGACTGGCATCGTTGCCGTCGAACGGCTGTTTACCGACGTCCTGCGCTGGCACCGGCTGACCGTGGATCTCGCCACTGCCAGCAACCTCGACGCCGCGGTGCACGCCATCGCCGGCCGCCTGCAAGCTCTCCTCGACGAAACTGCGGATGGCAAACCGCTGGCCTTGCGTGTCGTCCTGCAGGGGCGCAGCACGGCGCACGGCGAACTGTTCGGAAAGGAGGCGCGGCTGCGCGCCGAGACGCTCGCTCTGGCCGCCGCCCTCGCCGGCGAAAGGATCTGGATCGAGAAGGTGCGCATCGAAACGACACCGGCGCATGATCCGGAGACGATCCGCGCGCGCGCCGACGCCATCGCCGATCTCCAGGCACTACTCGACGAGGCGCCGCGCGACCAAGAGTTCCTCGACTCGCTGACGACCGAACTGCGACAACTGGTGGACCACGCGCCGCACGAACTGGCAGCATGCGTGCCAGAGTTTGCCGCGATCCGCAGTGG
>ERZ724516.1579-NODE-1579-length-13183-cov-6.190890_pt1 | contig 13183 bp, 9 predicted proteins | sample MGYA00376049_ERZ724516 | MGnify/ENA primary metagenome ERZ724516 (study PRJEB28724, sample SAMN07190886) | activated sludge metagenome | isolation source: activated sludge of sewage treatment plant in Hong Hong | place: USA: Christiansburg, Virginia | collected... | reverse complement strand
CGGTTTCGTCACCGATGATCTTGATCGAATTCTTGTTGGCCGACACCGTGCCGTCCGAACCAAGGCCGTAGAAAACGGCAGCGAAGGTCTCATGCGTGGCATCGGTGCGGAAAGCCGGATCGAAAGACAGGGAAAGGCCGGTGACATCGTCGGCAATACCGACCGTGAAGCGGCGTTTCTGACCGGTTACGGTCAACGCCGAAAAGACGGCAAAAATCATCGCCGGGTTGAATTCCTTGGAACCCAGCCCGTAACGCCCGCCAATCACTTTCGGCATGGCGGCAAAGTGCGGCGCGGCATCGGCCATATTCTCGGCCAGCGCAACCAGCACATCCTTGTAGAGCGGCTCGCCTTCAGCGCCCGGCTCCTTGCAGCGGTCAAGCACGGCAATCGCTTTAATGGTTCTCGGCAGCGCGGCGAGCAAGGCGGCTGGCGACCACGGGCGGTACAGGCGGACCTTGAGCAGGCCGACTTTTTCGCCTTGACGGTTCATGTGCTCAACGGTTTCCTGAGCTGTTTCCGCCCCCGAACCCATCAGGATGATGACGCGCTCGGCATCCGGCGCACCGACGTAATCGAACAGTTTGTAATGGCGGCCGGTCAGCTTGCCGAACTGATCCATTGCTTCCTGAACGATGCAGGGGAAGGCATCAAAGAACGGGTTCTGGGCTTCGCGGGCCTGGAAAAAAACGTCAGGATTCTGCGAGGTGCCGCGCAGCACCGGGTGTTCCGGCGACAGGCCGCGCCCGCGCAGGGCGCCAATCGCCTCCTGCGGCAATAATTTATGCAGTGTTTTGTCGTCGACCGTAACAATCTTGGCGACTTCGTGCGAAGTGCGGAAACCGTCGAAGAAATGCAGCACCGGGATGCGGCCAACCAGCGTTGCCGCCGTCGCAATCGCCGCCATGTCGTGCGCTTCCTGCACCGAGTTCGACGAAAGCAGCGCGAAGCCGGTGCCACGCGTCGACATCACATCCGAGTGATCGCCGAAAATCGACAGCGCATGCGTCGCAATGGCGCGCGCCGCGACGTGGAAGACGGTCGGCGTCAGTTCGCCGGCTATCTTGTACATATTGGGGATCATCAACAACAAACCCTGCGACGCCGTGAAGGTCGTCGCCAGCGCCCCGGCCTGCAAGGCGCCATGAACGGTGCCCGCCGCCCCGCCTTCCGATTGCAGCTCGACGACGCGGGGAACGCTGCCCCAGATGTTGGCTTTGCCTTGCGCCGCCCATTCATCAGAGAGTTCGCCCATGCCGGACGAGGGAGTGATCGGATAAATGGCGATCACTTCGGACACGCGGAAGGCCACGTGGGCGACGGCTTCATTGCCGTCGATGGTGAGCATGCTGTTCATTTTTTATTCCTGCCGAGTCAAGCCGCCTGCCCGTAGGCAAGCAACGGACGACAACCAGAAAGACCCTCCTGGACGCCGGTTGCTGCACCGCAACAATGTAATCATACGCTTCTTTGGCAACGGAATATGCAGATTGGCGTAACGAATAGTTACAAAAAATGCTGCATGATATGGCACCGAGTAGCGCCGGTATAATGGCGAGTTTTACCGCATTCGAAAGCACGATCATGGAAGCCGAACAAATTAACAGCATCTCCAACAAGCTCGACGATCTGGCGCAGCGCGCCGCCGAGCTACGGAGGTATCTTTGACTACGATCACAAGCGCGAACGTTTAACCCTCCTCAGCGAGGAAATGGAAGACCCGAAGATTTGGGATGACGCCAAGCGCGCCCAGGAACTCGGGCGTGAGAAAAAAGCGCTGGAAAACATTGTTCTGGTACTCGAAGCAGTCCAGCGTAGCCTCGACGACGGCCGCGAACTTTTCGACATGGGCAAGGAAGATAACGACGAAGACACCCTGCTCTCCGTCGCCGCCGACAACGCCGAACTGGAAGCCAAGGTCGGCGCTCTTGAATTCCGTCGCATGTTCAACAACCCGATGGACCCGAGCCCGTGCTTCCTGGAAATCCAGGCCGGCGCCGGCGGTACTGAAGCCCAAGACTGGGCGTCCATGCTGTTGCGCATGTACTTGAAATTCGGCGAGAAAAAAGGGTTTACCGTGGAAGTCATGGAAGAATCCGAAGGTGAAGTCGCCGGCATCAAAGGCGCCACCATCAAGTTCACCGGCGACTACGCTTACGGCACGCTACGTACCGAAACCGGCATCCACCGTCTGGTGCGCAAGTCGCCGTTTGACTCCAACGCGCGCCGCCATACTTCATTTACCAGCGTCTTCGTTTTCCCGGAAGTCGACGACTCGATTGAAATCAACATCAATCCGTCCGATGTCCGCACCGACACCTACCGCGCCTCCGGTGCCGGCGGCCAGCACATCAACAAGACCGACTCCGCCGTGCGTCTGACCCACGTCCCGACCGGCATCGTCGTCCAGTGCCAGAACGACCGTTCGCAGCACCGCAACCGCGATGAAGCCTGGCAAATGCTGCGTGCCCGTATCTACGAGCACGAGTTGCGCAAGCAGCAGGCCGAGCAGCAGAAGCTGGAAGATGCCAAATCCGACATCGGCTGGGGCCACCAGATCCGTTCCTACGTGCTCGACCAGTCGCGCATCAAGGATTTGCGTACCAATTACGAAGTCGGCAATACGCAAGGGGTGCTTGATGGTGACCTCGACGGCTTCATTGAAGCCAGCCTGAAACAGGGCGTTTAAGCGCGTCGACCATGACTCGTCTCCTGGCCGCGCTGGCTGGCATGCTGCTGATTGTCATGCTGGCAGCCGGGGGACTGTTGATTGCTGCACTCGACAGCAAACCGCTGGTCGAGCGCAGCGAAACTATTTCCCCGATGGCCGTCGCTTCTGCGCGCTGGCTATTAAAGAGCAACGACCCGCGCCGTTTGCAATCCGGCGATGCGCGGCGCGCGGCCATTCCCGCGGCACTGATTGATGAAGGCATCAATTACCTGGCCAGCCGCAACCTGCGCGGTCGCGGTGCTCTGGTGCTGGCTGAAGAGACAGCTGAAATTCGCCTGACGCTGCGCCCACCAATTTTCAATGGCTACATCAACCTGCGCGCCAACCTGCGTGAAGCCTCCGGTGAGCCACACCTTACCTCGGCATCAATCGGCACGCTGCCCCTGCCACCCTGGCTGGTCGAACTCGTGCTGCACAATGCCATCCGCCTTGCCGGATTCGAGCATGAGTGGCAGTTGGCCAAGCGTGCGCTACGTTCGCTTGAGTTCGACCCGTCACGTCAGCGCGTTATTGTCAGCTATGTCTGGGAACCGGCATTACTTGACCGGGCACGCAATATCGCCGTCAGCCCGCAGGACGTTGCCCGCATTCGCAGTGCCCACGAAAACCTTGCCGGATTGCTGGACCACAAGGCGCCGGGTGGCCGCGTGCCTTTGGTCGAGGTCCTGAAGCCCATGCTCGATATTGGCGGCGACGATCAATATGCCAACCGGCGCGCCGCGATCCTCGCGGTGGCGGCTTACCTTTCAGAAAAAAACCTCGCCCATGTCATTCCTGAAGCACAGAACTGGCCGCGTCTGCGCCCGGTGTTGCTCACTTTGCTGGGCCGTGGTGACAGCGCCCAGCATTTTGCGGTTTCAGCCGCCCTCGCCGCCTGGGCTGGCGAACCGATTGCCGACGCGATTGGCGTCTATAAGGAATTGCTCGATGCCCGTCATGGCAGCGGCTTCTCTTTCGCCGACCTGGCCGCTGACCGCGCCGGCACACGCTTTGGCCAACTACTCACGGCTCAGCCCGGCCGTATCGACCGCCTGCTGGCCAGCGAGTTTGCCGATCAGGCACTGGTCCCGATGCTGAATGATCTGCCAGAATCGATCCCTGAGCGCGAATTCCGCCGTCGTTTTGGTGCCCCCGGCTCACCGGGCTATCAGAAAATCAATGACGAAATCGAGCGCCGGCTCAACGATCTGCCTTTGTACCAATAAGCCAAACAAAAAATGATAAAACCCAGCACCGAGAACATCACCCGCCAATTGTTTGGCGCAGTATTTTTAAGCACGCTGCTTGCCGCCTGCGGTGATTCCCCCAAGGATGGCGCCGCCCCGGCAGCAGCCGTCAAGCCGGCACTGACCGTGACGACGATCAAGCCGGAAACGCTGGACTGGCCGCAGACTTTAAAGAGTAGTGGCAATATTGCGGCCTGGCAGGAGGCGGTTATCAGCCCGGAAATCAGCAATTACCGGATCACTGAAGTGAACGCCAACGTCGGCGACCGGGTCAAGAAAGGCCAGGTGCTGGCGCGTATTGCTGCCGACACCGTCGAAAGCGAGTTGGCTGAAACTCGCGCCAGCGTCGCCGAAGCCCAGTCCACGCTGGCCGAAGCGCAGGCCAATCACGAACGCGCCAAACAACTGCGTGAAAAAGGTTTTTACAGCGCACAACAGAACACGCAAACCCAGACCGCTTCCGACACCGCCCTGGCTCGCCTCAATGCGGCCAAGGCCCGACTGCAGACAGCGGAACTGAAACGCTCGAAAGCCACCGTCCTGGCACCCGACGACGGCATCATCTCGGCCCGTGCCGCCACAGTGGGTACGCTGACCCAACCGGGTCAGGAACTGTTTCGCCTGATCCGCGGCGCCCGCCTGGAATGGCGTGCAGAAGTCAGCAGCATTGACCTCGCCCGTTTGAAAGCCGGCCAGGTGGCACAACTGGAGACACCGAACAGCGAGATGATCGAAGGTGTGATCCGCGCCGTAGCGCCGACCGTCGATGCGCAAACGCGCAACGCGCTGGTCTATGTCGACCTGCCGGCCAATGCCGTGCAACAGGTCAGTGCCGGCATGTTTGCCCGTGGTGAATTCCGTCTTGGCACCAAGCAGGCACTCACCCTGCCCCAGTCAGCCGTGCTGCAACGCGAAGGTTTCTCCTATGTTTTCCGGGTTGAGCAGAACAAAGTTACACAGGCCAAGATAGTCACCGGACGCCGTAACGGCGAGCGCATCGAAATCAGCGGCCTCGATGCCGGGGCGCAGGTTGTCGCCAGCGGTGCCGCCTTTCTGGCGGATGGCGATACAGTTCGCGTAGTCAGCGGCGAAAAGCAGCCATGAACGTTTCTGCGTGGTCCATCCGCAACCCGATTCCGGCAGTCCTGCTCTTCGTCATGCTCTCCCTGCTCGGCCTGATGGCCTTCAAGGGCATGAAGATTCAGCAATTCCCGGACATCGACCTGCCTACTGTCACCATTACCGCCACGCTGCCCGGCGCCGCCCCGGCGCAGATGGAAACCGAAGTCGCCCGCAAGCTGGAGAACTCAGTCGCCACGCTGCAGGGCATCAAGCATATTTACACCAAGGTGCAGGACGGCACTGCCATCGTCACTATCGAGTTCCGTCTTGAAAAACCAACGCAGGAAGCGGTAGACGATGTGCGCGATGCGGTGTCGCGTATCCGCGCCGACCTGCCGGGAGAGCTCAAGGACCCGGTGATCTCCAAAGCCAACCTGGCTGGTGCACCGATTCTCACCTATACCGTTGCCTCCAGCCGGATGGATGACGAAGCATTGTCGTGGTTTGTTGACAACACCGTCACCAAATCCCTGCTCAGCGTGCGCGGCGTTGGCGCCGTATCGCGCGTTGGCGGTGTGACACGCGAAATTCGCATTGAACTTGATCCCGCCCGCCTGCTGGCCTTGCGCGCGACGGCCGCCGATGTCTCGCGCCAGTTGCGCCAGATTCAACAGGAAGCCTCGGGTGGCCGCACCGATGTCGGTGGTATCGAGCAATCAGTACGCACCATCGCCACCGTGCAATCGGCTGAGGATCTCGGCGCCATCGAAATTTCTCTCGCCGATGGTCGTCGCCTGCGCCTTAGCGAACTGGCCACCGTCAGCGATACCGTAACCGAACAACGCAGTGCCGCATTACTCGACGGCAAGCCGGTGGTCGGCTTCGAAATCGTTCGCGCGCGTGGTGCGGGCGAAGTCGATGTGACCAACGGCGTGCGGGCGACGCTGGAAAAACTGAAGGCCGACAACCCGGATATCACCATTACCGAAGCCTTCAATTTTGTCGATCCGATCATCGAGAATTTCGAGGGATCGATGGCACTGCTGATCGAAGGCGCCGTACTCGCCGTGATCGTTGTCTGGCTCTTCCTGCGCGACTGGCGGGCGACCATTGTCTCGGCCACGGCCTTGCCACTGTCAATCATTCCGGCCTTTGCCGTCATGTCCTACATGGGCTTTACCCTCAACGTCGTCTCGTCGCTGGCCCTCTCGCTGGTTGTCGGTATCCTGGTCGATGACGCAATTGTTGAAATCGAAAACATCATGCGCCACCTGCGCATGGGCAAGACCCCCTTTGAAGCTGCAATGGAAGCTGCCGACGAAATCGGTCTGGCAGTGATCGCCACCACCTTCACGCTGATCGCCGTCTTCCTGCCGACCGCCTTCATGAGCGGTGTACCGGGAAAATTCTTCGTCCAGTTCGGGTGGACCGCAGCAATTGCCGTATTTTTCTCGCTGGTTGTCGCCCGCGTGCTGACACCGATGATGGCCGCCTACCTCCTCAAGCCGCCCAAATCTGAATATCACGAACCACGCTGGCTGGAGGTTTACGCCGGTTGGGCGGCCTGGTGTCTGAAGCACCGGATCAAGACGACGCTAGCCGCCATGGTCTTCTTCTTTGGCTCGTTTGCCTTGGTGCCGCTGCTGCCAACTGGCTTCATCCCACCCGATGATCTTTCGCAAACCCAGGTTTATATCTCGCTGCAGCCAGGCAGCAGCTTCAAGGAAACTTTCGCCGCCGCCGAAGAGGCGCGGCGTATCGTTGAGAAAAATCCCAACGTCAAGATGGTGTACACCGCCATCGGTGGCGGTGCCGCCGGCAGCGACCCCTTTGCTCCACGGGGTGCCGCCGAGGTACGCAAGGCAACGCTGACCATCAACATGACGCCGCGCGATGAACGTGGCGGCGTCAAGAAACAGACGGTGGAGCGCGAGTTGCGCGATGCACTGGCGATTTTGCCGGGCGTCCAGGTCAAGGTCGGCTTCGGCGGCTCCAGCGAAAAATACGTGCTGGTCCTGGCCAGCGAAAACGGCCCGCTACTCGCCGAGCATGCCCGCACGGTCGAGCAGGAATTGCGCTCGATTCCCGGCATTGGCGCGGTCACCTCAACCGCCAGTCTGGTGCGCCCCGAGTTGGTGGTCCGCCCCGACTTTTCACGCACTGCCGACCTGGGCGTCACCTCGGCCGCGATTGCCGAGGTGCTGCGCATCGCCACCGCCGGCGATTACGACCAGAGCATCGCCAAGCTTAACCTGGCCCAGCGTCAGATCCCCATTGTTGTCAAACTGCCACCCGAAGCTCGTCAGGACTTGAGCCTGCTGGAGCGGTTGACCGTACCCGGCAAACATGGCCCGGTGATGATCGGCAATGTCGCCACCCTGAGCATCACTGGTGGTCCTGCCGAAATCGACCGCTACGACCGCCTGCGCAATATCAACTTCGAGATTGAACTCAACCAGCAACCACTCGGTGAAGTCGAAAAACTGGCCTTGGCCCTGCCCAGCCTGAGCAAACTACCGCCCGGCATTCTGCAAACCACGGTGGGCGATGCCGAAGCCATGGGCGAACTATTCGCCAGTTTTGGTCTGGCGATGTTGACCGGCATCCTGTGCATCTACATTGTGCTGGTCCTGCTCTTCAAGGATTTCGTGCAGCCGCTAACCATCTTGGCAGCGTTGGTGCTCTCGGTGCCCGGTGCCTTCCTGGCGCTCTACATCACGCATACGGCACTCTCCATGCCATCGATGATCGGCCTCATCATGCTGATGGGCATCGCCACCAAGAACTCCATCCTGCTCATCGACTATGTCATCCTTGCCCGTCGCGGCATCGACGGCAACCCCGGCCTTGATCGCTGGCACGCCCTGCTCGACGCCTGCCGCAAGCGCGCCCGACCCATCGTCATGACCACCATCGCGATGGGTGCCGGCATGATGCCGATTGCCATTGGCCTCGGCACCGACCCCAGCTTCCGCGCCCCGATGGCTATCGTCGTCATTGGCGGGCTAATCACTTCAACCTTTCTCAGCCTGCTGGTGATCCCCGTCGTTTTCACTTTCGTCGATGACACCATTCAGTGGATAAAGAAACACCTGCCCAAGGTACACGTGTGATGGACAATCTTTTTGCCAATCTGCCACGGTCAACACTCGAAAATGAGCATTTTTTTGAACTGCTCAAGCGACCCGGATTGCGCATTGAACGCATCGTCTCAACCGGCCAGAGCAGCCCACCTGATTTCTGGTACGACCAGCCCACCGGTGAATGGGTATTGCTTCTGCAAGGCGAAGCCCGGCTGCGCTTTGCCGACGAAGCAGAAAGCCGTCACCTGAAGGCTGGAGATTATCTGGATATTGCGGCGCATCGGCGACATCGGGTCGACTGGACCAGCGCTGATGAAACAACAGTTTGGCTGGCAGTTCACTATTCAGGCTGATCCGGTATGGAACACCTTGCCCCGAGTTTGACGCTCGCCAACCAGCAGCGTGACTTTGTCGAATGGCGCAAGGGGCGCTCCAGTTTTGCCATTTGGGCGCTAGCCCTCGACTTCCCAGCCTTGATTGCGGCAAGCCAGAGTTATCGCAGTCATATGGCGGCTTACTTTCTTGCTGACTACGTCCGTCAGCCGCACATCACCCTCCATATAAGCGGATTCCCAAGCAAGGAAATGTGCTTCGCCGACGATTTCCCGCCTGACGAATTTGAGCGCCAGGTTGAACGCCTGCAAGCACTGGAACTATCGCCCTTTACCCTCGAAATCGGCAGCCCCAGCAGCTTTTCATCGGCTGCCTATTTTTCGGTTCATGACGCTACGGGAAAGCTAGAGAAAATCCGCCAGGCATTGGGTTCCAGAGCAGATGATGCATACCCCTACATCCCGCACGTCACCTTTGGCCTTTACCGTCAGCAGTTCCCGATGACGGAAGTTATGGATCAATTGAATGCCGGGCCGCCTTGGCAACCAATTAGCGTAGAGATCGGAAAAGTGTCGCTGATGACCTACCAGGCGGCGGTCATTGGCGGCTTGCTAAGCAGCCAATACGAATTCAAACTGAATTCAGCCCCCAGGACTCAGCACCTCAATGCCAGCAAACTTGTCCGTTGTTTTGAATGAAGTACAGAAAAGATACCGGTCAAACAGATGGCTGCGCCCCGTGAACTGAAAGCCAGCGTAGCAGCGCCTTGTTCAGTGCATCGGGATCAATCGGTTTACTCAAAAAATCATTCATCCCGGCATCGAAACAGCGCCGCCGATCGTCAGTGGAGGCATTCGCTGTCATGGCGATGACCGGCACCTGGCCACGCTCTGGTAATTTGCGGATAGCCCGAGTCGCCTGCAAACCATCCATAAGGGGCATCTGCATATCCATCAGAATCAGCGCGTAGTCATTCTCGCGCGCCAGATCAAGGGCCGCCTGACCATCCTCGGCGATATCCAGATCGAAGCAGAAATCATCCAGAAATTCCAGCGCCACCTCGCGATTGATATAGTCATCCTCGACCAACAGAATGCGGTAGCCCTTGTAATCCTGACGAAGAATTCGCGCCGCGCCGGGTAGCCCGGAATCCTGCTCAATCTGCTCAACAGCGCCCGATGCACGCATCAGATTGACGGTAAACCAGAAAGTGCTGCCTTGCCCCAAAACGCTGTGCACCCCGGCCTCACCGCCCATCAGCGAAGCCAGTTCACGGGTAATGGCCAACCCGAGCCCGGTTCCCCCGAATTTTCGCGTCGTCGAGCTATCAGCTTGCTGAAACGCGTCAAAAATACTTCCTATGCAGGCTTCCGCTATCCCTATTCCCAGATCAAGCACCTCAAAACATACCATAGCGCTATCTTCTGCCTCACCCACAAGGCGAGTCCGCAGGGTAATTGTTCCATGCTCAGTAAATTTAACCGCGTTGGAGACATAGTTGAGCAGCGCCTGGGTCAATCGGGTTGGATCGCCCAGGAGTTTGGAGGGCAAGATATCTCCCTCAATTTTTATCTGCAGACCCTTGGCGCAAGCACGTTCGTGCACCATCGAGACAACATTGCTGGTGATCGCCCCAATCGAAAGCGGGATCGACTCCAAGTCCATTCTGCCGGCCTCGATCTTCGAAAAATCGAGTACATCATTAATGATTCCCAGCAAATGCTTACCGGCACTCTCGATACGTTCGACCCGGATAATCTGCTCTGGCGCAAGTTCATGCCGTTTCATCATGTACGCCATGCCAATGATGGCATTCATCGGTGTACGAATCTCGTGACTCATGTTGGCAAGAAACTCTGCCTTCATGCGCCCCACCCGCTCAGCCTCTTCCTTGGCCCGCGTCAGAGTCGCCGCCAACTCAATCTCCTGGCTGATATTTCGGACAAGCAAGGCAAACTGCCGCCAGCCATCAGCCATCTCTACTTCGAGGGATGAAAGCTCAATCGATAACTCCGTACCTGCGCAACAATGCGCGGCCAGCCTGTGCTTGGCCAACAACACGCCCGCATTCAGCGACTGGAGAATTTCATCAGCCGCATCTCCAAGCAAGGAATTCAGGCGTTTGCCGAGAAACTGAACTTCTGTGGCAGCAAACATGGCCAGGGCATTGCTATCCATCGCTCGCAGCAGGCCCTCTTCATCGACGGTAATCACCCCGAGTGAACTCGCCTCCAGCAGGTGGCGATTGCGCTCTGTAGCACGCTTTCGGCTCAGCAGATTCTGCAAGCGCGCTCTCAATTCAACCGGAATGACAGGCTTCAGGACGTAATCATCGATACCAAGATGAAACAGTTCAATACGGCGTGCGGGGACATCAAAAGCTGTGACGGCAAGCACCGGCACGCCCCCCTTGGGTAGGGCTTGACGCCGTATACGGTTGATTAGACGCGTGCCTGACATGTGCCCACCAAGCACGATGTCACTTAAAACCAGGTCGTAGTCATGTTCCAGAAAAGCCAGCCAGGCGTCGTCGGCATTTGAAAAGGTATCGACTGAAATACCCCATTCACGCAACTGGGCTTCCATCAGTTCGCGCTGCTCTCGCGCATCCTCGATGTAGAGGACTCGGCAGCCTATGGGCTGATTCATTTCGAAGAAATGCCGAATGAAGGTCACCAACTCTTCGACATCCTGCTTCCTGAACAGCTCGGTTACGCCGGCTTGGCTGGCTTGCTCGGAAAGTTCGGCAGAGGGACTGGCAGTCAGCAGCACGATGGGCTCAAAAGACACCCGCCCGGATTTGCGCAGCATCCGGGCCAACTCAACACCACTACCATCGGATAATTGCCAGCTCAGTACGAAAAAATCGAACTGCTGGCTGGCTAACGCGGCCATTGCTGTCTCCTGAGTCGGCACCAGTACCAACTGAATGCCACGGCAACAACTGAAACTTTGTTGCAGGATGTCCCGATTCAAAGGCGTGTTGTCGACCAGCAGGATATTCACGCAACCCCCAATTTACATTTTTTCACAATCTTAGCATGCGTGAAAAACCCTCCGGGGGGAGAGGTTAAGGCTATTTCCTGATCGGCTGATTGCGCCCCGAAAATTCATCGCTCAAACGCAGTACCGCATCGCTGAACGAACCGTTGGGATTCTTGTTGCAGTAACGGTTGATGTTCAGTTCTATCGTCCCGCTAGAAATAGTCGACACCTGCTGACTTTGCGCCGCATAGTTGTGCCCGGTCAAAACACCACGCGCCCAGACTACGTAAATCTTGCGCTGATCCTGATCGTCTTTTGACCTATTCCAGGCCGCGCAACTCATGTCGTCAAAGCCAAGGACATTAAGTCCTGCCGCCCCGGTTGCTCCCGCAGTAAAGGTAAAAAGAAGTACAAGAATGACCGATGAAGCTTTTTTGAAACGCATTGAGTGTTCTCTTATTTCCATACGAATAGTGGCCAGGTGGCCTTCGTCATGATTATCCCACTTGTACCGGGCAACGGATAACTACCGTTAAATAGTCGACCGGCCTTGTCCCACAAGGGTGAAATCGGCGAAAATTCAGGGCTATACGCTTTAACAGGCGACCCATTCGTTTCCAAGGAACTCTCATGTCCAACGCCGAACAGCAAACCCCGGTCCAGCAAGACGAAAACCAGCTTATTGCAGAGCGTCGTGCCAAGCTCGCCGAGTGGCGCAAAACCGGGAAAGCTTTCCCCAACGATTTCCAGCGTGAAAACACCGCAGCCAAGTTGCTTGAAATCTACGGCGAAAAGACCAGCGAAGAACTGGAAGCGATGCCGGTTGAAGTCAAGGTTGCTGGTCGCATGATGCTCAAGCGCGTCATGGGCAAGGCCTCGTTTGCTACGGTGCAGGATCTCTCCGGCCGCATTCAACTTTACGTGGCCCGCGACCGCGTCGGTGAAGATGTTTACAGCGATTTCAAACATTGGGACTTGGGCGACATCATTGGCGTCGTCGGTACGCTGATGCGTACCAAAACTGGCGAACTAAGTATCCAAGCCACTGAAATCCGCTTGCTGACCAAGTCGCTACGCCCGTTGCCGGACAAGTTCCACGGCCTCGCCGATCAGGAAATGAAGTATCGCCAGCGTTACGTTGACCTGATTATGAACGAGGAAACCCGCTTCACCTTCCTCGCCCGCAGCCGTATCGTTGCCTCGATCCGCAATTACATGAACGGGCACGGCTTTTTGGAGGTTGAAACGCCGATGATGCACCCGATTCCCGGCGGTGCCGCAGCCAAACCTTTCGTCACGCATCACAACGCGCTCGACATGCAGCAGTTTCTGCGCATCGCGCCTGAGTTGTACCTCAAGCGCCTGGTGGTGGGTGGTTTCGAGAAGGTGTTCGAAATCAACCGCAACTTCCGCAACGAAGGCCTCAGCCCGCGCCACAACCCCGAATTCACCATGATGGAGTTCTATGAGGCGTATGCGAACTACAACACGCTGATGGACTTCACCGAAGGCCTGCTGCGCCACGCTGCGCGTGAAGCGCTGGACAAGGAAGTCTTCATCTATCAGGGGCGCGAACTCGACCTCTCCAAGCCTTTCCATCGCCTGACCATCTGCCAGGCCATACAGCGCGAACAACCCGGCTTCACCGACGAGCAGTTGGCCGATGCCGAATTCCTCAAGACCAAGATCAATGCCTTTGGTGAGAAGGTCAAGCCGGGCGGCCTCGGCAGCCTGCAACTGCAACTGTTCGAAGCCTGTGCCGA
>ERZ724516.1576-NODE-1576-length-13194-cov-3.507877_pt1 | contig 13194 bp, 17 predicted proteins | sample MGYA00376049_ERZ724516 | MGnify/ENA primary metagenome ERZ724516 (study PRJEB28724, sample SAMN07190886) | activated sludge metagenome | isolation source: activated sludge of sewage treatment plant in Hong Hong | place: USA: Christiansburg, Virginia | collected... | reverse complement strand
GGAAGGTGTGCACCCGGTGCAGCGGGGATGTGCACGCGCGGATCAGGTGGTTGCGGCGGATGCGGGATCTGCCCCGGCATCCAGGAAATAGGGAACCACTTCGCCCTTGATCTTTACCGTCATCGGGCGGCCGCGCCGGTCCAAAGCCTTTCCGGCGGCAACGCGGATCCATCCTTCGGAAATGGAATATTCCTCCACATCGGTGCGCACCCTGTCCTTGAAACGGATACCTATGCCGCGCTTGAGCACTTCGAGATCGAAATGCGGACTGCGCGGATTGGTCGACAGGTGATCCGGCGGAGTATCGGTGGCCCCGGGCGATTGCGGTTCGGAAGTTTCAGTCATCATCCGCGCCTAGCCCGACTATGGCCGATTTTCAATCCCACTCTCGCGTTGAGCAAAAATGGGCGGGGCTAATGCCAAAGTTAAGAGTGAGGGGGGAAGGTGCCGCGCTTCGTTCGCCATCTACCAGCAGATCAATATCGCCATCTTCGCTGTGGAGAGTGAACTCGTTTGCCCGAGCAATCTCTTGTGTCGGTCCGCCCAGAAAATCCCTGCTCAACCATGCGATGCCATGACGAGCAAGATCGCCGAGAGAATCCGCGCTAATCGCATGAGCCGTCAATGTCGTTTCGGCGGCATCGATAAACAGGGCAGCATACGCCTCCTCCATACCCTCAATGCGCAACGGCGAGACATCTCGACGACCTCCCAGCAAGTCCGGTATAATTTCGACAAGTTCCACGACTTCACCGCGCCGCAAATGTTCGCGCACATCTCCCCAGATCGTCGTCGACCCGGCTATGACACCTACCATGGAGCGGAGTGACGGTCCCTCGATGCAGGGCAATTGAACCACCGTTGGATCCGACGATCCGAACGTTTTTGCCAGGATGTCGTCGATAGTCGCATCGCCATGTAGCTTGCGCGAGATAAGGTTCATGGTGCCGCCGGGGAGCACCAGAAAACGGGCGTCCGTGATTGCTCCATAAACATCAATCGCCGCCACAACCGTGCCATCTCCACCGAGGCACATTATGAACTCCGGCCTATCGCGATGCCACTCACCTGCATCGGGCAAAACGCCGTCGGAAAGGTCAATATGACGGGAAACGTCACGACCGTGAACCGATAGCTGCGATATGAGCGCAGTAATCTTCGCGTCATCAACACCGCCGCTGGTTTGATTTGAGATAATCCACACGGTTCTGGTGAACTTGGCCATGCACCCAAAACACGCAGTGTCGAAAAAAGTGCCGTGCGGCTTTCCTGCTTCTTGGCTATGCAGCGATCATGCCCGCCACATTGTCTTCGTTCAATCCGATATATTTTGTTCTCCTTGCCGGGAGCAGACCCGGTATCGATCCACTCGCACAGGCTGCGGGCGTTCCAACCAAGGCGTTGGTGCCTGTCGCGGGCCGACCTATGCTCGACCGGGTCGCCCGAACGCTGGTCGAATATGGCGCCGTGGCAGGGGTCGTTATCCTTTCGCAGCAGGGAGAGGCGGGATTAGCCATTGACCCGCAAACGCGCTGGCTCGCCGACCATCCCAAAATACGGTTTGTCGAGAGCGGACAGGGGATCAGCCAGTCATTGCTCGACCTGATCGATGGCGGGCAGATAACATTGCCCGCGATCGTGACGACAGCGGACAACGTGCTGATGGATGGACGGGTGATTGACGCGTTCCTCGCGCGGCTGGACAGGCGCGCTGATGTCGCCGTGGCGATGGTCGAGCGGCGCACGCTCATGGCCGCCTATCCGCAATCACGGCGAACATGGCTCAAATTTCGCGGTGGTTGGTGGTCGGGCGCTAATCTGTTCTGGCTGGGTTCGGAGCGCGCCCGCGGGGCGCTGGCGCTGTGGCGGACGGTGGAGCAGGACCGCAAGAAGGGATGGAAAATTCTCTCGGTGTTCGGTCCGGCTCTGTTGCTGGGTGCCGGGTTGAGGCTGTTGACCATCCACGCCGCGATCTCTCGGGCTGGCAAACGGCTCGGCCTTGCCGCGCAGATCGTGCCGCTTCCCATCGCCGAAGCCTGCATCGATGCCGACAAGCCGGAAGACATTGTTCTGATCGAACGAATTTTGGCGGAACGTGAAATTTAGGCGCGTTGCGCGCCTTCCGTCCCACTCAGGTTTACACCTGCCGTCAGTGCCAGTTTAAGCACATCGGACAGGGTCCGCACGCCCAGTTTTTCCATAAGATGTGCGCGATAGATTTCGATTGTGCGGGGGCTGATGTGCAGTTCGAGCGCGATCATCTTGTTCGACTTTCCCGCAACGAGACCGGCAAGCACCTCATGCTCGCGCATCGAGAGCCGTGCGATCTGGTCCCGCGCGCGCAAGGCCGCTGCATTCGCCGCCTGAAGTTGGCGCACCTGAAGCAGGGCTTCGTCAATAGCTGTCCACAGGCATTGAGGAGTGACGGGGAGTAGCAGATAATCGCTCGCGCCGGCCTTCATTGCCCGGATCGCCGAATGAACCCCGGTATCATTGGTCAGCACGATGCAGGCAAAACGCCGGTCGAGGCGCAGGACGGAAAGAATATCCTGCGTGTGCTCGTCAAAGCGCTGGATGGAGAGCAATACACATCCATCGTCGAGTTCCGCGCGCTGCCCCAGAAACTGTTGCCCGTCCCGATAAGTCTTCACAGCAGCGTCCGCACGACTGCTCAACCGCTGATGCAGATCGAACCGGCGCTCGTCGTCGCGGTCAATAATGTGAATATGGGAGAGTCCTGCCCCGGACAGCATCCGGCGATCAATCGAGCTGGTTTCGGTTCGGCCAGATTGCACCGGCACGAACTTGTGCGTGGTAGTATTGGCGCGGATTTGTTCGGCGAAAAGCGGTGGTATGTGGGGGGTGCCGTGGATCGCCCGCGACTGTGATATTGATGCGGCTGTAGCAGGGTGTATGGACATACCGTTCCCCTCGTTTTCCATATAATAATAAAAAAACAAAGTAAAAATTATATTTTTTCATTCATATATGATTATAAAAACAATATAAATGCGCATATAAATTGATGTATGTTTGTAATATCCAATTTAATTCGTGTTCAATATATATTTTATCCGATTTGGATGTAAAATTATTGGGGAAAACTGATTTCAGAAGAATTTTTGGCGGACAAAAACTAATTCACTGAAATTTATATCTTTCCTGTCGTTTGCCCAAAAGATCACCCGCCTGAAAGTCCATCCATTATCATCCTGTTTACCTCGATCAGGTCGTCCAGATCGGCCTGACCAGCCATGACTTCACTGCTGTGGCGGTCGACCCACAGCGAGAGCGAGATGACGCCGGCGCGTAGCGGCATAGGCAGGCCGTTGGTGCCCTCGGCGCACATCGCGCCAAATGTGTTCCATACTTCCCGGTTCCAGTGCAGCACATGGGCCAGATCAACCCCGCGCAGCTTGCGGTGGCGGGCGTCGATCAATGCGCCGGTGACCTGATTCATCAGGCGGCGTTCGGTTGCCCGCGGGTTTTCCGAGAAGTTGCGCGCGCGCTGATAGGCTGAAACGCTCATCGTCATCCTCTGCTGGGGGGGTGCGGTCCTTACCCCGATCCTTCATGGCTATAATAGGATGAGCGAAGTGTGCCGGGCGTAATTGCATCATATGCATAGTAAATGCGTCACCATTCCGAACGTGATCCAGCATTCCATCCTATAAGTGGCAAGAGAAGATCAACCATATTTCAGGGACGGTTTGCCACCATGCTCAACGGCGTCGGTTTCATCATCATCATGATCTGCGTGTTCGGCAGTTATGTGATGGCAGGCGGCAAGATGGAGGTCATTCTCCACGCTCTGCCGCACGAGTTGATGGCAATTGGCGGTGCTTCGATCGGCGCGTTCATTGTCGGAAACTCGATGGGTACGGTCAAGCTGGCGGGCAAGGGGCTGGGGCGCGCGTTCAAGGGCGCACGGTGGAAAGGGGACGATTATCGCGACCTTCTGACCCTGTTATTCCAGCTTCTGACCCTGTTCCGCAAGGATGGTGCGACCGCGCTCGAACCGCATCTCGATGATCCGCATGAAAGCAGCCTGTTCAGCCAGTATCCCCGGGTGCTCGCGGATCACCACCTTGTCGAGTTCATCTGCGACTATCTGCGGATGATGACGGTCAATTTTGAAGACCCGAACCAGATGTCCGAAGCGATGGAGGGCGATATCGACCGCCATCATCATGAGGAGCAGGAGCCGCAACATGCGTTGCAGACCATGGCCGACGGCCTCCCCGCCATCGGCATCGTCGCTGCTGTGCTCGGGGTTATCAAGACGATGGGATCGATCGACCAGCCGGTCGAGATACTGGGCGGCATGATCGGTGGCGCGCTGGTCGGCACATTCATGGGCGTGTTGTTGTCTTACTGCTTTGTCGGACCGCTTGCTTCCAAGCTCGGCCAGATAATCGAGGCCGACGCCAAACCTTATAATCTCGCGAAAACGGCGATCATCGGTTACGCGCAGAACCTGCCCACGCAAGTCGCGATCGAAATCGCCCGGCGCATGACGCCCTCGGCTTATGCCCCGACATTCCAGCAACTTGAAACCGCACTTGATGAGGCGAAAAATGGACTTAGCGCAAAGCCTGCTTGACGGCATGGACACCGGCGGACCCATTATCCTGCCCGCCAATCTTTCCACGGTCATGGCAGAGGATCTGCGGGTGCGGCTGGTGTTCGCCGCTGACCATGACGAGGCGATCATCCTCGATGCCGCAGCGACTGAAAGCGTCGGTCAGGCATGCCTGCAATTATTGATCGCGGCAAAACGTGAGGCGGAGCGGCTCGAACTGCCCTTTGCCCTGGAAAATATAAGCGACGCATTGGCCGCGCGGCTTACTTCCCTGGGGATGGCCGATGCGCTGGGCCTGCAGGGGAACAGCGACTTGCAAACAGAGGAACAGGCATGACCAGCAAGCTCATTCTGACGGTTGATGACAGCGCCAGCATGCGGATGCTGCTCAAGGTATCCTTGACAGCGCAAGGCTACCGGATCGAGGGCGCGGATGATGGCCAGCATGGTCTCACCCGGATGCAGGAGCTGAACCCGGACCTGCTCATCACCGACATCAACATGCCGCACATGGATGGGTTTGAATTGATTGAGGCGGTGCGCGGGCTGTCGCAATTTCGCGGCACGCCCATCCTCGTACTGTCCACCGAATTTTCCGAAGAAAAGAAGGCGCGGGCGCGCGGAGCCGGTGCGACGGGGTGGATCACCAAGCCTTTCGACGCCGAAAAACTTGGCGCCGCGATCAGGAGGGTATGCCCATGAGCGGCGATATGGATGAAATTCAGGCCATTTTCTTCGAGGAATGTGTCGAGGGGTTGGCGACGGCCGAAGCGGGACTGTCTGCTATGGTCGCGGGCAATGCTTCCGGTGATGTCATCGCGGGTGTTTTTCGCGCTGTGCATTCCATCAAGGGTGGCGCGGGTGCGTTCGGGCATGAGGCGCTGCTGCATTTCAGCCATGCGTTCGAAAATGTACTGGACAAGGTTCGGGCAGGGGACATCCCGGCAACCATAGCGATTTGTGAGCAGCTGCTTGGCGCCTTCGATATATTGTCTGACCATGTCGGCGCGGCGATGGGCAAGAATGATGTGCCGGTCGATGGCCCGGTCAAGGCGGTGCTCGAAAACCTGCTTGCCGGAGGCAGCAGCGATGCGGAACCCGCAGCGCCGGTTGCAGCTCCGGCTCCACCGTCCGCACCGCCTGCCAGTGATGCGGACGAGTTTGGCTTTACGCCGGTCGCGATCGATATCGAAGCGCTTGAGGATCTGACCGGGACAGGTTTTGTGGACGAGGATAGCGACGGCAACTGGAAGGTCAGCTTTGCCCCCTCGCGTGCGGCGATGGCCAATGGTGCAGAACCGCTACTGGTTGTGCGTGAGCTTGAGGAGATGGGCGGAGTTGTCACTGGTGCCGATCTCGACGGATTGCCGCCGTTGCGCGATCTTGACCCCGAACAGGCCTATATAGGCTGGACATTGACCCTGCCCGCCAATGTCGACAAGGCAGAGCTGGACGAATGTTTCGACTTCGTTGCACCTGACAGCCGCATCGAATATGCACGGGAGTCCGCCTGTGATGTAGCACGGGCAGAACCTGTCGCTGCGCCGTCTGCGGTGATCGACGCGGCCTCCGTGGACCATCATCCAACCGGCGGTAGCGACATCGCAGCCCCCACATCCACCGCTCCGGCCGTTAATGTTGACACCCGTCTGGCCGACAGCGCCGCGCAGACGATCCGCATAGATGTGATCCGCCTCGACATGCTGCTTAATCTGGTGGGTGAACTGGTGATCCGCAATTCGATCCTGACCGACCGGCTCGATCCTGAGCAGCAGGAGCGCGTCGAACTGCCCCAGCTCGGCCGCCTTACGCGCGAGATACAGGACAATGTCATGTCGCTGCGCGCTCAGCCGATCCGGCAGGCGTTCAGCCGTGTGCCGCGTATCGTGCGGGAATTGTGCGCCGCGACCGCCAAGCAGGTCAATCTGGTGGTGCAGGGCGAAGCGACCGAGGTCGACAAGAGCGTGATCGAGAAAATCGGCGAGCCGCTCACCCACATGATCCGCAATGCTATCGACCATGGCCTCGAAACACCAGAGGAGCGCGCTGCGGCGGGCAAAAATCCGTTGGGAACCGTACGTCTGTCGGCCGAACAAAAGGGCGCACGCATCTTCATTCAGGTCAGCGACGACGGACGCGGCATCGACCGTGCGCGGGTGCGGCAAAAGGCGATCGACAAGGATATCATCGCCGCCGACGCCATATTGTCCGACGAGGAAATCGACCAGCTCATCTGCGCGCCCGGCTTTTCAACGGCGGAAACCATTTCCAATATTTCGGGTCGCGGCGTCGGCATGGATGTCGTGCGGACCAATGTCGAGGCGCTGGGCGGGCGTATCGAGATCGCGTCCAATCCGGGTCAGGGAACGAGCTTCACCATGGTGTTGCCACTCACCCTCGCGATTCTCGACGGCATGATCGTGCGGCTGTCGGGCCAGCGATATGTCGTTCCGCTCGCCAATGTGATCGAATCCATCCGGCCTGATCCGGGGCAGGTCAAAGCGCTCTCGCCCAGCGCGGAGGTCATCGACCTGCGTGGCAACTATGTGCCCGTGCGCCGGGTCAGTGACCTGTTCGGACTGCACGCCAATGACCGGCGCACGCCCGAGGAATCGCTCGTCATCATCGTCGAAAGCGAGGTGTCGGGTTGTATCGGCTTGATGGTCGATACGATCGATGACCGACGGGAGCTGGTGGTCAAGAGCCTCGACCAGCATCTCTATCCCATCAATGGTTTGTCGGGCGCAACGATATTGGGCGACGGATCGATCGCCCTCATTCTCGACATTGACGCGCTGGTTTCGACTGTATCGGCCCCCGGCGCCCGCTTCACCCTGAAAGGAATGGCAGCATGACCAGCGAGGAAACCGCACCGCGCGATTTCAAGATCGTCACCTTTTCGCTGGCCGGACAGATGTTCGGCATCGCCATGACCGCGCTCGTCGAGATTCGCGAATGGGAGGAGCCAACCCCGCTTCCGGGTGTGCCCCCTTATGTTCTGGGCGTCACCAATTTGCGCGGCAATGTCGTGCCGGTCGTCGGTCTGGCGCAGCGGCTTGGCTGGAAGCCCAGTGTCACCCATCCGCGCTCCTGCATTCTCGTCGTCAATCTCGATGGCAAGCAGGCCGGCTTTCTGGTCGATGAGATGAATGACATCGTTTCCGTCAATACTGCGGATATACAACCGCCGCCGGACCTCGAAGGTGCGGATACGTCGCTCGTCTATGGCCTTGTCCGCGTGTTTGAACGAAATGCCGACGGCGCCGCCAAGGAAGAAGGCCGGAACGACAATGGCGCGATGGTGTCGTTGATCGACGTGCCCGCGCTGCGCCTTGCCCGTGCTGTGGATGTTGCTGCATGAATGCAATGACGCCCTTTGACGACAACGCCGCAAACGCTGCCGGGGCGTCTCTGGAAACGAGAGATTTTCAGGACATCGCGGCGATATTGATGAGCGAGGCGCGTATCGCGCTGTTGCCGCAAAAGGCGACACTGGTGCGCTCGCGCCTCGCCCGGCGTCTGCGCGACCGGGGGGTGATGAGTTATCGGGCCTATATCGATCTGGTTCGGCGCGATGCTGCGGAACGGCGTATCATGGTCGAGGCGCTGACCACCAACCACACGCATTTCTTTCGTGAAGGGCATCATTTCGACCATCTGCGCGATCATGTCATGCCGCAATTACGCATTGCGCCTCCCCGAAGGCCGATCCGAATCTGGTCTTCGGCCAGCTCTTCGGGCGAGGAAGTCTATTCGATCGCCATGTGCCTGCTGGGCCGCGACAGCCGCGAGGCGCAATGGCTGAGCCGTGCCGATGTGCGCTTGCTCGCGACCGATATTTCCTCGGAAATGGTCGAGGCGACCCGCACCGCCGTTTATAGCGAGCAGGCCGCACAGGCCATTCCCGAACCCTATCGCAAATTGTGGACACGGACCAGCGGCGGCAAGGTCAGTATGGGCGAGGAGGCGCGCAGTCTGGTCAGCGCGCTCGAGTTGAACCTGTTCGACCGCTGGCCGATGCAGCGCCCCTTTGACGTGATATTCTGCCGCAATGTGATGATCTATTTCGATGAAGAGGCCAAGGCCGAGCTGGAAAGTCGTATGATCGCGCAACTCGTTCCGGGCGGACATCTCTATATCGGCCACAGCGAACGGCTCGTCGGACCGGAACGGGACTTCATGATCCCGTGCGGCCAGACGATTTACCGCAAACCGCTTGATGGTGAGGTGCGTGGATGAATGTTCCCATGACGCATTTCTTCAATCGCCCTGTTCGTGTGTTGATCGTCGATGACAGTCCATCGATGCGGGCGGTGCTTGGCAAAATTCTCGGTTCGGATCCCTGTATAGAGGTAGTGGGTGCCGCGCCCGATCCGCATGTCGCCCGCACACTCATCAAACAGCTCAACCCGGATGTTCTGACCCTTGATGTCGAGATGCCGGGAATGAACGGCATCGAGTTTCTCGAAAAGCTGATGCGCTTGCGCCCCATGCCGGTTGTCATGTGTTCGTCGCTGACGGCGCGCGACACCGATATCGCCATCGAAGCCATGCGTCTGGGCGCGGTCGAGTGTATCGCCAAGCCCGCCGGTGGCCCGCAGGCGATGCGCCGCGACGCGCACCTGCTGTGCGATACGGTGAAGGCTGCGGCGCGTTCGACTATCCGCCGGATCGACCATCATATGCGGCATGTCGCACCACAGGGACCGCGACCCGACCCCGACAAGGTCATCGCTATCGGCGCATCGACAGGCGGAGTGGAGGCATTGTTTTCATTGCTCACCAACCTGCCCGCACAAATTCCGCCGACGCTGGTGGTGCAGCACATGCCGGGAGCCTTTACTGCGAACTTTGCCGCGCGGCTCAACAATTTTTGTCCGATGAACGTCGTGCACGCTTCCGATGGGCAACCGATCGAGGCAGGCACGGTCTACATCGCGCCCGGAACCGATACGCATATGGAATTGCGTGGAGGGCGGGGTGGGCGCATTCGCCTGTCAAAGGGCGATCCTGTCTCGGGGCATCGTCCCTCGGTCGATAAGCTGTTTCAAAGCTGCGTCGATTTGCGGGACGCCGCCGTCGGTATCATTATGACCGGCATGGGCAGTGATGGCGCAGAGGGGCTGGCCGCCATGCGCAAGGCCGGTGCCACGACGCTGGGTCAGGATGAAGCGAGCTGCGTCATCTATGGCATGCCCAAAGCCGCGAAGGTTCGTGGCGCTGTCACGCAGGAACATAGTCTTTCCGCACTGCCCAAAGCCATATTGCGGGCATGCGGCGCGCTTCAGGGGGTAAACTGATATGCCGGCCGCTTCTGCGATCAAGGTCATGGTCGTCGATGACCAGACAAGCATGCGGGCGATGATCCGCCGTACGCTACAGGATCTCGGCTTTCGTGACGTGCGCGACAAGGCGAGCGCGCTGGAGGCGCTGCCCGCAGTGCAGAACGACCGGGTCCACCTCATCATCTCCGATTACAATATGCCCGACATGGACGGCCTGCAATTTCTGGAAAAGGTGCGCGCCGACCCGGTGATCGGCAAAACGGTGTTCATCATGCTCACCGGATCGTCAGAGAAATCGGTGGTGCAGAAAGCCGCCGAGCTGGGCGTCAACAACTATGTCGTCAAACCCTTTGCCCCGGCCGCGCTCAAGGAAAAGATCGAGCGCGTCTTCGGTGAGCTGAGTTGAGCCGGGCGGAAGGGGATATATGCGTCGTCTAGCGATCGTTCAGGGCGAACATGCCGTCGTTGCCGAGCCGGATGTGGTCATCACCACGCTGCTCGGTTCATGCGTCGCCGTGTGTCTGCACGACGCGCAGGCGCGGATCGGCGGCATGAACCATTTCCTGCTGGGTGAGCCCGATCCTGCACATCAGATTCGCGTCGAGGACATGCACCGCTATGGCATTCACGCGATGGAACTGCTCATCAACGGCATGATGCAGAAGGGCGCGGCACGGACCCGCCTGCGCGCTCATGTTTATGGCGGTGCGACCATCATTGCGGCTTTTGGCGGTATCGGCACTGCCAATGGCGACTTTGCGCTGCGCTTCCTCAAGACCGAAAACATTCCCATCGGGCGGTGTGAACTGGGTGGGGTCGGTGCGCGCAAGGTGGAATTCGTGCCGTGGGAGGGCCGGGCGCGCTCTTTTGTCGTCGAGCAGGCTCCCGCCCCCATACAGCGGTCACCCATGCTCGCTGCCGGTGGTGGCGGTGATGTGGAGCTGTTTTAATGAAGTTGCTGGCCTGTTTTTGCCGCTTCAGTTTGTGGAGATGATGACCGATGCCCTTTCACCCGTCCGTCTATCCGCTCTGCACGGCTATCGCCAATGAACTGCATGACATGCGGGATCAGTTGAGCGCACTCGCGGAACGGTTGTGCCTTGATGAGCAGTTTTGCGCCAGGCATATCGCCAGCCTCCAGCTCTTTGACGCCCTGATGCAGCAGTCCGACGAGAGCGCGCTGTTGCTCCAGCGCCTGTCGGACGGAATGAAGTCGCAGGAGGCTATCTCGCTAATCCGCCTCGGTCAGTTGCAGGACCGGCTCAATGATGCGCTTGCCCATATGAACGATCCGGGCGAATGATCGCGTGACCACCAGCAAGAACGCCAACAAGGATGAGCGCCCAATCGTCATCCGCCGGGTAAAAAAGGTGGTCGGCGGCGGCCATCATGGCGGTGCGTGGAAGGTGGCTTACGCCGACTTTGTGACGGCGATGATGGCGTTTTTTATGTTGTTGTGGCTGATTTCCAACCCGGACAAGGAAAAGCTGAAAGGCCTCGCGCAATATTTCACTCCCGGTCCACCGAGCGCGCCGCAGGCGACAGGTTCCACCTCCGGGCCAAGCAATATGCCCGGCATGGGTGGTCATACCCAGCGCAATCAGGCGGACAGTCGCGCGCCCAAGGGAAGTCCGTCAATGACCGCAGCTTCACCCGGCGTGGCGCGTGGCGGCGCGGCGGACGTGCCCAGCGCGGCGCTGCGCGTGATGGCACAGGAGCTGAAACTCGCACTCGATACCGTGCCAGGGGACGCCAGCGCGCCCGCCAATGTTTTTTCCGAACAGGGCCGCGATGAAGTGCGCCTGTCGATAACCGATACGGCGCGGCAATCCATGTTCAGGGGGGCGACGGCCAGCCTCAACGCTTATGGTGTCAACCTCCTGGCCCGGCTGGCGGCGAAACTTGCCCCGGCTAATATTGCGCTCGCCATTGAAGGGCACACCGATGGATCGGGCGGTGACAGCGACGCCAACTGGCGATTGTCGGGCGAACGGGCGCTGGCGGCGCGCAATGCGCTTATCGCCCATGGCGTGCCTGCCGATCGTTTCACGCAAATCGTAGCCATGGCCGCCACCCGTCCGGTCTATCCCGACCAACCGGAACGCCCGGAAAACCGCCGCATCACCATCGTCCTGCTCGCCGAGCGATCGGCGTTGCCACGCGACATGAGCTTCCGGTTCTGAGGCGGTGAAGAAGCTGCTGACCCTGCTCATGGTCCTGCTGCTCGGTCTGGGGGTAGGCGGTGGTGCGGCCTATGGTCTGGCTCTGGTTCTCGGTCCACCGCCCGCGCCCGATGCGCATATCGAACACAAGAAAGTTGAAACGGCGTTCGTACCGACGGGCGCACTTGTGGCGCCGATCGTGACCGGTGATGGCAATTTGTCAGGTTATGCCAGTTTCGAGATGCAGCTTGAGGTAGCGGAAGCGGACGAGGCCGAGGTAACGGCACAGATCCCGCTGCTGCTCCACGCCATCAATATGCGCACCTATCGCACACCGATGGCGGCGGGGAAACAGAAGATATTGCCAGACCTTGATGTGCTGAGCCGCATCGCGATGGAAGCGGCTACCAGCTCGCTTGGCAAGGGCAAGGTGGTGCGCGTCGTGGTAATGAGCGCGCGGCCTATGTGACTTGCTCGCCCTGCGCAATATAGTCTCGCGTGATCGGCAGGGTATGGCGGTCCCGCGCATATTGCAGCTGATAAACAAGCATGCCGCCGCTCTCGAACGCCGCAGTCGCGCCAGCCAGATAGAAGCTCCACAGGCGGAAGAACCGCGCGTCATAAAGCGCCTCGGTCGCCTCCCGGTTTTTCTGCACACGATCATACCAGGCCCGTGTTGTCTTTGCATAATGCAGGCGCAGACTCTCGACATCGGTCACCATCAGGCGGTTCGGCTCGCTGGCCGATACGATCTCGCTGAGCGCGGGGATATAGCCGCCGGGGAAGATATATTTCTGGGTAAAGGCATCGGTGGTGCCGGGGCCGCCCATCCGCCCGATCGTGTGGAGCAGCATCACTCCGTCAGGCGTGAGCAGATTGTGGCAGGTACGGAAAAATTCGCGGTAATTGGGTGTGCCGACATGCTCGAACATGCCGACCGACACGATCCGGTCGAAGCTGCCGGTCATGTCGCGATAATCGGTGAGCGAGAAGCGGACATGATCGGCGACGCCCTCCCGTTTGGCCCGCTCCTGCGCCATGGTGATCTGCTCGACAGACAGGGTGATGCCGGTAACATCGACGCCATAATGGCGGTGCAAGAACCGCACCATCCCGCCCCAGCCGCAGCCGATGTCGAGCACCTTCATGCCCGGTTTGAGTGCCA
>ERZ724516.1574-NODE-1574-length-13236-cov-6.515439_pt1 | contig 13236 bp, 7 predicted proteins | sample MGYA00376049_ERZ724516 | MGnify/ENA primary metagenome ERZ724516 (study PRJEB28724, sample SAMN07190886) | activated sludge metagenome | isolation source: activated sludge of sewage treatment plant in Hong Hong | place: USA: Christiansburg, Virginia | collected... | reverse complement strand
AAGATTGAATGAAAATTTAATAGCCTTAACTCTTATACAAAAAAGAGCATCAAATTTATTTGATGCTCTTTTTTCATGAAAAATTGACTGGGTAACTACTCCAGCATTTACTACTTACTTATAATAAGCTTCTTATGAGCTATTGCTCCATTATTGTTTAATTGAATAACATAAATACCATTTGATAAATTACTAGTTTCAATCGTCATGGTTTTATCTGAATCAATAACTGAACTAGAAATAACTACTTTTCCTGTTACATCCAAAACATATACCAATGTTCCTTCAACCACATTACTTAATGTAATATAAGTAGATGCAGGATTTGGTTGTAAAGTAATATTATTTAATAAAAAGTTTTCATTGATGCCAGTTATTAAAATTGAAGTACAGGTTGATGTTGATGCGCAATTATCTGTAACTACCAATGCATAACTACCGCTTACTGTTGGGGTAAATTGAGCATTAACTGCTCCACTAATTGGCGCATTTCCATTATTACAATCTAACCATTGAAAGGTTGTTCCGCCAACATAGGAATCATTAAAGTTTAATATATTTCCTCCTATGATATTCACAGGTACGTTATACGCCGAAGGTTGGGTTACATTATAAGTTTGAGTTGTAACGCATAATCCAGCACCAGATGAAATTTGAACAGTGTATATTCCAGCTGCTAAACTTGTTGCCGAATAAGTTGTACTTACATTTGGTGTCCAATCATAAACAAAAGAACTTGGATTATTTAAAGTTAAAGAGATTGATCCATTCCCTGAACCATTACAAGTTAAATTTTGAACTGTTTGGCTTAACACGGAAGGCATTGGGATTACTGTAGCAACTAGAGCAACGCGAGGTGCAGATGTACAACCATTAACTGTTCGGTCAACATAATAAGTGGTTGTTGTAGTAAGATTTGGAATAGAGTATACATTACTATTTAAAAAACTTGTTCCACCTGTAGCTGATGTGTACCAATTACAATTGGTGCCTACATAAAACTCAGCAACATAACCTTGACATCCACTGTTTTGCAAACCAATAGTCGATGACAAATTTACGGGTTGAGCTGGAAGTGGTGTAATAGTTATTGTTTTTACTGCACGAGTACTTTCGCAACCATTAGTTATCGCAGATATATAATACGATGTATTACTGGTTAAAGTTGGTGTTGTATAAACAGTACCTGTTGTTAGTGCAGTTGTGCTTGTTGGCGATGCAAACCAAGAAATAGTTCCAGTACCACTTGCCGTTAATGAAGTTGATGTGCCAGAGCAAATAGATATAGATGATGGTCCAGAAAATAAAGGAGGTGTAAGTGAATTTACCGTTACTGTAATGACGGTTGGTAGCGAAGTACAGCCAGCTACCGTATTTGTAATACTATATGTAGCAGTAGTGGTTAAGGAAGGGGTAACTAAAGTAGCTCCTGTTCCGCTTGATGGACCACTCCAATTTAAAGTACCTGTGCCTGTGGCAGTTAATGTAGTTGATTGTCCACTACATATATTTAGATTTTGAGAAGCAGTTGTATTAACCGGAACTGGTAAACTTGCTCCACAATTAATATTAGCCCAAGTATTTTTGTATATGACACCACTTGAAGTTAATAACATAACCGTACCATCTGAAGCTGCTGACACTCTAATCAAATCAGCTGGAGCTGTTGCATCTAAAACCCAGGCTCCACCAAAGCGGAAATATAATTTACCTAAGGCATCAACCGCCAAAACTTTTCCCGCATCTCCAACAGCAATATCAATTGCATTTAATGTTGAATTTGATAAAGCTGTCCAAAGATTAGCACCAACTGTATAAACAATAATGTTGTTTCCGGTTGCGCTCCAATTCATAGCATAAATAGTAGGTCCAGCACCTGCAACAACTTTTTTAGCCGCCGTAGAAGTACTGCCAGGAAGCACGCTCCAAGCACTTCCATTCCATTGATAAATATTATTAACTGTATTACCACCAGTAGATCCAATATAATAATTTTGATTTAATACCGAAATATTATTGTTTATTACACCATTAAATGTATTGAACGCATTTGCAACAGCTGGTATAGCATTAAACTTTATTAAATTTGAACTTGCAGTAAAATTTAGATTACTTTTTCCTAAAAGAGTTCCATCTGCTGCTAAAGCTACTCCGTTTAAGTTGTACCCAGCCCCTGTCATTTGCACATAAGCACTAGTTCCAAAATTATATTTAAAAATTGCTGAGCCGCCAATACATGCAAACTCAGTTGCTGAACCACATGAAATTTCTGATGCTGCACCAGGAAAAACGGTCCATTGTGCCATTGCTCCCAATTGAGCAATCATAGTGATTGTAAAGAGTAATAATTTTTTCATAGTTTATTATTTAAAATTCAATCCAAATTTCTTTAAATACTATGGCATTTTTTAAGTCATTTTACTAAACCCTGTTTTGAGTTAACGAAAACAAGGTTTGAATTTTTTTAGTCATTCTGTCTCGCCAAGGCTTGATGATGCAGAATCTCAAACGAGATTATAAGTACTTAACTGAGAGATGCTGAATCGTACCGATAGGTATCGGTATCAGCATGACCATACGAATAATAAAAAAAGCCGCTGCCAGATTTCTCTAACAGCGGACTCTCACACATGAAAATTAACTAACTTGGTAGCTGAAGTGACTCCACTGAGCTTGTCGAAGTATGTCGAAGCTTGGTAGCTGAGCCTCTCGAAGCTTGGTAGCTGAGCCTCTCGAAGCTTGGTAGCTGAGCCTCTCGAAGCTTGGTAGCTGAGCCTGCCGAAGCTACTTACTAATGATTAACTTTTTTTGAGCTACTGCTCCTTTATTTTTTAATTGAATAACATAAATACCGTTTGATAAATTACTAGTTTCAATCGTCATTGTTTTGTCTCCATCAATCATTGAATTAGAAACAATAACCTTTCCAGTTACATCCATTACATTTACTGTTGTTCCTTCTGCTACATTGTTTAATGTAACAAATGTTGAAGCTGGATTTGGCTGTAAAGTAATATTATTTAGTACTTGATTTTCTAAAACTCCAGTAGTGCTGCATCCACTAGTTGTTACATTAAAATTGATTGTTTCACCAATAGTATTGCAAGCGCCATATCCATAAAAATTTGCGCCAAATAGACCTGTGGCAGTAGGTGTACCACTAATTATTATTTGATTATTAGAATAAGTTGCCGTAAGTCCTGTTGGTAAACTAACAGTACTTATACTTGTGATTGCATTCGTTGTTAATACTAATGGAGTCATAGGAAGATTAAGGCATATTGTTTGAGTAGATGTAGTTTGTATAGACGGTGCAATGGCAGTAACATTAGTAACTTTTGCAGTATCAACGCAGCCGCCTATACCATTTACATCAAATGTATATGTACCAGAACCACTAATGTATTGCCCTTGGTAATAAATATCTTGGCATAATGTTAAACTTCCGCTTGCTACAGCTGGTGCTTCACAATACTTATACATATTTCCAAAAGACGTTAGCGCACGTCCATAGTTTTGATAAAAATCCATCGCTACAAAATTACCACTTGATGGTATAACAGTTGCTGTCCAAGTAGTTCCTCCATCGGTTGTAGAACACATAGTTCCACCATCTCCGCACGCAAATCCTTTATTAGCATTAATAAAACATACATCTCTCAATGTTTGAGTAGTACCAGAGGTTTGTGCTATCCAAGTAGCACCAGCATCAGTAGTTTTAAAAATAAATCCACCAGTACTTACTATCCATCCTGTAGTTGCATTAAAAAAATATACATTAATTTCATTATACCCAGTTAAGCCTGTCAAGGTTTGTGTTGACCATGTTGTTCCTCCATCAATCGTTTTATTAACTTGTCCGTAAGCGTCAACTACATAACCTGTATTTTGATCTGTAAAAACCATCGACAGATGAGTGGATGCACTAGGATTTGTTTTTGCTACCCAAGTTACCCCTCCGTCAGTAGTTGAGTAAATAGCACTATTATTCATAAACCAACCATGTGTACTATTTACAAAACAAATTTTTAAAATACCTCCAGTCAACGAAAACTGATTATTCCATGTTACTCCACCATCAGTAGTGTTAATTACATAACCAATACCAGTAATTAAATTTGTCCAAACTGCCCAACCATGGGTAACTGACACGAAGCTGATAGAAGTTATTCCGTTGGTGCCATATAATCCAGATGTAGGAGTAGTATATAAAGATGTGAAACCCGTATTTACATTTGATACTGAAAAGGTAGTTACTTTACGTATATAGCCTCTTGGATCTCCAGAAGCCCCAATGCTTCCCGTAAAATAGAATTGTGTTGGACTCAATATTTGTAAATCCTTAACAGCAGGGTTAATCCCACCCATAAAACTCGTAGCGCTCCAGGTTTGAGCTGCTAATCTTACTGAAGAAGAACAGCCTATTAATAAAATTCCTAGTAATAATTTTTTCATAATTTAATTTTTTAAGATTCAACCCAAATTTCTTCAAATTCAATAGCATTTTTTAAGCCCTTTTACCAAACCCCGTTTTGAGTTGACGAAAACACGGTTTGAGTTTTTGTAGGTTTATTTAAACTGTAGCACTAGAAACTATATTTGTTAAAATAACTATAAAGTATTAAGAGAATACCTAAACCCAAAACAACATTTCGCTAGTTGAAAAGCTCCTTTTGTGAAATGATAGACTGATACTAAACTTTAACATTATCTTTGTTCAATATATTTTTTGAAGCATTTACTTTACATACTATCTTTTTTTGCGCTATCATCTATGTCGATAGCACAAGAGCCTTATACCATTAAGTATAACAAATCTAATGGCATGCCATCAAATGCTGTGTTTAATGTGTTTCAGGATAGTAAAGGCTTTATGTGGTTTGCAACTAATGCTGGGCTCACACGTTATGATGGCTTTGAATATAAAACCTATACATCACCCGCACAAACATCCACACCTGGTAGTAGTATCGTAGAAGATGCCTATGGTAGAATTTGGTACGAAAATTTTGATGGCTATATGTATTACATACAAAATGATAGCTTACAAGCCTTTTTGCAAAATGATCCTATTCAATATTTACCAATTACATTAACCAAAACGCATTTATTTGCATTTCAAAAAAAAGGAATTGACGTATATGATTTAAAAACGCTAAATAGAATAGCTACTAAATCTCTTCCACTTAATAAAGTAGAATCTTCTGGCAGCAGCCAAAACAATTTTTACTTTGTAGAAAGTGATATGATTTATAAACTAGATGAAAAATTTACACTGTCTTCAACAAATTTCTTTAAAAAACAGAATACGGAACTAAAGCAATTATACGTTAATAATCATAAAATTTATGTAGTAAGTAAATACAACTCATCAAAACTCATGTATGTTTTTGACGAAGATTTAAAGCACTTATACACTATTCCCATAAAAGAATCAGAGTTTATACAGGGCATTAATTTTACAGACAGCCTCGTTTGGATTAATACCCCACAAGGTTCTCATGCTTACCTGGATAACAATTTAGCTTCGGGCTTATATCAAACTCTATTTAAAGAAAAAAATATTTCGTGCATCAAAAAAGATAGGCAACAAAATTATTGGTTTAGTACTACTAACGAAGGTGTTTTTATGGCGCCTAACTTAAGTAATATGGTTTATGTGCAGCAAAATTTATTACCAAATAAAATAGTGGCAACAAAACAAGGTTATATGATTGCTACCAAAAAAGGAGAACTCTGTTTGTACGATTCTCTATTAAATTTCAAGAGTTTCATAAATAACCAAACAGATCATTCAGAAATATATTATTTATCGTATGATTCGGTCACAACTGATTTATTCTATTCCTCCAAAGGATTTACATACTTGCCAAAGAGTAACTACAATCAGCGCAAATTTTACCAGCCAGCTGTTAAAGAAATTGTAAAACTTGACGAATCGTTTTACGCCTTTGCTGCCAGCGGCTATTGTGGTGTAGCAACATTTAATAGTGATAAAGCAGATAAGTCTTTTTGGTATAAGAGTTATGTTAATCACTTAAAAGTTCAAGTGCCAAATACCGCTAACATGATTGAAGGCGTTAGGGGCAAATCAGTTGCCTATAACAAGCTAACAAAAACCATTTATTATGCCACTAATATTGGTTTGTTTAAATGCACTGCTTCATCGACAAAAGAAATAAAATTTAACGAAGCCTCTTTTTATGCATCACGAATTATTTTCTATAATAATACTATTTATGCGCTTTCAACTAAAGGAGATTTATACAGCATCACAAACGAAACAATTTTTACTCAACTAAATAAACGAAACAATGCCAACAATTTTGACATTAAATTCATTAAACAATACGGACAACGATTGGTTGTTATAGCTAATGGCTATTCATATATACTAAATTTAGATACCCAAAAGCTAACCAAAATAGAAGTTAATATTAATGCCTATGAAGTAAATGATGTGCTATTAAAAAACAACACTTTACTGCTACTTACTAATTCAGGCATTATTAAAACAGACATTAACAATTCGGTTACTAAAAAAAGAAATGCGATTTTACAAATAACTAATTTATCGGCTAGTGGTAAATCATTCAATTTAAACGAATCAACAGATTTACCCTATAATCAAAACGATATTACTATTCGGTTTTCGGTGTTAGACTTTGGAACCTCAACTGAAAATAATGTATTTTATAAAGTGAATGATGATTCATGGAAAAAGGTTTCAAACGAAACCAGACTTATTGAGTTTGCCTCTTTAAAACCTGGCGCATACAACATACAATTTAAAATTAATGAAACTATAACTGCATCAACCGTTCATTTTAAAATCATTACACCTTTTTGGCAAAGCATTTGGTTCATGATCTTATGTTTTTTATTAGCACTTGCTTTAGGTTTTACCTATTATAGATGGCAACTTAATAAATTACGTAATAAAAATAAATTACTAGAAGACAAAAACAGATTGCTAAACGAAAAAATTGAATTAGAACATAACTTAAATAAGTCGGTGTTAAAGTCTATTAAAGCGCAAATGAATCCGCACTTTTTTTACAATGCACTCAATACCATACAAGCCTACATTTTCACTAATGATAAAACAAAAGCGAATAGTTATTTAGCAAAGTTTTCAAAACTTACCCGTGTAATTTTAGAACAATCCGAAAAAGAAACCATTACCCTAGGAGATGAAATAGAATCGTTAACCTTGTATTTGGACTTAGAAAAAATGCGTTTTAAAGAAGGTTTTGAATATAACATTGAACAAAAAATAACTACACATAAAGATACTATAGAATTCCCGCCAATGCTGATACAGCCTTATGTCGAAAATGCAATAAAGCATGGGTTACTGCATAAAGAATCTGACAGAAAGCTGTCCATTTTATTTGAAGAAATTAAAAATCATCTTGTCATCACTATTGATGATAATGGTATTGGACGCAAACGTTCGGAAGAATTAAATAAAATAAAAAACGATAAGTATCAGTCTTTTTCTTCACAAGCCAACGAAAAACGATTAGAAATTTTAAACAGAACTAACGATAAAATAGTTGTTAAATTTAACGACAAAGTGGATACCAGTGGACAATCGCTGGGAACAAAAGTAATATTGACTATACCAATTATATAAGATGTACAAAGCAATTATTATAGATGATGAAGAAATGGCAAGAACCTTACTACAAGGTATGGTTGCCGAATACTGTAACAATGTTGAAACCGTTGATTTATGTAAAGATTTGCCAACTGGCGTAAAAGCTATTAGAAAACATAAACCAGATATTGTTTTTTTAGATATTGAAATGCCCGGACACAGCGGGCTAGAATTGCTTGATTTTTTTGATGAAAGTGAAATCAATTTTTCTATCATTTTTGTAACTGCTTATAACCGCTATGCAATACAAGCCTTCAAATTATCAGCCGTTGATTATTTGCTAAAACCAATTGAAGTGGATGATTTAAAAAATGCGATGATATTATTTGAACGAAATAAAAATCGTAACAAAGCCACTTATTCTGTATTAAAAGAAAATTTTAAAAACTCTTCTCCCAAAAAAATTGCTTTAAACACACTTAACACCACTTCGTTTATCGAAACCTCTGATATTTTATTTTTTCAAGCAGATGGTTCTTATACAAAAGTAATTTTAAAAGACAACAAAACACTTACTATCAGTAAAGGCTTAAAAAGCTTTGAAACACTGCTTGAAGACAATTCAGAATTTTTTAGATGCCATAAATCGTTTATCGTAAACCTTACTCACATCAGCGATTACGTTAAATCAAACGGCGGTTATTTGGTAATAGACAAAACCCATGAAATTGGCATCTCTTCAGATAAAACAGATATGCTATTAAAAAAAATTGCTCAATCTGTCGAATAAAATCAAAAATTATCCTCTCTCTTTTTTAATTGGAGAGAACGCTAAAGGATTAGCAGAAATTTCTTCTTGTAAATTTCTTGTTTTATAAATATCAATAGCCGCATACAAAGCTTCTCTAAAAGAAGATTCATCGGCTATTTGTTTTCCGGCAATTTCATAAGCAGTTCCATGGTCTGGTGATGTACGAACAAAATCTAAACCAGCTGTAAAATTAACCCCATGTCCAAATGCTAATGTTTTAAACGGAATCAAACCTTGGTCGTGATACATGGCTAACACACCATCAAATTTAGCTTGCGTGTTATTTCCAAAAAATCCGTCGGCAGAATAAGGTCCATAAACCATCATAGTTTCTTTTGCTTTTTCTATCGCTGGAATAATGGCTGTTTTTTCTTCGTCACCAATTGCTCCATTTTCTCCTGCATGAGGATTTAAACCTAATACAGCAATTTTTGGTTTACGAATTCCAAAATCTTTAACTAAAGATGCATGTAGCTGATTAATTTTTTCTAACACATTTTGAGTAGTAATTTTTTCAGCAATATTTTTAATAGGAACATGCCCTGTAACAATAGCAATACGTAAATCTCCTGAACATAAAAGCATTAATGGTTTTCCACCTAATTTATCTCCTAAATATTCGGTATGACCAGGATAATTAAACCCTGCTTCTTGCATCGAGTGCTTATTGATTGGAGCTGTAACTAAAACGTCAATTTTTTTATCAAATAAAGCCATTGTAGCTGCCTCTAAAGATAATTTAGCGTACTTGCCACTCATGGTTGTAGGCTTGCCCATTTCAATGGTTACTTCTTCTTCGTAACAAATAAAAACGTTTGGTTTTTTAGTGTGCACGTTAGTAAAGTCACGCAAAGGATTGAAATTAAACTCTTCTAAGTTTAACATCTTTCTAAAATAAGAAACTGTTTTTTGAGAACTAAATAAAATAGGGACACATATTTCTGATAGTCCTGGTTCAGATAATGTTTTTAAAATAATTTCTAATCCTATACCATTTAAATCTCCCTGAGATATTCCTACTACTACTTTATTTTCTATCATAACTTATTTTTTTATCCAGCCCACTAACGAGGCCACTTCTTCACCGTCTACACTTTCCCATTTAGAATTTGCGACATTATAAACCGACATACCTTGTTGATAGGATTCGTCGCCCATAATAATCTCTTTTACCAATACTCCATAATTAGGAGATGACTTGAAATTTTTTAAATCAAAATGATATCTACCTATTTCTTTTCCTTTGTGATAAACAGCTCTTCCTTTTGGTTTTGGCTCAACCTCAACCGAAAAATTTTTATCTACTTCTTTAAAGTTTGACATTAACATGGTTTCTTTAGCAGGATTAATACAATACAATTTATTTTTAAAATAAAATTCGATATAACAATCTACACTATTTACTAACTGATACGTTGCAGGAACATTAGCAGTTGAATTAAATGTTCCAATTACTTTAGATGTTTTAGTAGCAATATTGTACTTTACGATACTTCCTTCTAAATCTGTAATTTTAATATTAGGAAAAATAAAGGTATTATTATCTACCCAATAAACTGGAATATCAGCTTTTGGTGCTTTTGAACTCACTCCACCATGACCAGCATCTTCCATTAAAACCACTTTAGGTTTGTTTTGAGGATAATACAATAATTTGTAAGGAGATGTTGTTCTATCGAATTCTATATCTTGGCCAATTTTAGGTTTAAACGTGAGTGATTTAATTTCTGAATATTTATTTGTATTCACATCAAAATACGCATAATATTTTCCTTTAAAAATATCATTAATATAAAATATAATACTGTCGTTTGAACACCTTACTAGTTTTCCTGAACCATCATACAGCACTTTCTTTTCTTTCAAATCAATAATATTTCCAATGCTAGAAATCAAATAACGGTCTTTATACAAAGTATTATCTCCTTTATCGCATCTTATATAATCTTTGCTATCTTTTCGTCCAACAACCGATATTATTTGCTCCCTTCCCGCATATACGTTATTTACAAAGTTGTAACGATAAATCAATTGCCCGAAATTGGCTTTATTGCTTTCATCATAATGTACTACGATTAAAGATTCTCCTGTATTCGTTTGAGCATTACTCAGTACTGAACAAAATAAAAAAATATGTAGTAAAATTTTCAAATGAGTAGAATTATAGTTAGTTATTAATACGCTATAAATTAGAGAAAAAATCAAATAATAATCTTACTCCGTAACCTGTGCCTCCTTTGCCTCTATAACTATCTTTAGCCGTAACAAATGCAGGGCCCGCAATATCAAAATGCATATAAGGATAATCAGTATATTTCACTAAAAACTTACCAGCCGTGATTGCTCCACCATAAGGACCCCCTAAATTTTTCTGATCAGCAATATCAGATTTAATTAATTCATCATACTCATCCCAAAAAGGAAATTCAGCTAAACGTTCGTGCATACGCAATCCGCTCACTGTTAGTTTTGTTTTTTGTTCGTCGGTTGCAGTTCCCATACTTACAATACCATACTGTCCAATAGCTGCTGCCGCTGCACCAGTTAAGGTAGAAAGTTCAATTGCCATTTCTGGTTTAAAACGTTTTGCATAATGTAAAGCATCTGCTAATATCATGCGGCCTTCAGCATCTGAATTTAACATTTCAACCGTACTGCCATCCATCATCGTAATAATATCTCCAGGTGCAAAGGCATTAAAGCCAGGACGATTATCTGTTGCGGGCACTAAAGCAATCACGTGAACATTTAATTTTGCTTTTGCAATTGCATACATCGTACAGCCAACTGCTGCTGCTCCTGCCATATCGCATTTCATTAAATCCATGCTATTTGGTGTAGGCTTCAAACTTAATCCGCCTGTATCGTACACAACGCCCTTGCCAACTAATACATAAGGTTTTTTATTTTTTGCATTTTTTGGTTTGTATTCCATAATTGAAAATGTAGGTTCGTCTACACTTCCTTGATTAACTGCTAACAAACCACCCATTTTTAATTGTTTGATTTTAGTTTTGTTTAATACTTCTACTTTAAAGCCAGCATTTTTTCCCATAGCCTTAAATGCATTTGCTAAATCAGTAGCATTTAAAGTGTTTACAGGTTCGTTTACCAAATCACGCGCCTTTAATGTAGCATCAATAGCAATAGATAAATTAGAAATATGTTGTGAAGAAATTTTTGAATCAACTACAGATACATCCTTTAATGTATTAGCTGTTTTTTTAGCACTTGGCTTATGTTTAATAAACTGATAATTAGCTAAAGAGATTCCTTCTGCTAAAGCCAAAGAATAATCGGTGTTTGATAATTCATTTACACAACACACAGATGCACGCTTTTCGGCATTAATTGTATCTGCTATAGTTGCACCGTTTTTACGAATTGCCTCTAACATGGAGTAATGATTTTTTTTATCATCTACTACAATCACAAAAACTAAACGAGATAAGGTGTTGATGCAAACAAATTTTTTATCATTTGTTTTTATGTCGTTAGATATATAATCAACTTGTTCTTTCGTTAAATTATATTCTGATTTATTTTTAAATGAACTGCAAACGATAGCTAAACTTTGTTTACTATCGATGTTACTTTTTTTAGAAATGGTTGTCATATATGCGAATTTACTAAAAATCAATGATTTGATAAAATATGAACCAAGTTTTATTTACATTCTTATATAATTAAAACAAAAAAACCGTCCGCTAACAGGCGGACGGTTTCAAATAGTTTATTCTTAAATTTATTTTTTAGGCATTTTATCTTTCGGTATTAAATATACCACAGATAAATCCATATAATTCATTGCGTTTTCAGGGAAATTACGAACGTTTAATTGCTCTAAACGGAAATTTTCATCATAAAATATTGGCATAAATGGCGCCTCGTCCAATAACACTTGCTCTGCCTTAGCTAACATTGCATAACGTTTTGCTTTATCAGGCTCAGTAAATGACGCCGTAAATAATGAATCAAAACGAGCATTTTTAAATCTTGAATAGTTAATGAATGATTTTTCGGTTGGATTAGCTGGAACGTGTTTACCATAGAAAATAGTTAAGAAGGTTTCTGGATCTGGATAATCAGCAACCCAAGCTAAACGGAAGAAATCAGATTTTCCAGAAGTTACATTTTCAAGATGCTCAGCTAAAGGAACAGTATTGATTTCAATATCAACATTTAAGTTTTCCTTCAACATTTTTTGTACTACCTCAGCAATTAAGATATTTCTATCTCCACCACCACCGTTGATTTCTAAAGTAACTTTAGGGAACCCTTTACCATCCGCAAAACCTGCTTTTTTAAGGTATTCTTTCGCTTTAGCAACATCTAATGTATACCCTTTTAATCCTTTAAAATCATACCCATCTTTTTCAAATGCTTCAACGTAAGGCACAATACCATAATCAGCTGAATTACCTTCACCTTGAATTGTGAAATCCGCAATTTTTTGTCTGTCAATAGCAAAGTTAAATGCTAAACGAACTTCTTTTTTATTAAACACCGCACTTGTATTGTTAAATCCAAGGTAATTGGTATTGAAAGCTGTTGAATTTAATATTTGGAACTCTGTTTTACGATCTTTAGCATGCTCTAAATCTCCCATAATCTCATGGAAAATCTCAACAGGTAAACGATATACCATATCTAAATTACCAGATTTAAACTCTAAAATCTCTGCTTTTTTCTCACGAATGAATGTGTATTTTAATCCATCTAAGTATGGTAATTTGTTGCCGTCTTTATCAACTCCATAATAATCTTGATTTTTCTTCATGATTAAAACTTCGCCTTCTTTTACTGTTTCTAAGTAAAAAGG
>ERZ724516.1573-NODE-1573-length-13240-cov-16.310732_pt1 | contig 13240 bp, 11 predicted proteins | sample MGYA00376049_ERZ724516 | MGnify/ENA primary metagenome ERZ724516 (study PRJEB28724, sample SAMN07190886) | activated sludge metagenome | isolation source: activated sludge of sewage treatment plant in Hong Hong | place: USA: Christiansburg, Virginia | collected... | reverse complement strand
AAGAAATTGAGTTGAAAGAATTATACAATCAATTGGCATTTGAAAAAGACAAAGAATTTATTGAAAATTTCTTTAAACAAACCAAAGAAGCTAGGCTCGAAATACTAGCAACTGAAACAGCCAATTGGAAGAAAGATACTACAAAAAGTTTTGATTCATTTTGGAAAATGATAAAAGAAAATATGCTCACAAAACAAGAAAATTAGATTATTTTTCGGTTAAAAAAGTTTCAAAAAAACAAACCAATTAAATTTTAAGTGTCAGAAATATTTTTAATAAAAATTCGTTTGTTTAAAAATTTATAACTTTAAACTACAAGTACCCATAAGTGGGTATTGATTTTACTAAAATAAAATTTAATCTTGCACATGCTTTCTAAGAAAACGCAATACGCATTAAAAGCACTTATATATTTAGCCGAAAAAAAAACAACAGGCCCTGTATTAATTTCTGAAATATCCAAAAAGAAAAAAATCCCTTTAAAATTTTTAGAAAGTATTTTATTAGAGCTGAAAAAATCTGAAATACTAGAAAGTAAAAAAGGAAAAGGTGGTGGATATTTTTTTGCTCAAGATCCTAAGAAAGTGCCCATTGCAAAAGTGATGCGTTTAATTGATGGTCCAATTGCATTGTTGCCATGTGTTAGTTTAAATTTTTATGAAAAGTGTAAAAACTGCGACGAAAAAAAATGTGGCTTAAGTAATGTAATGATTAGTGTAAGAGATGCCAGTTTAAAAATTTTAGAAAAAAAGACTATTGCTGATATTGCTAACTTGTAATTACTAAACATTAAATCAAAAAAAATGAAAAAATCAATCTTAGTATTAATGTTACTTCCATTTTTTGCAAATGCACAAATTTTTGGAGGTAACAATATTATAAAAGCCAATTTAAGTTCATTGGCATTTGGAAACTATCATGCCACTTTCGAAAGAGCAATACTTAAGAAAATGTCTATTTCTATATCGTATAGATATGGAGAAAAAAAAGCAATCCCTTTACAAAGTACCCTTGAACAATATATAGACGATCCTAATTTAAACTTAGGAAGGTTTATGTTAGGTAATTCTGCCATAACTCCAGAATTGCGTTTATACTTAGGTGCAGGAAAAATGAAAGGATTTTATATTGCTCCTTATGCAAGGTTTGCCTCATTCGATTTTACACTTCCTGTTAAATATCAGTCAGTTTTGGGCAGCACAACAGATGCAGATTTCATTGGTTCCATAAAATCTACAAGTTATGGAATGATGATGGGTACACAATACAGAATTTTCAAAAAACTGGTACTAGATATTTGGATTATTGGTGGACACTATGGAACAAGTAGTGGAGAGTTGGTAGCAACTTTCCCCAATGCACCCAATGGACAATTAACTCCATCTCAAAGAGCAGATTTAGAAAATAATATCAACACCCTTGACGTAAGTCCGTTTAAAATAAAAGGCAGTGTTGCAGCAGACAATAAAAGTGCAACCATTATATCAGATGGACCTTGGGCAGGTGTTAGAGGTGCTGGAATTAGTTTAGGATTTAGATTTTAATAAGCACTGCAATAATTACTTTACATCATATTTCAAGTAAACATGCTTCAGTAAACCAACTGGAGCATGTTTTTTTATTAGCCAGTTTAATGAAGTATCGCCTCGTTTTAATTGTTCAACATATTGATACATACTTACAATATACTTGCCTGACGCAGGTGTGTTATCTGGTATTTTATAATTAATGTTGGTACGCAAAAACAAAGCTACAGTTGAATCGCTTTGACCATAATCGATACTACTATCCATCATTGTTTCATATACTTTGGTTTTATCAACCAATAATTCATTGGTATAAGGAATTAAGTCTGGATAATATTTCAAGAAAGAAGCCATCACAAAAATCCAAAAGGTAATCAATACATATTTAGCCTTTGTTAAAGCAATTCTTTGTAAAACCATTGCCAACAATACATACAACAATGGAACGACCAACAACAAATGACGAATGCCAATTTGAAATTGATTGAAAAAACTTAGTACAAATACAAAATAAATTGCTGGTACAACTAAAAAGAAAAAAAGCTTTTTATATTGCTGAAATCGACGTATAAAAAACGCTAATCCAATAATGGTTAAGCCCCAAATACTTAAAGGAATTTTGTACAAAGCCACTACAAAATAATAGTACCAAAAACCATTGTTTAAATTAACTTGTTGCAACAAATAAACACCCGTGTAAGTGTTGTTAATACTGCCTCCTAGTTGTGCATGATATTGCAACAAATCAATACTTTGTAAATAACTAGAAGGCACAGGAATTGGCAACCAAGAAAAAGTTGACTGCAACTCAATGAATACTTTGCTTTTAAAATGATAATTAGCTAATGGTAAAAAGCTTTCATGAAAATAAAAAGCCAGATTAATTACAAACAACAAAATTCCTACAGTTGAAAAAAAATATTTTAAATAAAATTTAGGTGTAGCATAAAAAATGGCCATTATAAACAAGGGCAATCCAAATAAAAAAGTATGTTTTGTAACTAGTGCAACTCCCATTAGAATAGCTGCTATAAAAAACTGACGGAATTGCTTTTTTTGATAGAACTTAAACAAATGAAACACAATTGCTAACAATAAAAAACCACTCAATAAATCAGAATTAATTAGTACAGCATATGCAGTAATTAAAGGATCGAAGATGTAAAAAAATAAAATAAACCAACCATGTCGTAGCTTCAACAACAAAGCAAATCTATATATATACAACATGATGAGCAATGAAACCAATATCATCATGTACCTACCATCTTTTTGATCTTGTCTTCCAAAATCGTTGAGTTGGTAGTTTGGTGTAATTATTTGCTTAACAATTCTTGGTAACCAAACAAAACTTATTACAGGAGTTTTACTATCGTCTAAAGCCTCTATCCTATTGGGGTTTCCATGCAACCATCTTTTACTGTACTCAATATAGCTAGGCTCATCGTAAGTAATATTTTGTTGGGCAATAAAATAAAATGCAATTCCAACATGTACTATCATTAACAACAATAACCATTTATGTTGTTTAGTATTGTGAAGTATAATTTTAAGTTGGTTGAGCATAACCAATTTCTTATGATTGAGTTGTAAGCGTACTTCTCATATTGGTTACAAGCTGTTCAAAATTTTCTAAGTTGTACGCATCTTCAACTTTAAAAACGCCAATTTTTGTTCTGCATAAACTACTCATATATCCTCCAACACCCAATGCTGCACCAAAGTCATTGGCCAAACTTCTAATATATGTTCCTGTACTACAAACAACTCTAAAATAAACAACAGGCATTTCAATTTTGGTAATTTCAAAAATTTTAATGGAAACTGGCCTTGGGTCTACCTTTACTTCAATACCCAATCTTGCAGATTCATATAAACGTTTACCATCTTTTTTTATAGCTGAATGTTGTGGAGGCATTTGCAAAATATCGCCAATAAAAGGCAAGGTTGCAGCGTGTATCGTTTCTTCAGTTAAATGACTGGTATCTTTAAAATTTTCTGGTTCTTTTTCTAAATCATAAGTGGGCGTTGTAGAACCCAAAGTAAATGTACCTGTGTATTCTTTTTCCATGCCCATGTACTCATTAATTTTTTTTGTAAACTTTCCGGTACAAACAATTAATAATCCTGTAGCCAAAGGATCTAATGTACCAGCATGACCAACTTTAGAAACCTTAGTTAATATGCGTACTTTTTTTACAATATCAAAACTCGTCCAACACATAGGTTTATCAAATAACAAAACCTGTCCGTCTAAAAAATGTTGTAATGGTTGCATAGCAGCGAAAGTAAGAAAGATAGTTGGTTGTAATTAAGTTAACACGAAGTAGCCTTTTGCATAGCTTAAATTGCTTGTCTAGTTTTAACTTCAATATATTTATTTACGGCATCAATAGTTAACAATTCTGGTGTGGTAAGCAAAGTTAAAATACCTGCTTTTTGTAATTCTTTTACAATCAATCTTTTTTCATAACTAAACTTTTCAGCAATTACTTGCATATAAACTTCTTCAGTATTTTCTGCTTTTGTATGAACTACTTTTTTAAGTTCTGTATTTTCAAAAATTACTACCATTAATAAATGATGATGAGCAATTTTTTTTAGATAAGGCAATTGTCGTTCTAAAGCATACTGAGACTCAAAATTGGTGAACAGAATTAGTAAACTACGTTGCTTTATTTTGTGGCGAATATGAGCATACAAACCTTCGTAATCGGCATCCAAAAAATGGGTTTGTTCTTTATACAAAGCATCTAAAATAGCTTGCATTTGTATATTGTTTCTGCAGGCAGGAATAAAAGTATTTAGTTGATTGGCAAAAGAAATAAGTCCAACTTTATCTTGTTTATTTAAAGCTACATTGCTTACAACCAATGAAGCATTAACAGCATAATCAAGTAAATGCATCCCATTAAAAGGCATTCTCATGTTACGACTTTTATCAATTAAACAATACACTTGTTGGCTTTTTTCATCAACATATGTATTTACCATTACTTGATTTTTTCTTGCTGTTGCTTTCCAGTTAATAGTTCTATAATCATCGCCTCTTACATAATCTTTTATTTGTTCAAACTCAACACTACTTCCAAGCTTTCGCATTTTCTTAGTTCCTGTTTCATTCAATCTATTTCCAATTGCATGTAAACTGTATTTTTTCATTTGTAAATAAGAAGGATAAACAAATACAGTTTGTTGAGCAGGAAAACTAAATCTACGTTGTACCATTTGCATTGGACTCGTAACGAAAGCCTGAATTTTACCAAACAAATATTCTCCACGTTGTACAGGACGCAACTCGTATTGCAACATTTTTTTCTCGAACTTTTCTACATTCAATAACTGTTGCCAATTTCTTTCTTGAAATTGAAATGGCAATTCATCAATAATTTTCAACGCAATTGAAAAAGCATAATTGTTGTAAAACTGAAGCTGTACAAGGTTTTTATCGCCATTGCTAAAACGTTCTTTACAAATTCTTCCTGCTAGTAAAGCTTTACGTTTAGCATATAACAACAAAACATCTACAACAATGCTACAACATACAAATAGTAATAAAAGCTGAGCAATTACAAACATGGCATTAAAAAAAAACGACATAGCAAAACAGCCTACTACTATAGAAAAAGCTAGATAAGCTCTTTTAGTAAGGTAAAAAGATTGGTACAATAAGCTGATTTTTTGTTTCACTATCTTGGTATTTCAATGGCATGAATGACTTGTTGTATTACATCGTCTGTAGAAATGCCTTCCATTTCTTTTTCTGGTGTTAACAAAATACGATGACGCAAAACATAAGGCGTAACATAAACAACATCTTCAGGTGTAACAAAATCTCTACCACTCATACCTGCAATGGCTTTGGCGGCATTCATAATTGCCAATGACGCCCTTGTTGATGCACCTAAGAAAATTGATTTATGGCTACGAGTTGTAACAATAATTTTTGCGATATACTGTAACAGTTTTTCTTCTATAATGATCCCTTTTACCAACTGTCTAACTTCTTTAATTTGTTGTGCAGTTAATACAGCTTGTATGTTTTGAAAAATTTGTTGATTGCCCAATTCATGAAAACGAGACAGTATTTTAAACTCTTGTTCTTCATTAGGATAAGGCACATTAATTTTAAACAAAAAACGATCTAATTGTGCTTCTGGTAAACGATAAGTGCCTTCGTACTCAATTGGATTTTGAGTGGCAATAACCATAAATGGAGGTTCCATTGTATAAGTTTGCCCATCCATGGTTACTTGCCTTTCTTCCATTATTTCAAATAAAGCAGCTTGTGTTTTTGCTGGGGCTCTATTAATTTCATCAATCAAAACAATATTAGAAAAAATAGGGCCACGTTTAAATTCAAACCTGCTTTCATTGGGGTTGTAAATTGAAGTGCCCAACACATCGCTTGGCATTAAATCTGGTGTAAACTGAATTCTACTAAATTGAACATCTACACATTTTGCAACCAATCGAGCAGTTAATGTTTTAGCTACACCAGGTGCTCCTTCAATTATAACATGACCATCAGCTAGTATCGCTGCAATAATCATTTTAACCATATCGTCTTGTCCAACAATTACTTTTCGCAACTCATTGCTTATTGCTGTAATAGCATGATTGAGTTGAGACAAATCGGTTCTTTGTTCAAAAATTGGTGCTTCCATTAGGCTGTATTTTTATAAAATTGATTGAATTGTTGATAGTAAAAATTGAGTTGTTGTTGCGATATTTGATTGGCTATTTGTATTGCTTGAATGCTGCTTACCAACTGTTCAACTTCTGCTTGAGTAACTCCAGATTTACCACTAAGTTGCTCAATAAATGTATTGTTTAAATTTGAAGTATTGATAAAATATTTACTGCGTATATGCTCTAAAAAATAGGTACACATTTTTTGAGCAAGATTTAAATGATCTTGCTTTTCATAATATAATTTTCCAATTGTTTTTACAAAATCTAACGATTCATTTTTAGGTTTTTCAATTACAGGAATTGTACGTTGATTGCGTTTAACATTCAACAATAAATACATTGTTAATATGGCTATTGCAAGCCAAAAAGCCCATCTAAATGCTTTTATACTTAACAATACTCTTAAAGGAGAAGGGTTTTTAGCTTCCTCATTTTTATTCAACTTGTAAATAAAATACTCATCCCAAATAACCTGTTTTGTTGTAGTTGGAAATAGAGCAAACGTTTTTTCTAGATACCCAATATTGTTTTTATGCAACAAAAAGTAATTGGTAAATAAAAATGGATTGTTGTGTAAATAAATGTTCCCTTTTTTATTTGAAGCAGTTATAAAATTTATATCCTCATCTATACTTGTACCCAATATTCTATAATAATTTGTGTCAATATTTTTAAACGTATTGCTAAAAGTGTAACCAGGATATGTGTATGCTGTATCCTTAAAAAATACAGGCTTATTTAAATAAACAATTGGCTTTGTAGCAAACTGATTGTTGTTGTTAAAGTTTTCATTGCCAACATTTATATCAAAATAGTTGAGGGCTATTTCATTCATTGTTGGAGAAATAATGAATAAGCTATTTCCATTTTCAACAAACCGATTCAACAATTCCATTTCACCAGCTTCTGGATTAAAATGCTGTGTAACCAATATAAATAATGCATTCTTAGTTGCAGTATCGTTTTTATAATACCATTCCAGTGGCGATTGCTTGTTAATTTCTACAGTAGCGTTGGGCAACAGTATTGGTATTAATTGGTGCAACACTTTTGTACCATACGGATGGTCTTGTTTATAGCTTAAGCTAACTCTCTTATCAAAAGTTTTCTTTTTGCTATTTACCAAAATTAATAACACAACCACTGCTATTAAAATGGCCAAAAGGCTATATGTAATTATTTTTCTCAAATAAATTAACTGGCTAATTTTTGTTGTAACAAATAAAAATTATTCTTAATGGCTAAAAATTGTTGTTCATTCAATTCAAAGTTGCCGTAACATACATATTCATAGTTCTTTACAGCCAACGCAAAATCTGTATAAAATGCTTTTCCATTCAAAGTAAACAAATAGTCAAAATTTGTTTTGTCTGGTGCATATTCTAAAAACTCCAATTCTGTTAATCGCTTCAACAATTGTAAAAAAAGTAGTCTTGTTGCTAAAGTATAGTTAGCTGCATCAATACTTTTTTGTAATTCTTTGGCAAAATCGATTTCAAAAATGTTGGTAGCAATTTCAGCATCTGAAGAAGCAATTTTTTTGGGTTTAGAAGCCAATAAGTTAATACCATTATTCTTTAAAAAAATGAACAATAGAAACAAAATAACTAACCCAATAATTATCCAAGAAATAATTTTAAACGTATCGCTTAGCAAAAATTTAATAAAATTGTCAAGCCATGTCCATTTCGAGTTACTAGGCTCTTTGGTAACTTTTTTTTCTTCAGTTAAACCATCTGCATACCAATAAGCTTCATCATTTTTAAGTTGATGAATCGTATCTTCTAAATGAATATTTCCTTTATTAATTGTTACACGAGAAGCTGTGTCTATTAAATTAAACTTTCCTTTTTTATATGTTGAAGCAGCAATATCTTCAACAGGTTCAACAATTTCTTCATCCTCATAAATGGTTGAATCGCTGCTAGATGTTTGTGCAAAAGTAGATGTACCATTCAAGCAAATGATGAATAGCAATATTTGCAATAATTTTATATAATGCTTATACATTTATTGCTTCTTGTTGTTCTTTAATTTTTCTTTTTAATCTTAAAGGATATACGCCAAAATATCCAATTACAAATACCAATGAGCTCAATAAAATTGATATACTAATCCAAGCTGGCATTCTATAATATCTAGTAACAAAACCTTCAAAAAAAGCTGCTACTATAAAAACAGGCACCAATCCAATAATAATTTTAATGGCATCTTTCGCATCTTTTTTAAAAGCATCCATTCTTTTTAGTGTTCCAGGAAACAACCAACTTTTCCCTAAAATAATACCAGCAGCAGCAGCTATGGTTATTGCAGAAAGTTCTAATGTACCGTGTATCATTACAGTTAAAAAAAACAAGCCACCCAACCCTTTTGAATAAAACATATAATCAAAAGAACCGACCATTATACCATCTCTTATTAAACTTTGAACTGTAAAAAAGGGGAACAACAATCCTTCCATTAAATACCTGAACGATACACTAATGTTGTTAATCATAATGCCCATAAAAACTAAAAAACTATTGCCCGATTGATATACACCAAAAGGATTTCCATTGGCAATGTTTTGTTCCGTCATGTTTACATAAGTATCGCCCATTATTTCTCTCACAAAATGTTCATCTTTCATAGCAGAATAAAATCCTACAATAAAAAAGAAAATAAAAATTACAAAGCAAATACCAATTACAATTTGATGTCTTGCTACAGCCATTGGTACTTCGTACTTAAAAAAACTAACCAATTTATTGTGTGGTTCTTTTCTATTCTTATAAATATGAATGTATCTTTTTGCAGCTTCTGCATTTAAATATTTGGTAACATTGCTATCGGGGTAAAAAGTTTTGGCATAGCCCAAATCATCGGTTAGCTGTATAAATTCAGCAGCCATTTCATCGGTTTCCATAGATGGGTTTGTACTAATTTCGTTCCATCTATCTTTATTTTTCTTTATAAACAATGCCTCTCTCAATAACTATAATTTAAAATTTTTAAATTAATGAACAATCGCAACACTACTACTTGTAGAAATGAAAATAAAGATTCTGTTGGTACTAACCACATACATCTTTAATTTTATTTGAATTATATGAGCAAACTTAAAATTGCCACCAGCATTAATATAGATTTAGAATTTGAAATTGCCCCTTTCTTAAAAAGGTTATTGGCATGGGCTATTGATTTTGTACTATTTATTATTTACTTTTTTATTATGTTGAAATTACTTTCAACATTGCCCAATATAATTTCAGCAGAAAATGAGTATTGGATGTTTATTATTATTATGCTTCCCATTGCAGTTTATCATGTAGTTACAGAATTTTTAATGAATGGGCAAACCTTAGGTAAAAAAGCGGTAGGCATTAAAGTTATTAATGAGAGTGGCGGTAATGCTACATTTAGCCAATACATTATTCGTTGGATGCTTCGAATTTCTGATTTACTTCTATTTTATATGATTGTGTTAACCATTGCTTTTGGGGGTTCGGTTTTAGTGCAAATGGCTTTTGTAAGTTTATTGGCTATAGCCGATATTTTTTGTATAGTATTAACCAAAAAAGGACAAAGAATTGGCGATATGGCAGCCAATACAATTTTAATTGATTTGAAAAACAAGAGTTCATTAACCGATACTGTTTTTATGGAATTGGACGATGATTATATTCCAACTTATCCAGCAGTAATGCAATTGAGCGATAGAGATATTAATATGATTAAAAATATTTATAAGGGCTTACAGAAAAAACACAACGAACAATTGGCCAATAGAACAGCTTCTAAAATAATGCAGGTGCTTAATATTACTTCTAATGATGAGCCATACTTTTTCTTAGAAACCCTTTTAAAAGATTACAATCACTTATCAACAAGATAATTTTAGCTTCAATTAGCATCAAAAAAATATAAAAAAAGCAAGGTTTTTTTGCATTATGACCGATATAACTAATATTGCAATAGTGAAAGCAGTAAAAAACAAGCTATTGCAATCACTTAAAACGGTGTAAAAAGTTCCGAAATACACATTATTAAAGTGCATTAAAACAAGAAAGATTTTAAATATCGTAACTCACATTAAATATTTTTAATCTTTAGATTAACAAGCGTATGGCAAAGAATTTATTAATAGTAGAGTCCCCTGCAAAAGCCAAAACCATTGAAAAAATTTTGGGCAGCGATTTCGAAGTAAAAAGCTGTTTCGGACATATTCGTGATTTGGAAAAAGACGATATGGGTATTGATGTAAACAATCATTATTTACCACGTTATAAAGTGCCAGATGAAAAGCTAAAGGTTGTAAACGACTTAAAGAAACTTTCTAAAAATAGAGAAGTTTGGTTAGCATCCGATGAGGACAGAGAAGGTGAAAGTATTAGTTGGCATTTGGCAGAAGTATTGGGTCTAGATCCATCTACTACTAAACGTATTGTGTTTCATGAAATTACTGCACCAGCCATAAAAAAAGCAGTTGCCAATCCTCGTTTAATTAATATGGATTTGGTAAATGCACAACAAGCAAGAAGGGTTTTAGATAGGTTGGTAGGCTTTGAATTAAGTCCTGTTTTATGGAAAAAAGTACAGCCAAGTTTAAGTGCTGGTCGTGTACAAAGTGTTGCTGTACGTTTAATTGTTGAAAGAGAAAGAGAAATCAATCAATTTATTACTGAAAGCAGTTATAAGGTTGAAGCAAAATTTGAAGCCAACGATATAACACAAAAACTTGTAATTTTTAAAGCCGAAGGTGCCGATAAAATTAAAGAGCAAAAAGATGCTCAACAATATCTAGAATCTTGTAAAGGAGCAAAATATACAGTTGCAGATATTCAAGTAAAACCTGGCAAACGTACACCAGCAGCACCTTTTACCACATCTACATTACAACAAGAAGCATCTAGAAAATTGGGTTATGGCGTTACCAAAACAATGTTGTTGGCTCAAAAATTATACGAGAGTGGAAAAATAACTTATATGCGTACCGATAGCATTAGCTTGAGTGATACGGCAATGGAAGATATTAATAAAGAAGTTACCAGTGCTTATGGTGCCAATTATTATCAGCCTCGAAAATTCAAAAATAAAAACGAGTCTGCACAAGAAGCTCACGAAGCCATTCGTCCTACTTACATGAACAATCATACAATTGCTGATGATGAAACAAGACGATTGTATGAACTTATTTGGAAGCGTACAATTGCTAGCCAAATGAGCGATGCTGAATTTGAAAAAACAATTGCTAAAATAAACATCAGTACCAACCAAGAGCAATTAACTGCAACTGGTGAAGTAATGAAATTTGATGGTTTCTTAAAAGTGTATTTAGAAGGTAAAGATGATGAAGATGAAGAAGCCAATGAAGGAATGTTGCCACCATTAAATGTTGGACAAATCTTGAACTTTAAGGGTATGACTGCAAGTGAAAGGTTTACTCGTCCTGCAGCAAGATATACAGAAGCCAGTTTGGTAAAAAAGTTAGAAGAATTGGGTATTGGCAGACCAAGTACTTATGCTCCTACCATTTCTACTATTGTAAAAAGAAACTATGTTGAGAAGCGTGATAAAGATGCCATTAAACGCTCAGTTAATATTTTAACGCTTACTACCAATCATATAATTGAAAAAGAAATTACACAAGAAAATACTGGTGCCGAAAAGTCGAAATTATTTCCAACAGATTTAGGAATGGTGGTAACCGATTTCTTAAAACAGCATTTTGAAAAAGTAATGGATTATGGTTTTACTGCAAAAATTGAACGTGAGTTTGATGAAATTGCAGAGGGCAAAACCAAGTGGAGCAGCATGATTGATGGCTTTTACAAACCATTTCATATTAGTATCGAACACACGTTAGAAAATGCTGAACGTGCAAAAGGAGAACGTGAATTGGGTATTGACGAAAAAACTGGTAAAAAAATTATTGCACGTATGGGCCGTTATGGTGCAATGGTACAAATTGGCGATGTAAACGATGAAGAAAAACCACGTTTTGCCAAATTAAAAAGTACACAAAGTATTGAAACCATTAGCTTGGATGAAGCAATGGAATTGTTTGCTTTACCAAAAGTGATTGGCGAATTAGAAGGAGAAGAATTGAGTGTAAATGTTGGACGTTTTGGTCCATATATTAAAATGGGCGATCAATTTATTTCTATTCCAAAAGGAGAAGATTTATTTGAGATAGATATTGAAAGAGCCAAGCAATTGATTGAAGAAAAAAATCAGGCAGATGCACCTGTTGGATTTTTTAATGAACTGCCCGTAACCAAAGGCAAAGGCCGTTTTGGCCCATTTATTAAATGGGATGGCATTTATATTAATGTACCTCGTAGGTATAATTTCGACAATCTTTCTCAAGTAGAAATAAATGAATTGGTAGAAACAAAAATTACAAAAGAAGCCAATCGTTATATTCAAAATTGGCCAACAGAAAAAATTTCACTTGAAAATGGCCGTTGGGGGCCATACATTAAGTTTGGCAAAAAAATGTTGAAGGTTACCAAGAAACTAGATGATACAAAATATGCTACTGAAGAATTGGCAGTTGTGCCAATAGAAGAAGTTAAACGTATGATTGAATTACAAGTACCCGATGCATTTGCCAAAAAAACAAAAGCCCCAGCAAAAAAATCAGCAACCAAAAAAGCTGCTCCTAAAAAGGCAGCTAAGAAAAAAGTATAAAACAAAAATCCCATTCAATTTTGAGTGGGATTTTTTATTGAAGACAATGTATGTAACTTTTTTACGCCCTTGTTAGTTCAGCAAATTAAAAGTCAACTCTCCAAACTCTTCGCCAATGTTGTGTCTTTCAACCAACATTGATTTTTTGAACATATAATTATTGTTTGATTGGAATAGAGGTGTAAATTTAATTGTTGGCTAATTTGTTGTACAGCCATTCTAAACCATTAACACAAAAAGAAATATGAAATATTTAGCAAAAATCACATTCGCTGTATCCTTGATTTTAATCATTTCTTGCAAACAAAAAAGCAATGATTCTTCTCTAAAATCTTATTTTAAAAGCA
>ERZ724516.1572-NODE-1572-length-13249-cov-5.108610_pt1 | contig 13249 bp, 4 predicted proteins | sample MGYA00376049_ERZ724516 | MGnify/ENA primary metagenome ERZ724516 (study PRJEB28724, sample SAMN07190886) | activated sludge metagenome | isolation source: activated sludge of sewage treatment plant in Hong Hong | place: USA: Christiansburg, Virginia | collected... | reverse complement strand
CATGGGTGCAGCATCGCTGGCCGCTGATCGAGCGCAAGATGACTCGCCGCCACTGCCTCGAATGGATGGAAGCCAACGGCTACCCGAAGCCGCCCCGGAGCGCCTGCATGTATTGTCCGTTCCACTCCGACGCCGAATGGCGGCGACTCAAAGACGAAGAGCCGGAGGCGTTCGCGGCGTCGATCCAGTTCGAGAAAGACCTACAGGCCGCAAAAGCTCAAACCGACAACCAACGTGGAATCCCATACCTACACTCAAGCCTCAAGCCACTGGACACGGTGGACTTCTCAACGGACATCGAACGGGGGCAGGGTGCCTTCGACTTCAACGCGGAATGCGCGGGGATGTGCGGTGTCTGAATTTCTTAGCCATAACAGTCCTGTCCATCCGCCGCAATAGCGGTCGGATGCGACGGGCGTTCGGCGATATTCACCGCGCCGCCACTCTCCACGGCTTCTTGTTCGCCGTTGGATCAGTAACCCATTCCATTGCGCCACCGGCGAAATCCCCGAACAACCGGAGCGGCCAATGAGTTTTCGGCAACCCCATACGGCATTGGCTGTTTGTCTGATGCGGCGTTTGCGGTAGCAACCTTAGAGCGTCTCGCCTCTTCTTTTGCTACGTCTTTCGCGATCAATTCCTTTGCCCAAGCCTTGGCGTCTTCCGGTGTCCGACCGCGAGCGGCTGGAGTAAATGTCACGGGGTTGGAGTCTGCCCGATTTGCAACCGGCGATGCGGCCGGAACTTTCAGGTTCGATGTTTGAGGCGATGCAACAGCCTGAACATTAGCCACCGGAGGAACAGCAAAGCTAATTGCCGGAGGGGTTTTGGTTTGCGGCAATCCGATGGATTGCGGGGATGGCTTCGGGCCGAGAGGAGTCATCGGCTTGGACGATGGAACCGCTGAAGCCGAGCGCCATTGTTGGCGAGCCTTTTGGGTTTTGGCGGTTGCGCTTGTCTCAAGACTCCGCTTTGCCGCCCCCATGACCCCATACTTGGCCATGTCAGCCCGCGCCTTGTCGGCGCCAGCCAGAGGAGCCACAGCGGCCGGAGCCTGAGCGCCGACACTCGCAAGGATCGGAGGAACGCCGGTCTGAACTGAAGGCGGGGCGTTCACCGCGGCGATCGACGCCGGAGGCTGGGGAATCTTGCCGAGCGCATTGCGCCATCCACCACGAGTAACACCCAGAGAAGCCGCCTCCTTGGCCATCGCCGGAGTCACCCCGCCAGCGCCAGCGGTTTTCATCCGCTCAAACAACGACTGCCGGCCAGCCCGTTGCTGCTCGCGTTGCTGGGCACCGATGCCGAACCCGCCATCAGCGGCCACCGAGCGAGCGGCGGAAACATCCTGAGCCCGGCGATCCGCAGAATTGCCGTAGATCATCGGTTGGCGGGGATTGGAGTCCAGGCGCGGGGTCTGAACTCCAGCATCAAGCCGGGGCGTGGCAGATCCGCCCACAGCAGCCACCGACTTCTTGGTTCCAAGAGGACTGCCCTCCGCGGTGTATCCGCCGATGACGTTTCCCCCGGTGTCCCGGTGGATGCCTCGCATGCCCGCAGCCACAGCCGGATCGGACTGCGAGCGGGTGTCGATTCTTCCAGCCATCGGGTTCATGTCGGCTTGCCAGTTTCTGCGCTTCATGACCGACCAATACCACCAATCGGCACGCCACAAAAACGGGCGAAGAAAAGTTCCGCCCGTTACTGAATAGGCTCGACACCATTTATTAGAATCGAGCGAAAGCGAGCAGCGATGCCAGAGCGAAAAGCCGCAAGATGCCCGATCCCATGCCAAAACGTCCAGAAAAGCCATTGTCAGTCCGTCACGCGAAATTCTGCGAAGGAATCGTTGCAGGTCTTTCAGGTAGAGAAGCTTACAAAGCCGCCGGGTACAAAGTGAGCGATAAGAGCGCCGATGAAGGGGCATCAATACTTTCAAGGAATTCCAAGGTGAAAGACCGGATTGCTGAACTCCGCGCAAGATCAGCAGAAAAAGCCGACTTTTCCCGGGATGACATGGTGCAATGGCTGGTGGATGCCTTGAAAACACCGGTGGGAGAGATCGACCAGAACCACCCACTCGCCCAAGAACTCACCACCGACGAGGTATTCGTTGAAAAGAAGGGGTCGAAGGTCATCAAGCGCCGAATCAAAACGGTGGGAAAGAATGAATGCGCCCGCCTGCTTTGCGACATGATGGGATGGAAAGCCCCTGAGAAACGCGAGATCGACCTCGGAACCAAGACGCTTGATGCCGTCCGAGAAAAAGCCTTGAGCATCGTTTCACCCCTCGCCCGCGCCATTGAATGAGCTGGGTTCCCTACAATTTTCAGACCAACCCGGACCCGATCATTGCCAAGTTCGACCGGGTGTTGCTCGATCTCTCGAAATCCAGCGACGACGAAATCCTCACCGCGGCAATGGCCAGCCCCGCGGTCCACTTCTCGCTATTCTGCCGGATCAAGGACGAAGACAACAAGATCATCAGCCCGAGGCCAAACGTGCTTCAGCTTCGAATGGCGGAAACTTACGAGACGTTGAAGAGTCTCGGCATCCGTGTGCGAATCCTGGTGACCAAGCCGCGGCGGGCAGGGTGTTCGTCGTTCGTGGAACACATCGGATACCACGACGCCATGCGCCGGCCGATTGAGGGACTGACCATCGCGGATGACAAGGAGGGCAGCAAGGCGGCAATGGCCAAGCTCCAAAGCTACGGCGAATACGATTCCTATCCGTGGAAGATCACCGTCGTTCAGGACTCCACCGCATCGATTTCATGGAGCAATGGTAGCAAGTGGACGGTGGACACGGCCCGCAACCCCGACGCCGGAGCCGGAGACACCCGGCAGTTTGGCCATATGTCGGAAACCTCGAAGTGGCCACAGACCACCACCCTGAACGACGAGCGGACGATGACATGCGCCATGCCCACGTTCTCGGGGATGGATACCACCGTTTTCAGCGAATCCACGCCTGAGAAAGCCGCTGGCTGGCAGTACAAGACCTGGGGAAAGGAAGCGATGTGGCTCGACGAGTTCATTGCCCGCTGGAAACAGGGACACCGGCCCGAGGAACAATGGATCAAGGTTTTCGCCGCATGGTTCGAGTTCGAAAAGAACTGCCGCAAGAAGCCGTGTTCGCCGGTTGAGATCCAAGAAATGCAGGACTCGCTGTCCGAGATCGAGAAAAGCGAGATCGAGAAATACAACCTCACTTGGGAACAGGTGGCGTGGAGGCGCGAGACGATCAAAAACAAGTGCGGTGGATCAGAGAAAACCTTCTCGTTCTACTACCCGAGCGACCCGGTTTCATGCTGGCTTGCTGGCGGATCGGCGCAGTTTGACATGCAACGGCTGGTTGAAATGGAGAACGTGGCCATGGGGATTGTTCCCGAGCGCGGGTATCTGGTTCCTCAATTCGACAACAAAATTGCTTTCTCCACCAAGCACGACGGCACCGGCGACATCGAGATTTGGGAGCGTCCGATTGTCGGATGCCGTTACCTCGGGGTGCTCGACCCGGCCACCGACAAGAGCCAGACGATTTCAGCGGACCCAGACCGCCATTCGATTGCCATCTGGCGGGCAGGATACCACGACACGGCGCACGATGTTTGGCGCAACGCGAAGCTCGTGGCGCGGGTGAAGGGCCCCTACTACGCCGACGGCGACGAGGTGGCGGACCACATGATTCGGCTTTCCCGATACTACGGAACCTGCCTCGTCGCCCAAGAAGTAATGTGCGGGCTCGACATCCTCAAGCGCCTGCAAGCAGCCGGAATCCCCTGCTACAAGCGCCGCCCGCTATCGGCGAGGACCAACAGCATTGTTGAGCAATTCGGGTTCAAGCTGATGTCTGGCGAGGATCGCACGGCCATCATCGACCGATACACCGCGGCAATCCGTGAGAAAGCCGTGGACGTGCATTGCCTCCACACCATCGACGAATACAAGAGCTTCATCGTCAACATCGCCAAGGGTCGGGCCGAAGCCGCTGGCGGGTGTCACGATGACGATGTGATGCGGGATTGCATGGCTTGGGAGTGCATGGAGCAGGCCACCACCTACCGGGAGCATCGCAACAAGAACACCGAACCCCGCGACAGAGGCCGCAACGGCTGGCGACAGGTCAACCGTGGATGACTTCCGCCCGTTAATCTCCGGCAATTCCATGGCATGATCCGCCCATGAACTACCCACAACTCGCCGCCAAAGCCGCAGCCGAAACCGCGCATCTTTCCGCGCTCGACGCCGTGAAGATCGATGTTTCCTCGGCAGACCACGAACTCGGGAGAAACACCCGCTGGGTTTGGGTTGGCGGGTTTGGTGACCTCAAAGTTGGCATGGCGTCCGGACAATCCGTGACGCTGGTAAACGTTCCTGATGGAACCATGCTTCCGCTGGCGATCAACAAGGTTTATCGCACCGGCACCGATGCTAACGAGGTGATCGCGCTTTTCTGATTTCGTTGACCGCGTGTTTCTCGGGACAGAGCACGCGGTTTCCCCATGGTTCCCCTCGCGTGGCTTCTGGCTGGTTGTCCGCGCGAGGGGTTTTTCGTGCCTGATCCGCCCGTTACCAGTGGCCGTGACAGCGGGCATCATCCGCCATCATGCCGCGCCGCCTATCACCAAACGAAGAGGAAATCCAGAACTACATCGGACGTGCCCAGCAGGGACTTGCCGGACAGTCACCCAAGGATCAGGCCGCGGCGAGATCCAGTGACCCGCGCACCGCAAGGACCGGACAACGCGCGATGGCAGATCGTTCGTATGAGAACGCCCGCAATCAGGTAGCCGTTGACCGTGAGAGCGAGCAGATCGCCCGTGAGCAGGAGGCCACGGCCAAGCAGGTTGCCACCGAAGCCGCCAAGGCCGCACGCCAGCAGGAAGCCCGCGACGTTCGCGCCGGTGCCGCCAAGGGAATGGAAACCACCACCGACGTTCAGACCGGCCGGACCACGATCAAGACCAACCCCGATGGCTCGCCGGCATGGCAGACCGGGCCCGTTGGCGATCCCTACCGTGCGCCGGATACCGTCATGGAAACCGTGGCCACCACCGATGAGGGCCAGACCTATCGGCCGCTCTCGAATCCGCTGGTTCCTGATGATGGCAGCGCCATTGCCGCCCCAGGAACCGCGGAGAAGTCCACAACCCAGAACTGGCAGCAGGATCGACGGGACGCGCAAGGAAACGTCACGCCGACACCGCTTCCCGTGACAGCAGACGCCAAGACCGGACAGCAGACGGTCGAGATGAAGGACCCGACCGGCCAGATGACTCCGAAGCTCGTGGGAATCGATCCCGCCACGCAGGAGCGCCAGAACCGGGTTGCCGTGGCAAAGCAGAAGCAGGCCAACATCGATCTTTCCCGCAACCAGATCGCACAGGCCAAAGCAATCTACGGCCCGCAGTTCGAACCGATCGACAAGGCGTTCCGCGAAGCCGAAGCGAAGTGGAAGCCGTTCACCGAAGACGGCATCCAGAGCAAGACCATCGGAAACATTTCGCGCTGGGTCCGCGTCAACGAGAAGGGATTCGAAAGCCCGCTCAGTGAGTCGGAAGCCGCCGCCTACCAGCGCAACAAGGGACAGGCCAAGCTTCAGTTTGACATCGCCGCCAAAGCCTACAACGAGGCCAAGCCGCGCATGGACAACATCCAGGCGGAGGAGGATCGGATCAGGATCGAAGAACTCAAGAACGACGAGGAAATCATCCGAGCGAAGTCAGGCTTGGACATGCGCGACCACGTTCTTGAACTCTACTCGGGCAAACAGGACGACGCCTTGTTTGATCAGCTTGGAATTCCCAAGCCACGCACCACGTCCCAAGAGCCGCATGACACTCCGGAAGCCCTGTCACGAAAACTTGCAGCGATGGACATCGAGGCGAACCGCGTGAAGCGTGACGCCAGCACCGGAGCCATCACACCAGAGGAGGCCGACGCCAAGACCCGCCTGCTTGCCGAATGGAAAGGCCAGACGGTCGAACAAGCCAAGGCCGAGGCCACCGCCAATCTGGAGGCACAAGGGCGCGAGATCGCATCGCGCTACATCGGCAGCGGTATCCGCAGCCAGGAACTCGCCGGGAAGACGGTGGGCAACTACTCCGGCATCAAGAACACGGTGAACGAAATGGGATCGTTCATCACCGGAAACCAGAACATCCCGGAACTCACCGCCGAAACGCTCAGGCTTTCCAACCGCAGCATCGACGCCGCCATCAAACGCGCCGACGACATGGCCGCTTCCCCGCTCTATGGCGAGAAAACAGCGGCAGCGGTGAAAAGCCAGCTCACCCGCATGAAGGCGGAACTCAGCAAGGCGGGCATCGCGCCGGAGGATCAAGGCCGCGTGATCCAAGACACCGCCAAGGCACAGGCATGGACCGAGCAGGACGAGGACATGACCCGCCGCTTGTCCACGGGTGACATCGTGATCAATCCGGGCCGCGTCTTCTGCAACAAGCACGCCATTGTTTCCGAGATCAACGCATCCGACGCCACCCCGGAAGCCAAGCGGTCCGCCATCAGCCGACTCGACCAGATGCGCGAGAAGATGGCGGGCATGTTGTTCCGCCAGACGGTCTATTCCGACGAAGGATTCAAGGACTTCGGAAACCAGCAGTTCAAGGCTGGCAACCGAGATAAGGCGGACATTCTCGATCAGTGGTCACGCCAGCAAAAGGACCGCGGATGGCTTTACAAGGCGACCGATGCCGTCACGGAAGGCGTCAAAACCGGATCGGTTGGCGTGGTGAAAACCATTGTCGGCACCGCTGGCGGACTCAGCGCGTTGATGGGAGCGGATGGATTCGCCAAGACACTTGGCAAAACCGCCGATGACATCGGGCAGGTGATCCAGACCGAGCGTGATTCCGCGCAACTCCGCGGCATGACCGGAGCCTATGGCATCACCAGCGATCTGACCGACACCGTGGCGCAGATGGCACCCATGATCGCTGGCGGGACTGTCGCCGCTGGCATGAAGGGACTCGCCGCCACGGCCACCCGAGGCATGTCCGTCTATGGCTGGGCGGGCGCACAAGGCTACGAATCGAAGCTGGCAGACGCCGTGAACATCGCGGCCAGCCAGAAGGGATCAAAACTCACCAGCGAAGAGGTTGGCGACGTTCTCAAGAACCCGCGCACGCAGGTTGCCGCATTCCTCAACGGCGCACAGACCGCCATGCTTGCCGCCGCACTCCCCAAAGGCTCCGAGCGCGTGGCGCTGGGCACCAAGGCGGGCGGCATGACCGTGACGGACTTCCTCCGGGCTGGCGGCACGCGGGCGATCAAGGACGGCACGTTGAAGACTGAACTCAAGGCAATGGGCAAGACCATCTTCGCCGACGCCACGGACGAAATGCTGGAAGAGTTCACCAACCAGGTGTTCGACGGATTGATTTCAACGACCGTTCTCAAGCAGGACATGCAGCTTGGCGATCTGCTTGAGCAATCGTTTGAGGCTGGCGGACTCGGAGCCGTGGCCGGAGGTGCCTTGCCACAGTTCGCCGGAGGCAAGACCAAGGCGGACACCCACCGTGAAATGCTGGCCGTCCTGCAAAGCCAATCGCTCGCCGCTCCCGATGAGCGCATGGTTTCCACCGCACTCGCCGCGATTGATCCGGAAGCCAAGCGCCCGGACGCAAAAGAGCTTCAAGCCGCCCGCCAGTTGGTCGGCCCGGACAGCACGGCCATCAAGTCGCTCGAAAAACTAGCCGCAGCGCACGATGCGGCCATGAAGGCGAAGGACTACACCGGAGCGGCCAAGATCGAGGACGACATCAACCGCACGTTCACCGAGGAACAAACCCGATCCGCCAAGGATGCCGCCGATGCGGTGATGCTTGCCCGCGAACTGGATGGACTGGAGGAACAAGCCGGAAGTGCGATCTGGCAGGCGACTCAGGAACTCAATGCCGCCCGTGCCAGCGGAGACAAACAGGCCATCGCGCAAGCGGAAGTCGCTCTTGAGGAAGTCCGCCAGCAAGCGCCGAATGTTCCCCTCGCGCGCGCCGCGGTGAAACTCGCCACCGGCAAGGACATCGGAGAACTCACCGACTCGGAACTCCGTGCGGTCGGATACAAGCCAGCCGACAACGGCACGGTTTCCCCGATGACTCCGAAGGAATTGGCGGACGCCGGACTCTCCAAGCCGCTGATCCGCGCCGGGGCCGATGGTTCCGCCATCATTCTGGACGAAGCGATCAAGCAGGTAGCCGCCACATCGGAGAGAGCCGCCACACGAATCCAGCTTGGAGAACAGGAAGCCATGGCCGCTTCCCAAGCACGCGCACAATCACCCACCCCACAAACCAATGTCGGACAGCAGCAAACGCAAGCCGGGGGCACCGCGCCCCAACCTGTCGCCCAAGAAGTTCAACCGGAAGTACCGCAAGCCCAGCCTAGCCCAGCAGGAATGGGACAGGAAGTTCCGGGCAGCGGAGGAACAGCACTGGCGGGAACAGGAGAACCGGGACCAGTAGAGCAATCGGTAATTCCGTCCAATCAGACCGATATGGGAAATCCCATTTCGGAAACCGAGCCCGCAACGGACCAAACCGCCGATCCCTTCGAACCCACCGCCGAAGATGCGGCCTCGATCGAAAAGCGGATGCAGGCCGAAGCCGTAGCCGATGAAGTTGTTTCCCGGGTGGAGAAATCCATCCCCGGCATCCGTGGCCGCATCCAGATTGCGGAGGAGCAAGGCGACATGCCATCGGGAGGAGCCTACGCCGATTCAAGCGGCCGGATCGTTCTCCCGCTTCCGGACATCGAGGCCGAGCTCGACCGCAACGGCGGCGACATCGAAGCCCTTGCTGATACGCTGGAACGCTACGTCTCGACCCATGAGGTGGTTCACCTGATCCAGTATTCCACGGTGGAAGCCGCATGGAAAGAAGCTGGAAGCCTCGGGACGTTCGGCCAGTTCTTTGGCGAGTGGTACGGCCGGATGCACGGCGAGCTTGGCCAAGGCGTGATGGATGCCGCGGCGAAGATCTACGGGCAGGAAGCCTGGAACCGGATCAGCGATGCCGCCAAGGCCGCTGAGGTGGTTCGCATGCTCGTGGAAAGCCGGATCAACCCGGATGCCGCCGATGTCTCGGAACTCTTCCGCGAAGTCCGCAAGGCCAACAGCCCGACGCTCATTGAGACGATCAAGCGGGCAATCACGATGCTGAAAGACCTGTTGGCCAAGGGCGAGCTTCCGGAGGCTGTGAAGGATCACGTTGCCCAGATCGAGGCGCTTTACCGCGAACTCACCAGCGAATCACCCGCGCAAGCCGCGGAGCCGACCGGAACCGCTACCGAAGGCACAGCTCCCGCCGAGGGTAACGGCGGGGGCGCTCCCTCTTCCACTGTCTCCAATAGTGCCGAAACATCCGACACGCCCGCAGAGGCCAGCACGCCGGAGCCAGTGGAACCCACTCCCGAGAAGCCAGCCAAGCCCCGCCGCCAGATTGACAGCCCGGCACGGCGCGAGGCGTTTGCAATCATCAACTCAGGCGACTACAAGACCATCACCAAGCTCTATGGAGAAGTCGGCAAGATCACTCCGCTTCCGCCGAATATCGCGCTCATCAAGAAGAAGCGGGATGACAAGAAGAAGCTGACTGAAAGCGAGCGGAAGACTTTCGACACCTTCGACAGCCAGTACAACGGCATCGTTTTCAAGAGCCACTTCCCGGACACCAAAAACGGCAAAGTCGCCCGCGAGGTGCTTGGGCTGATCATGGCACCGCAGAAAGGCGGGTTATCGCCATCGGTCGCCGCTCAGGGAGTGAATGAATCCTGGACGCCGGATCAACTCTGGCAATCGATCCGGACTGAACTCGGACGCATCGCCAAGGGTCGCGCCACCGGCAATCCGATGGACATCGAGAACCCGACCGCCGAGGACATCGCCAGAGCGGAGGCACAGAACGCCGCGCTGATGGATGAATCCGACATCGAGCAACAGCAGGCCGAGAACTTCGACGCCGCGAACACCGCGGACAACGGAGGCAAGCCGATCTCCATGGAGGATTTCACTCCGGAGATGGTTGGCCAGTTCATCACCGTGGACGGCGAACGCATGAAGGTTGCGGCCGTGGAGTGGAACAGCTTCTTGGACATGCCGCAGAGCGTGACGCTTCAGGACGGAACGAGGTTCGGCCGGCAGGTGCTTGAGGATGGCGAAGTCGTGTATGTGGAGGATGAGAGGCCAGCAGCACCAGCCAAGACCACGAAGCCAGTTCCAACCGAGCCATTGGCGTTGGGCAATGCGCCAAGCGTCGGTAGAGGTAAGCCGCGGAATCTCGTCGAGTTCAAAAATCCGATCACCGGACCATCCGGCGCAAAGCTCAGCGCCTATCAGTGGCAATACCGCTTGGAAGAAGGCGTTGACAAGCGCGGCGAGGATTCAGCCGTCCGGGTTTCGGATTGGGAGAAATCCGCCACCAATCAGGAAACCGGCCGCGAGGTGGTTCACCAGTTCCATGTCGATACCCCAGATGGGAAGGGACAGGTTGTGAGCCTTGAATCCGCGCTTCAACTGCTGGGTTACACCGAGAAGAACAGCGCATCAACCGGACGCATCAAGTCGCTGGCATCCGCCCTCAAGACGAGAGCCAAGAACCTGATGGAATTGGACCGCCTCGAAGCCGAGAACGCAGTGTTTCAGGAATGGCAGAAGCGATATGACTTCGCCTTTTCCCGGGTGGACATGGCCAAGATGCCGCCGCTCACAAGCGAATACAAAGAACCGATTCGGACGTGGAAGCGTGGCGACTATCAGGAAACCCGGTTTGGCGCATGGATGAAAGATCCAAAGCCGGAGGATGTGACTCGCATTGCCCATGAAACCGCGAACGGATGGAAAGAAGCCGAGGCGATCAAGGAAGTCGGCAAAAGCCCGAAAACAACCAGCGACATCGGCGCGAAGATCAAGGATCTGAAACGGCGAATCAAACTGTTGGACGCCAAGATCGAGAACGACACGAAGGCCGAAGTGTCTGCCGCAGCTCCGCAATCCGCGATGGACCGCAAGAACTCGGATTCCAAGCAACTCTTCGCCGATGACGGCGGGTTCCAGTTGGCCGCGCAGTCCACACAGGACGGCGACAAGATCGCGGCTGACAAGAAGGCCAAGGAGGAAGCAGAGGCAGCGCAGGACGCGGCGCAGACGAAGCTGTTTGCATCCCCCACTCAGCAAGCGCCCGCGTTCTACTCGCAGCTTTCCCGCACGCTCGAAGCCAAGATGCCGAAGTCGGCACCGCCGCAACAGGTGATCCAGATCGCCGCGTCCGGAGCCAAAGCCGAGGAAATCAAATGGAGCGGACTGGTTCCGAAGCTGCAAAGCATGGGGCCGAAGGTGGACAAGGCGGAACTTCTCGCATGGCTCGCTGATGAGGGGAGCGTGAGGTTTGAGGAGGTTTCGACAGGAACACCGAAAGAAAACAGAGACAAACTTAGCGCGTTCCGCCGTCGCATGCGTGCAGGAGAGGCATTGCAAGGAGACGAACAACGTGAGTATGACCGACTCGCAGCATTTGATGACAACGGCGGAGATTCTACCAAGTTCTCGCAATACACGCTCCACGGCGGCAGCAACTACCACGAGGTCGTGCTCGCGATGCCGAATGTGGGTTTCGAGGAGTGGACGAAAAATCGTGGCGTTTCAGATTTCTCGAAGCTGGAAGCTGGCAAGCAAAAGGCCATGATCGACCAGTTCTCACGCGAGAAGGGACTTGGCTACACCTCCAGCCACTTCCCCGACGTTCCGAACTACGTCGCGCACATGCGCTTGAACGAGCGATCTGATGCCGCTGGCAAGCCGGGGCTGTTCATCGAGGAACTCCAATCGGATCGCCATCAGGCTGGAAGGAAGCAAGGATACAAAGGCGAGACTCCAACCGACGAAGAAGTCCGCCGTTTCTTCCAACTGAAAGAGGACGCGGACCCGGCGGACTACCGCGAGGAGATGATGCAACATCGCGACTACCGCAAGAACGCGGTGGCCGACGCCCCGTTCCGCAACGACTGGCCGCTCGCTCTCTTCAAACGCGCCCTCCGCGATGCCGTGGCGGGCGGGAAGACGTGGATAGGGTGGACGACGGGCGAGACGCAGAATGATCGGTTTGATCTGAGTAAGACGCTTGAGTCCGTGGAAGTCACTCGTGAAGGCGAAAAGTTCCGCGTGTTTTACCCCACACATGAAGGCGCAAGCTCCGACGCCGGGGTGTTCCCGGCACAAGAACTGCCTGATGTGATCGGCAAAGAACTCGCTGACAAAGTTGTATCCGACTTCAGCGGAGGTGATCCAGCCCGCAAAGGGGAACTGAAATCACAGATGGAGCAAGCTCGTCGTGATATGCAGGCATATGGGTATGATGATCCGAAAGGCGAAGAAGCATTTGACCGATACAAAGCACTGCAATCTGAGTATCAAGCGAGCAACCCGAGTACCAAAAAATATGAAGGTCTCGACCTCAAAGTCGGTGGCTCCGGCATGAAGGGCTTCTACGACAACATGCTTCCGAAGGAGATCGGCAAGTATGTGAAGCAGTGGGGCGGGAGCGTTCAAAAATCCTCGCTTGGTGGAGAGACAAGGCCATACGACATTCGGCAAGTGCCTGCTGGTTGGGCTGTTTCTGGAAGCGAAGGAACCAACGCCTTCACGACTGAGGGAGAAGCCAAAGAATTTGCCGCCGAGAAGTATGGAGCGCCAACCCCCATCCACCGCATCGACATCACCCCGGCCATGCGCAGCGGAGTTCAGCAAGGCCAGGCTTTGTTCTCCTCCCCATCCCGCCGCGACACCTCCACGCCCGATCTGTTCGCCGCCGCACAGGCACCGGACGCCAAGGCAAAGCTCGGAGACGTGAAGGTCGGAAAGGTCCACGCGCTCAACGCCTATCGCGCCCTCACGGCCAAGAAGGCCAAGGTGGGACTCAATGCCGCCGAGGAGCAGCAGCTTCTCGACGTGGAGCAGGCGCTTGGGCAGAAGCTGGCGTTCGACATGGAAGGCGTGAGGGGCGAGGCTCCGGCAGTTGTTAAGGAATCCTCAACAACTCAACCCGCACCGAAGGCGATCAGCGGCAGCATCGGCGGACAGCAAGACTTGCTGATGGGCGGCGAGACGCTAAAAGGCGGGCAGATGACGCTGTTCTCGTCTCCGACACCCGAGCAAGACCGCGCCTATCTGGCAGCCGTGGAAGCTGGCGACATGGCCAAGGCTCAGGCGATAGTGGATGAAGCGGCGAAGA
>ERZ724516.1564-NODE-1564-length-13282-cov-3.660996_pt1 | contig 13282 bp, 14 predicted proteins | sample MGYA00376049_ERZ724516 | MGnify/ENA primary metagenome ERZ724516 (study PRJEB28724, sample SAMN07190886) | activated sludge metagenome | isolation source: activated sludge of sewage treatment plant in Hong Hong | place: USA: Christiansburg, Virginia | collected... | reverse complement strand
GGCTCGGCAATTTGAAACAGGGCCATTTTTATTCTTCCAGCGACGCCAGCGCGTCATCGATTTCGTGCAAGAGTTTTTCCAGGAACATCAGCCGACGAACCCGATCGGTCGCCTCTTCCTGGTTTCCGGCGCCGTCAAGCAGGTTTCCCAACTCGTCGTAACGTACCTTGATATCGGCGCGGAGACGGTTATGCAGATGCTCCAGTTCATGATGATCGCCGCCTTGGCGGGCCTCCATCACGGCCTCGCGCCACTCCATCTGTTCCATCAGGAAGTCAGCCGGCATCGCCGTATTGTTTTCCGCCTGGATGTCATGACCATCGAGATGCAGCAGGTACTTGGCCCGCTCGAGCGGCTTCTTCAGCGTCAGATAAGCTTCGTTGGCGTGCGTCGCCCACTGCATCGAAAGTCTCCGCTCGGATTCCGAGGCATTGGCAAAACGATCCGGATGAACTTGCGCCTGAATATCGCGATAACGGGAATCAAGATCGGACAAATCCAGCCGGAAACTCCGGCTCAGACCAAACAGCGTGAAATGGTCGGCGCGAAAATCCATCAGACGTTAAAGGATTCGCCGCAGCCGCACTGATCTTTCACGTTCGGATTGTTGAACTTGAAGCCTTCGTTCAGCCCTTCTCGGGCGAAATCCAGTTCCATGCCTTCCAGGTAAGGCATGCTTTTGGCGTCAATAAACACCTTGACGCCATTCGTCTCGAAAACCAGATCTTCAGGACTCACCTCGTCGACAAATTCCAGCTTGTACGCCATGCCGGAACAGCCGCTGGTGCGCACGCCGAGCCGCAGGCCGATGCCCTTGCCCCGTTTGGTCAGATAGTTGGCGACGTGTTTTGCCGCCTTGTCGCTCAAGGTGACGCCCATGCTTATTCTCCGTGCTTCTTCTTGTAATCCGCCACGGCTGCCTTGATGGCATCCTCGGCCAGAATCGAACAATGGATTTTAACCGGCGGCAACGCCAGTTCTTCAGCAATTTCCGTGTTTTTGATCGACAGTGCCTGATCAACCGTCTTGCCCTTGACCCATTCTGTCACTAGCGAGGAAGAAGCGATGGCCGAGCCGCAACCGTAGGTCTTGAACTTGGCATCCTCGATGACACCCGACTTGTTCACCTTGATCTGCAGCTTCATCACGTCGCCGCAGGCCGGCGCGCCGACCATGCCGGTACCGACCCCGTCATCTTCCTTGCCGAAGGAACCAACGTTACGCGGATTCTCATAATGATCAATGACTTTGACGCTATAGCTCATGTAAATTCTCCTTAATGTGCGGCCCACTGGACGGTACTGAGGTCAATACCATCCTTGTACATTTCCCATAGCGGGGAAAGGTCACGTAGTTTGCCAACTTTCGTCTTCAACAGATTGATTGCGTAGTCGATTTCCTCTTCGGTCGTGAAGCGTCCGATGCTGAAACGAATCGAGCTGTGCGCCAGTTCGTCGTCACGCCCGAGGGCGCGCAGTACGTAGGAAGGTTCCAGGCTGGCCGAGGTGCAAGCTGAGCCAGACGATACGGCAAGATCCTTGATCGCCATGATCATGGATTCGCCTTCGACATAGGCAAAGCTGATATTCAGGTTGTGGGCGACGCGATGGGTCAAATCGCCATTGACGAAAGTGGCTTCCATGTCCTGAAAGCCTTTCAGCAAGCGATCGCGCAATGCCCCGACACGCTTGATCTCTTCCGCCATTTCCTCACGAGCCAAACGGAAGCATTCGCCCATACCGACGATCTGGTGCGTTGCCAGCGTGCCGGAGCGGAAACCGCGCTCATGACCACCGCCATGCATCTGCGCCTCAAGGCGGATACGTGGCTTGCGGCGTACGTAAAGCGCCCCGATACCTTTGGGACCATAGGTTTTGTGGGCGCAGAAACTCATCAGATCAACTTTGAGCTTGCTCAGGTCAATGTTGACCTTGCCCGTCGCCTGCGCTGCATCAACATGAAAAATGATGCCCTTTTCTCGGCAGATTTCGCCCAGTTCGGCAATTGGCTGAATGACACCCACCTCGTTATTGACGAACATCACCGAAGCCAACACGGTATCGGGACGAATCGCCGCCTTGAACACCTCCAAATCCAGAAGTCCGTCTTCCTTGACATCAAGGTAACTTGCCTCAAAACCCTGGCGCTCCAATTCACGCACGGTGTCGAGTACAGCCTTGTGCTCTGTCTTCACAGTGATGATGTGCTTGCCCTTGGTGCCGGCATAAAAATTAGCGGCCCCCTTGATGGCGAGATTATTGGATTCCGTAGCACCGGAGGTCCAGACGATTTCCTTGGGATCGGCATTGACCAATGCGGCAACCTCTTCCCTTGCCTCTTCCACGGCCGCCTCGGCTACCCAGCCAAAACTGTGCGAACGGGACGCCGGATTACCGAAATGCTCACATAGGTAAGGGATCATTTTTTCTGCCACCCGCGGGTCGACCGGAGTAGTTGCCGAGTAATCCAGATAAATGGGGAGTTTCATCGCTATTCTCGCTATGTCGGGTTGTTCAAGCAGCCTGGCTGGTGGCCATCGCTGTCAGTCCCTGCAGGCGTCCGACGGTAACCTGCAAGGCGCTAATAAATTGTTGAATTTCTGCTTCCGTACTTCGTGCACCGAGGCTGACGCGAACCGCACCCCGCGCCACCTCAGGTGCAACACCCATGGCTTTCAGGACATGCGACATCTCCGGGTTGGCGCTCGAACAGGCTGCACCGCTGGCAACGGCAAATCCCGCTCGGTCCAGTTTGCCAACCAGGGTTTCGCCATCGATATCCGGAAAAGCGAAGTAACTGGTATTCGGCAAACGCGGCATCTCCGCCCCAAAAATCCGGGCACCCAATCCAGTCAGTCCGGACTCCAGCATTGCCTGCATTGCCCACCATTGCTCTCTTCGTTGGGCAACAGCTTGCGCCGCAAGTTCCGCCGCCCTGCCAAATCCGACGATGGCTGCGACGTTTTCAGTTCCTGAACGCAAGCCGCGCTCGTGGCCGCCTCCGGCGATCAGCGGCTGTAATTCCACGCGCTTGTCGAGTACAAGCGCCGCTGCACCTTGCGGGCCGCCCGCCTTGTGCGCTGAGAGGCTGAGTGCATGCACACCGGCTGCATTCAACTGCCGAAAATCAATCACCATCTTACCCAATGCCTGCACGGCATCGGAGTGGAACCAGGCGCCAGAAGGCTTTGCCGCATTCGCCAGCGCCGGGATGTCTTGCAGTCCACCGGTTTCATTATTGGCCATCATCACTGAAATCAGCTTTGGCCGACTTTGAAGCGCCGCGCCGTAGTCTGCCAATTCAAGGCTTCCCGAGCCGTCGACCGCAAGATGCCGGACTTGCCAGCCTTGCCGGGCCAATTGCGCCGCCGGCTTGAGTACGCAAGGGTGTTCAATGGCGCTGACCGCCAGAAGACCTGGCTTTAGCGATGCCGCAGCGCCTTTCAGGAAGAGGTTGTTGGCCTCGCTGCCGCCGCTGGCGAAAATGATTTCCGTCGGGTGGGCATTGACCGCTGCGGCGACCTGCTGCCGGGCATCATCAATGGCACGCCGGGCCGCCCGCCCGTACTCATGGCGACTCGACGCGTTGCCAAACTGGCTTTCCAGCCAAGGCAACATGGCCGACAGCACCGCCGGGTCAAGCGGCGTCGTGGCGTTATAGTCGAGATAGACGGGTCGGAACATGGTGCGATCAGATCACTTCGGCGATTTTGATGTGGCTGGCTTTGGCACGCGGTTGCGGGCCGAGACGACGTTTCTCGTCCAGCACCACAGGCGACTCTCCCGCCATTTTCTGCTTTTGCCGGAGAACCAGTTCCCCCAATGTCACCGAAGAAAGGTATTCATACATCTTGCTGTTGAGCGTTGACCAGAGATCGTGCGTCATGCAGCGATGCTCGTCGTGACAGTTCTCGCGGCCACCACACTGGGTGGCATCGAGTTGCTCATCGACGGCCCGAATGATGTCAGCCACAGTGACCAGTTCCAGCGGCCGCGCAATGCAGTAGCCACCACCAGGGCCGCGCACGCTATCGACCAGCTTGTGACGGCGCAGCTTGCCGAACAGTTGTTCAAGATACGAAAGCGAAATCCGCTGCCGCTCGCTGATGCCGGCCAGCGCGACCGGTCCCTCCTCGCCACGAAGGGCAAGGTCGATCATGGCGGTTACGGCGAAACGTCCTTTGGTCGTCAAACGCATTATTCTCTCCTGCTAATAACCTAGTATTACAGTCAACTATAGTCAATCCAGACAAAATTAGTCAACTATTTTGCTCAGGTATTTCGGATCAAAACGATCTGCTGCCAACACCTCGTCGTCACACTTCACGCCTTGTGCATCTAGCTCCCTGAGCAGCGACGCAAAGCGCCGATCAGTCTCTGCTGCATGATCAAGCAAACCGTGGATGGCCTTGGCCAGGGGGTCGTCCTGATCACGCCCCACAGCGTAGGCAGAAAATCCCATCTTTTCTGCCTGCTGCTGGCGCTGCCGACTCTGTTCGGAGTTGTCCAGCACCCGCGCCGGATTGCCAACCGCCGTCGCACCTGCCGGCACGGCTTTGGTAACGACAGCATTCGAACCCACCTTGGCACCGGCAGAGATAGTGATCGGACCCAGTACCTTGGCGCCGGCGCCGATCACCACGCCACTTTCCAGCGTGGGATGGCGTTTGCCCTTGTTCCAGGAGGTTCCGCCCAGGGTGACCCCGTGGTACAGCGTCACATCATCATGAATTTCAGCCGTTTCACCGATGACAACACCCATGCCGTGATCGATGAAAAACCGCCGCCCAATGCTCGCCCCGGGGTGAATCTCGATGCCGGTAAGAAAACGGGAAACATGCGCCGTGAAACGGGCCAGCCAGCGCAGGCGATGCCCCCACAACCAATGCGCCACGCGATGAAGGATCAGCGCATGAATACCCGGATAACAGGTGAGTACTTCCCAGAACGAGCGGGCTGCCGGGTCACGGTCAAAAACCGCACGGATATCCTCACGAAGATACCGGAACATGAAACTGAATCTCCCTGTTTTAGTTAGGGTAAATTTTAAAATACTCGACTGATTTTGTCAGCTATTTCAGGGATATGGTTCCAAGTATCTGATTTATAATCGTCGCCTTTGTCGTTTCGATCGAACCGGATTCCGCTTTCATCATGTTGCGCTGCCTCATCCCGTTGCTTGCCTGCTGTGCAATTCTCCTTGGCGCCTGCTCGACACCAGCGCCGGTCAACGACAACCCTCAGCGTGGCGATTATCGCCACACCGAAAAATATCTTTCCTGGCTGATCGAGCGGGAAATGTCGGACAACGAGATCACCGGCATCAGCATTGCGTTGATTGACGATCAACGGGTGATCTGGCAACAGGGTTTCGGCCATGCCGATCTGGAAAACGACATCCACGCCACACCGGAAACGATTTATCGCGCCGGCTCCATCGCCAAGGTGTTCACGGCCGCCGCCACCATGCAACTGGCCGAGCAGGGCAAGATCGACATCGACCAGCCACTCAAGCTCGCCCTGCCGGAGTTTTCGATCAAGACGCGCTTTCCCAAGGCCAGCCCGGTTACCCCGCGCAATGTGATGATGCATCACTCCGGCCTGCCCTCGAATTTCCTGCGTGGGATGTTTGTCCGTCAGCCGGCCCGCTATGAAACCGTAATCGAAGGTTTGCGTGACGAGCATCTGAGCTTCCCGCCCAATTTTGTCTTTTCCTATTCCAATGTCGGCATGGCTTTGCTGGGGCGTGTCATCGATGGTGTTGGCACTCCACTGGCCTTTCGATGATTACATGGACCGAAATTTCTTTCAGCCGATGGGGATGACCCGGTCGAGCTTCGCCTCACCGGCAGTCACCAAGGCCTATGACCGCAACAAGCCCACCGAGGTCTTCACGCTACGCGACATGCCGGCGGCCAATCTGCTCAGCAACGTTGTCGATCTCAGCCAGTTCGTCAAAATGCACTTTGCCGAAGGCAAGTCAGGCCAGAACCGGATTCTCTCCGCAGCTTCGACGCAGGAAATGGTGCGTACCCAGAATGCCAACTTCCCGCTGACCTTTGATTCCTATGTCGGCCTTGGCTGGCTGCTCAACGGTATCGAAGTACCGGGTGGCGGCATCGTCGCCAGTCACGGCGGTTCGCTGCCGGACTCGCACAGCATGATGGCGATCCTGCCCGAGCACAAACTGGGCGTTGTCATCCTCTCCAATTCGGCCACATCGGCTGTCTCGGTATCGAAAATTGCCGCCGAAGCCTTGCAAGTGATGCTGGAAGCTAAAACCGGCATCCGCACAGAGCCGGTGCAGGCAGTCCGCTCGCCGGAACGGGCGCCGAACAAGGAGGAACTGCGTCTGTTCAACGGCCATTTCGATACGCTGGTCGGGCTGACCAAGGTATCCACTGCTTCCGGCAAGATTGACGTCGAAGCGGTCGGCCATCATTTTCAGCTGGTACCACATGAAGACGGCCTGCTCAGCCTGAAATACAAGGTGCTCGGCATGGTGCCGGTGCGCGTCGGCGCCTTCGAGGACATCCGTCTATCCATCGCCACCGTCAATGGTCGGCAGATCATCGTTGGGCGCATCGGTGGCGAATCACTGATGTTCGGCGAAAAACTGATGCCGACGGAGATTCCCGACAGTTTCATGCAGCTGATCGGGCATTACGAGATCATCGACAAGATCGACGGTCCGGCCCCCAACCATATTGTGCTCAAGGAAGACGACGGCCTGCTGGTCGGCGAAGTCCGCTTTCCCGAAAAACCGGAACTGCTGCTCCGCATCGGCTTCCAGCCGGTTTCCGAAAACGAGGCGGTTACGGCCGGCTTGGGTAGTGGCCGGGGTGACACGCTGCGTCTGATCCGAGAAGACAATGAAGAACGGCTGGGCTTCTCCGGCTACCAGCTACGCAAGAAACTGAACTGATCCATGGAAACGCTACTGCTCGAACTCAAGCAATTCATCATCGAGACAATGAATCTCGAAGACCTGACACCGGCCGATATCGATGATGACGCCCGCCTCTTTGCCGAGGATGGCATCGGACTCGACTCGATCGATGCCCTCGAACTCGTCCTGGCACTGAAAAAGAAATACGGTGTCGTACTGGAAGCCAATGACGAAAAATCCCGTGAGCACCTGCGTTCGGTCGCCACACTGGCCAAACTGATCAGTGAAAGTCGCGGCTGACCGTTTCCAGCTTCCCCAGCCAGGCTGAGAGATCAACCAGCCGCTTGGCCACCAGATGCACCACCTTACCCTCGACCTGCAACTGCCCGTAAACACCCAGCAGCCTTGAGCCGAGCAACTCGCGGCGCTGCTTTTCGACCAGTTGCGGATGAACGACCACATTGGTCAGCCCGCTTTCATCCTCCAGCGTGACGAAGACAATGCCGGTCGCCGTACCCGGCCGTTGCCGGCCGACCACAATACCCGCCGCGCGGATCAGTGCCCGATGGCCGGCTGTTTTCAACTCGCTGGCCATGACAAAACGCCGCTCGGCCAGATGCCGGCGCAGCAGAATCAAGGGATGGCTGCGTAAGCTCAGGCCAAGGCTGCGGTAATCCGCTACCAGATTCTCACCCGCATTCGGTTCCGGCAAGTTGCTGGCAGGTTCGGCCGGCGGCAGACCATCGAACAGGTCCCCCTGCATCACGGCGGCCGTCGCCGCCCAGGCAGCCTGCCGGCGATGCCCGGCCAGGCTTTGCAGCGCATCCGCAGCCGCCAGCAGATCGAGTTCGCATCGTTGCAACCCGGCCCGTGCGGCCAAATCGGCCACACTCAAAAACGGATGTTTTTCCCGGTCGACCGCAGCAATGCCGTCCGCTGCCGATTTTGGCAGCCCGATCACCTCACGCAGTCCCAGCCGGACGGCACCATCATCCAGCCGGCTATCCCAGTCGCTGGCCATGACATCTGGCGGCAAGACCGTCACACCATGCCGCCGGGCATCCTGAATCAGCATCGATGCCGCGTAAAAGCCCATCGGCTGGCTGTTGAGCAAGCCGCATAGAAACGCTGCCGGATGGTGCCGCTTCAGCCAGGCTGAGGCATAGACCAGCAGCGCGAAACTGGCGGCATGGCTTTCGGGAAAACCGTATTCACCAAAGCCCTGAATCTGCAAAATGATGCGCTCTGCGAAGGCGGCTGGCAGCTGATTTGCTGCCATGCCGGCACGCAGTTTCTGCTCGAAAGGTTCCAGTCCGCCTTTGCGCTTCCACGCCGCCATCGCCCGCCGCAACTGATCTGCCTCGCCGGGCGTGAAATTGGCAGCGACCACAGCCAATTGCATCACCTGTTCCTGAAAGATCGGCACACCAAAGGTGCGTTCGAGCACGGCGTCAACGGCTGGCGAAATAGGGTCGATTGGTTCTAGTTTCTGTCGTCGCCTCAGGTAAGGATGCACCATGTCGCCCTGAATCGGCCCAGGCCGGACCAGCGCCACTTCAACCACCAGATCGTAGAAGCTGCGTGGCTGCAGGCGCGGCAGCATGGCCATCTGCGCGCGTGACTCGACCTGAAAGACGCCCATGCTGTCTGCGTGGCAGAGCATTTCGTAGGTTGCCGGGTCTTCTGCCGGAATATCCTGCATCTGCTGCGGTCGACCGGAGAAATCGCTCAAAATCGACAGCGTCTTGCGGATTGCCGAGAGCATGCCCAGCGCCAAGATATCGACCTTCATCAGCCCCATGGCATCCAGGTCATCCTTGTCCCACTGGATCACGCTGCGTTCGGCCATTGCCGCATTTTCGACCGGCACCAGTCGCGACAGGGGCCCGCGCGAAATGACGAAGCCGCCGACATGCTGGGTCAGATGCCGGGGAAAACCCCGCAATGCGGCGGCAATCGCCAGCCATTTCTCGACCCGTGGCGCCTGCGGGTCGAGGCCGAGTTCGGCGAATCGTTCCGGCAACTGTTCGCGCTTGTCCCACCAGGCCAGTGAGGCGGTCAGTGCATTGATCTGGGCAATACCGAAACCCAACGCCCGTCCGGCGTCTCGCAAGGCGCCCTTGGTGCGGTAGGTGATCACCGCCGCCGCCAGTGCGGCCCGCTCGCGACCATATTTGGCATAAATATACTGAATCACCTCCTCGCGTCGCTCGTGCTCGAAATCGACATCGATATCCGGCGGCTCGCCCCGCTCCTTCGAGATGAAGCGCTCGAAGAGCAGTGCCGAGCGCGCCGGATCGACTTCGGTCACTCCCAGTGCGTAGCAAACCGCTGAATTGGCCGCTGAGCCGCGCCCCTGGCAGAGAATATTTTTCTCCCGAGCAAAACAGACGATGTCATAAACCGTCAGGAAATACGCCTCATAAGTCATCTCGGCGATCAGCTTCAACTCGTGCTCGACGCGCTCAAGCACAGGCTCTGGAATACCTTGCGGATAACGTCGCAACAGGCCGCGCCCGGTTTCGATACGCAACCAGGAAGTCGGTGTTTCACCGGCGGGGATGATCTCCTCAGGATACTCATAACGCAGTTCGTCGAGCGAAAAGTCACAGCGTTGCGCAATGGCTAGCGTCTCCGCCAGCAAGGAGGCAGGATAGAGACGGGATAACCGCAGGCGCGTGCGCAGATGGCGTTCGCCATTCGGATACAAGGCATAGCCGGCCTCGAATACCGTGGTTTTCAAGCGCAAGGTAGTCAGCACATCCTGCAGCGGCCGGCGCGACCGGACATGCATATGCACATCGCCGCTGGCCACCAGCGGCAACCCGCAAGCCGCACCCAGGGCCTGCAAGGTTTCCAGGCGGGCGGCATCGTCCGGCCCCGCATGCAGTTCGACGGCAATCCAGGCACGGCCGGGAAAGCGACTAGCCAACCAGTGCCCGTCCTCGACCGATGGTGCTGCCTCCGGCACCCACAGCACGAGACAATCCGGCACGGCACCACTCGGCGAAATCGCTTCGAGATCGAGTCGATGCAGCAGATAGGCACCCTTTTCCGCACGCCGCCGGGCCAGTGTGATCAGCGCCGACAAATTGCCGTAACCATGCCGGTTGCAGGCAAGGAAGACCAGCCTGAAGCCATCGGCCAGGCGTATTTCACTGCCGACAATCAATTTCAGCCCATGTTCCTTCGCGGCCAGATGCGCCCGCACCACGCCGGCCAGCGAACACTCGTCGGTCAGTGCAAGCGCCGCATAACCCTGGGCACAGGCCTGCGCGGCCAGTTCTTCCGGATGCGAGGCACCGCGCAGGAAACTGAAATTGGAGAGGCAGTGCAACTCGGCATAATCAGGCAAAGAGGCCATGCAGGAACCAGCCCTCCGCATCACGAAATATCCAGGCCCACTGCCCCTGCGGATTGCACGCAACGAAATAGTCGCGCCGCACATCCCCCGCCGCCTGCGCTTCGCCTTCATCCCACCAGCCGCTTTCCAGCCGCTCGGCACGCGACAATAGTTTCAGCGGCCCGTGCCATTGCGGGCCACCCGAACGTTCCGCCAGTGCCTGCGGCACCGGAAAAAGCCAGAGCGGCCGCGACGGTGGCAAGGAATCGGCTAAATAATTACCTGCTGCGGTCGACGGTGATTTTTGTCCGAAATCCATCGCGACGTCAGTGGCCTTTGTCGCACATTCCGGCCGGTAATCGGCGACCATACCCAGTGACTGAACAGCCGCCTCGCCCAGGCGGGCACGCAGGCGCTCCAGACAGGCCAGCGTTCCTTCCCCGGCAATCGGCTGATCAAACAGATGGGTGCTGCCCCCCGGCTTCTTGATCACCTCCTCGGCCAGCAAGCGAACAGCCTCGACCGGTGCCGCCAACTGCAAACGTGAAAGATGCTCGCGCAACAGGCGCAGGAAACGCATCTCATCCGCCGCCGGTTCGGCAAAGCGCAAGCTCAGCGTGCTTTGTGAACCATCGTCATGCGTCAATTGCAGCGAACAGGCCCGCACCAGCAACTGCCGGCCATGCAACCAGCCACTCAATGCGGCAAACAAGCGTTGCCCGGCAAAAACCAGTGCCTCGGCATCCTCGACACGGGAGGGTAACTCAAGGCCCAGCGAAAACCTTTCTGGAAAAACGAAGGGCAATTGCGGATCAGGCAACGCTCCCCAGGCACGCAACAGATCATCGACCGGCGCATTGCCGATCCGCCGGCGCAAACCGCTGCCCGGCAAGGCACGCAGATCGGCCAGACTGCGCAGACCAAAGGCTTCCAGGCGTTTCAGCACTGCCTCAGGCCAGCCGGTCACCGCACAGGACAAACGGCCGAGCGCAGCCTGCATCTCCTCCTCCGTCGGGTAAGCAGCCACTGCACCGGCCCGTGCCAGCCAGAAGGCACCGAGCGGCGTCGGCGCTACAGCCCAGACCGTCGAATAGCGCTGATCAGCACAACCGGCCAGTGCGGCCTCGACGATCACGTTCAGTCCGCCAAACAGGCGCAGGCAGGCACCAATTTCCAGCAACAGCCCTGCCGGCACCAGACTGATGACCGGTGTGAAACGCCCCGCCCAGCAGGCCAGGCTTTCCAGTGCCAGCATTTCGCGCGCCAGATCGCGCTCGATTATTCCCAGCCCGGGCTGCAAGCCGAGCGCCGTCGACAGTTTCTGCCCTGCGCTTACCCCGGCTTCCGCGGCCAATCGGTCACACACCACCACCCGCCCGCGACTGACAACGACACTAGGCGATTGCCGGCAGGGATGCGCTTCGAGCGCCAGCAAGGGAAAGTGAAGGGCCAACCAGAGCACGCGGCGATCTCCCGGGACGGGCAATGGACAAATTGAGCGGTCGCGCTGCCGGCCGGCCACGCCGCTTGAGAATACGCACCGACAGACTGCCTTCGTTCGCCGCCAGCGCCAAACGCAAGGGGGCTGGCGAAGGCATCTCTGCCTTGTCTGTTGAGCGCCAGAGGCAGGTCAGTGTCGGCCGGCCTTCGGCTGCCACCTGCAAGCGACGCAGGGCTTTCGCATCGATACCGGCTTCCGGCCAGGCCAGCACGCCGGCAAACCCGCCACTAGCAAGCAACTGCTCGCAACACCAGGCCACCTGCCGCCCCGGCTTGACCACCACCAGCCGCTCCAGCACCAGCCCTGCGGCCGCCCAGGCTGGCGCATGCGGCAGCCACGGCGGCGATACCAGCGCCAGCCAGCCACCGCTGGTCGACAGATGTGCCAGTGCCGGCAGCAAAAAGCTCATTTCACCCAGGCCGCTGCGGTCAACCAGAATTTCGGTCACATTTCCCCGCGGCCAGCCGCCCCCCGGCAACTCGGCATCCAGTTCGGCATATCCGGTGGGCACGGCCACTTCGGACAAACGGGGCAGCATGTCGCCCCGCCAGATATCGCCCCGCGCCAGAACCTCCGCCAGCGAGGCCGGCAGGGGCAAGGCGCTCATGACAAGCGGGAAGCCGTCCCGCGAATCAGGCCGACGGCAATGCCTTCGATGGCGAACTGAACCTCGCCCGGATTGACGATAATCGGCTGGAAATCAGGGTTTTCGGCAATCAGCCTGATCTGGCCGTTGGCACGCTCCAGACGCTTGACCGTCACCTCTTCATCCAGCCGTGCCACCACGATCTGGCCGTCACGGGCCTCAGTCGTCTTGTGTACGGCGAGCAGATCACCATCCAGGATACCGGCATCGATCATCGAGAGACCGCGCACCTTGAGCAGATAGTCGGCCTTCGGACTGAACAGCTGGGCATCGAGCGAATAACGCGCCTGCACGTTCTCGACCGCCAGAATCGGCGAACCGGCAGCGACACTGCCGATCAGCGGCCGGCCAAGCTGCTCGACCAGCCGGCTGCCACGCGCCGAACGCGGCTCAAGATTGATCGCCCCTTTCTTGCACAAGGCTTTCAGGTGATCCTCCGCAGCGTTGGGCGAAGCAAAGCCGAAGGCACTGGCGATCTCGGCCCGCGTCGGTGGTGCACCCAGCACTTCGACGGTGTTCTTGATGAAATCGAGAATTTCCTGCTGACGAGGGGTAAGTTTCATGGCTGGCTCCACTAAAAACCAATAGCTGTATTTTTGTACAGTAATTTGATTTTAGCAAGCAAAGATTCGTCTTGCCGAGCCTGTTAAGATTTCGGCCTTACCAAAACCGGCTCAACAAAATGAGACTGCAAGACGTTGCGATGGGTGGCAGCTTCGAATACGAAGGCCAGGTTTTCACAAAAACCGGGCCAATGACCGCTGTTGCCGCAAAAGGTGGCCAGCGACTGATTCCGCGCTCGGCCATATTGTCGCCCATCGGCCTCAATCCGGACGGGCTGGACAAGAAAGCCGTCCTGGCCGCCTTTGACGCCTTCTACCTGACTTGTAGCCGCCTGACCGAT
>ERZ724516.1561-NODE-1561-length-13302-cov-5.570091_pt1 | contig 13302 bp, 10 predicted proteins | sample MGYA00376049_ERZ724516 | MGnify/ENA primary metagenome ERZ724516 (study PRJEB28724, sample SAMN07190886) | activated sludge metagenome | isolation source: activated sludge of sewage treatment plant in Hong Hong | place: USA: Christiansburg, Virginia | collected... | reverse complement strand
CGCATCCAATATTTTTCTTTTTAATAATGATACTCGTGTCTTTTTTCAAATATGTTACTTTATTACAATTAACTATTTATGATTTATTCTTTTAAATCTTAAATACGTATCCCCTTTATGGCGTCTATAGCGGTGGGGATCACCTCTTCCCATTCCGAACAGAGAAGTTAAGCCCACCTGCGCAGATGGTACTTGGTCTAAAACCTGGGAGAGTATGTCGATGCCAATTTTACAAATAAACCCTCATTATGAAAATAGTGAGGGTTTTTTGTTTTATGTGGGTTTTATTTAACCCTGCCTGCTATCTGGTACGTTCTAAGATACAAGACCAATTTGCCATCATGATTCTGTTGAATTAAATAATAAAGATGATTGCGAATAATGAATAGAATATTGCTTATTCAATTTGCATAGAGGCTATATATTAATAGATTTTAAAAGAGAAGACAATTTATAAGATAATAATTTGAATTTCTTATTAAGTTAGATGATGTGAAAATAATATTATTTATTTCCCCAATGATAAGCTTTGTCCCACTGTCTAAACTTTTCTAGTTGATCAGCATGATTGTTTAACCATTTACTATTTTCTTCACTGTTAGCTCTTATTTTTGTAACGAGATAAGCAAAGGCTTCTAAATGACCATTATTAATTAAACTTGAGTAATACGGTAAATAGTAATCCCATAGTTTTTTATCCTCATCTTTTACTTCGTTGTTTAAAGCTTTGCATATTTTTGTAAATTCTAATTGAAATATCTCAAAATTATTTTTTTTAGAATACAGAGTTTCTTCTATAATTTCTTGAAGATCGGAGTTTATTTTCTTATCCTTTTTTTTAAATAAATCGTCTCGGGTCAGGTCAAATATCATAGCTGAAAGTAAATCGCTGGATGGATTTTCACTTTTGTAAATAACTTCTTTGTTATCATCTTTAATGATAAATGAATCATAATATGCTGTATTGCCATTTTTACCAGTAACACCTAGTTTCATTTTCATTTTAGAAAGTAAAAACGGATATGTGCTACTAGTTTTTAATCCTTCTGGCTGTAACAGAAAATAGCGCAAGGCGGCCATGATAAATAAACTATCATTTTTTAAAGTAAGGGCAATAACGGCTAAATAAAAATGTGAGTTAGCGTGTGTAGGATCGACTTTTATTGCTTGATATAATGTTGATTTAGCATCTTCATATTTTTGTTGATCGAAGTAAAATTTACCTAAATCAAAAATTGGTGAAGCATTGGTTGAATCTTTTTTGATTTTTGCATTTAAGTTACTAATCGTTAATTCAGTTTTACTAGCTCTGTTTATACTATTGCTATAGATCACTCTTAAATCATCAATGTTTTTTTGTGACATGTTTTTTGAAAGAGCTAGTTTGCTTATTAACGCTGCCTTGTCGAACTCGCCTACTTCCAGAAGTATAGAAGCGTACTCTGTCATTACCACTATATTGTTTGTATCGATTTTTATTAATTTATCGTACAATGCAATAGCTTCATTAGCATGATCGGTTAGCTTTTTGTTGCGCGCCTGACTTAATAAAATTTTTGCTTGATATAATTCTTTAGTAGTTAAGCCTTGTATTTTTGTGCCATTATTTTGTATGTCATAGAGTGCCTGCGGAAAAGGTTGAATTAAAATGTTACTTATATCAAAAATTTGAAGTTTTGTTAAGTTATTAAAATTGACAGGTATTTGCTTAATGGGGTTATTACCAATAAACAAATTTTGTAATTTGAATAAATTACCTAATTCACTCGGCAATTCAATTAATTCGTTATTGTTGATGTACAACGTTTTTAAGTTATATAATTCGCATAATTCTATTGGTAAATCTGTGAGTTTATTAAAGTCTAAGGTTAATCCCTCTAATTTATTTATTTTTTTTATTTTAGAATCAATCCTATGAATACTGTTATTATGCAGATATAAAACAGTAAGGTTGGTTAATTCGTAAAAATGTTCGGGTAATGTTTTTATTTTATTGTGCGCAAAAGATAATTTTTTTAGACCGAATAAATGACCAATTTCATCGGGGATGCTTTCAAATTGATTATGTGATGCAATTAATCGTTCAAGTTTTTGAAGCACTTGAATTTCTTTAGGCAACTCTTTTATAGAGTTGTTGTTTATAAACAAATCTTCTAATTGATTGAGCTTAAAAAAAGAAGATGGTAAAGTAGAAATGTTATTATAATCAATATATAAAAAGCGCAACTTGTTTAAATCGCCTATACTTATCGGAATTTCTGCAATAGAATTGTGTGCTATACTTAAATAACGTAGGTTTTGTAATTCGCTAATTTGTTGGGGAATAAATGAAATAGTATTGCTATCAAGTATTAAAAGTCTTAATTGTTTTAATTTGAGAATATCAATTGGAAATTCATTTAGTTTTTTGTTACTCAAATTTAATTTATAAACCTTTTCGGCATTTCTTAATGCTTTTGAAAGATTTGTGTATACCGGCTCTTTATCTATTTCTAACTCATCATCTGCTGGGTTTTGTGCAATAAGATGCGTTGAAGCTAGTATTAGAATTATGCTAATACATGATAAGATTGATTTTATAAATTTTAAAACCATATTAAGACATCACTACTTAATGTCTAGTTCTTTTAAAATACTTTCAGGAACAGGAGCACCACTTTTTTTTGCTTGCTCTAGGTAAGTTTTTGCATTTTTGTTATCTCCATCATAATAATAACTAATCCCAAGCATATATTGTGCATCGCCAATGTAAGGACTATTAGTTGCTTCATAAATTTCTAATGTTTTATGAGCACTTTTTACAGCGTTTTTATAATCTTTTAATGCAAAATAAATTTGAATAGGACCGTAAAATCCTTCAGCATCAGTAGAATCGTTTTTTTGCATGATAGCATATTGTTCTAAGGCTTTATCATGTTTTTTCTCAATCCAATACACAATACCTAAGTTTTGATGAGCCATATTACCTTGAGGATATAATTCGATGGATTTATTATAGCATTTTTTTGCATTTTCTAAATCTCCAGATCTGCGATAAGCAGCACCCATATTGTCGTATGCTTCTACAAATTTAGGATCAGCTTTTACAGCCTTTTCGTACCATTTGATGGCATTTTTATAATCTTTTACTTCTCCGTAGCCAAAAGCTTTATCGTAATATTCTTTTGCTTCTTTGTTTTCAGTAGAGCCATACATATCAGTGCTGATACTTTTAGTTTCTACTTTTTTCTCTTTTTTTGTTTGAGAATAGAAGTTTGGAGTTAAAAAAGTAGTACAAGCTATTGTAGTAATAAATAATTTCAGATTTTTCATACGACGTTGATTTACTATAAAGATATAAAATAAGAGTAAATATTATAATTAATCTCTAAAATATTATACCCCTCTTTTTAATCACTTAAAAATATTTTTTTCATCATTAAACCTTTTTATTATCTTGAAGTCCAAGAACGTATGCAGCATTACTCAGATGAAGAAATATTAGCCTTATACCGCGAGGAATCATCTCGAAATATGGCGCTGCATCACCTTATTCAAAAATATCAACAAAAATTATACTGGCATATCCGTAAAATTGTGATTAGTCATGATGATACAGATGATGTGCTCCAAAACACATTTATTAAAGTTTGGAAAGGTTTAGCAGGTTTTAAAGAAGAATCTCAGCTATTTACTTGGTTATATCGCATTGCGACAAACGAATCGTTAACCTTTTTAAAGCAAAAAGCGAGAGCTAATACAACGTCTATTCATCCTATTGAGTATCAGTTATCTAAATCATTAGAAAGTGACACTTTTTTTAGTGGTGACGAAATTCAATTGAAATTACAACAAGCTATTTTAACCTTGCCTGAAAAACAACGCATTGTGTTTAATATGCGTTATTACGAAGAAATGCCTTATGAACAAATGTCGGAGGTACTAGAAACGTCTGTAGGAGCTTTAAAAGCGTCTTATCATATAGCAGCAAAGAAAATAGAAGAATTTTTAGTAACGAATTAAACCTTTTTAGAAAAATACGGTCAAACAGTACAAATGGAAAACAACGACTATAATTTAAATGATGAACCAAACTTGCCGTTAGATCATAACGATAAGCATTCTTTTGGTTTGCCATCTGATTATTTTGCGTCGTTTGAAGACAAATTAAGAAAAAAACTAGAGTCGCAGGAAGAATTAAACGAGTTCCCCGTATTGTCTTCCATTCCTAAAACTAATTTATTTACAACACCTGTTGATTATTTTGCTACAGCAGAAAATAAATTAGAAATCAAAGCTGAATTAGAAGCTTATGTTAAATTACAAAGCGTTAAGCCTTTTGTTCCTGCCGACTTGGATGCAGAATACGTAATTCATTTGCAATCTACTATTAATTATAAAGTTGAATTAGCTGAAGAGTTGAAAGAATATAAAACACTTTACGCTCTTGATAAAATAAATCCATTTATTACTTCTGATGCCTATTTTGAAAGTATTGCAGAGCGCGTAAAAAATAAAATTTATTCAAGTAAAGAAACTAAAGCATCTGTTTTAAATTCTGTACTGGACTTTGTTTTTGGTAAAAAAATGGCTTTTGCGTTTAGTATTGTTTTCATTATTTCATTATCACTTTATTTATATCAATCTTCCGAAAAACCACTAGAAATGGGAGATTGTAAGACATTAGCGTGTTTAGAAAGACAAGAGATCTTAAATAATAATAAAGTGATTTCTAATTTTGATGAAGAGCAATTAATGGATTTGGTTGATGTCAATAAATTAAATCAACAATTAAATTCAAAAAAAGAATCATCATCACCAGATAAAATAAATGTAGATAGTATTAGTGAAGACGATTTATTAGATGAATTATAATGAAACAGGTAACTAAATATATATTTATATGTGTGTTTTGCATCATTGCACTTTCAGCAATGGCGCAACCTGGAACTAAGCGTGATAAAATTGATGCCTTACGAGTATCTTTTATTACTTCTAAAGTGCCTTTATCTAACCAGGAATCACAATTATTTTGGCCTTTGTATAACGAGTATAATGACAAAGCGGATAATTTAAAAAAATCATTTCGTCAGCAATTTATTAGAGATGTGGATTATAGCACCGTGTCAGATAAAGAAGCAGAAGCTTATTTGGTTGCTGAATTAACGTTGAAGCAAAAAGAATACGAGTTATCGAAAGAATATTACGAGAAATTTAAAAAAGTTTTACCAATCAAAAAAATCGCTCTGATTAGAAGAGCAGAAGAAGATTTTAAAAAGGAATTAATTAAAAACATAAAAGGTAATTCTTCTGAATAATGCGATTAGCAAAGGTGTTATATCTTTTGATTGGCTTTGTGTTATTTAGCACAAAGCTTTTAGCATTTAAAAACGATAGTCTAAAAGTAAAAAAACAAGCTAAACATTATTTTAACACATTAGTTTATACGGATTTTTATGGTTCTGGAAAACGCGATTTAAGTGATATTAATTTTGTTGGCAAAAAATTAAAGACGTATCAGGTTAGGCAATTTGTATTAGGCTTTAACGCCCCGTTGTTTACAAAAGATTATTACAATAAAGATAGTACGGTTATTTCAAATTTTCATTTGCTATTAACAGGAGGTTATTCGGCCGTAACGCCAAAGTTTTCGGGTGTAGTAAAAGATCATCAATTAAGTAGAACCTCATTAGGAGTGAGAGCTATTTATAATTTTGGAAGACGAACTATTTTGTATGCTGAATTTGCTCCCTTTGTCACTCAAGATAGAGGATATGCTTATACCCGAAGAACGCGCATAGCTTCTGCATTGATTTATAATTTTACAGTTAATAAATATTTTAGTTTTAGATTAGGTTATGCACGCTCTTTTACATTTGGTAATCGATTAAACTTGCCTTACGTGGGAATTAGAGTAGGTAAAATGGATGGCGTTAATTTAAGTGTGCAATTTCCAAGAAGCATTAGTTTTAATGTGCCAATAGGAAAGTACGTGCGAACAAGTTTATATACAAAGCCGCAAGGTGGCATGTATTCTTTTGCTAATTCAGATTCTATATACTATCTGAACAATGATAAGAGTTTAAATTTTGGGAGATATGAATTTTTGGGAGGTGCTCGAATTGATATACTACCAAGTCGTTATTTTAGTTTTTATTTAAGTAGTGGATTTACAACACAAAACTATATCAGTTTTTATTCAGAAACATTTAATAAAAAGAATAAGCAAAAATTAAACTCGTTTTATAAAGAAAAAATTGATGGTTCTTTGTTTGTAAATTTTGGATTAGTGTTTAAGTTTGGTAAAGTAAAATCTACTTATAATAATTATAATATGTACAATGCATTGGATTTAAATTCAACAGACATTGGAAATAATATAAGTACTGGCAATAACCAAGTGCCAGCGAAAGAGAGAAAGATGAAAAATATTAGTCCAAGCGAAGTGCAGGATTTAATTGAGACTCAGGATTTTTATTAAGATTTGTTTTGGGCATTGGCGTGTGCAGTGGTGGCTGCGTCAGGCTTTTGCTCCAATTTTTTTTAGTTCTTAAAAAAGGATTTCGCGACAATCCTTCACGCGATATACTTTTCAATATCTATGCGTTTACTTTCTATCGTAAATATAAATGTAAAACTAAAATCCATGAAAACTTGTGTGAGGGATGCAAGCGAAAATCCTTTTGCTTGTACTTTGCAAAAGATTGAAGCGACAGCCCGACGGCGCCTGTTTTTTACGCCGGCACACCCAAGCTATTAACTTAAAAATAGTAAATGTTAACCTTCAAAGGTTTTAAGCTCTACATTATTGCCATCAAATACGGCGTAGGAGCAATAGTTGATCCATTCACCAAGGTTTATGTAGCGAGAAGTTTCAGAGGCTTTTAAATCTAAAGGTAAATGACGGTGACCGAATATAAAGAAATCAGTATGCTCTTTTTTTAATTGTTCTTTGCAGTAAGTCATTAACCATTCGTTATCATCTCCTAAAAAATGTTTATCACTATCGCCTGTTGTGATACGGCTACGTTTACTTGAGCGGCGTGCAATCCAAAATCCGAAGTTTGGATGTAAGGTTTTAAAACACCAAATTAAAAAAGGATTTTTAAAACATTTCTTTAAAAATTTGTACCAGCCATCTCCAGGTCCTAAGCCATCTCCATGACCAATTAAAAAGGATTTGTTATTATATGTTTTTTTTATTGGGTCGTGATTAACAGTTACACCAAGTTCTTGAATAAAATAATCTTTCATCCATAAATCATGGTTGCCAGTGAAAAAATGAACGGGAATTCCACCGTCGGTTAACTCGGCAATTTTGCCTAATAAACGCGTTTGCCCTTTTGGAATAGTGTATTTGTATTCCCACCAAAAATCAAAAATATCGCCTACTAAATAAATTTCTTCAGCATTATGTTTGATAGAGTCGAGCCAACGAACTATTTTTTTTTCGCGAGCCAAGCTCAACTCAAAGGTAGGGACACCTAAGTGAAAATCGGAAGCGAAATATATTTTTTTACCTGGCTGCATTACAAAAAGCTACTGGTTAACAAGTTTCGTGGGTTAATGTTATGCAAATTTAATGTAAATCGGATAGTATCAAAAAAGTTGCCTTTATTATTTGCAATCAATGCTGTTCTTATATCCTGACTATAAGCAAATGGAACATAAATTTCAAAAACATTTTTCCATAAACAAATATCAACGCCTACATTATATAAAAACTTGTCTTTATATAGGCTTTCATTAAACTCACTGGTTCCAATATCTGCATAAAGCTTTAATGGTAATTTACCAACTTTGGGAGATTTGATATTTAAAGTAACTAACCATTTAGAGGTTTGTCCTAAAGGCGTCCAAATTTTAAAAGCACCATCTTTTTCAACCATTTGTGCTGCTGGAACACCATAAATTTCATTGCGACCAGCGTAATTATAATCAAATAAATAATCCTGAATACCATTAAACCCGCTCATTCTAAATCTGTAGTCTTCCTTTAAATTATTTGCTTTATAAATAAAAGCTCCAGCAAATAAGCGGAAATCTAACGTATTTTTGTTTTTGAAAGTGATAGCGTAATTAAGAGTGGCACTAGCTTTTCCAAATTGGTCGTTATGCTGAAAATTAAATGCTACATCAAAAGGATTAATGGCTCGGTTATTTTGAAGCGTATAGTAAAAATTATTGATGATGGTTGCTTTATTTTGAAAACCAATATTAGATTGAGAAGAATCAACTCTATCTATTTTATAAGTTTCATTGTCTACAAATAAATTAGTGTTGGTATAACCAATGTGTTGAGTGATTTTGCTTCTAGCAAAACCTTTCTTAAGTTCAAAATCTATAGAAGCTGATACTTTATAGTAATTCAAATTAAATGAGTTAATGGTTGTGCTATTTGCTTCGTTAAAAGCCGATGTATTAATATAATTATATGCAAAAGATTTTGCTTTGGCATTCAATGTTATTTGTTGAAATACATTATTATTTTGAGTAATGTATTTTGTTATGTCGGCATAACCAACAGGTGTTTTGCTGCCAAAGGCGTACATCGGCGCAATCGTGATTTCTGTTTTGCGTTGTAAAAAACTATAGTTATAAAACGCACAGCCTAACATAAATTGGTTGTAATGATTGTAACCTAAAATGGGTAAATAATTTATTTGCGTGTAATTTGGATTATCTAGTTTTCCTAAAAATGTAAACCTTATCGGGTCAGTTTTTCTAAATAAACCATGAGTTCTGATATTATTGTTTTTACGTTTAAGGTCTGGCATAAATTCCTCGTAATCAATTTTAAATTCATCTACATCAGCCGGTGGAAATTCAAACACTCGTTTACCTACAAAGCCATTATACCAAACAGTACCCACTAACTTGCCATCTTTTAATCCCGAAACAGAAACAGGCCCCAATACATTACTATTATTTTTTACTAAAATGGCGTGGCTGTTATCATCCAGTTTTTTATGACTCTCCATTTTGTAATCTATTTTTTTATTGGTCACAATCAGTTCTTCTACAAACCAATGTAAATCTGCATTTAAATGGTATTGTATCGTTTTTTTTAAATTTTCCGGGGTAGGGTGCTTAAATTTCCATTGTTCAAAATAAAACTGCATGGCTTCATCAAATTTTTCTTTGCCTAAGTAGTTCATTAAATAATCAAACACTAAAGCAGATTTACTGTAAACAATGCCGCCGTAATTGTAGTTTGTGAAGTCTTTTGAATTGGTTGCAATAGGTTGGTCAAGGTTTTTACGAGCTGCCATTAGATAAGCAAATTCGTATTCCGCTTTATGTTTGAATTTATTTAATCCAAAAAAACTAAAGGTACTATCTCTTCCAATTAAACTTGCTAGTGTTTTTGTTGGGTACTTTGTTTTAATGTAACGCATTTCGTAAAATGAATTTAATCCTTCATCCATAAACGGGTAATCGCGCTCATTACTTCCTAATATGCCATAAAACCAATTGTGACCAACCTCGTGCATGATGGTTGTTTCTAATGTAAAGTCAGTGCCACTTTCGCCAATAATGGTGATGTTTGGGTATTCCATGCCGCCGCCAGCGCTAATAGTTCCGTCAATAGCTGTAACGTGGTTGTATGGATAATCGCCATTCATTTCCGAATAAAAAGCGGTAGCATCGTTTAAGTACTCAATTGATTTTGCCCATAATTCAGGTTCGTTATTGGTAAAAAAAGCCCAAGTATCTACTTTGTTTCCACCATGAGGCAATAGTAAATCGCCTTTCAAAACATGAAAACGTTTATCGGCAAACCAAGCAAAATCGTGTACACGAAATTGTTTGAATTGGATTGTTTTATACTCTTTGCTAGATGGAGGAAAGGAATTGTCGCGCGAATATTTTTTTGTGGCAATTAGTTTTTCTGTTTCTTCTACTTTTGATAATAACCATTGTTCTTCTTCTGGCTCATCAATTCTATCACCTGTAGCGGCAAGTACATAATTTTTTGGCAAAGTTATTTTTACATCGTACGCGCCAAACTCGCTATAAAACTCTCCTTGATTTAAGTATGGCATTTGATGCCATCCGTCTCTATCAAATACTGCTGGTTTTGGGTACCATTGTGTGATTGCATAAGCCTGATCAATATGTCCTAATCGAGAGATTTTAGCAGAAGGTAGTTTTACATGAAAGGGCGTTGTGATGGAAATGGTATCTCCTGGTTTAATGGGGGAATTTAAAGTGAGTTTGCAAATATCAATATATTGTTTGTCAAATTCCCATTTTACAACTTGTCCATTTACCATAAAGTTTAAACTATCTATGTAGCCTAAATCTTGTTCTTTGGCAAAATGCATTTCTGTTTCGCCATTTTCTAGTAATTGTTTTGCTAAAGCAGTTTCTTTGTTTTTATAAGCATTAGCCCATAAATGAAAGTAGATATAATCTAATGTGTTTTTTGAATTATTGATATACTCTATTTTTTCGAAAGCTAATAATTCATGAGTAACATCATTTAAGGTGACATCAATATTGTAATTAACTTCTTGCTGAAAATAATTTTGTTGGGCAATAATCTTAAACGACAGAGAAATACAGAACAGAATGCACTTGATTTTCGACATTGTATAAGATTATTGATTACGAATTTATTTACGAATATACGAATGTTATGCAGATTCGTATATTCGTAAAGATTCGTAATTATTTTAAAACTTCCGCTAATTTTTTATCTAAATCAGCCCCTCTTAAATCCGTTGCAATGATTTTACCTTCTTTGTCAATTAAAACAGTGTAAGGAATAGATTGAATAGCATATACCTGAACGGCTTCGCTTTGCCAAAATTTTAAATCGCTCACTTGTGGCCAAGTTAAACCTTCTGTGCTAATAGCTTCAATCCAAGCGTCTCTGTCTTTATCTAAAGATACGCCTAAAATTTCGAAACCTTTGTTTTTGTATTTTGCATAAGCACGCTTAACGTTAGGTAATTCTTTACGGCAAGGAGCGCACCAACTAGCCCAAAAATCAACTAAAACTACTTTTCCTCTTAATGATGTTAATGCTAAATCTTTATCGTTAGGCATCGGTAAAATTAATTCTGGCGCTTCGTTTCCAACTTTAATTGCTTCTGTTCTAGATACCATCATTTCGGTTTGTTGAACCATTCCATGAAATGATTTTATGTCTTTATTATCAGGGTATTTAGTTGTTAATCCTTTATCTAATGCTTTATAAATATCTAAATAATCTTCGGGGCGTAATTGCTGGATAGCCATGATAGAAGCAAATGAGCTTGTATTTTCTTTTATTTTTTTTGCAACCACCTCACTATATTGTCCTACCATTACTTCGTATGGTTTTTGTAATTCTTTTGATAATGAATCAGCACGGATAGAATCTAATTTTAAAGTTACCATTGCTGTTCTAAAAATATTTTCTAATGAATCCGTTCTCATTTTCTGACCTTGAGCTAGGGCATTATATTCAGCAAACAATTTTGTATCAGGTGAACCTTCAGATTTAAATGTATTTCCTAAATCACGAGCATCACCTGTTATAGTAACTTTTTGCGCTGAATCTAAAACCAACATACAAAAATTAGAGGCGTTGATTCTTAAACGATAAAAACCAATACTAGGTGAAGCATGATTCATTTTAAATTCGCCTTTTTCATCAATTGTTGCGCTATCAATTGGAGTTACGCCTGTTTGTGCTAATTTCTCTAAGTAAATAGCTTCGCCTTTTGAGTTAGATAAATTTCCTTTTATTTCAAATCCAGTAGTGTTACTAGAATCGGTTGAGCAAGAATAAAGTGCAATAGATGCTAAAGCAAGAATGATGATTTTTTTCATTGAGGATGATATTGTTTTAAATAAGGCATCAAATATCTTATTTATTTTGGTATTAGCAATAAGGCAATTGATTGTGTTATAAAAGTTTAACAGGGAAAATATTTTCAACGCGGAGTTTTGGAGTAGGAGAGTTCACAGAGTTAAGTTAAAATTTAAGTAATGAAAACAAAAAAACTCTGAGCTCCCCAAATCTCAGTTTCTCTGTGTTGAAATATTAAACTAATTCAATTTCGCTGGTAACACCATTACAAATTCAGGAATGGCAACATGAAACTCTGATTGATCAACTAATTTTTTCATGGTGTAGTAACCACTCATTTTACCAATATCAGTTACAAAATTACAACCACTATTATATGCAAATGATTCTCCAGGTTCAAGAGTTGGTGTTTCTCCAACAACACCTTCGCCTTCTACTTCTCTTTTTTCGCCTAATCCATCGGTAATATCCCAATGGCGTTTTAATAATTTTACAGTGTAATCACTCTTATTTGTAATGGTTATTTCGTATACAAAAAAGTAATGGTTGCTTTTTGGATCAGATTGAGGCGCGTAGTAGCGAGTTTTGACTGAAATTTCTATGCCATGTGTGATAATAGAGTTCATACGCCTTTATTTTACCGAAATATAGGATATATAATATTACCATCAAAGACTAAGACTTAATTTAATATATTGATTTTCAGTAATTTAAAAATAATTTTATTTTACAATTTGATAATATACAAAGCCTTAAATATCGTATATTTGTAGCCCACTTTTTAATCAAGGTAAAAATTGGACTACAAATATAAACTAACCGCTTCGGTAGCCTTGATATACTGAATACAATTATTAAATAAATGGCAGACAAAAATGCAACAGTTGGGAATCCAGATTTTGACTGGAATTCAATTGGGAAGAAAAACGACAATTACTCATCAGACGAAAGAACTAAGTTAGATGAAATGTATGGTAAATCATTAAGCACAATTGCTGATGCTCAAACTATGCAAGGTACTGTAGTATCTAAAAACTCACGTGAAGTTGTTGTAAACATTGGTTACAAATCGGATGGTGTTGTTTCATTATCAGAATTCCGTTACAATCCAGACTTAAAAGTTGGTGATTCTATCGAAGTTTTTATTGAAAAAGCAGAAGACACAAATGGTCAATTAATTTTATCTCACAAAAAAGCTCGCGCTGGTAAATCTTGGGATAGAGTTAATGAGGCTCTTAATACTGACGAAATCATTAAAGGTTTTGTTAAATGCCGTACTAAAGGTGGATTAATCGTTGATGTATTTGGTATTGAAGCATTCTTACCAGGTTCTCAAATTGATGTGAAACCTATCAGAGATTATGATGTTTATGTTGGAAAAACTATGGAATTTAAAGTTGTGAAAATCAACAACGAATTCAAAAACGTAGTAGTTTCTCATAAAGCGTTAATCGAAGCTGAAATTGAAACTCAAAAACGTGATATCATTTCTAAATTAGAAAAAGGACAAGTATTAGAAG
>ERZ724516.1558-NODE-1558-length-13312-cov-5.182847_pt1 | contig 13312 bp, 10 predicted proteins | sample MGYA00376049_ERZ724516 | MGnify/ENA primary metagenome ERZ724516 (study PRJEB28724, sample SAMN07190886) | activated sludge metagenome | isolation source: activated sludge of sewage treatment plant in Hong Hong | place: USA: Christiansburg, Virginia | collected... | reverse complement strand
CGTGTTCAGAAGCCCGATTGCCGAGGCGAGCCGGCCCTTGGCGTCGGCCCCAAGCGTCGCGATCTGCGCGGGGGTGGAGGTGGTTTTCGCCGCAAGAAGCGTCGTGCTGATCCCAGAAGCCAGGTCCGACAGTCCGGTGATTGCCGATTGCTGCGCGGCGGTCTGGAAGGCGGCATCGGTGGTATTCGACTTGTAGGCCGCCAGTCGCGACAGGCTCGCGTCGATGGCCAGCAGCGGCGAGAAATCCCCGCGCACCGCCGCGCCGATGTCGGAAAACCTGCCGCTTGCCACTTCCTGCGAGGCGCGTTGCACCTGGCTGCGAAGCTCTGCCCCCTGCCGCGCAAGGATGTTCGTGAGGCTCGCGTCGCCAATCGAGATCCGGGTCATCCGTCAAGCCTTATGAGCGTGTCGATCATGTCAGCCACCGCCTGAATCACCTTGGCGTTAGCGGCGTAATTCTTCTCGATCACCAGCAATTCCTGCATTTCCTGATCGGTATCGATGCCGTTCTGCGCTTCGAGATCGGTAAGCGCGGTCAGTTTGGCGGCGGCAAACCCCTGTTCCGACTGTGCCGAAAGCCGCAGGGATGAAGCGTCCGACATCAGGTCCGCCGTCAGGGTGGCGAAACTGCGGGTTCCGGCAGCGAAGCCGGCGGACGACAGCGGACGCGCGCCGGTCAGGGCATCGTGCAACGCGGTAAGGAGGGTGCCGTTGCCGGGGGCGCCCTCCGTGGCGGCACCCAGTCCGTCGCGGAGGCGGAAGAGCGCGCCGCCCTGCGCCGGATCAGCGGCGGCGTTCAGCGTCAGGCGACCGGCAAGCCCGGCCTCGTTCAAGGGGTCGAAGGCCGCGCCCGCATCGGTGAAGAGGCCCGGTGCGCCCGGGACGAGGGTCGGGTCGACCGTCGCCGAGGAAAAGCGCTCGACCAGGTCGCGCGCGGCAGCGTCAAGCCTGCCCTGGGCGCTGACGGCCAGATCGTCGCGCACGGCGAAGAGGGCGCCCAACGTGCCGCCAAGGATCGGGCTTGCCGATCCGGCAGTGTCGTAGGGACGACCGTTGATCGTGATCCCCGAGAGACCGCCCGAGGCCTGGGTCATCTCGGGGGTGATGGTGTGGGTGGTGGAAAAGCCGATCACCGCAGCCGAGCCGTCCAGCAACGGCGCGCCTCCGGCGGTATAGAGGGCAATCTGGTTGAGATCGCGCGGAACCTCGCGCACGGGGACGATGGCGGAAATCTGGTCGACCAGTTGCTGCCGCTTGTCGAGCAGCGCCGAGATGTCGCGACCTGCGCCGGTAAAGGACCTCAGCTCGACGTTCAACTCCTGCAATTGCGCGAGGGTGGAGTTGAGCGTGCCGACCGCATCGCCGATCTGGCGGTCGGCGGTGGCGCGGGCGGCCTGGATGGCATCCGTCGCATCCGCCAATCCCGCGGCCAGCGATCTTGCCGTTGTGGCGATGCCGTTCAGCCTGGCCTGCGACTCCGGTCGACCCGCGGCCTCGACCAGCGCCTGGTCGAAGGCGGCCAGCCTTGCGGCCAGCGATCCTGCGCTGTCTGGCGTGCCAAGCGCCTGCTCGACGCGGGTCAGGAACTCTGCCCGCACGTCGCGGTCGCCACTCCCGGCCTGGGCGATCCGCCGTTCGCCAAGAAGGTAGCGGTCGACATCCCGCGTGACGCCCAGCACCTGAACGCCCTGGCCCTGTCCGGCCAATACTGCCGAGCCCAGGGAGACCTGGCGCCGCGCGTAGCCGGGCGTCGTGGCGTTGGCCACGTTCGAGGACAGGATTTCCGCCTGGCGCGCGGTGGCCGAGAGGCCGGACAGGGCTCCGGCAAGGGCGGATGTAACGCTCATCGCCTGTTACCGCTTGATGTTGGTGGTTTCCTGCAGCATCTCGTCGACCGTCTGGATCACCTTGGCGTTCGAGGAATAGGCGCGCTGGGTCTGGATCAGGCTGGTCAGCTCGGCGGCAACATCGGTCTTCGACCCTTCGCGCGAGTAGCCCTGGATCGAGCCGGTCGGCCCGGAGCCCGCATCCCAGAGGAAGAACGAACCGGAATCTGGCGAGACCTGGTAAGTCTGGTTCGACAGCGACAGGAGACCGTTCGGGTTCGGCACGTCGACCAGCGGAATCTGGTAGAGCCGTCGGGTGAAGCCGGTGTCGTAGGTGGCGTTGACGTAGCCCTTCTCGTCGACCTCGATGGTGGTCAGGTTGCCGACTGGAGAGCCGTTCTTGGTGATCGAGACCGGGGCGAAGTTGTCCGAAAGCTGGGTCAGGCCGTTCGGATCACCCAGGCGGCCGATCCCGACGGTCATCGGGCCGCCGGCGACGTTGAGCGACAGGGTGCCATCCGCCGCGTTGTAGGCCCCGCCTGATACCACCGTGACCGAGGCGAGCGTGCCGCCTGCGCCGCGCGAATCGTCGAAGGTCAGGTTGTATTCGCCGATCAGCGTGCCACCGCCCGCGCTGTCGCGGATTTGCATCGTCCACTGGTTCGATGATCCGGTGGCCGGGACCACCGGGACAAAGGTCACTTCCAGCGCCTCGGAGGTGCCGAGGTTGCCGAAGTATTCGACCGACAGCGGTGGCGGCGTCGCGGTGGATCCGGCGACGGTGTAGGTCGCGGGGAGGTTGACGCCCAGGTTCATTGTCGTGGTCGGGTCGCCCGCCGTCTGGTTGGTGTTGATCACGATCGGCACCAGCCCCGAGATGGTGTCGCGCGGGTTCGAGGGGATGGTGCCATCGGCGTTCGCGGGCCAGCCGAGCAGGACAAGACCGGAATCGGTCTTCAGAACGCCATCCGCATCGGTGCGGAAGCTGCCGGTGCGGGTCATGAGGAGGGGCGTGTCGCTGAGCGCATTGCCGAGCGACACCTCGTTGATCACCGGCAGCATGCCGCGCCCGGCGATCGCCAGGTCAAGCGGGTTGCCGGTCCCGACGAGATCACCGCGTTCGTCGATCAGGCGCACGGTCGAGGCACGGACGCCGCCGGCGGAATAGGTGCCCGACCCGCGCGAGGAGGTGATGACCATGCTGGTGAAGTCGGTCGAGGCGCGCTTGTAGCCGTAGGTTCCCGAGTTCGCGATGTTGTCGGAGATCGAGGCGAGTCGGGTGGCATTGGCGTTCAACCCGGCCACACCCGCAGCAAGCGAGGAGGAAATCGTCATGGAAAGCGCCTTTCTGCAGCTTCGACTCCTGTGGTGTCGACCCTGCATCGAAGGCGCTTAACACGGGCCTAACGGCAAAAATTCTACCGATTATCGGTCGCGACGCAGAAGGATCACCTCGATCCGGTTGTTGCGTTCCGCCGACGGGTCAGACACCGCAGGTTTACGGTCGGCATAGCCCGAGATGCGCTGCATCCGTGCCGTATCGAGGCCCGCCTTCTCCAGCAGTTCGCGTGTGGCCTGGGCGCGGAGGGTAGACAGGTCCCAGACCGGGTTGTCGATCAGCGTTACCGGAAGCGCGCGCAGATGACCCGAGACGGCGATTTCGTTCGTCGTCAGGTTCAGGACATCGGCAAGCAGGTCGGACAGGGCGAGCAAGACCGGGCTCGGCTCGGCCGTTGTCGCGTTGAACAGTGGCGCGTCGGGCAGGTCGAAGAGTTCGATCACCAGGCCTTCATCCGTCACCCTGGTCACGACATGCCGCAGGAGCCGCTCCATGGTGTTGCTTTCACCGCCCCGCGCGAGCAGGGCCTTTTCGACGTCCTCAAGCTCGGACTGGGCGCGCCCCTCGCCTGCGGCGCCGTTCCCGGCACTGTCGCCGGCGGAACCGGACGAGGTCGCCGCAGTCTTGCGATCCATCGCACCGGTCCCGGTATGGGCCATCGTCTCTTCCGAGAAAACGCTTTCACCACCGAAGGCACCATCGCCCCCGCCCGAGATGCGGTTCACCGGGATGGTCGGATTGAAGTAATCCGAGATCCCTTTCCGTTGCTTTTCCGTCGTCGCGTTCAGCAGCCACATCAGCAGGAAGAACGCCATCATGGCGGTCACGAAGTCGGCGTAGGCCACTTTCCAGGCCCCGCCATGGTGGCCCCCGCCACCAACCACTTTCTTCCGTTTGATGATGACCGGCGCGACATTGCTTTGCGCTGCCATCCCAAATCACCCGAGTTCACACCCAGGAGAAGGAATAGCAGGCGGGACCTTTACGCCGCCTTAACCTGCTGGCTTTTAACGAATGGTCACATCCCGGTCACAGTCGGCGAGGGCGAGCAACCGCGTCTCATGCGCCTTCAGGGTCGGGCGTGCGGAGACATAGGTTTGGCCGCTTGCCAGCTCTGGAAAGAGCCGAAACAGTTCTTTGCGCTGCAGTTCCGACATCGCGTCAAGCATCGGGCCGCCGGGCTGGAAGCTTTCGCTCCAGACGCCATGCGTGCAGACGATCTGGTGCCGATCGAACATCCGTTGCACATAGGTCAGTGGCGTAAGAGGCCGCCCAACGCCCGGTCGCTCCGCGAGGTGAATCGCCGGCGCAAGAACCTCGACCTCACCGAAGCACAACTCGCACTCTGCGCCGGAAAAGAGCAACCGTTGCTGCGGCGAGAGCGTCAAGGGACGATCCGGAACATCTGGCCCAAGCGACCCTGCAGCAAACTCGACAGGCCGCAGATCGGGATCATTGAGGAGGTCGGCAAGCCTAAGAGTCCGATGTCCGACCCAGCGCACGATCTGCGGGCCGTCATCCAGCGTGTGGACAAGATCCCCCGGACGGACGCTCTCGACCGGGCGCGGGCCATCCGGGGTGTCCACTTCAGTGCCGGCCATGAAGCAGGGGATGATCTGCTCGATCTCGGTGAAATACATCCGGCCGAGTTCGTTGCCCAATGCATCGAAGAAGATCACGTAGCCGTTTTCGTGGTCGGCCGACGTGTAATAGATGTCGGTCGGGCCCAGCCGTAGCCGCTCAGGTCGAGAATGTCGAAGTCATTGCCCGAACTGCCGCCATCGACCGAATCCCCGACCCCGAAGTCACCGTCCTGGAAGGTGAACAGATCCCTGTCCGCGCCACCGAACTGGCTGTCGGCGCCTGCCCCCCGTTCAGAATGTCGTTGCCCTCGTCGCCATAGAGGGTGTCGGCTTCGGAGCCGCCGTCGATGGTGTCGTTGGCCAGGCCGCCGTAGATCAGGTCGACGTCGCCTCCGCCTTACAGCTGATCATTGCCGCCGTTTCCGAAGATGGTATCGTTGCCAGCTTCGCCGAGAATGCGGTCGTTGCCGTCTGTGTGGCCTGTTGCGACCGGTGGAACCTGGATCAGTGTAGACGTCGCCAGGTCCGTCGCGGCAAAGTTCGGACCAGCGATGGTCGCACTCAGGCTGCCCGCGCCCGCATTCTCCCAGAAGTAGACCTCGATCGTGTAGGTCTGGTTGGCAGTCAGCGAGACGGTGCCGCTTCTGGTCGTTGCGGACTGGTGAAAGTCATTGTCCAGGTTGAAGACCACGGCACCGCTTGAATCGCGGATGATGATCCGTGAACCGTCATCGGATGTGCTCGAGAACGTGTAGGTGCCTGACGTCGTGATTGCCAGGCTCGAGCGATAGACGACGCCGTAATTGTTGCGGTCATCGCCTGCGGCCGTCCCACCAAGGGTATTGCGCAGAGCGCACACATTGAAGTCGTCGACATAACCGGTACCGACCTGGGTGCCGGAAGTGATGGTGCCGGTCTGGTTGTTGGCGGAAGTGAAATCCCGGTCGTAAACCCGGAATTCCCACTGTCCCGCAAGCAATTCATCCCCGGACAGGCGGTCAGCACCGGCACCGCCGCTGATCGTATCACTCCCGCCTCCACTGGAAAGGGAGTCGGCACTTGAAGTGCCGGTAAACGTCGTTCCTGCGGCCGTTGCCGGGGTCGTGCTGGTGTTCTCGGCCATAACAAGCTTACCATTTCCTGAACTCTTGGTAAGAAATTGAGCGAATGCTCAAAAGAGTCGGCCAAAGGAATTCGCGCAACAGGTGCATCGTTGCCACCTGGTAAGCCTTTCGAAAGACCGCAGGAAACCTGTGTCTTCGGGGCGCCTTACTCCGCGGGGGCGCTGCGAGGATGGTCCTGATGCAATGCGGCCCGCCATGCAGAACTGACCGCCCGCGTTCCATCGCCCTCGATCACGCCCAGGAGAAGGGCAGCGGCTGCCCGCGCAGCGACGAGGCTGTGGCCATCAAGGAGCGTCGCGCCCAGCATCACGCAGACCGGGCCGCCCGGCTCCGCCGCAAGCATGTCCAGTTGCTGATCCAGCGCATCGCGCTCGTCCGCAAGGAAGCCGCGCAGGTGATCGACCATTTCCTCCGGCCCGTCGGCCTTGTCATGATGCGCGTCATCGAGGATCAGCCATGCCACCAGTACCGGGCCAAGCGTCTCGGCAAAGACTGCCAGGCCGCTGCCGGACGCGCTGTCCATTGTCGCTGGTCGGACCATAGCCTCCGGCGGCGACGGTTCGAAGGGCGCCGGTTCCACCTCGATCGCTGTCGGCTCGTCCGGGTCGGTTTCGTTCAGGTCGACCAGCACCAGATCCGCCAACAGAGCGACCGGCAGGCCGACGCTGACTTCCTCCCCGCCCCGGCCGATCGGGCCGACGGTCACGCGCAACTCGTGCCGGGGGGCGGCAATGGCCTGCAAGAGCTTGATCAGGTTGTCCTTGTGCTCGTCCTCCAGCACCTCGACCCCAAGGCAGGCGTCAGCATCCGGCAGGCCGATTGCCGAGGTCAGTCGGAGCACCCGGCGTCCCGATACGTCCAGGGCAAGGCTGGGGCCACCGCTGGAATCGAACTGAAGGGAGCGGCCAAGCATCGTCTCGTTCGCGGCGCGCAGAAGCTGAGCCAGCGGATTGGGATCGTTCGCCTCGGCAATGACCCTTGCCCCGCCGGGCGCAATGCGGGAACTCGCCTGCAGGCTTCGCAGACGGGCGAGAATGGGTAACGTGCCCCTGTTCAACGGATTGCCCGACCCCCGTCACCCACCATGGGTGATGTTTTCCAGCGTGTCGCGGATTCTGGCAACAAATGCGCCAAGGTCAATGCCGTGATCGCAGATGCAGCACAGTGCGTCGGCCGGTTCGGTGTCTGAACGCAGAAACACGCGCAGCGCGTCGGGACCGAGGACAACGGCCGAGTGCGGCTCGCCAAAGGCTTCGACCGAAAGCGAGAACAGCGGATCGTCAAAGCTGGCCCGCGCCTGGTCGCACAGGCGGTCAAGATACTCCTGCGTCGTGCTGAGCGTACCGGAGGTGGACAGGATCATGCGTGAGGACAGGTCGGCAAAAGCCACAAGGCGGGCCTGGGGGAAGGCCTTCACCACCGCGCCAAGGCTTTCGTTCACGCCCAAGATAGCGCCTTTCCCGGCTTAGGATATCTTCCGGCCAGCGGCCATGGTGTCGCCTGTGCCGACAATGTTGTCAGCGAATGTCACCAGGGTTGGGCCGGTCTCGGCGGTCGGGCGTTCAGTGCGCAGCAGACGTTCGGTCTTTGCCTCGACCCGGCGCGGCAGGATCTTCACGACCGGCGTGTTGCGGATGACGGTCAGTCGCTCGAAGGTCTCGGCGATAAGGCTTTGGCCCAGTTCTGTTTCATCGGCGGAATCAGGGGTGATCGCCGGTTTGCCTTCATCGCCAGGCTCGGGGTGGCCCTCGTCGATGATGCGGTGGATGATGTCGAACAGCGCAGTGGTGAAGGCGTCGGCGCCACTTGAATGCCACTTTTCCTCGTTGTCACCGGCCCGCATCGCCTGCAACAGCGACACCGGAAAGACCTCGGCGAACAGGTTTTCGGTTTCCTGCTTCACACGCTTGACCACCTTGGCGCGGTCGCTGTCGCCGAGGATCTTGTCGAAGCGGGTGATCAGCAAGATGCTGTTATGCTGCATTTCCTTCGGGAAGGTCGACCAGACCCCGGATTCCGACTGCCGCCAGGCCTGCGTCGCATGGGTGCACCACAGGACGGCATCGGCAAGATGCGCCATCCGCTCCCACACTTCCGACGACATCGACGGGTCGGAGATACCGGGCATGTCGATCAGGTCGCAATAGCGCAGGATGTCGCTCTTCATGAAGATCCGGATATGCTCGGTCGTCTCCAGGCTGACACGTTCCAGTTCGGCCAGGTCCAGGTCATAGGCGTGGCCGTCCAGGCCCATCGTGTAGGCATCGTCCGGACCGTAGGACAACCATACCGGCGGAAGTTGCGTGGCCGTCACTTTTTCCAGAAGCGGCCGTGCCCCCATCAGCACGTTGCACAACGTGCTTTTCCCTGAGCTGAATTCGCCCATGATGGCGATGCGGGGCTTGCGGGTCAGCGGCATTCCTCAGGTCCTTTCGTACCCTCGTCGAAGTCAGTCGGCGTAAATGGCAAGTTCATCCATGATGGACGCAAGGCATTCCTGCCGGTCTTCCCAGGCGTTCACCCCGAAGAGTTCCTTCATCTCTTCCATCGAAATCTCGGAAGATGCCAGAGCGCTCATCAGAAGCTCGCGCTGTTCCTGCAGGAAGTCCCGCAGAGTGGCCTGGGTACGTTCGCGGAAAAGCCCGATCTGGATGGTCTTCAGGTCGTTGATGATCGGGTCGGTCTCGGCACGGATCAGCTTGTTGAAATCCTGCGCAAAGGCCTTGTAGCCCCGACGGCGCTGCCACCAGCCCTTCCACCAGCTGACCTGCAAGTCCAGCGCGATGGTCTGGCCCAGGTTGATCGGCGGCGGGATGTAGGACACGACCGGCGTCTCGATCTTGAAGCCCTCGACCGTGATCGAGAAGGTCTGGCCATAGAGGTCGGCGATCTTGACCGCAGTCTCGTTGTTCACCTCGGCCGCGATGCCGTGCATCTTCTTCAGCACGACCTGATAGCTGGACGACAGAAGCATACGCAGGCCCAACGGGCTGTAGTGCCAGGTCGCATCCTCGCCATTCGCTTGCAGGTGTTCGATCAGGCTGTTGGTCGCCCGGTCGAGGAAACGCTCGTAGCTCTGGTCGATGCGGTGGGTGAAGTCCTTGCAGACGTTGTTCGTCAGATGCGTCAGCTTTTCGACCGCACCAAGCTCGATCTTGCGCAGTTCCGCGTCCAGTTGCTGCGGGGTCATGGTCCGGTTCAGCTGGCCGTCCGATTCCAGGATGCGGACCTGGTCCACCACGTCCAGGCTCTGTGCCAGGTTCAGCGCCTGGCGCGAGGACTTCTGCAATGCTTCGCGCACCGGGCCTTCGTACATCCGCTGGCCGAGGGCATCCAGAAGTGCCGGGACGCCCGAGGCGTGCCAAACCAGCTGTTCGGCCGACCAATCGCTCATCTTGTCGGCAAAGGCGGCGCGGGTCCAGTTGATCGCCGACTCGGTCGAGTCGTCGGTCATCTCGTCGATCTTGCCTTCCAGGATTGCGTTCGCCCAATGCGCAGATCCATAGATGATGTCGATATCCGGCGGGGCGTTGTTCTTTTCCAACGTTTCCAGGATGGCGCGGTGGATCTCGGGCACCTGGTTCGCCGGGTCGGGCAGTTCGTCGATCCGGTTGACGAAGATGATGATCTCGCGCGACTGGCGGTGCGCGATCAGGCGAATCAGCGCCATGTCCATCGTCGTCAGCGCCTGGTGCGCCGACAGGACCACGATACAGGACCGGCTGTCGCGCACGGCATTGATCGTGATCTGTTCGCGCATCATGAACGTGTCGTTCACGCCGGGTGTGTCACGAACGCAAAGCTGGACCGGAAAGTCTCCGCGCTCGATGTAAAGGTCGGCCGACTTCGTGATGTCGGTGAAGCGGCCCTGTTCAGCCCCGCCAGCTTCCTCGTCGCCCACACAGACGTAGCGGCGCAGCAACGTGTCATCGACAGTGCCGTAACGGTGCTCGGTGCCGAGAAGCATCTCGAACTTGCGACCAAGGCGCGCCTGCGCCTTCTCGCGCATCTGCACTACCTGCAGGCGGAGCTTCTCCAGTTCGTCGTCAGCGCCGGCCCGGGCCGCCAGCTGCCCGATCCGGCCGCCGTTCGAAACCAGCTTGTCCCATTCGACGTTGTCGAAGAACTTGAACTTGGCCTTCACGTTCAGCTCGGGGCTGGGCGTGTTGATGTGCAGCGACGTGACAACCGAGGTCCAGGGGTTCACGTCGGTGGGCAACAGACCCGGCGCGCCGATCATGGCATTGATGAGCGAGGTCTTCCCGGCCTTGATCTGGCCAATGACCGTGACCGAAGGCTCGACCTCGCGAACCTGGCTCATGATCCTGGTAACTTTTTTTGCCGTGTCCGGATCGGCCATGGTTACGAAATCGCGCAGCACGTCCTCGAACTGGGTGATCGCGTCGGCAATGCGGCCAAGGCCCGGGAAGTTGCGTTTCAGCGCGACCTCGGGCTCCTGAGCGGCAACGCCGTCAAGCTCAACCTCGTTCTCTGCAACGGCACCCAGTCCCATGATCACCTCACACTCGCGAGTCCAATGCATCTAAGCCGAGCACTGGCAGACACAAGCCCCCGCAATGTTGTCATAAGTTTGGAAAGTGGTCCCAATTGGGCACATTCTTGACGATTCTACGCTCACAATGAAGTCAGGCCGCGCGCAATGTTTCCAATTCGCGTCTAAGTTGTAGAAGCAGCGTCAAGGCGTCATCAGCGGGAGCGTGGCCTTTTTCCAGCTGCATCAACATGATGAGGTCCATCACCTCGCCAAGGTCGCTGTTGATTCGGCGCAGCGCATCGGATTGGCCGCGTGACACCACGGATTGAATCTGCTCGCCGGTTTCGCGTGTGTGATCGAGAATCAGGTCAACGGGAACCTTGGCTTCCGGGTCGATTTGCCGCGCCAGTTCCTCCGAACGCGTGACGATCAGCCCGATCGCCTCATCGATCAGGCTTTGATCCGTACCTGGAACGGCCGCCACCGGTGCCGGCGTGGCCGGTACGGCGCGTGCAGCGATGCGGGTCCGTTCCCGCCGTGGAGCGGGCGCGTCGGGCTCGACCCGGCGCTCGCGCATCATGATGGCGCGCGGAGAGAATTGCGCGTCATCGGCAGCAGTCCGCGGAGCCGTCGGCTCGGGCTTGTCGTACGCAAGCGGCGCTCTTGGCGGGGCGGGCAAACGTGACACCGGACGTTCGCTCGGTGCGGGCTCGGCTGGCTGCGGTACCGCGGGCTCTGCCTTGCGCACACGGTCGAACAGCCTGGGGCGGTCCCCAGCGCCACGAGGCACAACCGCAGGCACCTCGGGCTCTGGGGTCGCTTCCTGCTCCGTTTCGGGGCCCGGCATCTCCCAGTCGTCATCCGCATCCAATTGCGCCGAAGTGTTACCTTCCGCGCTTGTCTGCCCATCCAGCTCGCGTGCTTCCGCTGCTGCGGCGATCTCCTCGGGCGTTGCCCGCAAGCCGGACAGATCAGGCAGCGGCGAATCCGAAGGCCCCGCCGCGCGACGCCCGCCAAAGAGCTGCGGGCGGACGGATCGAGGCGCCTCGGCCACAGGCTCCGGTCGGGGCGTAACCGCGCGCGGTCGACGCTGAGGGGCGTCCAGTTCGACATCGGGCGCAGGTTCGGCGGAATGATCAGGGGCGGACGACGCGCCGGACGCTGTCCTGGCCTCCCCGTCGGTCTCGTCCGGTACGGACTGGGGGGCAGCGCGGGGCCGCCGCGTTGCCTCGACCTGGCGCGGAGGCGGCTGTGGTTCGGGATCGGGAATCGGCTCGGCTTCGGCCTTTGACTTCCATGTCGATTTCAAGGGCACCATCGGTGCGCTGGCGGACTCTCCCTCGCCCGACATGCGCTTTATCCGGTCGGCGAACCGCTTCCGGGTCGCGGATGCCGGCTCGGACTGGATGATGGCAGCGGCCGAAGCCGCATCGTCCGGCATTGGCTGTGGTTCATCCTCGACTTCCGGCTCGCGGTCCGGCTCCGGGTCATCCCGCGGCTCCAGCTCGGTCAGCGCCCCGCCAGTCGCCGCTTCAGTCTCGGGCGGCTTTTCCTCCTCGCCGGATGCAGCGACCGCCTCTTCAGTCGTAATGTCGGAAGGGTCGCGCGCGGCCGCCGCTGCATCCGCCGCCGGCACGCCGTCCCGTTCCGCCTTTTCGTCCTGTTCCTCAGGTTCGGGCGGGGGCGTCCAGCTCTGTGTCGGCTCTGCCTCTGCCCCGGGTTCCGCGAAGCGCCGCGCGACCAGTTCGCTCGCCTCAGCATGCCTGGCAAGCAGCAATTCCGCGGTGTCCATGTCCGCGCGCCGACCTGACTGGACGCGGGTCTTGATCGCTGTGATCACCGCAGACGCGCCACTGTCGCGGAACAGGTCGCGGTTGACCTGGCCTCCGGTCGGCATCGCCGCGCGGGCCTGCTTGGCCGAGATCGACAATATCTGGCGAAACTCCTCCCCCGCCCGCAGTTCGACCCGATCATGCATCGCCGATGCCGACTCGCGGCTGCCAAGCAGGTCGGTCTTTGTCAGGAACATGAAGCTGTTGTCCTTGACCGCATCGGGAAGGCTTTCCCAGACCGCCTGCTCCTTGGGCAGGTAGGAGGTGGTGCACCAGATGACGATATCCGCCCGTTTGCTGGCCCAGGTCGCGGCACGCTTCTGTTCTGCCTCCATCGGTCCGGCCGATACTTCCAGCAGGCTGATGACCCCTAGCGCAGGCAGGTCCATTTCCAGGGTGACCAGGGCGGGGGCCAGCGGCAGCACCTCGGCCAGATCGTTGCCGGGGATGATCCGCGTGGTGCCATCAGTCAGGGTGCAGTGCATGCGGGTAACGTCGCCGTGCTGGACGATGATCGTTGGCAGGCGAAGAGTCTCTGGCACGACAATGGCGCCGACCAGCAGGTTCAGGATGGACGACTTTCCAGAACCCGGAAGGCCGAGCAAGGCCACGCGGGCCGGCCGTTCCAGCCGTTCGATCAGACGTTCCGCCGCCTCGGCCGGGCCGCCGGCAGGCAACAGCCCACGGTCAAGCGCACGGCCAAGCCGCTGGGCGACTGTCAGTTCTCCGTCCGGATTTGCCATGCGCTACTTTATGACGGTGACTCGCCGTGGCCGCAACCGTACCGCCGACAAATCCTCGACTGATTGCTCAGGGTTGCTTTCTTGCACCGCCTGCACAACCGGTCGCGGAGTCCTGGCGACCCTTGGTTCCGGCGTCGGGACGGCAATTGGCTTCTGCATGGGCAGAACGATATGTTCCGGCGCAATCGTCGTCAGCCGCCGCGGCCGCTGAACCGCCAGCGACGGGCCACGCGGGTGGACTTCTCTCGGGCGTACGGAGGCATCGTTCACCTTGATCACGGTGAAGCTGATGTTGTCCTGGTCCGGATCGTCCAACCGGTTCAACTCGTCCAGCAGACGCTCCGCAATCTCGGTCGAGCGGGTCTTGCGG
>ERZ724516.1555-NODE-1555-length-13340-cov-4.218668_pt1 | contig 13340 bp, 21 predicted proteins | sample MGYA00376049_ERZ724516 | MGnify/ENA primary metagenome ERZ724516 (study PRJEB28724, sample SAMN07190886) | activated sludge metagenome | isolation source: activated sludge of sewage treatment plant in Hong Hong | place: USA: Christiansburg, Virginia | collected... | reverse complement strand
GCCGGATTGTGGATCCGGAGGTCGCGGGTTCGAAACCCGTCACTCACCCCAACCTCTCTGCTCGCAACTACCTGATAGATCGACTGATCTGAAGAAGCCGCTGAGGTCTCATACCTCGGCGGTTGCGCGGGGGTTGCGGATTGGCCTTCGAAAGGCCATGTTTTTGTCGGCGTATCGAGTCGATCAACCGCTTGTTTGTTCCCGCCAGGAATCAGGTGTCCGTACAGATCAACGGTTACCTGAATTGATGAATGCCCCATCTGCTCCTTTACGTAGACCAGGCTCTCTCCCTGCTGCAGCAAGAGTGAGGCGAACGTGTGCCGCAGGTCGTGGAACCGGACTTTCCTGAGCTTGGCTTTCGTCAGGAGTCCGTAGAACACGCGATCTCGCAAGTTGTGCGGGTGCAGGAGTCCTCCGGTCTCGCTACAGAAGACCCAAGCTGGGGTTTCCGTCCAATGGCTCGCTGCAGCCTCAATTTGGCGCTCTGTGAGGAAGTCTCGAAGCGTCTGGGCCAACTCCCTCGACATGTCCACCCGCCGACTCTCTCCGCTCTTTGGTGTCGTCAGTTGGAAATGAGTGTAGTTCCGCTGAACCTCGATGAACCGGCCCTGCCAGTCGATGTCCCCCCACTGCAGTGCGAGCAACTCGCCCATCCGAAGACCGGTACGGACCGCGCAGAGGAAGAGCGGGTAGTAGCGAGGAAGCTTGGCCTTGGCGGTCTCAATCAACAAGGCGACTTCTTCCCTCGTCAGTGGTGCGATCTTGTTTCGCTTCGTGATCTTCGGGAGAAACTTACCCGGCTTGAGTGCGGGGTTTACCGTCACCAGGTTATCTTCCAAGGCGTGGCTCAGAAGGCTGCTGAGGCAGCGAACGATGTTCTGCATGGTTTTGGGAGATTGGCCTTTCTGAAGGCCCGCTAGGGCCATTGCTTTGACCTTTTCGCGGGTAATGTCCTGCAGGTCGAGACCTCGCAAGGTCGGCAAGATGTCTCGATTCAGGATCTTGGTGTAGTCGGCAAAGGTTGTGTGCTTCCGCGTGTGCTCAATTCGCTCCAAGAAGACTTCGGCATAGCGCTCAAGCGTCATGCCGGACTTCCGGGCCTGAAATGCTGGCTGTCCGAGGGCAAGACGGGCTTGAATCTGCTGTGCGGCGAGCTTGGCGGCTTTCTTGCCCGGTTCGCCGATGCCGACGCGCTTGGCCTTTCGCATGCCTTGGTGATCGATGAAAATCCACCAGGCGCCCTTCCATTGTCGAACCTTCACGCCCATGGGGTCAGCCTCGCGTGCGACCTTGCGGCCTCGCGCCATTGTTCTGGGATTCGGTTATCGAGAGTGTTCAGGTCCATTGGATATGCTCCCCCGCCATCCTATCAACATGGTTGTTTCTTGAACAGATCAGTGAATACGTCGTCTACAAGTGTGTCTAGTTCGGTCGAGGGGCGAACCGTTCGGAATTGGCTGATCCACACATCGAAATCCTCTCTCCGGACGAGAATCTTGCCCCCGATGCGATGATAGGGGAGCGGCGCCAGAGGATCGGTGAGGCGATCTCGTAGCCAGCGAATGGAACAGGAGCTGTATGCGGCCAGACTTCTCAAATCGAGGTATCCAGCAGGTGGCAGAGCTGACAAGGAGCCCAGCGCTAGGCGTCCCCGTTCCCCCAAAGACGCATCTGGTTGTAAGGCATTCGGTTGATGCTGTCTCATCGATCAGTCCGCTGGCAGTTCCTCAAACTTGGCGAATTTCTCTTGGAACAGCAGTTTCTGCTCGCCGATCGGCCCGCTGCGGTGTTTCCGGATAAGAACTTCTGCGATGCCTCGGTCAAGGGAATCTGGGTTGTAGACCTCGTCTCGGTAGATGAACGCTACAAGGTCGGCATCCTGTTCAATCGCGCCGCTTTCTCGAAGATCGGACAACATAGGGCGTTTGTCCTCCCGGTCTTCAACCTTCCGGCTAAGTTGTGACAAGGCTACGATTGGCATTGCTAGTTCCTTGGCAAGAAGTTTCAGGCTACGACTGATCTCGCTGATCTCTTGTTGCCGTGACTCTCCCCGGGAACTCGCCGTCATGAGTTGGAGATAGTCTACGATCATGAGCGCCATGCCAGTTTTGGCTTTCGCTCGTCGAGCTCGTCTCCGGAGCTGTGCTATGGTCAGGGTCCCTGAATCATCTATATGCAGGGGCGCATTAGACAGTTGATCTGCTGCATCGCCAATTCGGGCCCAATCATCCCGACCGACTTGTCCGGTTCGGATCGCATGAAGGTCAACGAGCGCTACGAGGGAGAGCAATCGATCGGCCAACTCCTCTTTGGACATTTCGAGACTGAATATCTGAACAGGTCGATGCTGACACAGTGCGACCTGTGCGGCGATGGTCAGGGCGAGCGCAGTTTTCCCCATGCTGGGCCGGGCGGCAATGATGTTCAAGGTTCCAGGTTGAAACCCAGCTGTGAGTTTGTCCAGGGACTGGAAGCCTGTAGGAACCCCCGTGATGGGGGATTTTTGCTTGTACAAGGTATCGAGGTGAGCCAGTCGATCATTGACGAGTTGCGAGATTGATGGAAGGTTCTGAACGGTGTTCGCCTGATCAAGCGCGAAGATTGCCTGTTCGACTTGCTCGACAATGGCGGGCAGGGATTCTTTCTCATCATAGGCTTTGGTGCAGAGGTCGTAACCGATGCGGCGAATACTTCTTCGGTGGGCCTTCTCGCGGACCATCCGGCAATGCGTCGCTACATTGGTGGCCGATGGCACAGCCTGAATCAGATCAGCTACCGCGGCCGATCCGCCGACTTCCTGAAAGGTGCCAGCCCGTTTCAATTCTTCGCTCACTGTGATGTGATCGATCGCTCGATCGGCATTCTCAAGTCGGCACATGGCCGTAAAGATCGCCCGATGGGGAGAATCGTAGAAGTCCTGTTCAGTGACGAGCTCGCTTACGGTTGCCAGTATCTGGGGATAAAGCAGGATGGCTCCCAGGATGGCTTGCTCGGCTTCGAGATCGTGCGGCGGCATGCTGGGTTGTTCTAGGTTCATCATAGTCATGACGCATATCCATTCGCGAGGTGAGTGGCGATCCGTTGCCTGTTCTGGAGGTGTTCGGTGCAGTAGGGGTGTGCAGGAGCTGGTTGGTTCGATGCGATCGGTTTCATGCAAAGTATGTAGCGGCGGCCGTTGTCGCCATGGATTTTCTCCGTGCATAGCTGAGGCGTAGAAGCTGAAGGGGCCGATTCCATCGATCGCTGAGAATCGAGCGTCCGGTCGTTGCACAAAGCAGCTGAGCTTAGCAGGGTGTTGATGCGAACATGACTCATGTAATGCTTATGCTCATTATTCTGCTGCAGGGTTCGGTGGTATATGCCTGGGATGCTACAGGTCATGCCATTGTGGCCATGCTAGCCGAAGAGCGGCTCACCCCACACGCACGCGCTGTTGTTAAAACATTGCTACAAGGTCAATCATTCGTAGATGTGGCCTCCTGGCCCGATCAGGTCCGGAACAAACAGACGGCGCCCTGGCACTACGTTAATATTGAAATTGAGGAAGCGCAGTATGAACCCAACCGACATTGCCCCGATCGTCAATGTGTAGTTGGACAGATTGAGCGGTTTCGGGAGACGCTTGCCGATCCTTCAATCAATCCCCTCAAGCGTCAGAAGGCGCTGAAATACCTCATCCACTTTGTGGGCGATCTCCATCAGCCATTGCATGCTGGCCAGAACCATGATCGCGGGGGGAATGACGTGAAGGTAGAGTTCTTGGGACAGTCGGTGAATCCCTTTACCAAGAAAGCTTGGAACCTCCATCAGGTCTGGGATCATGGGCTGCTCGACCAGTATGCGTTGGATGCGAAACAGGCCGTTGTGCAGATTGATCAGTATCTGAGATCGCACCATGAAGCCGATTTGGCCACCGGCTCCCTCGTTGAATGGGCCATGCAGTCCCACGATCAAGCCAGAGATCACGCCTACACATTCGCTGCAGATAAGCGCCTTGATGACGCGTACGTCAAGCAAGCCCTCCCAGTTATCGAAGCACAACTTGTAAGTGCAGGTATCAGGCTGGCGCATGTGCTCAACACAGCCTTGTCGAATGGATCGGCTGGATCCTCCCCTCAGAGGCACGGATCCTCGGTCGTGCCGTAAGTCATCAGGCGAAAGAGGAGCGGGAATGGGCGATCCATTGAATCCACGAGAGACATTCACCACCGAAGAGGGCGTTCTGGCGAATATGTGGGCCCTTGAGGCGCTCGTGGAGTTGCTCGAACGAAAGGGGTTGTGTACCAAGCAGGAGGTGCACGACTTAATTTCTGAGCTTCGCACCCGTCACGGGGAGTTGAATGGGAAAGTCATCGTGCCCGAACTTCCTGCCAATACCAAGGAAGAGCAATATCTCATCGACCATATGCTCACGGTGATCGAGGCGGTAGGCTTACAACCAGCCGAGTCGAAAGAGCTGCTCCGTCGGGTCTCCTTGATCATTGACCATCGAGAACGCACGAAACAGCGGCCCAGTTAGTTCTGTTGTTCGCGCCTTGGCGACAATCTGCGTGCAACCGATGAAACCGCTATGAGAGACCCTCTTTGATCCAAAACATCCTTCATGTCATCGCGTTTCTTGTCGTCGGATTGGCCTGTGTGGTGGTGATGTATGGACTGTTTGCCTTCATGGTAGTCGCCTGGGGGTGGCTTGATGAGCGCGCACTTCTTTGGCAGGCTGGAGGGGTCGTGGTACTCGTCGGGTGGGCCACGCATCGCGTGTTCCTGTTTTCGAGGGAATCGCAATCGGAGGGGTGATCTACTCGCTGCGACTGTCAGACCGCGTGCACGGCCTCGTTGTCGTCATCGGTGCATGTGCCGATCGATCCACTAAGCAACCCCATGGTGGCCACAAAGGAGAGAAGGTCGATGTCGAAGCCAGCAGACTCGATCCCGAGCCAGGCATTCCCTGAGCCGTATCTAGCGACTGAAGTCTCGGACCGTCTCACTCAGGAAATCCTTGATGCGTTCAACCGAGAACACCTGACGCCGCATCAAGCTCGCCTGCTCCTGGCCCGTGTGCGAGACCTGATTGATGTCGGTGAGTTGGTCGCCCGAACGAGATCCCACTGAGAGTCGCCAAGTGCAGGGTGCGTTCGGCGGGGCATGCTTGTGCCTGCCAGAGAGGTGACGGTCTGCCACGCGATCAGAAACCGATTGAGGCTGGTCACGGATCGCGCAGTGACCTCAATCTCCAGCGGTGTCAACCGAGGCTGGTTCTCCTGCACATGCCGCTGCACCTCGAAGTGGAGTGACAGAAGATCTTGAATGAGTTGTTCGGTCGTGGGTTTTTTCATGTCCAGAGTCTATGACACGACCTGTCGGCCGACAAGCTGGACGGACGGGTGGAGGCCTTGCCTGCCATCCTTCGGGGGTATAGTCGACACTTCAGTCGTGCGCTACGCTGCTCTTCATGCACGCCCCGTCATGCGTTGAAGACCGTTGTGAGCCTGCCGGGGAATACCGTCGGTCAATGACCGGTATCTATCGTTTCACTCGTCACGGCACGCCCGGGTGGCAAGTCGCTCTTCAACGTCAGCATCGAACCTATACGCGGAAATTTTTCGATCATCGCTATGGCGGTACCGCACAGGCCTTAGACGCTGCTCAAGCCTACCGAGACGGTCTTCTGGCGCAACACCCCGGCATGTCTCGCCGCGCCCAATGCGCCATCCTCAAGAAAAATAATCGGTCGGGCGTGTCGGGTGTGACCCGGAGTATCGTGATGGATCGTCGGTTAAAGACCGGTGGTCCTACCGTGTACTGGGTTGCACGATGGCCGGGGGAACATGGGACGGCGACGCAGCGGCGGTTTTCAGTCAAACGATTCGGCGAATGGGGCGCGTTCCTGAGGGCCGTCGAGGCGAGACGCCACGGGTTGGCCTGCCTCGAAGAGGGGACACCCACTCACGACCAAACCACGGTGGCAACCTGAACCAAGCCCTGCCGGCCCTTTTCTGTATGAATCGGCTCCGAGTTTCAGCTGACCTATAGCTGGCCAGGCAGTTGATTGCGCCAGAGGCGCTTCAGGTTGAGTATAAGCGAGGGATCGTAGATGGGTTCACGTCAGTGGCTGGCGAGTCTTCTCTGTGTAACCGCTTGCGTCGTAAGCGGCTGTATCAGCTCTACGCCTGTACTCCCAGTGAGTCTCATCACGATCAATGGCTCACAGCCTGCTCCCCCTCGCTCCGTGACACCTCGATGCTACTCGCCGAATTGGAGTCCTCAAGGCACTGCGTTCTCGGGTGTGCGTGGGAGGGAAGGTCTGAGTGAACGGCTACACCGGGAAATCACTCACAACCGTACGTATCCGGAGCTGGCTCGGCGCTATGGGTGGCAAGGAACGGTGCAGCTGTGTGTCATGATGGAACGAGACGGGCGGTTCTCCAGAGTGACCGTCCTCACCAGTTCAGGAAACGCCTTCTTGGACAATGAAGCTATCCAAATGGTGCGCTCCGTTCAGATGACTGACCTGCCTTCACCTGCGACCTGGACTCAAGTCTGGTTTCAAATTCCCGTCGCCTACGAGCTCACTAGTTTGCCTCCTAGCCATCAAGCGCTTGTCCAAGCCGTGAAGATGCAGGTCTTGCGGAATCGCGAATACCCTGCCGAGGCCATCCCTTCGAAGCTTGAGGGCAACACCGTTCTTGGTGCGACAGTGGGGCCGGATGGATCGGTGCAGCAGATGGACGTGCGCCAATCTTCTGGGTCAGACATCCTCGATCAAGCGGCAAAAGATCTGTTAGCGCGCTCTGCCCCGTTTCCCATGCAACAGTGGCAGTTTGACAGTCCTGTCTATCTGCTCATTCCGTTCGCCTACCGATACGAGTAGGCGTGTCGCCCGCAATTATCAGCCACAAACCTGACTGCTGACCAAGGCCACCGTTCAAGCGGAGAGGGTCTGAGCGAGTGCTACACTGTTGGCGCTGCCGTTCGTGCCTATCCGGCCACCCACCATACCGTCCTCTCGTATAGCTCGCTCACCCCTCTATGGAATAGCTCAGAGGCCGATGGCAGACGTAGAGTCGGGACATGCACACTTCATGGTCTTCTCGCGAGCTCTCAAATTTTCCGATCGCCTGCACCCTCTGCTTAGTGCAGGAAAGCGTCATTGGAACCGGATGGCTGTGGGAGCTGTCGCCAACACGGGGTCTTGTCCAAAGCGCCTTCGTCGCCAGTCCCGGTATGGTGATCAAAGTGTCCTTGCAGATACCTGGGGTGCCACTGATCCGTCTGGAAGGCCTTGTGACCTGGGCCCGTCAATCGGAGTTTGGAATGGAGTGGCTCCTGAGCCATGCCGCCCTGAGGGAGAAAGGAGTGAGCTATGAGACACCTCGGTAGCGCGTTCTTGCTTGGCGTGCTGTTAGCCCTGACCTTAGTACTGGTTTCCTGGAGTCGTTCCCCTCAGCCGGGGGGGATTCCAGCTAAAGTCCCATTCAACCGAACCCTCAATCAGCTGGATTTGATCGAAGACCAGTCCGCGCACTAATAGCGGTCTGTGCGTGCTACAGCCAGCCTTCTCCTTCGTAGTACGTCCTCTGAATAATGCCACTTTGCCATTGGACAGGTATCCTTCTTTTATACGCGACGCCTGTCTCACTCCCCAACGACAAGGAGGCCCTGTGAATCCACGGTATAGCGAACGAAAGGACACGTCAGCCAAGGTGACCCTGTCAGTCGGACCACGAGTAGGGGAGGGCCAGGTGCTCGATCTTACGGTTCCAGGGTGCCTGCTACAGACGGCTATGCCACTCGAGCAAGGACAAGACGTGCAGCTGGTGGTCTACCTCAACGAACTGCGTCCCATGCGCATCAATCTCGGTGTTGTGCGTTGGGTGTCTGGCAAAACAGCCGGCATCGAGTTCATCCGGATGTCGGCCGGAGATCAAGAGCGTCTCCGTGCCTTCCTCGGGTACAAGCCACAGCTCAAAGTGAGCTCCAGCTGGGGTGAAACGCCCATGTGCGTGGGGTACTGAGATGTCTGCCGTGGAACACCGAGAGACAGAAAGACGAGTCAAAACGATGCTGTTTTGTAGCATGGTCGGTGTGCTTGTAGGGCTCGTGGGGGCAACCTGGATAGAGTCCGATCATGGGCAGGCGGATCCCGGGCATCCGGGCTCCCTCCCCCTGGATCAGGTGAACGAGCGGAAAGACATCCTCAACGAACAGCTCATCGTCGAGAACAGGAAACATGCGTAACCTTTGCCGTGTCGATCATGCGTCGTCGTCGACGCACTGTTGGAGGGTATCCATACAACGCCGGACGGAACTCTTCACACGCGACTTCAGCGATGGGGTCCATGGGGGTCGAGAGCAAGCATTGCAAGCCGCTCTGGCGTACCGAAATACCGTCATCGAAACCCATCCCCCATTCGGTAAGCCGGAGTACTGCAGGATTCTGAAAAAGAGTAATCGATCAGGTGTCTCCGGCCTAACGCGTGTCGACCGATTGGAGCTCTCCAAGGGACGACGTATGCGCCGATTGTATTGGGAAGTGCAATGGCCGATTGGAAACGGGCGATCGCGTCACCGAAAGTTTTCGATTCTCAAGTATGGAGAGGAGGGGGCGTATCAACTCGCGCTGACAGCCCGTGAAGCGGCGCTGGAGGCCCTGGCGTCGCAGACGTTCTCACCTTACGAAGCGGCATCCTCACGTCATGTCAGTTAGCACGATCGGAGTTTGCCGAACCTCCTGCGGTCCTGCGGGGAAAGAAAAGTCTCATTTGACCCCACGAATTCCTACCCTGCTCGTCGATCTCGCTCCCCTCAACGCGGAATTGTTACGGGAGCTGCGCCAGCTTATCGTGCCTCCAGGCTTGGAGGTAATTGGTATGTCCTTTCTGCGAGGGCTAGGTGGAAGTCTTCTTGTGCTCACCCTTCTGTGGTCGGAACCGGCGGTCTACGCGCAGGACAGCACTCCTGCGCCTCAGATTGATCCCTACATCGCGCTGTTTGGCGGAATCGCCATGCCGTTCAACACCGATCGACGAGTCGATGACAATACGCTGAACAACCACTTCACTGTCCTTGATGCCGCCTATGGCAATTCAAAAACGCTCGGTGGAAAGGTTGGAATGTGGTTTCCCGGCACGCGCCGTTCGTCTGGTCTGGACCTAGGGGTTGAGTTGGATGTGACGAATTTCCAGCCCGATATTCAAGCGGGGACCAGAAAAGCACCAGGCACGATCAATGGGATTCCGGTTACGGGGACATCTACGCGTGCGGCGAAAAGCGACGTGAACTCCACCATTCTGGCAATCAATGGCTTAGTGCGTTTCCCTATGGCTGTCTCTTCCGAGTTTCCTCACGGACGGCTCTACCCTTACATCGGCGGCGGTATCGGGGTGCAGAACTCCAGTTACGACTCTGAGGGGAAAGCTCCCCATGATCTTGCCCTTCAGGCTCTCGCCGGGCTTCAGATTTCGTTAACCAAGCAGGTGGCGTTGTTTGCGGAGTACAAGTTCACTCACGCCCAGCAGACTTTCACCTTTGGATCTCAGGACCAGACGATTAATTTCGACGTCAGTCATCTCGTGGCTGGCCTTGCCATCCATTTAGGGAATTAGGGCTTTCGAAAAGGAGGACCGTTTGCTTCTATGCATGGATTGTTGAGAATCGTTGGCATCCTTCTTTGCGCAGGCCTATTCGGCTGCGCCAGCAATCAACATTATTCGTTAGATCCTAACAATCGTGCTTTGTTGGGGAAATCGATCGGCATTCGCGTTCAACCGGTTGTGGCCAACCCCATTATCGACACACCGTTTATGCATTACCGCTCGAATGTGTCCCTGCCGGAGCGATTGTCAGGAGCGGGACGACAAGCCGTGCAGGGTGCTGGCCTCGGGGCGAAAAGTGGAGCATATGTGTTAGCGGGTGGATGTGGCCACGGCAAAGGATGCATAGTCATCTTAGCCGTCGCTTTGGCTGCGACCGCCTCAGGCGCTACCATCGGCGGCATGACAGGCGCTGTCTCTGGCGTATTGGCAGGACAAGTTGAGCTCGATCAGGGGCTAGCAGATGTAATCAATCAAGCTGGCATTCCGCAAAATCTTGAAGAAGCCATATTCACTGAATTAGCAGGCCTGCAATCGCATCAAGTCGCCCGGGTTTCGGATCGTAACGTTGCAGGCCAAGCTTCAGATAGTCAGAGTTCAGTTCCGATTGAGTCTCAAGGAAGCGACTCTGTCATCGAATTGACCTTGAAGAGGATGGCATTCGTCGGATCATCGCCAACAGGGCCTCATTACTTGTCAATAGACACGAAGGTTAGAGTATTGACTCAATCGGACCATAAACTAATAGCGACACGCGATTGGAGATACAACAGTGACGAATGGTCTCGAAGTTACCCATTAGCAGAGTGGCAAGCGAACAATGGCCAGCTATTGAGTGAAGCCATCAATCATTTTTCTAAACAGACTGCAGGACATGTCAGGTCAGAAATTTTTGGATTACCGATGATTATTATTCCGGCCAATTAAATTCGAACAAATTCACGGATTCGGGTCGGCAGTCAGCAAGGTCGTCTCGGGCCACATCGGCAAGTATCTCTTCGCGCACGTCAATCCCAGCGAGATCGGCCCCCACCGCTGCGAGGCGTTGACTACAACTTCCTTGGGAATCGGGACGAAGGCAATTTTGGTCATGGTGTGCGAATCAATCCGACAAAATCTGACGATCTTCCAACATGATGCAAGACCTTATGGTCGGCCATTTAGATAAGCCCATGTCGTGGGTCATTCGTTCTAGCAAGAAAGCGTATCACGGGGCTGCGTGGACAAGAAGGCCTCGACGTTTCGGCTATCGGTCCGGAACGTGTGGATCGCTAAAGCTGTTAGCGCCGTCCGATATTTCTTGGCGCGGGTGACTTGCGCTAACAAACTCTACAGTGATGTCATTGTTCGCGTGGATCGGATTCCCGTCCTTGTCGGTCAATTCCATTTTTTCGGCATAGTAGCACTGGGCTTTCCCATACAGCTCCAGGGCCCGGATACGATCGGCTAGCTTGAATTTCTTCGTATAGCCAACCGCCTTGCGTGACTCTCCTTTGCCCTCAAAGTTTTCGCAAAGCTCAAACCCCGAAACCGTTGCGGCCTCATTGGGTCCCAATTCACTGAGCTCCAGCGGGTTCCCCTGCGCATCGAACATTTTGCGCACATCGGACTCGATGATCTTGGAGATGTGTTCCAGCCAGCGTTCTCGTCGGGTTTGCGCCTTAGCAATGACGGGCTTCATCAGTTCTACCAACCTTGCGCGAACCTTGTGTTTTGCCATTAGCCGCGAAGCCATCTCATGAATCGTTTTAGGCTTGGCTCGCTGAGGCTTATACACCTGGCGATACGCATCCGTCGGTATGCAGCCGCTTAAAACCGCCGCACAAAATGCTTCTTCACGTGGCGAGAGGCTGTGGCGCGTCCGCTCAGGGTAATCATTTGCGCGGGAGTCCTTCATCATTCCGCACCATGCGAAAATAGGCCTCCTCTGGGGTCAAAGTATGGGTGTGTGCATGAGGAATGGCCCCCCCATCAGGTCCAGAGTGTTCGACGGATTTGACATCGGGGATGCTTTTCGCAATTACGATCTTCGCGGCGAGTACCTGAGCGGTCGTCATGTTGATCCTACCATTTGCAAATAAAATCAAGCGGTTCAATAGCTGACTGGCTTGGATTCGACGTTTGGTTTTTTCGTCATGCTGGACGCAATATTTTCTTGCTGCCACCAGATACTCCTTGGGTAATTTGTGGTCCGACTATGGTCACAAATTCGGACGTCAGTTGATCTCCATTCGAGATGCCCGGCCCACCTGGCGACTCTTCCGTAGACTCCGATAATGACTGCGCCTCAGTGGTTGGACACCCGTGATAGATTTAATTTGGCAGGGGGAAGTGTTAATTGGGCCGGTTGATCGACGTTAGGATTTGCGTCGTGCATTGGTCGGTCAACTAGGAATTTCCCCGACACCCTCAACCTTCTCGGTAAGGTTTCATTCCGTCTGATCCGCCGCATTGGTCCATCACACGCGAAACTCGGAGGCCGAATCATTGCCCCTCCGTGGTAGTAGGGGAATCGGTTGAAATGTCGGCCTGTAGTGCCTCGGAAGGTTGGTTGCGGCTGGTTGCGGATTCGCGTACAATTTGCCTAGTTTTGCCCTGATTTGCAGACGCAAGTGGTTGATCTTGCTGATGGGGCTGGGTGTACGAAGTAATTCGAAACCCGTCACTCACCCCAACGTGCGTCGAGGGGCAGGGTTCGAGTGGGGATACCATGCCTGGTGGCCAGAAGCAGCTTGTCCCGTCAGTGCCCCATCGAGTGCCTGCTGCTGCCGGCGTCCGCTTCCACGTGCGATCCTTTCGTCGTTTTCCCGTCCAATGTTCGGTCTATTATTCCTGCGATGCCTTCCAGGGAAGCGGTATCGCTTGGAATCTCTCCCTCAATGGGTGGCGCGTTGATGGGACACATCCGGTGGCCCCCGGAACGATCGTCACCCTCTGTATCTTTCTTCCGGGCCAGCACCCGACGGTATTTGTCGATCGTGCGATAGTTCGTTGGTCGCGAGGCCAGGAATTCGGCATTGAAGTCAACACGATCAAAGCCGATGAGCAGGCCCGCCTCGAACAGTTCGTAACCGCGTTAGTCTAGTCCGATCTCCTCTTCATGGTCCCGATCAGTGGGTGGCAAGCGGATGTGTTCGTCCTGTTGAGAACGAAAATCTGCTTGGTCATTTTTAGCGAGTTGAGTAGACTGACCCCTAGTCGAGGCTGATGCCGCGTGGTGCGCATCCCCTCGCGTACACCATGGCCAAGTCACCAACATCCCGGTCACATTCTCGGGTGCCTGTCAGCTGCTTTCTCTATTATCTGGGAGAAGGACTGGTTGGAACCGGTAAAGTATGCGATCTCTCCGTCAGGGGCTGGCGTATCGATGGCGATAAGCCTGTCACGGTCGGGATGAAACTGACGTTGCGCGTCTTTTTGCCTGATCAGCCGAAAGCGATCGATGTGGAAGGCGTGACCGTGAAGTGGGTGAAGGAGCGCGTATTCGGATTGGAAACACTCAAGTTGAGTGCCGCGGCTGAAGCGCGCATTCAGAAATTTGTCGAAAGCGTGTTGAAATCAGCAGATTCTTCCCGCGTCGCATAGTCAATTGGTTCCTTCCCTGTCGTCCGGTCTCCCTGTCCAGCCTGGATTGGAGATCCCACAGGTCCCGCTCCTAAAGTTCCCAGACCCGCTGTGGTCCACGTTCCGTGGATCCCCCACTTTCGGGGACTATCCCACAATCCGTTGTTTTTCATATTCTGCCGA